>WNFJ01649450.1_pt1 | contig 52271 bp, 46 predicted proteins | sample 5400461 | NCBI WGS metagenome assembly WNFJ01 (sample SAMN13153349, study PRJNA577476) | soil metagenome | isolation source: 115 cm saprolite on Douglas fir-dominated hillslope | place: USA:California | collected 2013-09-17
AGCGGGCATTCCAAAGCGTGTTTGACCGAAGTACACTTCTAGCAAATTGAGTCTGGAACTCATGTACAGCAGCGAGGTCATATATGCAGATTTGCTCATTCTTGCCGTCAGCTACAGAGATTTTGTATGCGCTGGGTCTGGGAAACTCAGTTGCGGGTGTGACCTTCGAATGCGATTTCCCACCGGAAGCCGGCGGGAAGGCAATAGTAGTTGACACAAATCTTGCTCACCATCTGACGTCAGCGGAAATCGACCACGAAGTGAACGCGAATTCCTCTCACGGGGAAGGCCTTTATCGAGTCGATATCCGGAAGCTGGAAGCAATCAAGCCGGACCTTATCGTCACGCAGGAGCTGTGCGACGTATGCGCCATCAGCACATCGTATGTTGCGAAGGCAGTTCACCAGCTCTCTTCAAAGCCGCAAGTGCTGTCGCTGACCCCGCACACCCTGGACGATGTGCTGAAAGACATTTTGCGGGTTGGCGAAGCTACCGACCGGGATGCCGAAGCCCGCGAGCTGGTATTGTCTCTGCGGGAACGGATCGACAAAGTTGGCCAGATGACCAAACCACAGAGACCCACGGTAGTCTGTCTGGAATGGCTGTCGCCGCCTTTCAACGGAGGTCACTGGATTCCTGAGATGATTGACTTGGCGGGCGGCGTAGATCCGCTTGGCAGGCTGGGCAAAGACAGCTACCGCATGGAATGGGACCAGGTTTTGCGCGTTGACCCCGACGTGGTCCTGGTCATGCCGTGCGGTCACAACCTGGAAAGGTCGGTCGCGGAATTCCATGCCACGCAGTTTCCCGAAGGATGGAAACAAGCTAAGGCTGTACGCGCCGGAAGGGTATATGCAGTGAATGCAAGCGCGTACTTCTCTCGTCCGGGACCACGTTTGGTTACTGGACTGGAGATCATGTACTCGCTGCTGCAGGAGGACCGGCCGCAAGAAGTAGTCGCGAACAGTTGGACTCGCCTATAGCTGGCTGTTTTAGGTTCGAGCGATTTTCAAAATGGTGAGGTGGAGCCACGGAAGCTCTCACCTGAAGTTTGACGTTTCTTTCTTTTCTCGGTATAAATCACAAGTCTGGTATTTGGGAAGGCGGTTAGAATCCGCCACTGCCCCGCAACTGTATTCGCTGAGAACTGAGCTCAATCATGCCACTGGACAACGTCCGGGAAGGCGGCTCAGGTTCGACGAAGCCTAAGTCAGGAGACCGGCCAGACGCTAACCCCAGGCATATTCGACTTCGATGGGAGAGTCGGAGAGCGTTCTGACGATTTATCCTCAACCCGCGTCTGAAAGCTGCCGGTAAAATCCCGCTCGCGTCAGGGCCATGACTACATGCCCCAGGTGAGCATGCAAAACTTATCTCGAAAAGCCGTCACATTGGTGCTGGGTGGTGCGCGAAGCGGCAAGAGCAGATACGTCCAGACGCTCGCAGCGGCCGTTTCGTCGGTGGCGTTTGTCGCGACTGCCCGCCCGCCAGACTCAGACGAAGAGATGCACCGTAAGATCGAACGTCATCGGGCTGAACGCCCCAAGGAGTGGCGGACGATCGAGGAGCCGCTCGACCTCGACAGGGTGCTGGCAGAAGAAGGGTGCAATTGCCGGATCGCAGTGATTGATTGCCTTACGTTGTACGCCGCGAATCTCCTCGAGGCCGAGCACGGGAATTTGATCTCCATCGAAGAACGACTGCAAAGGTTTTATGCAGCGCTGCGCTCAGCGCCTTGTTCGGTTGCGCTGGTATCGAACGAAGTGGGTAGCGGCATTGTTCCTCCGTTTCCCGCGGGACGCACCTACCGTGACCTGCTAGGGCAGATCAATCAGCGGGTTGCAAGTGCCGCGGATAACGTGTTGCTCATGGTCGCCGGACTTCCCCTTGCACTCAAGGGAACGGCTGAGGTGCTTTCGTGAGCACGTTTGTAGTGGCGGGCACGGCCAGCGGTGTGGGCAAGACTACCGTTGCTCTCGCAATCATTGCGTCACTGCGGTCACGAAGTTTGACGGTTCAGCCATTCAAGTGCGGCCCTGACTTTATTGATGGCGGCCATCTCGCGGTTGCTGCAACTCGCACCTCGCGCAATCTCGATACCTGGATGCTCGACGCTCAAGCCAATCGCGAGATTTTCTGTCGCGCTTCCTCAGGCTGCGACGTGGCTGTAGTCGAAGGAATGATGGGGCTTTTCGATGGTGTGACCGGCAATACGGAGGAAGGAAGCACAGCGGAAATTGCCAAGCTGTTGGATTTACCGATCGTTCTGGTCGTGGACGCCGGGAACAGTGCGCGCAGCATTGCCGCTGTGATTCGAGGGTTCGAGACTTTCGACTCGAAGCTGCGTTTTGCGGGCATCGTTTTGAATCGCGTGGCCAGTGATGCGCACTTTCGCATGCTGGAAACGGCGATTCGCCAATCCTCCGTGGTTCCGGTGCTGGGCTGGTTGCCGGTGGAGGCAGATGCGGCCATCCCCGAACGGCACCTTGGGCTACACACCGCTGCCGAGGGAATCAGCGCCAGCATCTCCGCTCTCACACGATTGGGGAATCGTCTCGACATCGAGCAATTGCTGAATGCGACGGCCTACAGCCAACGGTTTGAGACGGCATCCATAATCGTCGCTGCACCCAAGTACAAAAGCATCCGCGTAGGTGTCGCCCGCGATCGAGCCTTTTCGTTTTATTACGAGGACAATCTCGACCTCCTCCGAGAGAATGGCGCCGAGATCGTAGAATTCAGTCCGATTGCAGATTCGGTGCTACCAGAAAATCTTCACGCTCTCTACTTCGGCGGTGGATATCCAGAGTTGTATGCGGCTGAACTAAGCGCTAATGGCAGTCTGCTACAGGACATCCGAGATTTTGCGCAAGCGAACAAGCCCATTTATGCCGAGTGTGGCGGGTTGATGTTTTTGGCTGAAACCCTGACAACCCTTGATGCGAAAAGCTACCCCATGGCCGGCGTTCTTCCGGTTGCTATAGAAATGACCAAATCCCTAATTCATTTCGGATACGCGGATGTAGAGTTCGTCCACGATTGCCTGTTGGGGGAAAAGGGAACGCAGGCTCGTGGGCACAGTTTTCACTGCTCGCGCATCCTCGCTCAAGACTCTTTGCGTTGCGTCTATCGCGTTCATTACTCGCTTTCCAACCGAAGAGAGTCAGAAGGCTTCGTCCGCCGGCGTGTGCTCGGGACCTACATCCATCTACATTTTCGGTCCAATCCATCTCTAGTCTCATCCTTGTTGCAGCAGGCTGATTCTGCGCGTTTTGCGGAGGCGCGATGAGAATCCACATCGGCACCATTATCCTTCTGGGTGCGATCACGGTGCCGTGCTTCGCCAGTCGAACGGTGAAGGACGAACTGGGCCGCACTGTGGAGGTTCCGGACCATCCTCATCGAGTGGTTTGTCTGGTCCCCAATGTGGTGGACATCGCGTATTCGCTGGGTGCCGGAGCGGACGTTGTTGCCGTCAGTGATTTCACTAAATACCCTAAAGAGGCTCTTCAGAAGCCGAGCATCGGACTCCCGCTTAATCCCTCGATCGAAACCATTGTTGCCCTGCATCCGGATCTTGTGCTCGGTAGCGGCGACCTGAACACCTTGGAGTTCGTAGGCCACTTGCAGCGCCTGGGCATTCCGGTGTTCATGGTGGACCCGCATGGTATTGAGGGAATCTACGCATCGATTCTCAGCCTGGGCAGGGTGCTAAACCGCGAGGCAGATGCCAACACCGTAGTCGCCCAGTTGCGTAAACGCGTGGACGCAGTGAAGGCTCGCGTCGCCGACAAGCCCAAAATGCGAGTATTCATGGCGATCTGGTACGACCCGGTTATGACCATCGGCAAACGTGCGTTCATCAGCGAGCTAATTGAAGCCGCTGGTGGCCGCTCGGTAACAGACGATATCTCGCAAGAATGGCCGGAAGTGAGCGTGGAGACGATTGTGAGTCGTCAACCAGATGCGCTCCTCCTCGAGAACGGATCGAAAATTACCGTCGAAGAATTGAAGGCGCGTCCGGGTTGGGAACACCTAAGAGCGGTTCAACAGGGCCGCGTCTATTACACCGACGATCGGATCGAGTATCCGAGCCCGATCGCATTCGATGCACTGGAGGATTTAGCGAAACAATTTCATCCGTGAGCCTGATTTGTAAAGCATGATCGCTTACGATCGAGGGCTCTTAACCAAAACCAACGGCAGAATGTTCGGGAAGCGCGGTGGAATTCCGCCACTACCCCGTAACTGTGAACGCCGAGAACTGGGCAAGCAGATGACTTGCAGCCACTGGGGAGTGAATCCCTGGGAAGGTAGCCTAGATTCGTGGAGCGTAAGTCAGGAGACCGGTTCTGCCCGCACGAATTTCCGAGGGGAAAATGAAATATCTCAAGCAAAACCACCGATGCAGAAGGTTCTTCGGCTTGCTCGTCGTGTCAGGTTTGCTTGCGCTGGCGGCTCAGGCCGCAACTGTTCGCGGGACAATCGCTGACTCGCTCGGTGCCGTCATCCCAAATGCGCGAGTCGAGCTCATTCTCATTGCACACCAGAAACCTGTTGCTTCGGCGACTGCAGACGGAGTAGGAAGGTACGAATTCCACGATGTTTCCGCGGGCCGTTACCAAGTCCGGGCCAGCGCTCCCTCATTCGATTTGACCGCGAGTAAGCCTTTCTATGTTGGGGAAGACGCGAATGCCAATGTTGATATGCTTCTCGCTATCGGCGTAGTGTCCCAGGCTGTGACTGTGACCGCGACAGGCACGCCAACGCCAGAGGCCCAGGTAGGCGCGTCAATCACGCTACTGTCTGGAGACGACTATGCTGACAAGCTTGACGTCCACGAAGCTCTGCGGTTAGTACCCGGCGCTCAAGTCACTCAAACCGGACAGCGCGGTGGTCTGGGCGAGTTGTTCGTACGCGGCGGCAACAGTGATGCCAACAAAGTCCTTATTGATGGGATTCCCGCTAACGATCTCGGTGGAGCGGTCGATTTTGGCGTACTTGCCACTTCTGGGATCGATCAAATTGAAGTGTTGCGTGGACCGAATAGCGCTCTGTACGGGTCTGATGCGCTTGCCGGTGTGGCGAGCATGACTACAGCGCGCGGCATCACGCCTTTGCCCGAGGTCACTTACTCCATAGACGGTGGGAATTTTGGGACGTACCGGCAGGAAGGCATTCTTGGTGGGAGCCATAAGCAGTTCGACTATTTCTCTGACTTTGCCCGCTTCGACACCGCTAACGGCATTCCCCGCAGTTCCTTCCACAATGGAACCTACGCCGGAAACCTTGGCTGGACTCCGAAACCGAACACCGAGTTTCGAGTAACAGTCCGGCGCTTAGCGACTGCGGCGGGAGAGCCCAATGCCATTCAGCTCTTTGGGATCCCCGACGATGCGGGCCAGAAAGAGCAGCAAACCTATATCGGCGCTACGTTCCAGCAGCAAACCACGCAGCGTTGGCACACTCTATTACGTTATGGCGCGCTTCGATTGCGCTCACAATTTACTGACTACGCGCCAACCGGGATCCCCTACGATTCGCCGATTGTGGGACGAGAGTTCATTGGTGCGCCGGTAACCATCCGGGGCGCAAATGGCTACACGGTTGCGGGGCAGGCGTTTTTTCAATCTGCTCCCCCGGCTCAGACCTATCCGAATCAATTCATAAGCAGCACCGATCGCGATTTTGTTTATGCCCAGTCGGAATGCCAGATTAAGCCACAACTGACGGCGCTCTTCGGGTTTCGATACGAGGCCGAGCGCGGTTTCACGCTACCGAATTTTGGCCTAAGTCCTGCGGATCGCCGCAACTACAGCTACACCTTGCAGGTAGCAGGTAGTTTTGCAAACCGCTTTTATTACACGCTGGGCAGCGGCATTGAGAGAAACGCAGTCTTTGGCGTGGAAGCAACGCCGCGGGCATCAGTTGCCTATTATCTGATTCGCCCAGACACATCGAAAGTTTTCAGCGGGACGAAACTACGAGCCAATTTCGGCACGGGCATCAAGGAGCCCAGCATCGTTGATGCTGGGAACTCATTGTTCAACTTACTTCAGTCTTCGCAAATCAGCAATGGAGCACAGCTTATTTCGCAGTTCCACATTGCTCCCATTGGAGCCGAGCGCTCCCGCACCTACGACGGCGGCCTTGAGCAGACCCTTTTCGATGGGCGGGCAAAACTTGGACTCACCTATTTTCACAATGAGTTCAGCCATCTGATTGAGTTTGTTCCGATGCAGGGGTTGATTGATCTCGGCGTCCCACCAGCCATAGCCACTGCACTCCAATTTGGAGCCACGATCAATTCCCAAGCGTTCCGAGCCCAGGGAGCGGAGATAGAGCTCGAATACCGGCTCGGGCGAAATTTCGTCGCTCGTGGCGGATACACCTACTTGGACGCGGTCGTGCAACGGTCGTTTACCAGCGATGCGATTGGCCCGAGCTTCAACACGGCTTCGAACTTCTCGACCATCCCAATCGGCGTATTTTCTCCACTGATTGGAGCCCGGCCATTTCGGCGCGCGCCTCATACCGGCTACCTCGCGATCTCTTATCGCCACTCCCGGTGGACAGCCTCGCTAACTGGAAACTTTGTGGGCAAGCGAGATGACAGCGATTTTCTCTTCGACAAGGACGGGGGCACGAGCCTGCTGCTGCCGAATCGTAATCTCGATGCGGCATATCAGCAGCTCGACCTTGGGGGCAGCTATGCGGTGAGCCACGCGCTCAGTGTTTATGCCGATTTCGAAAATGTGCCGGGAGCGCATTACGACGAGGCGTTTGGTTTTCCAGCGCTTCCATTCACTTTTCGCTCTGGTATTCGCATCACCCTCGGGGGAGAGTCGTGGAAACTGAGATAACAGAAAAGATTCACGCGGGCTCGGCGGCACCAGTGGATCGCCCGAGATTCCCCGCTCGCGTGCTCTTTATACTTACCCTCTTACTCTTGCTTGTGGCCTTGGCTTTTGTGATTGTCCTGTCGGTTGGGATGGGCGCGACCAAGATCGGAGTTCGGGAAGTGCTCGGCTCGTTGTTCAATTGGCATCAATCTGGGGGCGCTGATTCCGTGATTCTCTTTGAAATCCGCCTTCCGAGGGTGCTCGCATCGGCGTTGGTGGGTGCCGCACTTTCCGTAGCCGGACTTCTATTTCAAGGCCTGTTCCGAAATCCCATGGCAGATCCGTACGTGATCGGTTCCTCGGGAGGAGCAGCCCTGGGGGCCGGGATTGGACTTTTTCTGCTTCCTCGGTTTTCTTTTCTCGGGTTCAGTGCGACTGCCGCAATGGCGTTTGTCGGTTCAGTGGCGACCATGGCACTCGTATATTGGCTGGCACGGATCGGTGGGCGCGTGCCAGTGGTTACGCTCCTGCTGGCGGGTTTCGCTGTGAGCACGATGTTGAGTTATTCCACTTATTTTCTTGTAGTGCTCGACGACAACTTTGGCCTGCGGACGCGGGTGCTTGCCTCCTGGCTTACCGGAGTCATCGCGGTGCCCAGGTGGACTCAACTCGAGGTCACAGCTTTGATGATCGGTGGCGGCCTGATTTTCTGCTTTCCCCTGGCGCGGCGTTTGAACACACTGGCGCTCGGTGACGATTATGCTCGCCAAGTCGGCGTGCAGGTTGAAAAGACACACTTAGCCATCATTCTTACCGGGTCACTCATAACCGCGGCCGCGGTGTCATTGGGAGGAGTGATCAGCTTCGTGGGGCTGATCGTTCCCCACATGGCAAGATTGGTCTTGGGCCCTGACCACGTTCGGCTCTTGCCAGTTACGGCTATTTCGGGGTCGATTTTCCTGGTACTGGCAGACACGCTGGCGCGCACCATGCTTGCTCCTTCTGAAGTCCCGGTCGGGCTTCTGACCGCATTTATCGGCGGCCCATTTTTCCTTTATCTTTTGCGCCGGACTAGACGGGAGTACGCGTTGTGACTGCATTGCTCCAGTTTATTGATGTGTCATTTTCTTACGAGGGACGTTCTGTCCTTGAGGATGTCAGCTTCTCTGTAGAGCAGGGCGAATCTGGGGCCCTGATAGGTCCAAATGGAATCGGGAAAACCACACTCCTGCGGCTAGCCGCTGGCGTGCTTGCTTGTTCCCACGGCACAATTTCGCTCGCAGGGCGCAGGTTGGACACTCTCCGCCGAGGAGATGCGGCGCGACTGGTAGCGCTTGTTCCGCAGCGATTCGAAGTACCGTTCGATTTCACCGTGCAACAAATCGTTGAGCAGGGACGCACGCCCTATCTTAGCCTGTTCGCGGGTTTCAAGCGTCGGGACCGCCAGGCCGTCGAGCACGCTTTGGAACTGGCGGATGTCACTTCCCTCCGGAATCGCATCTTCAATGAACTCAGTGGAGGAGAACGTCAGCGCGTCAAAATCGCCCTCGGATTGGCGCAGGAGCCTCGCTTGCTCCTGCTTGACGAGCCGACCCAAAACCTCGATCTGGGTCGCCAGCTCGAATTACTGGATTGCATCCGTGCCCTCAATGATGAAGGGGTTACGATTTTGGCTGCAATGCACGACCTTCAATTGATTCCAGGCACATTCTCTTCCGTTCTGTTGCTGGAACCTGACCGAGAAGTGCGCAAAGGCCATCCGCAAGAAATTCTGCAATCCCACATCCTGGAGAGGGCTTTCGATTGCCCTCCCCGACGCCACCCGAAGTTAGTTGGTGAGAATCAGATCGCTCTGGAGAAAATACTATGATCGCAGGCACCTCAGGCATGCTTGCCGAATTTCTCGAAGAAATTGTTGTGCCGGATCCGGCATTCCTGGAGCAGGCGCGTACACGCCTCGACCATCTGACCAAACCACCAGGCAGTCTCGGCCGTCTCGAGGACATTGCGGCGCGATTTGTTGCGATTAGGAAAGGCAACCCTGAGTGGCCGCTGCGCAAGGCTGCTTATGTGTTCGCGGCCGATCACGGCATTGTGGCTGAAGGAGTCAGTGCATATCCCAAGGAAGTCACTCGGCAGATGGTGCTTAATTTCCTGGAGGAAGGGGCAGCGATCAATGTCCTGGCCAGACTGCACCATGCTGAGCTGACCGTTGTGGATGTCGGTGTGGATGCGGATTTTGGCGATCTGCTGGGTCTTCTGCAACGAAAGGTCCGCCTCGGCACTCGGAACATGCTTCATGAACCTGCCATGACCGAAGATGAAATGCTGGGAGCTTTGCAGATAGGACTAGAACTGGCAACCGGCGCTCAGGAGAAGCGACAGACACTGATCGCGGTGGGTGAGATGGGCATCGGCAATACCACCACAGCGAGCGTGATAACGGCCGTCCTTACCGGCCAACCACCTGCCTTGGTCACGGGCAAAGGGACAGGCTTGGAAAAGCGCGCTTACGAGCACAAGATCAGAATCGTCGATGCTGTCATCAAAAAGCACTTCAGACAAAAGCACTTTGGCAAAAACGCCCAACCGCTTGAGGTTCTGCGTTGTGTAGGCGGATTGGAAATCGCCGCGATGGTTGGATTAGTCCTGGGTGCGACGCGATATCAGATCCCGGTTATCACAGATGGTTTTATCTCGACGGCAGCCGCGGCGTTGGCGTACACCATCGAGCCGCGTGTAAAAGAGTATCTGTTCGCCGGGCATTGTTCGCAAGAGCCAGGCCATCGCTTTTTGCTTGAGTATTTAGGACTGGACCCCATTCTGATGCTTGAAATGCGGCTGGGCGAGGGTACAGGTGCCGTGTTGGCGATGCCCATCATCGAGTCGGCTTTGCGGCTATACACCGACATGGCAACCTTCGCTTCGGCGGGCGTAAGCGGAGCCAGTGTATGAGGCGATTGGCGGAAGAATTGTTAGTTGCTTTCCAATTTCTTACGCGGTTGCCGATCTCGGGTTTTCCTTACCAGCCAGATTCGTTATCGCGCTCTACAAAATTCTTTCCTATTGTTGGCCTTGCTGTCGGCTTATGTGCTTCCTTATTGCAGCGAGTTCTGGCGTCACACTTCAACCGAGCTTTGGTCGCGCTTCTGGTGCTTACTTTTCTTGTCCTAGCCACCGGTGGGCTTCATGAAGACGCCCTGGCGGATACGGCGGATGCTTTTGGTGGCGGCTGGAATCGGGAGCAGGTTCTCACGATCCTCCGGGATAGCCGAATCGGAACCTTCGGGGCACTGGCTCTGGTGATTTCTGTGCTGGCCAGGTTCCTCCTTCTGTCGACTATTCCAGTGAATCGTTTTACAGCATGGGTAGTGTCGGTACACGTTCTATGTCGCTGGACAACTCTGCCATTGAGTTATTTCCTGCCGGCGGCGCGCGGGAGTGACGGACAGGGAGCAAGGATTGCACAGAAGACCTCTGCTACATCTCTTCTTATAGGTACTCTGCTGAGCTTTGCCATCGTTCTTTATCTGATGCGAGGAGAGTTTTGGATTCCGGTCCTTGTGGCGATGGTAATTACCGCGTCGAGCGGCGCCTATTATTTCCGTCGGATCGGCGGGGTCACAGGTGACTGTTTTGGAGCTACGAACCAACTCACCGAGATTGCGGTTTATTTTTGTGGGGTCTGGGGCGTGTGACCGATCTTTTTCTAGTTCGCCATGCCGAAACCGATCTGGCAGGCCGGTTCTGTGGCCATTCTGATCCGGAACTCAATGAGCGAGGCCGTCAACAACTCGCGGGGCTGGTGAATGCGTTGTCGGCACACGAAATCCGCCGCGTCTATACGAGCGACCTTCGCCGTGCCCAACAAACTGCCGAGGCGATTGCCAGATATTTCAGAGCAGGACTCCACGTTCGACCTGGGCTGCGCGAAATCCACTTTGGCCTGTGGGAGGGTCTTTCATGGACTGAAATTGAAATGCGCGACCCGGTTCTGGCAAAGCGATGGGCAGACGAATACCCCAATGCGACTGCGCCCGGAGGAGAGCCATTTCAGGAATTTAAGTCACGGGTGGGTAGAGAGATTGCCTACTTGCTGGAAGCGACGAAATCACCCATCGCCGTGGTTACACACGCCGGTTTCATTCGCGTCGTCCTCACAAGTTTGTGCGGAGTGTCGGACCAAGAAGCTTGGGATCGGACAAAGGACTACAGATCTGTTGTGGCGCTCAACGTAGATCATATCGACAAGGTTGGGGTGATGACACCGACGCGATTCTAAATGTCCCACGCGTTTGAGTGCGTCGGGGTAGGGACAAAAGACTTTACGATATACTCTGCTGGCAGAGCGGGAGTAGCTCAATGGTAGAGCATCGGCTTCCCAAGCCGGGGGTTGCGGGTTCGATCCCCGTCTCCCGCTCCAATTTCATTAGCCGCCCCTCGTTCGTATTTGCCGGCGAACTCTTTCATCAGTGCTACAGACTATCCCCGATGCAGTCGTATTCCGACAATTACAGCGACAAAGCACAAGAGATTATTGGCGAACAAATTCAACGCGAACGTACCGAACTTCGCCTCATGCCAATAGGCCATACTTTCGTAGGCGAACGCGGAGAAGGTTGTAAAGGCCCCGCAGAACCCTGTCGCCATTAGTAGTCGCCAACGGTCATGCTCGTGATCGCTAGTCCAGGTGAGCACATATCCGACGATAAGGCAGCCCACCACGTTGACTGCCAATGTTCCGTAAGGGAAACCGTGATGGTGTGAAAGCTCCGAGGAAAGGTGCGTGATCAAGAAGCGGGCCAGCGCTCCGAAGATGGCACCGACAGCTACGCACAGTATGCTTGTCAGCATGATGATCTCCTTTGACGCGGTAGGAGTCATCAGCCCGAGGGCGGTTAAAGGCGAACTCCATCGCCGGACACGATTCTATCAAACTACTTTTTCTCCGGAGCGCTCTCGGGATCAGCCACCTGTCAATCCCCTCAGTCGCAGAGGCTGGCATTGGCAGCAACACGGATCCTTCGGTATATACTCCCGCATGATGCTACGGAGCTCAATTCAAGGTTCAGACAGCAGTCCAATCCCTGATGATCAGGGATCAAAGAAGCAGCAGCCAAAAATGATTTCCGCAATGGTCGTCCTGCTGCTCGCTATGATGGCGCTGCTGGCGGGTGGGGCCGCGCGACGCGAATCCGTCACCATTGATGAAGTAGCGCATGTCGGAGCTGGCGTGAGTTATCTGCAGAAGCTCGACCTCCGGATGAACGAAGAACATCCGCCGCTGGCGAAAGTATGGGCTGCGCTTCCGCTGGTAGTGCGCGGAGTGCATGCCGACTATTCCCATACTTCATGGACGTTCAGCAGCAAGATTTTCCGCGAATTCCTGGGAGAGTGGGTGTTCGGCCACTGGCTGATCATGCGCTGGAACGATCCCTACTCCACAGTGTGGTGGGCTCGAGTGCCCATGCTGTTGCTCACTCTGTTGCTGGGACTTGTGATCTACGTTTATGGCTCGCGACTGGGAGACACCTGGGGAGGGCTTTTGTGCCTCTGCGTCTACGCCAGCATGCCGGCATTCCTCGCATTCGGCCCGCTGGTGCTCACTGACGTTGTGATTGCTCTGTTCTGGGTCCTCGCCGTTTGGCAACTTCCTGAGATGTGGCGCTCTCCCTCACGCGGCACCGTGATCAAATTTGGTCTTACCCTGGCCGGCGCTTTTCTCTCGAAATTCTCTTCCGGACTACTGTTCTTCGTCTTTATCGCTTTCGCTCTAAGCTTGCGTTGGCGCGGGGTTCCGGAGCAGCCAACCGATAAGGTGGCACGGCGTGCCTGGCGGCGCCGCGCCTGGCGCAACCTGGCTAAGGCAACGCTGTGGGCCGCTTTGTTCGTATATCTTTTCTACTTTATCTTCTCCTGGAACCAGCCGACGGATTCGTTCAGCATCATTCCCCACTTTCCTGCATCGCCGTTCTTGCGACGGCTGCTCATGCCAGTGTGGCTCTACTTGCGTGGTCTGGTTCTGTTCGCGTTCAGCGCCACGAGTCGCCCAACCTATATTCTTGGCCACGCTTATTCTCATGGCGTCTGGTTCTATTTTCCGGCGCTGTTTATTTTGAAGTCACCGCTGGCGTTTCTTCTTTTGCTGCTTCTTGCCGTTGGGACTGCCATCCTCTTGAAACGCCGTTCCGGCGGACAACTATCAGCAATACCCAGCGGCATGGAACTGCACTGGCGCGCCATCTGGGTGTCGCTCGTGGTCTTTGTGGTCGTGTGTATGCTGAATCGGTTGGACATCAGCATTCGTCATTTCACGATTGCGCTGGCGCTGCTGATTCTCCTGCTCGCCCCTTTGCCGCGGATGCTCGAGTCCTTGAAGAGTGCTGGCTGGCGCGCGGCGCGAGTGGTAGTTTGGGTGACCATCGCGCTCGCCATCACTTCCATCCTCACCGCCGTGCGAGCGTACCCATATTATTTCCCGTTCCTGAATGTCCTGACCATGGGGCGACCTGGCTATGCCCTGGTGAATGATTCCAACCTTGATTGGAATCAAGCCCTGCCGGAAGTCGAAAGCTTCGTGCAGCAGCATGGACTAAACCAGGTCCTTCTGGATGAGTACGGGTTCTCCGAGCCCACAGCGTATGTTCCCCAGGCCCAGTTCTGGAGCTGTCAGGAGGCTTCTTCTTCGGACGGCGGCCGATGGGCGGTAGTCTCTACCGGCAGCATCGCCGACGGCCACAATTGCCTTTGGCTCATGCAATATCCGCATCAAGTCCTGGCCGGCGGCAGTATGTACGCCATTCAGCTTCCCCCAGTGATTCCGGCCGCGGGCACGCCTGGAGGCCCGCCCCTGCCTGAGGCTTACCGGTATCTCGGCGGTTTTCCCTTCTTCGGCTCCGATCCGCGTCTAATGTTCTTGAACTGCATTCGCGATCCCCAACAGCTTGAGCCGACGATGAGACGGATAGAGGCGATGATGAACGCGGCCGCGCAGAAGAAACAGAAGTAGCTTTGTATCTCGCAGGCCCTGCTTTGGAATCGTGGGAAGGGGGCGCTCCAGTAAAACACAGTACAGGATTGTCTGTATAGACCTTTAATCCCACTCTTTCTACGATGAGCCATACTCTGGTTGGGTATGACGACCGCCGTTCGATTATTAATTCGCAACCTCAAAATCTTATGCAAGAGCCGAACCTGATGAGCACCCTTTCAAGGTCCGCTGTCACTTTGAATGCGCCTGTTCCGGAGGTTCCGGTTCCAGATCACGGTGGGCATGTGGTTCAGTTTTACCACGACGATAATTTTCTTCTCGAAGCAGTGAGCCGGTTCGTGGGGCCAGCCCTGGCCTGCGGCGATGCGGCAGTGGTGATTGCGACCCAGGCGCACAGAGAGGGCCTCGAGCAACTGCTCAAATCACACGGGTTAGATATTTCTAAAGCTGCACGACAGGGGCGATATCTCACGCTCGATGCCACCGAGGCTCTGGCGCAGATTATGGTGAATGGATTGCCTGACGCGGAGCGTTTCGCCAATGTAATAGGCTCTGCATTGGCGCGGGCGTCAGCGGCCCTCACTAGCGAACGTTCCCAACTTGCCGCTTTCGGCGAGATGGTAAATGTCCTGTGGGCGACCGGACAATATGAAGCGGCGCTTCGGCTGGAACAGCTCTGGAACGACCTTGCTCGACACCACTCTTTTTCATTGCTATGTGCATACCCGCTCTCCGGCTTCAACAGTCCAAAACACACTGAACCATTTTTGAAAATTTGCCAGGAACATTCCTCCGTGATTCCCTCGGAGAGCTATGTCAGGTTGCCCACGGACAAAGAGCGGCTTCGAAATATTACCGAGTTGCAGCAAACGGCGATGGTCTTCGAAAAGGGGACCGCATTGTTGCGGAGCGAGGAACGCTTCCGCTTGTTTGTGGAATCGGTCCGCGACTACGCGATTTTTATGCTGGATCCCGAAGGGAGAGTCAGCACCTGGAACAGCGGAGCTGAACGCATCAAGGGTTACAAGGCTTGGGAAATTGTAGGCAAACATTTGTCAGTGTTCTATCCCGAAGAAGACTTGCAGACGCGAAAGCCCTGGAGGGAACTGGAAGTCGCGGCCCAAGAGGGGCGATTCGAGGATGAAGGCTGGCGCCTTCGCAAAGACGGATCGAGATTCTGGGCTAACGTAATCATCACCGCCCTCAAAGATGAAAACGGGCAACTCTACGGGTTTGGCAAGGTTACCCGCGACTTTACTGACAGAATGCGGAGCCAGGAAGCTCTGCAGCAGGCCAATGAACAGCTGGCGAATGAAGTGCAAGAAAGAACGAGAGCAGAGCGTAAATTGTATGAGTCTGAGCAGTCGCTGCGCCGGCTTTCATTGCACCTGCTCCGCACGCAGGATGAGGAGCGCAGGCGTATTGGCAGAGATCTTCACGACAGCTTGGGTCAATACCTCGCGACGCTGAAAATCAACCTGGACTCACTGCAACTCGGGCTGCGTCCCAACGAGAAGAAAGCGCATTCGCAGCTCGCGCAGTGTGTCAGTTTAACGGAAGAGGCAATCAAGGAAGTCCGCACGATTTCTTACTTGCTCTATCCTCCGATGCTGGAAGAACTGGGTCTGAAGTCGGCTATTCCGTGGTACCTGGACGGTTTCACGAACCGAAGTGGAATCAAAGCAAGTCTGGAAATTAATCCGGATTTCGGCCGTCTCCCGCGAGACGTGGAGTTGTCCTTCTTCAGAGTTCTTCAGGAGAGCCTGACGAACGTGCATCGACACTCAGGTAGTCCGACAGTCGTCATCCGGCTCGGTCAGGAAAACGGCGCGACCGTCCTGGAGATCGAGGATGAGGGCAAGGGACTTCCGACATCGATGTTAAATGGTGACGGCACAGGTTTGCCTATAACTCCCGGGGTTGGACTGCGAGGAATGGACGAACGCATGCGGCAGTTGGGCGGCAGAGTTGAACTACGCGTTGGTGAAAAAGGGGCCATCGTCCGCGCAGTCGTTCCAGTACAGCAGGATCGTTCTTCTCCTTCGGTGGAACAGAGGGAGCCGGTTTCAGTCGTCGAACGAAAAACCGGTGACAGAAATGTTCGGCAGCCTCAGCCTGCATAGCAGCGGCGTTTCCTATCCTCCTGGAAACCTCGGGCGGCATCTGGACAATGCTAATCTCAATAGCGCATGGCGCTCGTCATCCGCAGATCAAGAATCCACGCTGACGGGGTCTTCACAACCACGCCGATTAAAAGACGCGCCGTTGTCGCCGAGTACACCGGCCCGCGCCTGACCAAGGCCGGAGCCGATGCGATTTATGAGCATTCTCCACGGACCTATCTTTTTGGCCTGATCGATGGCGAGCACGTAATTGATGGAGACGGGATCGCGGCGTTCATCAACCACTCATGTGGTCCGAACTGCGAAGCTGACGAAGTCAAAGGCCGCGTGATCATTCGCGCGATTCGGAATATCGCCGCCGGGGAAGAACTCGCCTACGATTACAACCTGTACGACGGCGAACTGGACGACCCGGCTCCCTGCTTCTGCGGATCCGAGAATTGCCGGGGCAGTATGTACTCAGAAAAAGAGCTGTCACGCCGGCGACGGCTGGCGAAGAAGAGCAAGAAACGGACTGCTGCTGTCTAGGAAACGCCGATCAATTCACTGTCAAGCTGAACGTGGTCTTGGCATCCGGGACAGATGCATCGGAACTGCTAACGGTGAAGGCATTCACTGTGACGGTGTAACCGCCCGGAGCGGTCCCGTTGTAGCCTCCGCCGCCTCCTCCCCCGCTGCTATAACCACCTCCGCAAGCCGGGAGGAGCACGATTGCCACGACCACGCTTGAGTAACAGGGCAAGCGTCGCAAGCAATAATAATTTCATGTGCGACGAAAATATTTCAGAGTTGCTGCTTTGTCAACAACAACGGCACAAAGGGACAGCCACCCTCGGCTATCCCACCTGTTCCTATGTCAATTTCCTATGTCAATCAATTCACCGTCAAGTTGAAACTCGTCGTCGCTGACGGCTGGGTCGCATCCGAACTGCTCTCCGTGAAAGCGTTCACGGTCACGGTGTAACTTCCCGGAGTCGTTCCAGAATGCCCGCCGTGCTGGGTGTTTGCGGTAGTTGTAACCGCCACGGTAGCGGTGGCAGAGCTCGAATTGCTGAAATCAACCGTGTGATTGTTGACCGGGTCGCTCGACGTAACTCCACAGCTGGCCTTCGGCGCGTTTGTGCTGCATGAAAATGTAACCCGGCCTGAGCCGTTCGTGCCAAGCACGTCGAGGGTTGTTGTATTGCCGCTAGTCGCGCCCGCCGTGACGGTGATGTTCCCAGCTGTCATCTGAGGTGGGGGCACCGACGAAGGCAGATATTGGCGAACATAATCCAGTAGCATTGGCGGCTGGCTTCCGGTTAGAGAATCGGTTGGGGCACCAAGCGTTCCGCCCACCGCCACGTTCGTGATAAGGAAAAACGGGTCTGCCGAGCTGCTGAACGGCCACACGTCACCCGAAGGCAAGTCCGACGCGGTGACCACGAAAAACGGTTGCGTCGGATCATCCACATAAAACTGAATCATATTGGCTGACCAAATCTCGCCATAAACGTGGAACGCCGTATTCACTTGCTCGCCGGAAGGAAACGTGAAGCACTTGCCCTTTCCCGATCCGCCAGTGACCTTGGTATGAATGGTTGAGCAATTTCCCGTTGCACCTGGTCCCGGAATGTTCGATGTAGTAGGCCAGTTTTCCATGACGTCCGATTCGCCGACGGTCGGCCACCGGACGCCAGTTTGCGAGCCTAGATTCCAGAACGCGGGCCACAATCCTGCATGCGATGGCATCTGAATGCTAGCTTCAATCCGTCCTGAGTGGAAGCTTTGCAAGCCTTGGGTCTTGAGACGCGCCGAAGTGTAGGTAGTTCCGACGAGCCGAACCTGGATGGCGAGATGGCCGCTGCCGTCTATGTATGCGTTGGGCGAACTTGAGCTGCATGGCGAAGTGTTTGACGTCGGCGCACAATAAGTTTCAAGTTCGTTATTGCCGAACCCGCCTCCGCCGGTGTCATACGTCCAATTCGCGGAACTAATCGGGCTGTTCGCAGCGCCATTGAATTCGTCACACCAGTTCGTGGTCCATGTGATGGAGCCGGTTGCAGGCGTGGTCCCGCACTGCGCGGCGGCCGATTTCGGAAGCGCCGAAAAAAGAACGCCTAATACGGAAAGAAGGGTAATGCGGGTAATTGGATTAATGTGGCTGATCACCGAATTCACCTCCGCGGAAATTTAAATTCACACCGGTGGGTGGAAACTCACAGCTGCTGCTTAGCAGCCGAAACGTTATTCTTGAAGGATTAGATTTGTCAATGCAGTGTTTCCTGTAGTTTGTTGCGTTCAAGCTAAAAGGGGCAAGTTCGCCCCATGCGGCGCTTCGCCGAAGGGGTCGGCGATGTTTTTAAGCTCCGGATAGTGTTGCAAGAGCGGCTCGGGGGCTTGCACGCGGCGTCCGGTCAGCATGTGTTTGAGCTGCAGGGCGTTGACGCCGGCCTTGGCTTCGAAGTGATTGTTGGTGACGACGAACGTCACCTTTGCCTTCTGCGCTATGTTTTCTACGCGCTCTTTCCATCCCAGCAGTTCACTCGCTTTGTAGAGATAGTTGTAGCGGTCAGAGGATTTTTCCGGCTCGAACCACTGGTCGTAGTTGCGTCCATGGAGCCGCACGTAACCAATGGCCGAAGTAACGTGGGTGGTCGGCTCGAGTGAGCGGCCAATCTGGGGCTGATCAATATTGCAAAAGCTGACGTTCCTCTCCGAGAAGTAGGAAATCGTCTCCGTATTGTTCCAGCTGGAATGGCGTACTTCGACGGCCCGCGGAAATTCGATGAACTGCCGCAACAAAGTTTCCAGGTATTCGCGGTTTAGTGCAGTGTTCTTAAATGAGACAGGGAACTGGATCAGCAGAGCGCCGAATTTTCCGGTTGCCCCTAGAGCTTCCAGGCCTTCTCGCGCCAATCTCTCATCTTCATCATTGGGGCGGATCGAAGCAGCGGATGTCGGCTCCATAGCGGAAAGCGGTGAGTGGGTAAAAGACCGATGCAGCTTGGCGGTGAAAAGAAAATTTGGATTAGCGCCGGATGCAATGCGGGTCCAGAGTTTTGCCAGCTCGGGCTTGATGTGTCCGTAAAATGAGGTGTTGATCTCTACCACATCAAAGCACCGCGCGACCAGCTCCAGTGGATGCTGCTTGCGCCGTGACATGCCGGGCGGATAAAAGATGCCTTCCCAGTCTTTGTAGGACCATCCCGCCGTGCCTACGCGGATGTGACCGGTCTCGGGCATGTAATCATTTAAGCAGGCATTCGGTTAGCTCGGCAAGAATGCGCGATTGGGCTTCCTCTGTGCTCCTCTGATGTCCTCCGTGGTTAAAAAGCCCTTAAACCACAGAGGGCACAGAGGAGCACAGAGGGAAAAACAGGAACTTAATTAGTAGAAAATCAGCACAACCCAATACGCCCCGCTAGGATACTTCGGCGTCCGCGCGTAACAGGTTCCTGCCGAGTAGGTGTGCAATCCACGTCGCGAGATCACTTTGGAAATATTCGCAGGAAGGGTCTCAGCCTGCATGCTGGTGTAGCGCAGCATATACGCTCCCGGTGGAGGAGCTCCGGCAGTAAGCGAATCTGCCTGGGCCATGGCACATGCGCTCGATTGTGTATTGCTGCTGGTTACCCGTTCCAGTCGCGGAAGGTTAGTCTGGGCGCGCAACTGTTCCACGCTGGCTGCGACCAACTCCTGCGCCTGCTGCACTGAGTAAGAGGGCAACACGGACCCGAAATCCTGCGCCACATAAAGCCTATTACCGCTGCGGAAAACCCCGAATCCGGCAACGTTGAAGTTTGGACTGAGCAAGTTGTCGCGGTGTGGCGGAGAGGCCATCAGCGCGTCATGGGCCTCGCCGGCGTTTTCTGCTATCGCCACGTTCTCGCCCCCGTGCGGTTCAGGTGCAGAGCGGAACTCGCAGCAATTCGTTGAGTAAGGGAGGGCTCTCCGGAAAACTGGTGTGAAAGCTGGGTCTTGGACGCCATTTCCGACGCATGCGCTCGGGCTGCCCGGACAAGCCCGTCATCCATCCTGAGCGGCGGCAACCCGGCATGAACACGGTCAGCATTGGCCATATCCAAAAGTTGGCGCTCGGCTTCCGCGTCATACGATTGGCCGTCGTAAGGCGAAACTTGCTGCCAGGAGCTTTTCGGAGCTATGTCTGCAGCAGCGAAAGGTTTAGACGCAGCTACCCCGGCGGCGAAATGGAGGGAAATCGACGTGATTAGGGCCCAGAACATGCTTTCTTGCCTACGTTGTAGATGCCCCGGGAGAAAACTGCTTTGCTTGGGAAAGAATACCTTCTAGAATCCGGTTCAGCACGATTACACCGGAGACATTACCGAGTGGCCTCTCTCCCGTTCCTTCTTGGTCTACTTCTCTCCCGTTCCTTCTTGGTCTACTTCTCGTCATTAACCTGGTCCTACTGCTAGGCCTGGTGGTGTACCAACGGTCGGGTTCTTCGCAAGCTACTGCAATTGCAAGACTTGTACAGCAATCCGATGGGCTGCAGAAGACCATGACCCAGCAGTTTTCCGCTGCTACCGCAGACATGGCCTCCCGCCTGGAGCAGACCAAGGGCGACCTCCGGCAGCAGGTGGCGGACCGCCTTGGGGATGGCTTTTCTGGGATTCGGGCAACGGTCGAAGAGCAGATGAAGGCTGGACGCCGGGAACAGGCCGAAAGACTGGTCGAGACCCGGACGGAATTAACCAGTTCCCTGGCGCTGACAACCTCGGCCCTGAAGTCCGAATTTGACCGGCTCAATCAGCAGACGGCGGAGAGTCTGGAATCTATCCGCGAGCGGGTGGACGCAAAGCTGCTGGCCATCACCGAGCAAGTGCAAAACAAGCTCGACCAGAACCTGAAGGAAGGCTTTGCCCAGTTCGAAAAAGTGCAGCAGCACTTGAAAGCTGCGGAGGAGCAGTTGCGCGAAGTCGGCGCGATCGGGCATTCGATCAATGACATCGGGCATTCGATCAATGACCTGAACAATTTGTTGAAGCTGCCACACCTGCGCGGCCAATTTGGCGAGGCCAGCCTTGAACGATTGCTGTCTGACTTTCTTCCAGCAAACATGTTCGAGATGCAATGTGCGGTGAACGGTGGGGGACGCGTGGACGCGATGATCAGCTTCCCCGATCGACGTCTGCCGATTGATGCCAAATTCCCCCGCGAACAAGTGCTGGCATTTTTTGAGAACAGCACAGAAGAGCAACTTGAAGAAGCCCGGCACGAATTTGTGCGAGTAATGAAGGCCGAGGCGAAACGGATCAAGGCCTACATCCAACCGGAGCACGGAACCACGGAAATTGCGTTGATGTATCTGCCCAGCGAAACGCTTTACATGGAAGCCGTCCGCAATCGAGAGCTTGCCGACTGGCTGAATCAGCAGCATGTTTTTCCGGTCTCTCCAAACACGTTGCTGATGACCTTGCAGACCATCGCACTGGTGCACAAGTGGTATGAAGTTGCCAGCCGATTCGAGAAGAGCCGTCAGGAACTGGCCAAGGCGCAGAAGTCATTCGATCACTTCCAGAACCAGTTCGAAAATGTTGGCAAGAGTTTGGACAAGGCGCAGGAAGCCTTCGACAAAGCCTCTACTCATCTGAAGACTTATCGTGGGCGGGTCAGCGTCCTCAGCGGGCAAGAGCAACTGGAACTGGACGCGGCAAATGCAGAGACGCTGCCGCTGAGTGACAAGGCAAGCGCATAATCGAGATTAAAAGGATTTCGGGAGAAAGTGCAGGGCTACTAGAATCGACGTGCGGGCGCGGAATTCACGTGATCTAGAGCTATGGATTCTCGATTTTCTAAATCCGTTTGTCGCTGGTGAGTGGCTTGCTCGGGGTCCATTCCCGGCTTCAGTACGGTTTCTTCCAAAAAATACCGCCAGCCTTCATGCCGGTCTTCTGAACTCTGGCCATCTTCGAACACGCGCACGGCCGCCGCTGCGGCCTGCTTGCCCTTTGTGACCTCAACCACTCCCGCGGACTCGTAAGTGCGGACGTTATGCCGAATGATAGCGTAGCAAGTTTTGGCTTCTTGGTGTGTCAGATGGGCTCCGTGCAGCGCATTTCAAGTATTCGCAATGTTGCGTTTTTCGTACTCGGCTATTGGATTCAAGATCGGCGCGACTAAAAGCCGCGCCGTCTTTCTAAATCACCATTCTGAGTTCTCTTCCAGCCGCCTTAAAGCGACCGAACGTTCTCAGCTTGCCATCCCTTTGGCCCTTTGGTTACCTCGAACTCCACACTCTGGCCTTCCTGCAGGCTCTTGAAGCCGCCCGCCTGGATCGCCGAGAAGTGCACAAAAACATCTTCGCCGCTCTGCCGGCTGATAAAGCCGTAGCCTTTGGCGTCGTTAAACCACTTTACTGTTCCTTGTTCTGCCATGTTGTTATTCGTGTTCCTTTTCAATTAATTACGCTGGAAGGGATTCGGAGGTACTAAGGGCAGTGCTAGCTGATTGCAAGAAGCTGCTCCACAACCGATTCTAATCAAACGCATTTCTAGCATAGCAGAAATCCGCTGAATCTGTGCAGAAATCGAGCGTCCAGCCCGGCAGACTTGGAGAACTGTGGTAACGCGGGTGCTTGGTTCGAAAGTGTGGGCGCCAAATTCGGCATTGGCAAGTATTTCCCCACCACGCGAGGCAACCAGCTATAATCATTTCCGCTTTAAACTCGTCTGCGCGATTGAGAAACTAGCCGCTTCACCAAGCCGCTCGATCCTCAGATAACAACACGCACGCGCGGCCTTGCGGGATGCCCGTTTCGGCTGAGCTCCAAAAAGTTCGAATTTATTTTGGTTACAACGAGGACAGTATGAAGAAGCTTTTTGTTGGCAATATCCCGCACAGCACAACTGAGGCAGAATTGCGTTCGCTGTTTGAACCGCATGGCGCCATTGAGCAGGTCAGCATCGTTACCGAACGCGACACCGGGCGTTCACGAGGATTCGCATTCGTTGAAATGACGGACTCCGCTGAGGCGGAGAAAGCCATTGCCGCCCTGAACGGCACCCAATTAGGCGGCCGCACATTGAATATCAATGAGGCGCGTCCCAAGACCGATCGCGGCGGCTTCAAAGGCGGACGCTCCGGAGGCGGCGGTGGTGGTGGACGCGGCGGCGACTACCGCGGTCACGCACGCCAGCCTCGCGAGCCGCGTTGGTAAGGTAGCCTCTTAATAGGCGAAATAATTCAGCTCTGGGTTACCCCGCCTGCCCCCAGGCTGGGTGCCCTGGGCTGCATTCTTGTGCCACTGCTGATTTGGACGCCGTCCCGTCTGTCACGCCACCTGCTCTATAGCATCTGCCTTCATCGCAAATACTCCCTCGAAAGTTACGAAGAAACATTCCACATCAACGTCTGGAAAATTGGCGCGGATCAGCTCTGACGCGCGTTGCAACTCCAGTTTGTGGTGGCCTGCCTCTCTCGTAGGGTCTCCGCCAAACGCCGCCAGCCCGCCATAAGTCGCGCAGTCGGAATGGCTCATGAGCAAGACGCGCCCGGTGCGATGCAGCAGGATGGACATCCGCACCTGCTCGAGAATGAAGTCTCGCTCAAAATCATTGCGCGGACAAGCCAGAGCCTTGGCCCCTCCAGCCACCACGATCATGTCCGGACGCAGAATGCCCCGCCGCTGAAGAAACTTGTTCACCGCCAACCGGATCCGCTGATCGAAGCAGCACAGCACGGCAACATCAGCAACGTAAGGCTCAGGCGGCGAGTCGAAATGGAAGATCTTGCGCATAACTTTTTATGATAAGCAAGATTGCGTAAATTTGTACGCTTTCGGTGATCTATGCGCGGTCTTGCTCAGCGTCGCGGCCGGATCATACTCCAGCAAATCCCAGAACCACGGCGAGCTTACTGGCTTGATCCGCATACCGATCTGCGCTTCCGGCACCTTTCCGGTGAGTTTCTCTCGAAGATGACATGCCAGGGTGGAGCAGGCCTTCCAGGCCTGCATAAAAGGCCAATGGAAATGCGGGCTTCAGCCCCTGAGGTACTTGCTTTGGTGTCTAGTTAATACCTCAGCGGCTAAAGCCTGCGTCGCATTGCCGCCGAAAATGCGGGGCTAGAAAGCCCTGTTCCACCCTACTTGCGCCACCCTCAAATACCCTCGCTCGCACCGTTTTTCCCCGGCTACCGCTAAAGCCGCTTCCACAGCCCGGCGGCGATGAGGACGACGACTCCGACGATCATCCCGATCAGTCGCGCTTTATTGGCTTTTTCAGTCATGCGATTTCTCCTATCGCGTCGCCCACCCTTCGCAAAGAACGCGAAGGATGGGGCACCCGGGGGCTCACTTCATTCCATTCAAAATAGAGCCCATAATTCCTCCGACTACGCCGCCCTCGACCGTCTCTCTGCTAGTCTCATGTGGCAAGTATTGATCGATCGCGTGAGCCAGCTTGGTAATAGGGAGCGTCTGCAGCCAGATTCTCCCGGGACCAGTGAGCGCGGCAAGAAAAATTCCGTCGCCGCCGAAAATCATGTTCTTGATGCCCGGAACGGTCGTGATCTGAAACGACATGCCAGATTGAAACGCACCGACATGACCGGGATGAACGCGCAAAGTTTCGCCGGGCTGCAAGTCGCGGACCACGAGCTCACCCGAAAGTTCAAGCCAGGCAGTCCCTTGCCCACTGAGCCTTTGCAACAGGAAACCGCTGCCGCCGAAAATGCCTGCGCCAAGCGATTGTTGGAAGCCGACGGAAATCTGAATCTGCGGTGTCGCGCACAGAAAGCCGTGGCGATGAATCATGAATTCGCGTCCCGGCGAAACTTCCACCGGCACAATGTGCCCGGGTAACTTGGTCGCAAACGCGACCTCGCCAGCAGCGCCGACGGCGCGGTATTCGGTCATAAAAAGCGACCCGCCACCAGCCGCTCGCTTCAGCGCGCCAAACAAACCTCCGCCGCCGGCAAACTGCGTGTGCGTGGTCATCTGGATGGAACTGCCCATCCACGAAAGTTCTCCCGCCTCGGAGATGACGGACTCGTTGGGTTCGAGAACGAACTCCAAAACAGGCATTGTGGTTCCAGTGATGCGGGATTGCATGATGAACTCCTAGATGAAATGCTCTGGTTGAAGATTGCGGTGCTTCGATAACTCACGGCGATCTGGATGACAGCGCTAATAAATCATGAACTACATCTCCAGCCCCGAAGGGGCGAAATATTTCAGCCCAGGCGTAAGCCCTGGGTGACCGGAGAACGTGACCGAGTCCCGGAGGGACGGAAGAAACGTTTCTTAACCAAACCACTTTTTGCTCGATATTTCCGGTTACCCACCTTTCGCAAATGAGGCGAAAGATGGGGCACCCGGACGTGCATCCCCGGTAGGGTTTCCCCGCCCCAAAAATTCGGCTTTCCTCCAGTCCTTCGCCGAACCTAGGGGAAGATTGATCTGGTATCGGTTCGCGCTGTCGAACACCGCAAAGGAATCCACATTGCGAAAGTGATCTAGAAGAAAACCACGCAGACTATTTTGGTACTGCTCGTCCGGATCGGACGCTTTGCGCTCGGGCATCCCCGGAAGCAGCAAACTCAGCGTTACGTACGCCTGCTGTTTCGATGGCAGGAAGATCGGCTTCCGGATGAATACCGCATCTCCCGGAATGGGCTCCGACAACGCTCCTGACCTCATCCGCAATAGGATGGTTACGCGCCCGTCGTAATCAGTTCGATAATCCAGTTCGGTTCGGTTTTCTAAGGTGTACGTCAGCTGGACCCCTTTCTCTTCATCGCTGGCAGGCACGAATCTAGGCGCTGGCAAAGCGACAATTGCTGTCGTATCCCATGGCCTTGGGGATCCTGATCTTCCGTTAAACCAAACAATAGCCGCGCAGATCAGAGTCAGCATAAGAGCAAGACCCATCCCTCCGCACAGACTTATCAGGGCTAACCTTCCCCAATTCGTCGTCGGCTCTCCGGATGTAGTTGGGCCGGCGGTGCTCATTCGAACTATCCCTGGCCTCCTGAAAGACGCGCTATCGCTGCGCGCAGGCGAATATACCCAATCTGAGCATGGGCGGAGCCTTCGCGCTCACACGTGTTTCGCCTTCATCTCTGCCAGCAACTGCTCAATCCGATCTTCCTTCTCAATCGCGGTCAGGCGATCTTCGATGTCCTCGGTGCCGATCTCCGACTTCGCCTGGCTGACGGCTTCGTTACGCTGGACTTTATTTTTCATGCGGTCGAAGGCGGCGGTTTTGGAATGGTCACCGATGGCGGAGCGAGCGTCGTGGGCTTTCCCGACGGCGCGGGCCCGGCGCTGCTGAGCGATCAGCAGATCGGCTTTGCCCATGGCCTCGGCAAGTTTCTGCTCCAGTTGGCGCAGAGCGGTCTTGAGATTTTCCACCTGCGCTCGCTGGTCGGCGACCTGTTGCGAAAAGCTGCCGGCCATCTCGCGATAGCTCTCCACGCGATGCAGCGCGGCGCGGGCCAAGTCATCTTCTTTCTTGGTGACCGCGAGTTCGGCCTTGCGCATCCATTCGGCGGTTTTCTCTTCGTTCTCCTTCTGCCGTTTTTCGAGCAGGTGTTGGTCGGCGATGGCGATTGCCACCTGCGTCTTCACCTGCAACATCTGGTTCTGCATGTCGAGGATGACCTGCTTGATCATTTTTTCGGGCTCTTCGGCCTTGTCGATAAGGTCGTTGATGTTCGCCCGGACTAGAGTTGAAACACGTTCGAGTAGTGCCATGATGTGACTCCTTTTCAAAATTGCAGCTTCTAGCTCTTAGCTCAAACCCACAACAAATGATGGGGTGCCCGACCCTTCGCGGTGTTCGAAGGGTGGGGTACCCCCGCTCTTTCCCCGGATCACCGACCGTTGTCATTCCGCCCCCCCGCAGGCTGCGACGAACCCGCTTTACGCTTTGACATCGCCAGTCCGATGACGATGCCGACCGCGATCCCAATCGCCAGCCATGCGCCGCCGGAACCTAGGACGACCGCAATCGCCGTGCCGATCCCTGCTCCCAGCGCAATCCCCAGCCCAGTTTGCATGGATAGTCGTTTCATGTTCATTTACTCCGGTGTGTCGTCCTTTCGGGACTCCGTTCTCTCCATCCCGTAACCCGGCACTCCCATGCCGGGCTCTCCCATTCCACCCCTTCGGGGTTGTTCAAAGGACGCGGTTCTCTGCCTTCTCTTTCGGAGATACCAGAAATGGTAGTGACATTTGGAAATAGCCCACCCTCCCGCAGTACCGATTGCAAGTCCGAACCACAACCACGACCAGCCCGCCAACGCGACGGCAGCCGCGCCCGCTATGCCCGCACCGAAGAGAGTTCCAAGAGCAATGTTCAAATTTGGTCGTTTCATATTTCGTTTACCGCCGCGGTTGCCCCACCCTTGTCGCGTTCTTTGCGGCAAGGGTGGGGAATTTGACTTCCGCTACTTCTTCCCGCCGTCCGCTGGCGGCAGCTTGTCCGGCTGCTTCGGGCTCTTGTCCCCGATTCCCCGCACCTTCGAGAGCAAATCGGTCATGCTCATCCCTGACAGCGTCTCAAACAACGCCGGGACTTGCGCCGCCATCTTGGTCAAGTCGCCGGTGATTTTGTTCATCCCCGTGGCGTCGCCGTTGCCGGTTGAAACCACGGTGATCCTGTCCACATTGGCCAGCGGAGCCGCCATCGCCCGCATGATTTCCGGCATGCTGGTCAGCAGCTTGTCGTAGATTGCGGCCTGGTTGTACTCCTGGTAGGCCTCGGCTTTCACGTTCATGGCGCGGGCTTCGGCATCACCTTTCTTGAAGATGATTTCCGATTCAGCTTCGCCCTGAGCGCGAATCGCAGACGCGTGCCCTTCGGCTTCAGCGATCAGGCGCTGCTTCTCGGCAGCGGCGAGAGTCTCAATCCGCTGACGCTCGATCTCCGCGCCCTTCAGCACGGTAGCAATCAGTTCTTTCTCGCGGCGATTGATTTCCGCTTCCTGAACTTTGACCTGCTGCTCTTTCTCAACCTGCTGCACTTTCACCTGTTCAGCGATGACCTGCTGCTGCATGATGTTGGTCTGGATGTCGTAGGCTTTGTCAGCTTGCGCCTGTTGTCGCTTGGTAACTTCCACGTACTGCGCCCGCTTGACTTCGAGGTCACGAGTTGCCTCCGCCTGCTTGGCAAGAGACAGAGTTTCAGCCAGCACGCGGTCCTGATCAGCCTGAGCCTTGGCCACTGCCGCTTCCCGAGTGGCAAGCGCGCGCCGGATGGCCGTGTCACGGTCAGCTTCCGCGGCGGCAACGTCGGCATCGCGCTTAATGCGGGCAACGTCGGGGCGTCCCATGTTGATGATGTATTCGTTCTTGTCGCGGACTTCTTTGATGGTGAACGAGATGACTTCCAGCCCCATCTTGTTCATGTCGTCGGCGCAAGTCGATCGCATGCGGTCGCCGACCATCTCCGGCTGTTTGACGATCTCTTCGACCGTCAGCTGCCCGATGATGCCGCGCAGATGGCCTTCCATCACCAGCTTGATCAGGCCTTCGCGCTCCTGGTCAGATTTAGTGAGGAACTGCTCGGCTGCGGTCCAAATGGACTCAGTGTCCGACTTGACTTTGATTTGCGCGACGGCCTCAACCGTGACCGCGACGCCTTGTTTGGTATAGAGATCCTGTTGTGGCGCCACATCGAACGACATCAGTTCGAGTGACAGCTCGTGGCAGTTCTCCATCATGGGGAACACGATCGTCCCTCTGCCAACGACCACTCTCTTGTTGCGGAACCCGTAAACGATCAACGCCTCATGCGGTCCCGCTTTCCTGTACAGCCTTGCCAGGCCGCTCATCAGCAGCATGAAAACCAGAATGCCCAGCCCGATAATGACCCAGATTTCAGTCGATAGCCCGAATAACATAACGCCTCCTCGCGCAACGCGAAAATCATCAACCACCAAGGACACGCTTCGGCTTCGCTCAGCGCCGGCTCCGGTTCACGAACCTTGCGGAACGGGTGCTTCGTGGTTGCGAGTTATCAAATTCAAATCGCGAACGATCTCCTTGCGACCACTACCGCCTCCCATCTTTTTCCGCTTGCTCCTTGATTGGCTCTCCGAGTTCGTTCTCTTCTCCCGCCATTTCCGACCATGGACGCACGTAGGCAATTCCACGCTCGTAACGCGTGACCACAACTTCTGTTCCTTTAAGGATCACCGAGCCAGCTTCGGCACGCGCTCCGCATACCCGGCGAGTCCCGGCTTGCGAGTAGATCAACTCTCCCGTGCCTTGTTCGCGAATCGGCATGGAGAGTCTGCCGAGTACACCGACCATTTCATAGTCGGCAGGATCGAGTGATTCATCCGGTGAGCTGAGCACGCGGCTGAGAAACAAATAGATGATGGCCGCGCCGCCGGTGCCGCTCAACAGCGAAATTCCCAGCGCTGCCCAAAACCAAATTGCGGAATGGCGAGTGAGCAAATATCCGGTACCGCCGAACCATGCGAGGAAGGCGGTGAGCGTGATCAGATTGAACGGCGAGACTTGCCCGCCGTGTCCTCCGTGTGCCCCCGCGTGTCCATGCCCCGCGGCGTGAATATGGACCGGCAGCGCATGTCCGTGAAAATGCGGAATGTGAAGATGCATGCCGCCCGCCAGGAACATCAGCAGGCTTAGGAAGAATCCCACGACAAAACAGACTAGGTAGAAATCCGCCCAGGTCATCGCCGTCCTCCTCTTTTACCGTTGCTTGTATGCGGCTGCAGCGCTTCCAGCAGGCGGTCCGCCAGCCCCGGCGTGTCCAGCGTGTCCAAAATCGCGCCCAACAGCAGCAAACACTTGCGCGTGTCTTTCTCACGGGCCGCCTTCATCAAGACTTCGCTCAACTCTCGGTCCCCGGCGAAGCGTTCCGATCCTTGCAGCAGCCACACATCGAGCTTGCCTTCCACGGTGCGCAGGTCCGAGGTCAGCTCGGTGTGATAGCCCTCGGGATCATCCACCAGAAATCCAGGGTGAACTTTGAAAAACTTTGCCAGCAGGGAGCGGGAAGCCTGGGTCATATGCCGTCGCGAGCCGCCTTCGATCTGCGAAATATACGACTGGCTGATGCTTTTGCCCTGCTCCTTGCGAACGGCCGTCGCCAGCTCAAGTTGGGTCATGGGCCGATTCAGTCCACGTAGTGAGCCTTCGACCTCCCGCAAGTAGCGAATTTTCTCGGCCAGTTTCATATTTCGTATCGCAATATGTATATTGCAATTTGTAATGTCTTGTCAAGGATTCGATTTAGCTTGTTTTCAACGGTCTGGAAGGCCGCATTTATCTTGAGGTCACCGAGGGGGGCAGCGCAGGTTAACCAGCCCGGGAAGGGCGGAATAACTTAGCCCAGGGCGTAAGCCCCTGGGTAGGCCCGGCCCCTGAGCGAAGTCCCGGAGGGACAACAGAAAGCTCGGCTCGAACATTCTGGAGGATCTATGCCACAAGACACAGAGAGAGCGGATTGGAAGCCAGTCGTCATGGGCGTCGATGTGCTCGGTTGATCGCGAATGAAATTGGGGCGCGGATGCTCGCGCAAAAAAGTAACGAGTGCATTTGGAATGACCAGCGGGTCGTCATCAAGTGCGCCCGTCACAAGACACCTTCAGTAGGTGTCCTGTACCACATGGTTGAAAGACTGGAGACTGCTCTCGGAGTATTCGAGGAGTCAGACGGATCATATCGGGTGCTCGGACTGCCAATCTCACGATGCAAGGCTGTCATGTAACCGACTCGCACCCAAGGCCCGTCCCGCGGTAGGGTCGGCATGATATCCCGCAAGGTATTTGAAGATGAGGGCCAATTTGTCGCAAGCGTGAAGATTGATAGCAGCGAAGCGCCCCGTAACTCGGTGACCTGAAGATGGACGCTCGCCTGCATGATTTTCTTCACGAAGAGGGTTGCCTAAAAATTCCAACGAACTACCACCGAACGGAAACCGGGTTTGATTTCCACCGCCCCACAGGACTAGCATTAAATGCGCTAATTCAATTCAATCTCGCAGATCGTGGTCTTTGCACAACTCAGCCCTGAGACTCAGGAGGTTTTTCTATGGGCACAATTTCTCAAGCGCAAGTTGATCCGCGTGTAGTCAGCTTTCTGGAAAAGCCGCGCAAAATGCTTATCAATGGGAATTGGGTTGATGCCGTTTCCGGCAAAACCTTTCCCACCTACGATCCTTCCACTGGAGAAGTTCTCGCTCAAGTAGCAGAGGGCGATCGCGAGGACGTTAACCTTGCCGTAAAAGCGGCGCGCAAAGCGTTTGACCAGGGTCCATGGCGCAAGATGACTCCCTCAGAGCGCGGCCGCCTGATTTGGAAACTTGGCGACCTCATCGATGCGCATCTGGAGGAGTTTGCTTATCTTGAATCGCTCGATAATGGTAAGCCGCTGACGGTTGCGAGGGCTGCGGATGTTCCCCTTGCCGCCGAGCTCTTCCGTTACATGGCAGGCTGGGCAACCAAGCTTGAGGGCAACACAATTCCGCTTTCGGTGCCCTACACGCCTGGCGCCAAGTACCTGAGCTACACCTTGCGCGAACCCGTCGGCGTAGTCGGCCAGATCATTCCGTGGAATTTCCCGCTGCTCATGGCGGCATGGAAATTAGGACCCGCTCTGGCTACAGGCTGCACAGTTGTACTGAAGCCCGCAGAGCAGACGCCGCTATCCTCGCTGCGTTTGGGCGAACTGATCATCGAATCTGGATTTCCTGAAGGCGTGGTCAACATTGTTCCCGGCTATGGCGAGACCGCCGGCGCTGCTCTGGCTGCGCACACGGATGTGGACAAAGTGGCCTTCACCGGTTCCACCGAAGTTGGCCGGATGATTGTTCACGCGGCCGCTGGCAATCTGAAACGAGTGTCGCTCGAACTGGGCGGCAAATCACCCAACGTCGTATTCAAAGATGCCGATATGGAAGTTGCCATTCCGGGTGCGGCAAGCGCAATCTTCTTCAATCACGGCCAGTGCTGCTGCGCTGGTTCGCGTCTCTACATCGAGAAAGAGGTCTTCGACAAAGTGGTCGAAGGAATTGCGGAGAAGGCAAAAAAGATTCGGGTCGGAGCCGGACTCGATCCCAAGACCCAGATGGGACCTCTGGTTTCCGAAGAGCAATTGACCCGCGTTTGCGGATACCTCGAATCTGGGTTCTCGCAAGGCGCAAAGGCAATTGCGGGCGGGCACAAGAAAGGTGATAAAGGATATTTCGTCGAGCCAACGGTACTGGTCGAGACCAGGGAAGATATGAAAGTGGTTCAGGAAGAAATTTTCGGTCCTGTGGTGGTGGCCATGCCTTTCACGAATGCGGAAGAACTCGTGTCGCGGGCGAACGACAATGTCTATGGCCTGGCCGCAGGAATTTGGACGCAGGACATCAGCAAAGCGCATCGCCTGGCCGAGAGCATGCAGGCGGGCACGGTGTGGATCAACTGCTACAACATCTTCGACGCCGCGCTGCCGTTTGGCGGTTACAAACAATCCGGCTGGGGACGCGAGATGGGTCACGAAGTCCTGAACAACTACACGCAGACGAAAGCGGTGTGCGCGCGGATTTAGTCCAGAGCTGCTTTATTGGAGGACAGGGTCGCCCTGTCCTCCTTTTTCTTTGGGAGAATCGTACCTGCAAGAATAAGTAAGGAGGACCCGAAGGTCCCCCATGAGCATTGCGGAGTGAAGGATTTAGAAGGGAAGCCCAGGAAGTTTGACGGTCTTCTCGATTTGGACGGATTTCAGAGCGTTGGGGTTAAGCCCTAGCGCCTGAAGAATCGTAGCCGCCACCTGCGAAGTTGCAACTGGTGTCTTCAACACCTTGGCAGCCAGACTTGGGTTGGAGACGATCAGGCCAACGTTCGTATCTCCGAAGCTGAAGCCGCCGTGCTCTGCATTCTTTTTCTTCGAAGTTGTGTAGATGGTGCCGTATACGGGCTGCACGATGACGTCGGGCGTCCGGCTATCATGTGCCGGGTCGTTGAACTTCAGCTTCAGCTCAGCTCCACCCATAACCTCTTCGATGAATAACGCATTTGCATTTGTGTTCAGATAGGCGGCAACTTGCGCGGCGGTGACTGGCTGCCCTTGCAGCCAGATCAGGGCAACGTCGTCGTCCGAAACTGCACCACAAGGACCCGTCGGGCAATTGTTTCCAGCATTATTGATCGCGATCGCCGCAGGATTGGTGCTTCCATCCGGCAAGGCCGCAACCAAATCAGCCAAGTGCCCTGGCTTATTGACCTTCAGCGGATTAATCGGCGATTGTCCGTGTTTGGCGCTGACGATGAACAAGGTTGATTCGTAGATACCCTGGTCCTGAAGGGCCTTGATCATGCTGGCCAGGGCCTGATCGGTTTTCTCAAGCCCGTAGCGGAGAACAGCGCTCGGCGTACCCGCCCCGTCGAGGTAGCCGCCCGCCTGTCCGTTGAGTGGCCCGGTGTCATCCGTGCAGCTGCCGTCGAAATTGTCTTTGGCGAGTTTCTGCCCGACACTCACAGCCTGAAAATTCATTCCGAACATTGCGGGTACTCCGGGGCCCGGAGTGCCATCGTGCTTCAGTCCGTGGATCTCGTTAAGAATTGCCTGAACCTTCAGGTGGTCATTCTTCACCGTACAAACCACGCTGACAGTTGCATCGAATCCGTTTACGTTGGTGATTTCGGGAGTATAGAGGTCGTCAACACCGGTGCCGGATGGGCCGTTTGCCCAATCGTAAGCCGGGTGTTTGTCCGCCCAGGCCGTGTGCCCGCCCGCGGCTTTTACCACTTCGAAGATGGTATTGGTCCGGATCGCCTGATGCGGAAATAGGGGCACGCACGCTCCGTGGTCGAGAACCCGCGGCAGCTTCGTCGGATCAATCACATTCAGCGAAACGTTCTGCGCGTTATACAGATCAATAGATTCGTCAAACACCATCATGTTGCCAGCGCCGCCGGAACAGGTTGTGTTCGTGGGATCGAAAATTGTGCGATCGTAGCTTACGTCGTAGAACAGGCCGGTCGTGACAGGTGAGCCGCCGGTGACCAGGGCCATGAGGCCGGGAAAAGAATCTGAATTGGCCGGGGTCCGGGCATTGGAAAAGGTCACTCCATGGCTTGCCAACTGAGCCAGAGCTGAAGTCGGATGGTTCTGCACGTAATTTGCCACGTCGATGGCATGTAAACCGTCAACGCTGATAAGCAGGACGTGTTTGATGTTGGACTGGGCTTCAGCCATTCCCGAAAAAAAAACAATTGCGACCGCAAGTGTAGGGAGCAAACGGCGAGAGATCACTGGGTATTCCTCCTTGGTCGCAGATGAGACTAATGGCAGGCCGCTGAACAAATAGTTAAGCTCAGATGAACAAATGGTGAAAATGTTCCAGGAGAGCCAACATCTGATTCACCAAGAATTCACAGAAGCTTCATCATCTTGTAAACACAGGGCTGGCAGGATTAAATGTGGGGAAGACTGCTTTTAACCGTTGTCGCAAGCAATCGGGGGTAGGCAATGGACCGCAAACTCACAATCGTCTTCTTTGACGCGGGCGGCGGACACCGCAGCGCTGCCGAAGCGCTGAAGAGCCTGCTGGATACTCAAGAGCGGCGCTGGGAAGTTCGGCTTCTCAATCTGCAGGAATTGCTCGACAAGCTGGATCTGTTGCGGAAGGTCACCGGCATCCGCATTCAGGATGGCTACAACCTGATTCTTCGCAAAGGCTGGACGCGACTCACTCCACAGTTACTCCCAGTGTTACAGGGCGTTGTGCGGATGTATCACCGTCCGACAGTGAAATTGCTGCGCAACTACTGGGAGAATAATCCTGCCGACCTGGTGCTCTCGGTCATCCCGCATTTCAATCGCGCGGTGGTGGAAAGTATCCGCAGGGCCACGCCCTCAACTGCATTCGCGACACTGCTGACTGATTTCGCAGACTACCCCCCGCACTTCTGGATCGAGCGGGAATCCCAATATCTCATCTGCGGGACCGAACGGGCGGAGCAGCAGGCTTTCGCACTTGGGCATGACCGCAATCACGTGTTCCTTGCTTCCGGCATGATCATGAAACCGATGTTCTATCAGAAAACGACGGTCAATCGAGCCGAAGAACGAAAGCGGCTTGGTCTGGACCCGGACATCCCAACCGGCATGGTGCTGTTTGGCGGGCACGGCTCCAAGACCATGCTCGAGATCGTCAAGCGTGTCAACGGTAGCAAGGCCGGCGTGCAGCTGATTTTGATCTGCGGCAAGAACCAGAAGCTGTTGAATGCAGTCCGGGGCCTGAAGACACGGTTCCCAGTGTTCGCGGAAGGCTTCACTCAAAGTGTCGATTACTACATGGCGCTGGCGGATTTCTTCATTGGAAAGCCGGGTCCGGGAAGCATCAGCGAGGCATTGCAATTTCATCTGCCGGTGATTGTGGAATGCAACGGCAGAACCTTGCCGCAGGAGCGCTACAACGCGCAGTGGGTGACGGAGAATCGGATGGGAATTGTGCTCAAGAGCTTCCGCGAAATCAACTCCGGAGTCGAGCGGCTGCTCGAACCCTCAGCCTTTGCGGAGTTCAGCGCGAACGCGAGTGCCTACAACAATCGAGCCCTATTTGAGATTCCGGACTTTCTCGAACAGATTCTGGAGCGAAACAGCTCAGGCGCGGCCGGGTCAGGCTCTCCCGCGGTCACGAAAATCACCTTTGAACAGGCGGCGTGGGCGTCCCTCACTTCGCGTCTGGAATCGAGTTATGTGAAATGATTTTTGCCGACACCATCATTCTTTCTGACCTTCATCTCGGCTCGGAGGTAAGCCGCGCGCCGGCGGCTTTGCGCATGCTGAAGTCAGCGTCGTTCAACCGCCTGATTCTGCTCGGCGATATTTTTTCGGACTTAAATTTCCGCCGCTTGAAAAAAGAGCATTGGCAATTCCTCGGATACATTCGAAAACTTTCGAATCCCAAGCGGGAAATAGAAGTGGTTTGGGTGGAAGGCAACCACGACCACGGACTCTCGCAAGTGATGTCCCACCTGGTCGGCATACGCGTCTATCAGGAATATGCCTGGGAGTTTTGCGGACTGCGTCATCTGGCGATCCACGGGCATCAGTTTGACCGCTTTGTTTCGAGTAATCGCGTGCTGAGTGGCTTTCTTTCGGCGCTGCATTTGGGTTTGCAAGGGCTTGCTTTTGGCAAGAAGCGGATGATCGGCTTCCTTGAACGCTTCGATACGGCGTGGCTGCGTCTCTCCGCGAAAGTCGCTGGGGGAGCGCTCGCGCATGCAAAATCGAAAAGCGCGCAGCGGGTCTTCTGCGGACACACGCATGAAGCCATCAGTCTGAAGCGCGACGGAGTTGAGTATTACAACAGCGGAAGCTGGACCCAGGATAGCGCTACCTATGTCGCAGTTGATCACCAAGGTGTGCGGATTTGCGAATATCGCGACTCGCCGGACGAGTTACTGGAACACGACGTCACCGACACTCTGGAGTTCGATTTCGACGACCTCACGGCGTGACAACTAAAACATAACCAAAGAGGACACTGAGGTTAACGCTTTTCTACAGCCCGGCTTCGATGCGCGAGCGCGGATCGAGGAAATCACGCAGGGCATCTCCGATAAAATTGAACGAGAGCACCGCCAGCATTACGGCAAGAGCAGGGAAGATCACCAAGTGCGGCGCATCAAACAGGTGCGCGCGCCCGTCGTTGAGCATGGTCCCCCACGAAGCGGTAGGAGGTGGCACGCCCAAGCCGAGAAAACTCATGGTCGCTTCTGCGAGAATCGCTCCTGCCATTCCAATTGCCGCTTGAACAATCACAGGTTGAATAATGTTGGGCAGAATGTGGCTGGCAAGAATGCGAAAATCATTTGCGCCCAGAGCGCGGGCTGCTTCCACATATTCTTTTTCTCTTGCGGCCAGCACCTGCGCGCGTACCAACCGCGCATAACCAACCCATCCGCCGAGCGAAAGCGCAAATACCAGGTTGAAAATTCCCGGCCCGCGAAAGGCCACAAAGGCAATGGCGATCAAAATTCCGGGGAATGACAGGAACGCATTCATCAAGATGACGTTGACAAAGCGATCTATGCTACCTCCGTAGTATCCGGCGATCGAGCCAATGATCAATCCCATCCCGAGAGAAGCCGCGACGACGCAACTTCCTACCAACATGGAGATGCGCGAGCCGTAGATCAGGCGGGAGAGGATGTCGCGGCCAAGCTCGTCCGACCCGCAGATTTGGGCAAGCGAAGGTGGTGCGAGGCGGGTCGGCAGATTGATCTGTGCTGGATCCTGAGGAGCGATCCAGGGTGCGAAGATCGCGCAGATCGTAAAGAAGATAACAAACACCAGACCGATTGCCGCGAGTGGGTTGTTTCGGGTAAGGCGCGGGAGTGAAATGGCGGTTGCGGACACGTGATTTCAATTCGCGAATTGAGCCGTTAAGAGTCCTCGGATGATGAGTCTTTCAGCTTAATTTCCCGCATGTTGCTGGGCCGTCGCACTCGACTCGAATTCTTCTCCCATCCATTTCTGGAACGCGCCCATGTTCTGTTCACGTCCCAGAAAATTCTTCACTAAGTCGTTGGCTGAGACGGAACCGCCTGGTTCAAGCACAGCGTGACGATAGCGCATCGGAGCCTCGCCGCCTAGGAGGTTGCTGTGATCGAACTGGCTGAAAAAATCCTCGGCAATCACTTTGTCCCATAAATACGTGTAATAGGCCGAGGAATAGCCCGCTAGATGTCCAAACGACGCATACAGGTGGGCGCCGGGCAAAGGCAGGAAGGGCGCGTACTGGTTTTGAGCTGAAATAGTTGCGGCCTCCAGATCCACATCCTGAGGCTTGCCCTTGTAGATGTTGTAGGAGATAGCAGTGTAGACATTTTGCTGGCTCTCCCCAGTGCCCCGTCCGAATGCCGAAGCCCGGTTCATGCGTGCGACCAAGTCTGCGGGAATCGGTTCACCGGTTTTGTAATGGCGAGCGAACGAAGCCAGCACTTGAGGACTATGCATCCATTCTTCCAGCATCTGCGAAGGTGCCTCGACAAAATCGCCTTCCATGCTGATGCCGCTGATCCCCGCCCATTGTTGTTGCCCCCCGAGAATCCAGTGCATCAGATGCCCGAACTCATGGAAGAACGTGACCACATCGCCATATTCCATCAATCCAGGATCGTCGGCAGTTGGATTAGGAAAATTGCAGACCAAGATCGCCTCCGGCAGTTGCTTGCCGCGAATACCGTCCAGCACCGGAGCCATCTCGGCATGGCTGTACTTTCCTGGACGCGGATGCATATCAAGATAAAAACGTCCTACAGTTTTTCCATGGTCCACTACGTCCCAGGTTTCGACGGCCGGATCCCATGCCGGAACATTTTCTTCCCGGCTGAAGGTGACGTGAAAGAGCGTGGCCGCCGTGTCCAAAATGCCCTGCCTGACTTCGTTGAAGGGGAGATAGGGCCGGATGAGTTGCGAATCAAAGTTGAATTGTGCTCGCCGCACCTGCTCGTTTAGATAGGAAACCTCATAGTCCCAGACGTCGTTTGCGCCGGGGTCAGTCTTGCGCTTTTCCGCCAGCAGCATGGCGAATTCGCGGTGCGCAATCGGCCGCGCGGCGGAATCTACCTTCTGGATGAAATCGGCGATGTTGGCCCCAGTCTTGATCATCTTGTCGGCGGCGTTGTAGTCGGCCCACGACGAGTATCCCAGCAGGGTCGCGATGTCGTAGCGCGTTTTCATCATTTTTTCGAGCACATCTTTGTTCGTGGGATAGGCGCGTGTGTCGAACGCCAGACTAACCCGGCGCCGAAGATCGTCGCTCTTGCTGAATTTGAAGACCGGGAAGGCGTCGGGATAATTAGTCGTGACGTAAATCTTTCCGTCGGGTCCGGGCTTGTGCCGGTCTATGTAGTCCTGCGGCAGGCCCTCGAGCTGTTTGGGATCTGTTACCTCGACCTTCTTCTGATCGTCGGAGATATTGCGGTCAAACGCCGATTGCTCCTCAGTCAACTCGTCGTTCAGCTTCTTCAGTTGTGCGCGCGCGGCGTCGTCCTTGTCCACTCCGGCGAGACGAAACTCCAGCAACTGACGCTTTACGTAATACTGCGTTGCCGGATCGGTTTTCGAAACATCCAGGCCGGCGAGAGCGTGATACACGTCACGATTTAAAGAAAGTGCGGTTTGCACGGCGCTGGCCTTGCGAACCATCTCGGTGGCGTGGTCCCGGAACGTGGCATCCGGATGTACCTGCTGCACCAGCGCAGAGAGGTAAAGGGAAGCATTGATCTGCCGGATGGTCTCGTCGTAGGGAGCCAGAGTGTTGTCAATCGTCCTGGCTCCTTTGACCGAGGTGATCTGGTCAATCGCCGTCTGGACCGCGGCCAGACGGTCGTTCACGATCTTTTCAAAGCCTGCAACATCAGGTTTCGAGGCCCAAATTGTGGGCTGTGATGGAGCTTGGGCTGCAACGCTGCAGGTGAGGACCAGGACAAAGACAAAACTAGTCAAGCTGCGAAAAGACATTCAAAACCCCGCGATGAGCAGGAGCAACCTATGAAACAGACGAAGCTGCTCGGGAATAGTCAACCGGAGATTGTGGAGGACAGCCTAGGCGAAAGTCAATGTGGGTAGGTGGTAGCGGTTTGATGCGGAAGCGCCCGGTCGGCGAACCGGACGCTTCCGGTAGGTTAGCGACTCTCACCGAAGAAATCGGATCCAGTGGTGGCATACCAAAGGCTATGGAACAGTGACTGTTTTGGGAATCTCATCTTCGCAACAATCGACTTGATAAGTGTAGTTGCCGTTTCCCAGTGGATTCTTCAAGTGGGTAACGGCTGTACCTCCCGGGGGAATTGAGCCAGTCAGGGGAATGGGTGGACCATCGTTAAACGGCCACGGATTGGTGCCGTCCTGGCTGATGATGCAGTCTGCCTCCGTGTTGTTTATGAAAGTTACCTTGTTGCCTTGACTTCCGTTCCAATCGTCACAAATATCGACCTCGTGGTCCGCCATGATTCCTCCTAATCTATTGTTGAGTTGTTGAGTGCCGACTTGCACGCCGATGTAAGCAATCCTTCTTCGTGACCTTGTTCCCGGGCAGGTAGTGCTCCTGTCTAGTTTGACGCTTGCGATTTTCTCGTCAACTGTTGATACCCAGGATTGTTCTCCAGGTTGTGGAACTCTGGGAAACCTCTTATCCTGCTTGCCGGGTAGCCCGCCTGCACGGCTTTCCCCAGCCATTCCACCGCCAGTCCGGTCTCACCGAGGTTGTTGTACGCCACCGCGGCATCAAGAAGTATATCCTTATCGTTGTTTCCGTACCGCAATGATTGCCCGAGGTACAGCAATGCGTGATTGCGATCACCCAGTTCTGAGTAGTAGCTGGCCAGGCTGCTCAGCACGTCTGGATCGTGAGGATTGACTTTTAGCTCTTCACCAGCCAATTCCACGGCCTTGCGATAGGCGGACTGCGCTTCGTCTTTCGCGCCAAGATATTTACGTGCGTCGCCCAAGTTGCCCCAAGTCACATGCTGCTTTGGATTCAGTTTGATTGCCTCTTCATAAGCCTTGGCAGCATTCGCGAATTCATTCAGTGCGAAGTAAGTCGTGCCCAGGTTGATATAAGCGGAGTACGACGGCCGTATCGCAATTGATTTCTCCAGCGGCTCGACCGCCTCCGCATAACGCCCCATGTTGGTGTAAGTGGCGCCCAGGTTGACGTACGCTCCGTAGCCTTCGGGAGCCAGTGCAATCACCTTCTGGAACGTACCCAATGCTTTCTCGTATTCGTTGCGCCGGAAATAGAACGTACCCAGAGAATTGTAGCTGGCGCGGCTGTTGGGATGAGCGTTGATGGCGCCCTGATACGCCTTCTCGGCTTCGTTGATGGCGCCCTGGTGCTCGAAGGCAAGCGCTAGCCCGATGTAAGCATCTTCGCTGGTCGGCTCCAGGTCGATTGCCCGCTGAAACTCAGTGGCTGCTTCGCCATACTGTCCGGTGCCGTCGTTCACCAAGCCCAGGCAGATATGCCCAGCGGCCCCAGCATTACCGAGTTTGACCGCGCTGTCGCACTCACTCTTCGCCATTTTGGTCCACTGCTTTTCCTTGGTCAGCCAATATTTTCGCCAGTAACCTTCGCCAAGGGCAGCCTTAGCTTGGCCGAAGTTGGGATCCAGCTTCAGCGCCTCACGTACCATCACAATCGCGTTTTCAACGTTCTCGGTCTTGGTATAGTCGAGCAAGTAACCGCGCGCTTGCAAGTAGTACTTGTAAGCACCTGGGTGATCGGTGCCATGGACGTTAAGCGCGGCCTGCTCTTCGGGCCGGAGCTTTAGTCGCAAGGCCTTGACGGTCCCTTGGGCTACGTCATCCTCTACGCCGAATGCGTCGGCGACGGGAAGCGCGATCGAGTCACCTCCCACCGCGGTACCATTTTTGGCATTGAGCAACGAGTAGTTGACTCGGATCAGTCGTCCCGACTGTTCCAAGGTGACAGCTAGCCCCAAATTCGCGCCAAACTGCGAGCGAGCATCTGCGAGCGACGTAACGCCCTTCTCTTGCAGATTGCGGGCCGGGATCACTTCCAGTGCGCGGTCCTCGGTCAAACGATTCAGCTTGGCAGAAACGCTTTCCACCAGGCCCTGACCCAGCGCGGTCAGCTTAGGATTCCCTTCGACGGCGGTGAAGGGCAGCACCGCCAGGATTTCAGTCTCGGGCAGAGCGTGGGTGGTCGCCCCAGTATTCTTCGTTGACGATTGCCAAAGCCGCCGCACGGGCCTGTAAGAGATGAGCAAGGCCCCAATAACCAGCGTGAGGACGGCCGATTGGATTATCATCCGTGCGCGACTATGGCTGCCCGCCGGTCCTATGACAGGTGTGCCACCCCGTTGTATTCTGCGGAGGTCCGCCAGCACGGCCGCGGTGCTTGCGTAGCGTGCCTGGGGGTCCCTGATCAGCATTTTGGAAACCATGCGCGCCAGCGGGGCCGGAACTTTGCGGTTCACTTCGTTTAATGGCGGCACGTCAGCGTGCAGTACCCGGGCCAGTGTCCCGGCAAAGCTGTCCGATTGAAACGGCTGGGAACCACCCAGCATCTCGTAGAAGACCAGGCCTAACGAAAACAGGTCCGCGCGTCCGTCATAGGGTTTCTGCTGCAACACTTCTGGCGCCATGTAAGCCGGGGTGCCGCTCAACGACGCCGTAAGGCTTTCTGTCGCGTCATTGGCATCCAAATGTGCAAAACGCTTGGCCACGCCGAAATCCAGGATCTTCACTCGCTTCGCGGGTGTGAACATGATGTTTTCCGGCTTGATGTCGCCGTGGACGATGCGCTGCTCATGCGCGGCCCCCAGACCTTCGGCGCACTGGATTGCAATATCCAGGAATTCCTCAATGCTAATCGGTTCCTTCATGCGCTGCCGCAGGGTGACACCCTCGATGTACTCCATCACCAGGAGGATTTGTCCTTTGTCTTCCATTACGTCGTAAATTGCGGCGATGTTGGGGTGATTGAGCGCGGAAGCGCGCTGCGCTTCTTTCAGAAATCTTTGCCGGTCGCGTTCGTCGAACTGCCACTGCGGCGCCATACGCTTGATGGCGACCACACGTTTCAGAGTGGTATCTTCTGCCCGATAGACCTGACCCATGCCGCCGGCGCCAAGCAGCCCGCGAAGGGCGAAGCGGCCCACAACGCTGCTGGTTAGGTCGTTGACTGTAGGGGGCATTTTAAGTGCGTCCTGCGGATCTGTCATGGACGAAGTGCGACACTGCTGTTGGCAATTCTAATTGCGCCCGGCGCGAAAGCAATAGGCCAGCTCGTTCGGAATGACGAACTTAGGATGAAAGGCGCAGAGGCAGAACTCCACAGTCTTGCCCGCGCCCGTGTGACGGGCAAACCAAAAACTGACCCATTCCTGGCAGGTTGCCAGGTTTGCACTTTGTTTTGCTTAGTTCCCTGTTTTAAGCCGTGCGATTTCCGCCTGATGGGATGATGTACCGGATATCACCTTAAGTCCTGATGGGATTTGCCGATCTGAGCCTGCAAAGGTCGGTGTCTTACAAGGTTTGCAGCCGCTCAGCGCGATGGCGAAACTCCGTTACTTTTGTGCACTTGCATGGCACCTTTGGGTCATTGACCTTCCGGTGGGCGCAAGGTAAGTTGAGGGCAGATTGGTTGACTCCCCTGTGGCTAGGAACGAGCTATCTTGGGGGGTGTTTATGAAGTTTATTCACGTCTGCTATGCGGCATTTGGTTTCGCGGTGGCCCGCTGGTTCTTCAAGCGGGAACCATTGCCGGTGACTGATCCAGTTTCGCGCTTGCGCACCTCTGGCCTGCTCTAATCTCGATGGGCGTGCGCTGCTCGGTTTCTGCACGCACGCCCTGGATCGTCATCCACCGAGGTCGCATGACTTTGGTGTCCCGTCGTAACCATTACCAACCTCAACTACTGTCTAGAATGGAAGAGCCGGACTGCGCGTGGCAGAGACTTAGCTGGCTAGGTTTCACTCGCCGTCTTGGCACGAAAACAGAATCGGTTCATGCCACGCATCCTCTATGTTGTCACAGCAACTGTTCTGCTCTGCCTTCCACCACTGGTGTGTGCGCAGGAAGATGAAGTCTCGCTGGGCGACGCAGCTCGATCTGTCCGGAAATCCAGGCCTCCAGAGGAGCAAAAAGTCGAAGACCAGAAGGTCATTGATAACGATAACTTCGCGATCATGATGGACAAGGCGGAGAGCGCTCGACTGAATGGTAAACCGGTGTTTTCGATAGACCCATCGGGCAAGACTTTCAGAATGACTTCTCCCGATGGAACTTGCAGCCTCTCGTTCGACGCCAAGGCCACGGCCCTGATCTCGACTCCATACATCGCCAGTGAACTACCGCAAGACGAACTGCTCAAACTCCAAGGACCAGCCGCCATTCACGACGACGTTCTCGAAATATCGTTGCACAACGGTACTGGGTGGCAACTGAAGGAAATTGTGGTTGGGATCACCGAGCTGCGGAGTCAACCCAACACTGACCTGTATTCCGCCAAACTGATGCCGGCAACGGATCAATCCGCAGACGCAAAGCTTCCTGACTCGACCCTGCTCTATCACTTGAAGGCGACCGGCGCGCCGGATTCGATCACCGTGTTTCGAGGCAATCTCGCCGGCGACTTCAGTGACGTGAAGGACTGGCACTGGGCGCTGGTTTCGGCGCGCGGGATTCCACCCGCAAGTGCCAGCACCACTGCACAAGAGCAAGCGACGAATGCGGCCCCTCCGCAAACCGCGTCACCACTGCCCGCACTTACCCAGCAACCGCCCGAGGCCACCGCGCCTGCGAACAAGTACTAGCGCGCCCCGCCGATTCTCTGGTTTGCGAAACCACCATTAATTCCTCTAACCCAAGTTCGTCACGGAATGGTCGAAAACACACCTAACCCATTCAGAATCAATTCAGGCAACAACCGGGTCTACACTACATTTGCGATTGAGTTGACTTCTCTTTCCCTCGCCCAAGCTCCATCCCCGCTGTCGCCTGAAATCGAGCAGAAGGTGAATGCCATTCTGAGCAAGATAACGCTCGAACAAAAAGTTGACATGCTGGGCGGCATCAATACTCTCGATGTTCGCGGATATCCGGAACTGGGCTTGCCCCTGCTGCGCACGGCCGATGGACCGATCGGTGTGCGGAACGATGGGCCAGCCACCGTGATGGCAGGCGGAATCTCGCTGGCTTCGACCTGGGACCCGGGGCTCGCTGAACGGGTTGGCACGCAGATCGGCAGAGACGCCCGCGCCAAAGGAAAGCATTTCCTGCTTGGCCCAGGAGTCAACATCTATCGCTCGCCACTGAATGGACGCAATTTCGAGTACCTGGGCGAAGACCCATTTCTGGGCTCGCGAATCGCGGTGGGGTACATCAAGGGTGTGCAGAGCCAGGGCGTGGCTGCGACCGTCAAGCATTACATGGGCAACAACTCGGATTACGACCGGCACAACACCGATTCAGTGATTGACGAGCGCACTATGCGCGAGATCTATTTGCCGATCTTCGAAGCCGCGGTAAAGGAAGCGCACGTGGCTGCGGTCATGGATTCCTACAACCTCACCAACGGCGAGCACCTCACCCAGAACAGCCGGATGAATAATGAAATCCTGAAAAAGGAGTGGGGATTTCAAGGAGTTCTGATGTCCGACTGGGATGCAACCTATGACGCCGTAGGGGCTGCGAATGGCGGACTGGATCTGGAAATGCCGTCCGGCAAGTTCCTGAACCGCGAGAAGCTGCTTCCGGCTATCAAAGCTGGCCAGGTCGCCGAAGAGACGATCAACGAGAAAGTTCGCCGGATTATTCGCACCGAACTCGAATTCGGGTGGCCGGAGCGCAATCAGCAGGATCTCTCGATTCCGCGATTCAATCTGGAAGCGCGCAAGATCGCGCTACAGGCTGCGCGCGAAGGCATAGTCCTGTTGAAGAATGATGGCAATGTGCTGCCGTTCAGCAAAAGCAAAACTAAGACTATCGCTGTGATCGGGCCGGACGCTTATCCCGCAGTTCCGGTCGGAGGTGGCAGCGCCCAGGTAGTGCCGTTTAGTTCGGTCAGTCTCTTGGAAGGTTTGAGCAACTATCTGGCCGCGGGCGCAAAAGTTACTTCTGCTCGCGGCATCATGACGCTCGGAGTGGCCGCAATTGCTACGAATTTTCAGACGGAACCGACGAACGGCGATCGCGGCCTGAAGCTCGAGACCTTTGATAACGAAGATCTCTCAGGACCGTCCGCGAGCACCGGCACAAACCAGCACGTCAGCCTGGGACTGCCCTTTGATATTTCGTCCATTGACCTTGACGAAATCGACTTCTCGAGCCTCCGGACGCAGCATGGGAGTTCGAAGCGATGGACCGGATACTACGTTCCCAAAGCTGCGGGAACCTTTAACATTTTCGTGCAGCAGGGAGGCTTCTCTCCCAGCGGTTTCCGTATGTACCTGGATGGCAAACTGATTTTCGATAATTGGGAGAACCAGAAGTTTGTAGTTGCACAAGCAAACTTACCGTTAAGCGCAGAGCCGCACAAAGTTGTGTTTGAGCACCATACTGGGGAGGGTTTCAGTCCGCCATTCATTCGCATGGGAATAATTCCGGAGGGTGGTTGGGTCGATTCCGCTGCTGAGGAATTGGCGGCCAAGGCAGACGTTGTCGTGATTGCCGTCGGATTCACTCCACAGAGCGAGACTGAAGGATGGGACCGCACTTTCGAGCTCCCCCCGGGACAGAACGAACTGATTCAGCGGATCGCGGCGAAAAACAAGAACACGGTCGTGGTTCTGACCTCCGGTGGCGGCGTGGACATGACTTCATGGCTCGACAAAGTCGGCGGAGTCATCGAGGCGTGGTATCCAGGACAGGAAGGCGGCACTGCGCTGGCTGAAATTCTATTCGGAGACGTAAATCCTTCTGGCCATCTTGCCGCCACGTTTGAACGCCACTGGGAAGACAATCCCACGCACGATAACTACTATCCGGAGAAGGGAACGAATCGCGTCGTCTACAAAGAAGGAGTCTTCGTCGGATACCGTGGTTACGAGCACAACGGTACCAAGCCGCTATTTCCGTTCGGTTATGGGTTGTCGTACACGACTTTCAAGTACAGCAATCTGGTCGCTGACGAACACGAGGTTTCCTTTGACGTGACTAACACTGGAACGCGCGCCGGAGATGCGGTGCCTGAGGTTTATATCTCTGCCGAGCAGTCCAGCGTGCCGCGACCGCCGAAAGAGTTAAAAGGATTTGCTAGAGTAACTCTTCAGCCCCGTGAAACCCAGAAGGTCAAGATTCCGCTGAACGGTCGGTCATTTGCTTATTGGTCAGGCAATGCATGGAAGGTCGAGAAGGGTGACTATGATGTCCTAGTAGGAAACTCATCGGACCAGATTGAGCTTCGAGGAAAAATAAACCTTATTCGGGATTTCGTCGTCGTTTACATGAGAACTTCCACAGGCTACGCCAGAGCCGATGGCGGTTCCTTCGTCCAGGGTGGCGCAGTGGAACCCGGCACCCGCATTCGCATTCCCCAACGCATCACACAAGATCTCATCCTCACCAGAGTGCAGCCGGTATATCCCGCAGAAGCCAAGGCCGCTAAGGTTCAGGGCAGCGTAGTGCTGTCGTGTAGGGAAAGATGGAAGCGTAAAGTTCCTCCATGTAATGAGTAGCGCATCTCCACTGCTTGACCAGGCCGCGCTCGACGCTGTGAAACAATGGAAATACAAAGGATATGTACTGAACGGAACTCCGGTCGAGGTTGACACCCAGGCCACCGTCATTTTCGCTCTAGCCGGTCAATAGGAAATGGCGCCGAACGCCTGTGGTTCTGGTCCGATGAGGACATCGCTATCACGAGGGAACGCGGAAGATCACTCGACTCTCTTAACCGCTTCCGCCTTCTCGCTCTTGATACTCCGCAGCGCAGCATCCAGAATCTCCTGATTCTGCCAGCCTTCTTCTCCCCGAATCGGGAACTGTGACTTGCCTTCGATCGCATCCGTAAATGCGTCTACTTGTTGAGCGTAGACCAATCGATTAGAGACGGTTTGTCTGGAAACGACTTCATCTCCGCGGCGAAACTGGATTTCAATCGGATGCTCGACGTTTAAAGCGTCATCGGCGAGTAAGACTCCGGTTTCCCCGACCAGTTCAAGCGGAGTTCGATATTCGGCGCGAAATGAGACCAGTACCGTCCCAATCGCTCCGTGCGAAAATTCCATGGTAAGCGCGGCTGCTGATTCCACATCGCCGGAACACTCGTCGGACGTGGCAGTGGCGCTTACGCGCACAACTTCGTCTTGCAAGATGAATCGCAGAGTATCGATGCAGTGAACCCCGACATCAAAAATTGGGCCGGCGCCTGCAACCGCCCCGTCGTATAACCACTTTCGCGGATGAGTTTCGTCTGCGAAAAACGAGAACTCCGACCGCGCGAATACCGGACGGCCGATGTCGCCGGCAGCCACATGCTCGCGCACACTCCGGATGCTCTCGTTGAAACGAAACACCTGCGCCACACCAAAGAGAACATTTTTGCGGCGTGCGGCTTCTACCATTTGGCGGCACTCCGCGGCATTCATAGCCAAAGGTTTTTCGCAGAGCACTGGCTTCCCAGCATCTATTGCCGCCGACACATCCGCCATGTGGAAGGAATTAGGCGTGGTCACAAAGACCGCGTCTACTTCGGGAGACTGGCAAAGTTCCTTGACCGAATCGAAGGCAAGAGGAATGTTGTATTCCGATGCCGAGTGTTTCGCTTGATCGAGGTTTCGCCGTGAAAGGGCAGTCACCCGGCACTTCTTCGACAACGAGAATCCGGTCATCAGGCGTTTGACCGCATGCAGCCCAAAGCCGACGATGCCGAATCGGACCATGGTTTCCCAGACTTACTTGGTTGCAGCCAGCCAACGGGGCACAAAACCGAGACTGATTGTGTTGGCAACAGTGAGCGATCCGTCGGAATTGATTAGCATTTCGGTAATAGAACCGGCGCCGGTATTTCCCACGAAGACGAACTTTCCTCCCGGATCATCCACAATGAAAGCAGGGCTGCTACCCGCCGTGGGGGCGGTTTTAGTCAGCGCAGTCAAGTCGCCAGTGGACGCATCAATCGTATATTGCGAAACGGTAAGCGAACCCGAATTCGCAACGTAGAGGTATTTCCCCGACAAATCCACCGCGGCGGCTACGGGTACTGTTCCCGCTGCAAACGTAACACCCGGCACGGGACTGAGGGTACCCCCAGATATGGCGAAGCCTGAGACCGTGTTCGCAGAAGGATTCGTCGCGTATAAGAAATTACCACCTGGATCTACCGCGATGCCCGCGACGCCGTTGACCACAAAAAAAGAGCCGACAAACTGCAGCGAACCTGAACTTACGCTGAATGCATAAATGGACGAAAAATTAGGGACCGACACAAACAGGAAGTTACCCGAAGAAGTTATCGCGAGCCCTGCCGGAACAGAACCTAGCGGAAAGCTTGAAGGATTTGACAGCACTCCGGTTGAGCTGACCGAGAACACCGTAACATCATTCGAACCCTGGTTAGCAACGAATAGAAAATTGCCGCTTGCGTCCATTGTCATCGCCGCCGGGGAAAATCCCGCATTGGTGCGCGGGAGAACCTCGCTGAGGGCCCCGGACGTGGAATCAATCTTGAACAGCGAAATCGTGCTGTCCACCTGGTTGGCGACAAACAAGAACCGGTTTGAAGGATGAACGACGACACTGGAAGGAGAATTTCCCGCTACAAAAGGAGAACCAAGAATTGCCGCGGCATTCCCAGAACGGTTGTTGATCCGATAAGCGGAGACGCCCTGTCCTCCGGCAACGTATGCCAAATGACTTGGGTTGGAAGATCCGCAGGCACTCAACATCCCAAGAGTCGCCGGTACCAGGGCTGCCGAGATCACGAGCCGGAACGTAGAAACAGAGAAGTGAGTTTTCACTTTTGTGTTGAACCGAATTGCCGCCGCAGGGACTCGCATTTTCTTAAACGAAACGTTTCAACGCTTGCCAAACCTACCGCTTGCCGAACCTGAATATCAGTCCGGTCGAAAGCCGGACGTTGTTTTGATTGATGCCGAACGCCGATGTCGTCAGATAGTCCGCCTGGATCACACGCACCGAAAGTCTTTCGCCCAGAGGAAAGTCCAGTCCTCCACCGAGTGCGATGGCGCGGCTGAGGTTGGAAGGTTCGAATTGCGTGCTCCCGAGCTGGCGCAAACGGTCACGCGCTTTCCCAAACAGAGCATGGCCGTAGAGCCGAGCGCCTTTCCATTTGAAAGAATATTGCGGTCCAATCAGAAAGTTGTACTCTTCCATCTCACGCGTGTAATGGCCGCTGATGTCGGCTGCAATACCGAATCCTTCGTAAAGATCGGGAAGCGAGATCTCGCCATTCCAACCGTTGAGGTTCGACTGGTCCGCGAATCCCAAAGTTGTGCTTTCGAAGCGTAGATGCGAATACCCTCCAAAGACTTCGATCGAGGGTAGCCTGGAGGTTTTTTGCGCGAAGGCGAGCTGGCAGAAAGACGAAAGGACAAATATCAGGGCCGCGGCTTTTTTCTGGACCGGGAACACTCGCGGGATTGCCATCAGCTTCGGTCTGATCTCCTAAAATTTGGAAACAAGTACTATAGCAGCCCTGGTCGACGCGACTCGAAGTGGTGCCTTCCCACACAAAGTAATGGGTTTGTAAAAGGTGAGATGCGCTGCATCGATCCAGAGATGCCGGAGTACGACAGCGGCGTTATTCTCCGCCGATTTGCTGGCTCAGATACCGTTCGTATCCGATCTCGTGAATCTGGTGAAGCTGTGCTTCGAGCCAGTCCACGTGCTTCTCCTCGTCTCTGAGCAACCGCTCAAATAACTCCCGAGACGCGTTGTCGCCGTGTTCCTGCGAAGTCTTTACCGCTCCGTTGTAGAGCTTTACTGCGCTGAGTTCCAGTTGGAGATCGCTTTCGAGCTGCGCTTTCACGTCTTTCCCGATCGTGAGACGCATAGGTTCGGTCAGGCTAGGAGTCCCGTCGAGAAACAAAATGCGCTCGATCAGCTCTTCAGCGTGCTTCATTTCGTCGATGGATTGCTTCTTGATGAACTCGCCTAGCTTGCTGTAATGCCAGTTCTCGCACATTTCTGCGTGCAGGAAGTACTGATTGATGGCGGTCAATTCTTCTTTGAGCGCATCTTGCAACGCAGCGATCACCTTTGGGTTGCCTTTCATGTTTCCTTTCACCCTCAATGAGATTTGTGGAGCTGCGGGCGTCTCGCCCGCAAACTGACGACGGGAATCTCCGCCGGATCACACCGAGCCGAGGTCACGCCGGCCGGGACGCAGAACTATTTCGCGGCCAAAACGCCGGCCCCAACCAGTGATTCGAAAATCTTAATCCCATCCGTACCGCCAAGTGCCAATTCGCTGGCGCGCTCAGGATGCGGCATCATTCCGAGAACGTTGCGTCCGGGGCTACAAATGCCAGCAATATTATCCAGAGACCCGTTGGGATTAGACTCCGCTGTGATCTCATCAGCCGCATCGCAATAGCGGAAAACGATGCGATTGTCCTGGCGAAGCTCGGCAAGCGTGGCTTCATCGCAGAAATAATTTCCGTCCATGTGGCCGATTGGGATGGTCAAAACGTGGCCTTCGCGGCAAGCGTTGGTGAAAGGCGTATCGGTATTCTCCACACGCACTCGCACCGGCTTGCACACATACTTTAGTCCAGCGTTGCGCATGAGGGCGCCAGGCAACAGGCCGGACTCGCAGAGAATTTGAAATCCGTTACAGATTCCCAGCACCAGCCCTCCGCCATCCGCAAACTTGCGCACCGATTCCATCACCGGAGAAAACTTCGCGATTGCCCCAGTGCGCAGGTAATCCCCATAAGCAAACCCGCCCGGCACAATGATGGCCTCGCAATTTTCCAAGTCATGCGATTCGTGCCAAAGAAACGTGACTGGCTGCTTGAGGACCTGCTCAACCGTCCAAAAGGCATCGTGGTCGCAGTTCGATCCGGGAAAAATGATGACGCCAAACTTCATGAGTTTTTCCTTCAACAGAGGAATCTGGAATCAGTCTAACATGAACAAAATACGCTCACTAAGCACCCATTGTTAAAATTCGCGCACCCCCGTTGACAAAAAAAATCCCGCCGCTAGAATCGCTTGTTTATGCGCGACGAGCCACTCACAATCCAAGACCTCAGCACCGCCGATCACAGTCGAATCCTCAAACTCACCGGTCCCCTGACCATCTCCACCCTTTTTGAGTTTCAGAACCTGGTTCGCGCGAACAGTTCGCCCAAGCTCATTCTCGACTTCACCAACGTCCCCTACGTGGACTCCGCCGGCGTCGGAGCACTGGTGGGAGCCTATGTGCGCCATCAGAAAGAAGGGCACTCGGTGACTCTGGCGGGAGTGAATGACCGCGTGCGTGGCACGTTGAGAGTCACGCAGGTGGAGAAATTTTTCAACTACGTTGACAGCGTGCCCCAGGTGGCGTGAGTTTTCATCCAGGATTCACACATAAAGCAGGCTTGGGTTGGGCGAGGGACGGGTGGAGCAGGCCTTCAAGGCCTGCATTAAACAGCCCCAAGAATACGGGCTTCAGCCCCCGAGGTACTCGCACGAATGCTGACAAGAAAGTACCTCAGGCGCGGAAGCGCTATTGCCCATCTGCAGCCGATAATGCAGGGCTGGAAGCCCTGCTCCACCCTGAGGCTGGCTCCGGTTATCGATAATCTAGGCTAGTGCAGTGTCCAACAAATAACTAGACATAGTGGCAGATCCCCTTTATCCTGGGGCATGGGCAAGCCATGTCAGCTTTCCGCCGTAGAACAGCAAAAGATTGAGC
>WNFJ01642014.1_pt3 | contig 52073 bp, 36 predicted proteins | sample 5400461 | NCBI WGS metagenome assembly WNFJ01 (sample SAMN13153349, study PRJNA577476) | soil metagenome | isolation source: 115 cm saprolite on Douglas fir-dominated hillslope | place: USA:California | collected 2013-09-17
CGTCGGCGGGACGCTCCAACGCGGCTTGCAGCAGGCTATCCACCCGCCTCCACCGTTCAGAATCCATCGGTTGTCCCGCCGGTCATCTCGCGCCAGCCGGTCATCTCGCGATAGAGCCACGCCTTGGCGGTGCTCCAGTCGCGCATCACGGTGACGGCCGATACTTTGAGCACTTCGGCTGTCTCTTCCACGCTGAGTCCGCCAAAGAAGCGCATTTCCACCACCTGCTCTTTGCGTGCATCGAGCCGCGCCAGGGCGTTCATCGCATCATCGAGCGCCACCAGATCCGAGCCCCGGCGGCCGCCGACCACTGCTGCTTTTTCCAAGGAAACGTGCTGCACGCCGCCTCCCCGCTTCAGATTACGCCGCCGCGCATGCTCCACCAGAATGCGCCGCATCAACTGTGCCGAAACCGCAAAAAAATGCGCGCGATTCTGCCACTGCATGCGCTTATAATCGACCAGGCGCATGTAGGCTTCATTGACCAGCGCCGTCGTCTGCAGGCTGTGTCCGGGACGCTCACGCTTCATGTAGTGGCCCGCCAGGCGGTGCAGCTCGGCATAAACGATCGGCGTGAGCCTATCGAGCGCGGTTTGATCTCCCCGGCTCCAGGCCCGGAGCAGCCTGCTCACGTCGCCGGATTGTTTCCCAATCTGCATCTCCTATCGGCTGAATTATACCGCCGCGCCCGATCCCGTCGAATTACAACCCTTGCATGATAGTTCCTGAGTCCATTCTGCCCCCGCGAATTCTGTCTCCTGTATTCTGTATTCTCTTTTCTGTATTCTTTAGTCAGATGCCCAAGATTTGGTCCCGCATCCATTCCTCCGTCGAATTGGGCGTCCGCCAGCAGATCACGCGCCTGGGCCTGCTCTTTACCCTGGCCTGCGTGGTGGTGGCGCTGGGCGCGTTCGCATCTGCCAATAACCTGCTCTTTCTCATCCTGGCAGTCATGCTCGCCACCTTGATGGTGTCCGGATTCGTCAGCCGCCTGTCGCTGGCCGGACTCGAACTGGATTTCTTGCTTCCCGAGCATATCTGCGCCAAGCGAAAACTGCTCGGCCGGGTCGTGATTCGCAATGCCAAGAGCTGGATGCCTTCATTTTCGATTCACGTGACGGCGTCGAGCGACAGCGGCCTGTCGCTTCCGCTCTACTTTTCGGCGATCCCCGGCGGAGCGCGCATCGAAGAACCGGTCGAGCTTTTCTTCGCGCGCCGCGGCTCATACCGCCAGAACAGCTTTCGCTTCTCCACGCGCTTTCCCTTCGGATTTGCGGAGCGGCGCATCAGCGTTCCGCTGCGCCGGGAGGTGTTGGTCTATCCATCCATCGATCCACAGCCTGGTTTCGAGGACCTATTGATCGCGCTCGAAAGCGAAATCGCGTCCTTCTACCGCGGCCAGGGCCACGACTTTTACCGCATTCGTCCTTATGAAGCGCTGGAGAGCGCGCGGCACGTCGACTGGAAAGCGACTGCCCATACCGGCGACCTGCAGGTCCGCGAATTCGCGCGCGAGCAGGAACAAGCCGTGGCGTTTTTCCTGGATCTGGATCTGCCGGACAGTCAAGCCGCCTGGTTCGAGACGGCGGTGGACCGCTGCGCCTTCCTTGCCTGGAATATGTCGCTGCGCGGCTCGCGCGTCCGGCTTTGCACCCAGGAAGTCGACTGGCAACTTCCCGAGGAGGCGGACGTGTATACTATCCTCAAGTATCTCGCTGTTGTTTCTCCGCGGCCGGGGAAGCAGCTTGCCGTTTCAAATGATCGCAATGTCTTTCAAATCGTGTTCAGCGCCTCGCCTGAGCGTCTGGCGGAAGCGGGCTGGGAACTTGGCGGCGCGAATGTTCGTCTGCTCGCTCCTGACCATTCCGTTCCCGCTGTTTCCGTTTCAAAATCCTCCACCTGACGAGCCTCCCAAGATTCCGCCGGTGAAGACCTCCATCACCGTCATCGAAAAACTGTCCACGGACGCCCCGGCTTTGATCACCGCGCTGGACAATGGAACGCTCGGCACAATTGCTGGTGTGAACCTGGACGATCGGCTGCGCGCGGTTCCGGGCTTTACGCTGTTCCGCCGAACGTCGAGTCTGGTGGCGAATCCCACTACGCAGGGCGTGTCGCTGCGGGGCATCGGATCTTCCGGCGCCAGCCGAACCCTGGTCCTGTGGGACGGCATTCCGGAGAACGATCCGTTTGGCGGCTGGCTCTATTGGGACCGCTTCGCGCCCTCGCAACTCGAAGGCGTGGAGATCTCGCGCGGCGCATCCACCAGCGTCTTCGGCGATCTCGCGATGGGCGGCGCAATCGCGCTGTTCTCGCGTCCCGCGACGCGCGAGCATTTCGAGCTCTCTTACGATGGCGGCAACTTGAACACGCACGAACTATCGGGCGGCGCTTCCAATACCTGGCGCCGCTTGGCCGTTTCGGGATTCGCGCGAGCATTCACCACGGATGGCTACTTCATCGTTCCCCAGCGCCTGCGTGGCGCCGTGGACACGCGCGCCAACGTCGAGTTCGTCGCAGCCAACGCCCGCTTGGATTACTTCGATGCCGCCAACCGACTGTTCCTGCGCTTCGACATGCTGGGCGAGCATCGCGACAACGGCACCGCCGCGGTGAAGAACTCCACCGGGCTGGGTACGATCGCGGCAAACTACGCCCATTCCTCGAGCCACGACGAGTTCTCCTTGCTGTTCGACTACACCAGCGAACAATTCCAGGCCGGTTTCTCGGCCGTCGCGGCGAATCGCGCCACCGAGCGCATCACGATGTTTCAGACCGTGCCTTCGGATGCCGTGGGCGCCGCTGCCTTCTGGCGGCACTCACAATCGCATTGGCATTTTCTGGCCGGCGCCGATACGCAGCATGTCGAAGGGTTCAGTACCGACCGCCTGGTCCCCACCGGAGCGCGCGTCGGAGGCGGAACGATATTCCAGCACGGCGTGTTTGCCCAATTCGATTACAAAGCCGGCCCCGCGCAACTGTTCGTTGGAGCGCGCCATCAGTTCACCGGCGGCGGCGATACGTTTTTCAGCCCCAACGCCGGCTTCGCGATCGGGCATGGCCGCGTTCGCGCGCGCGGCTCCGTCTACCGCGCTTTCCGGACGCCTACGCTCAATGAACTTTTCCGCGAGTTCCGCCAGGGCAACACCGATACGCTGCCCAATCCAGCGCTGCGCCCGGAAACGGTGTTCGGAGCCGAAGTTGGATTCGATTATTCCGGCGAATTGACGCACGCCAGTCTGACGTTCTACCGCAATGCCTTGGACAGCCTGATCACCAACGTCACGCTGCAAACCGGCGCGAACATTATCCGCCAGCGCCGCAATGCCGCCGCCGCGCTGGCGCGTGGGATTGAAGCCAGCCTGCGACGCGAGTTCGGACCGTTTCACGGCGAAATCTCGTACCTGTTTGCCGATTCGCGTTTCAACACCGGACCGCGCCTATCGCAAGTTCCTCGCAATCAAGGCTCGGCCCGTCTCACTTACCAGTACAAGGGGCTGCTGGCTTCGGCGGGAGTGCGCGCTTTGAGTTTGCAATTCGACGACGACCTGAATACGTTTGTGCTGGGCGGATTCGGCGTCATGCAAGCCGAGGTTTCGCAGCGATTGACGAAACAACTAACCGCGCGCGCGGCATTCGAGAACCTGCTCGACCGCCAGTATGTGGTGGCCCTCACTCCAATTCCAAATACTGGTTCACCGCGCCTGTGGCGCATCGGCCTCCGTTGGTCGATGTAAGACTGAATTGTGGGGCGGCCCTTCCGGGCCGCAGCCGCCTTTCAAGGCGGCTCCTCCTACATGAATCACAGGCTGAAGCCTGTACCACCAAATCTTCGTTTCTTTGCGCGCTGCGACGATTTCTCGTACCCGGACACGCCGGCTGGAAAGCCAGCGGCAGGGAAGAATCCCTGCCCCACAAGACTAAGAACCAACACAGGCACGAATGCCTGTGCCACACGAGCAAAGCATGCCTGCCCCCCAAAAACCAGTTTGCGGCGAAGGCGCGCTGTGCCACCTGGCCGCCTACTGTGCAATCCGGAACGTCGTCCATGGATGCGAATCCAGGTCCCGCAGAACATCTTTCTCCCAGTCGAAATCCGGATGGCTCTTCAGATGTTCGGCTGCCTTGAAATCGATACCGCAGGAATGTCCCATCGCCGCCGTGAACGACATGTGCGCCGCCATCGTACCGTCGGTAGCCTTGTTTTGCACGGCGCCAGCGGGCCCGTACTCGGGTTGCCAGGGCTTCGATCCGCGCGGCGAGAGTTCAATGTGCCCGCATAGGGTACGCTCGCTGGGCGCAGTCTTTTTGTCGAAAGTGTCGTAATGGTCCGCCAGGAAGCGGTGGGCCGCGGCCACGTCGATCTGGCCTTTGTTCTCCGCCATCAATTGTTCCCACCGAATGTGGCGCGCGTTGGCGCTGACGCTCATGTCCTTGGCGGGGAATTCGCTGGCCTCGTCTTTCAGCAAATCCGCGTTTGCCGGAAAGTTCGATCCAACAAAGTAACCGTCCTTCGTGCGCTGGAGCGTGACATGCCTCAACCCCAGCTCCAGGCTGGCGATTTCGTTGTTCTTGTTGTCCGCCACCAACCAGTTGTTCGCGTAACCGCCGTTGTTGCCTTCCTTCATGATGCGCGCGAAATCGTCAATCGACGATGAATACTGCATCGCCTTGCGCGCGCGCACGAACTCCGGAATCGCATTCGGATCGAATCCGGCGAAGTTGCTGATGGTGGTCTCCGTGATGGTGATACCGGCGCTGTTGACGCCGAAATCGTCCGCGCTGTGAATCAGGCCCGGCATGCCGTCCATCAGGATGCGATGGCCTTTCGACGGCACGATGTCGAAAATGATGTTCCAGCGCGAGCCTTCCTTGTATTCGGTCCAATTGTTGTGCGCGATGACGATCTTGCCGTCCTTGGTGTAACTGCCGGTGGCCGCGAACGCGCTGCAGTGTTCCGGCACTGGCCTCTTCTCGGAAACGATCTTGTGTTCCTTGTCGTACCATGCCGTGTAATAAGGCGACAATTCCAGCCATGCGTTCAACGCCACAACATCCCACAGATCCAGCGCGACGTTTCTCGCCTTCAGTCCCTCCACGATACCCTTCAGCTCATCGCGATACTGCGCCTCGATGTGCGGCCACAGGACTTTCTCGGCGGCCGAGCGAAAGAACGCGTAGTCTTTCTTCGAATCGTGCGTCAGGCCGAGCACGACCACCTTCTGCACATCCTCGATCTCGGGCGCAAGCTGATAACCGTGTTGGAACCCGAGCTCGGAGGGCGCGCCTTCCAGATGCACGAAGATCCAGCCGTTTTGGTCCGGCTTGCGGAACGATTTCTTCAATCGCGGATCGGTCTGCGGATCGCGAGCCGGCGCCGCAGCGCCAAGTCCAAAAGCCAGAACCAACAACAACGCAACAGTTTTGCCCATGATTAACGAGAATAGCAGGTAACATGTTCTATATGCCCGCCGTCCTCCGTTTCACCGCACTGTGCGCTCTGGCCACGCTGAGTTTGCTGGCTGCAACCGAGCCTCCGCACGAGTATCAGAAACTCGCGCACGACATCTACAAACAACTGATCGAAATCAACACGTCCTATGGCACCGGCGCTACCACGCCCGCCGCTCAGGCTGTCGCCGAGCGCCTGCGATCCGAGGGCTTTCCCGCTTCCGATATCAACGTGATCGGGGCCGCACCACACAAGATGAACGTCGTGGTGCGGTATCGCGGCACGGGTTCCAGGAAACCGCTGCTGCTGCTCGCTCACCTGGATGTCGTAGAAGCAAAACCTGCCGACTGGTCCTTCGATCCCTTCAAGCTGACCGAAAAAGACGGTTACTTCTATGGGCGCGGAACCATCGACGATAAGGCGCAGGCGTCCATCTGGATAGCCAATCTGATCCGGTACAAACGAGAAGGCTGGAAACCGGATCGGGACATCATTGTTGCGCTCACGGCCGACGAGGAAGGCGGCGGCCCTTACAACGGCGCCAATTGGCTGGTCAAGAATCACCGCGACCTGATCGATGCCGAGTACTGCTTGAACGAAGGCGGCTGGGGCGACATGGTGAACGGCAAACATGTCGCGAACAACCTGCAGGTGAGCGAAAAATATGTCGCTAACTACCGGCTGGAGGTCAAGAACAAGGGCGGTCACAGCTCGCTGCCGGTTGCCGACAACGCCATCTACCGTCTGGCCGAAGCCCTGGTTCGAGTGTCGAAATACAAATTTCCCGTGCAGACGAACGAAGTGACGCGAGCTTACCTCGAGCAGATGACCAAAGTTTCTGCCGCGCCGGTCGCGAGTCTCATGAAATCGGCGGCGCAAGGCTCCCGCGAGGCGATGGAAAAACTGGCGGCGGATTCCACCAACCTGAATGCGACACTGCGGACCACGTGCGTCGCCACAATGCTGGATGGCGGCCACGCCCTGAACGCTCTTCCGCAAACTGCCGGAGCCGTGGTGAACTGCCGAATACTGCCGGATATGAAGCCTGAAGAAGTTCTCGCCACGCTAAAGAAAGTGATCGCCGACGATCAGGTATCGATCACACCGCCTCGCGATATCGTCTCCGGCCCGCCTTCGCCGATGCGCCCGGATCTTTTGAAAGCCGTGGCCAAGATCTCGGACACGATGTGGCCCGGCGTCCAGACCGTTCCCATGATGGTGATGGGCGCCACGGATGGGCTTTATCTTCGTAAAGCCGGCATCCCGACTTACGGGATTCAAGGCATTTTCATCGAGCGCGACGATTTCCGCGCTCACGGCCGCAACGAACGCCTGGGCGTGAAAGAGTTCTACGAAGGCGACGAATTTCTGTACGAACTAGTCAAATCCCTCGCAGGCTCCGAGTGACCTCAACACAGTGGCTGCGCTGATAGTCGCTCGTAGCAAAGATCCGCGACAACGGACTTGTGACTTCAGCAAAAACGGCGGACCCTCGCGGATCCGCCGTTTTGAAAACCACACACTGAAGATTCTTTATTCCGCCAGCGTCTCTTCGCTGGGCGCCGGCTCTTCCGTCAACCCACCCGCATAAATACTGCGCGCTTCGTCTTCGTAGCCGCCCAGGTCGCCCGCAAGCGAAACTTCCTCGGGAATCGGTTCCTCTTCCACGATGTCCTCGCCCGCGATCTTCACGTTGCGATAGTATTCCATGCCGGTTCCGGCCGGAATCAACCGCCCCATGATCACGTTTTCCTTGAGGCCGCGCAGGTAATCCACCTTGCCGTTGATCGCGGCTTCGGTCAGCACGCGCGTGGTCTCCTGGAACGACGCCGCGGAAATGAACGAATCGGTCGACAGCGACGCCTTCGTAATGCCCAGCAGCACCGGCTTGCCCGTCGCCGGACGCCCGCCCGCTTCCGCCACGCGTGCGTTCTCTTCGCGGAACTTGAACTTGTCCACCACTTCTTCCGGCAGAAACTCCGTATCGCCGATATCGTCCACCTTCACCCAGCGCATCATCTGCCGCGAAATCACTTCCAGATGCTTGTCGTTGATATTGACGCCCTGCAGGCGGTAAACCTCCTGGATCTCGTTCACCAGGTATTTCTGCAGTTCCTTTTCGCCCAGCACGGCCAGGATGTCGTGCGGATTGCGCGGACCGTCCATCAAAGGATCGCCCGCCTTCACGCGCTCGCCTTCCTGCACGTTGATGTGCACGCCGCGCGGGATCGCGTATTCCTTCTGCTCTCCGTCGTCGGCCGTGATGGTGATCTTGCGCATCCCCTTGGCGACTTCGCCGTACTTGATGACGCCGTTGATCTCCGCGATGATGGCCGTCTCGCGCGGTTTGCGCGCCTCGAACAGCTCCACCACGCGCGGCAGACCGCCGGTGATGTCCTTGGTCTTCGTCGTCGCGCGCGGAATCTTCGCGAGCACGTCGCCGGCGTGAACCAGGTCGTCGTGATTCACCATCAGGTGCGCGTGGGTCGGCATCAGGTAGCGCTTCTCTTCCGAGCGCGCGCCGCCTTCCGGCCGCACGATCACTGTCGGGATGCGCTTCTCATCCGGCGAGTCCGTCACCACCCACTGCGACATGCCGGTGATCTCGTCCACTTGCTCCTGCAACGTCACGCCTTCCCCCAAGTCCTTGAAGTGGACCTTGCCGCTCACTTCGGTGAGAATCGAAAACGTGTACGGATCCCATTCCAGCAGAATGGCGTTGGTCTTCACTTTCGCGCCGTCGGCAAACAGAATCTTGGCGCCGTACACCACCGGGTAACGTTCCTTCTCCCGGCCTTTCTCGTCGATAATCCCCAGGATGCCGTTGCGGTTCATCGCGATCAACTCGCCCTTGGCGTTCTTCACCGTCGTAATGTTGATGAACTTCACAAAGCCGTCCGACTTGGCGTCCTGCTTGGACTGCTCGCTCGATCCCGTGGCCGTGCCGCCAATGTGGAACGTGCGCATCGTGAGCTGCGTTCCGGGTTCGCCGATGGATTGCGCGGAAATGATCCCCACCGCCTCGCCACGTTCCACCATGCGGCCCGTCGCGAGGTTGCGCCCGTAGCAAAGCTGGCAGACGCCGCGCTTCGATTCGCAGGTCAACACCGAACGGATCTTTACGCGCTCGATGCCGGCGGCCTGAATTGCGGCCGCGAGATCTTCCGTGATCTCCTGGTTCACACTGACAATCACGTTTCCTTCGTAATCCATCTGGTCTTCGAGCGCGACGCGGCCGACAATGCGATCGCGCAATGGCTCGATGATTTCACCCGACTCGATGATCGGCTCCACGTAAATGCCGTCGCCAGTGCCGCAGTCGTCCTTGGTGACGATCACGTCCTGCGCCACGTCGCAGAGCCTGCGCGTCAGGTAGCCGGAGTCGGCTGTCTTCAGCGCCGTATCGGCCAAACCCTTGCGCGCCCCGTGCGTCGAGATGAAGTACTGCAGCACGTTCAGGCCCTCGCGGAAGTTGGCCGTGATCGGCGACTCGATGATTTCGCCCGACGGCTTGGCCATCAAACCGCGCATCCCGGATAGCTGCCGGATCTGCTGCTTCGATCCGCGCGCGCCGGAGTCCGCCATGATGTAAATCGGATTCAGGTAGCGGCCCGTGCGGTCGTCCTCTTCCATGGTCTTGAACATTTCGTCCGAGACCCGTTCGGTGACCTTCGACCAGATTTCGATGATCTTGTTGTAACGCTCGCCTTGCGTGATGGCGCCTTCCTGGTACTGCTGCACCACCTCGATTACCGCCTTCTCGGCGTTCTTCACCAGCTTGGCCTTCTCTTCCGGCACCACCATGTCGTCGATGCCGATCGAAATGCCCGCTCGCGTGGCGTAGAGGAAGCCCAGTTTCTTGACTTCGTCCAGCATTTGCACCGTGGTCTGCAGGCCGAACTTCAGATAAGCGTATTGCACCAGCTGCGTCAGGCCTTTTTTCTTCAGCAGCCCGTTGATGAACGGCATCTCTTCCGGCAGAACGTCGTTCAGAATCACCCGGCCCACCGTCGTTTCCATGTACTGCTTGATGAATTCGATCGGCTCCGTGTGCAGCACGTTCTGGTTGTCGAACGCCTTGATCAAATCGATCACCTTGCCGGTATAGCGCAGCTTGATCGGCGTAAGGGTTTCCACCTCGCCCATTTCGAGTGCGATTAGCACGTCGTCGGTGGAAGCGAAGGTGCGCCCCTCGCCCTTCGTGCCCGGACGCGCCTTGGTGAGGTAATACAGACCCAGCACCATGTCCTGCGTCGGAACCGCGATGGGCGCGCCGTGCGCCGGCGAAAGAATATTGTTCGACGACAGCATCAGCGTCGACGCTTCGATTTGCGCTTCCGGCGACAGCGGAATGTGCACCGCCATCTGGTCGCCGTCGAAGTCGGCGTTGAACGCCGTGCAGGTAAGCGGATGCAGCTTGATCGCCTTGCCTTCCACCAGCACCGGCTCGAACGCCTGAATGCCCAAGCGGTGCAGCGTGGGCGCGCGATTCAAAAGAATCGGATGATCCTTGATCACCTCTTCGAGAATGTCCCACACCACCGGGTCCTGCTGTTCCACCAGTTCCTTGGCTTGCTTGATAGTGGTGCAATGCCCGCGCTGCTCCAGCCGATGATAGATGAACGGCTTGAACAGTTCGAGCGCCATTTTCTTCGGCAGCCCGCACTGGTGCAGCTTCAATTCGGGGCCGACCACGATCACCGAACGCCCCGAATAGTCCACGCGCTTGCCGAGCAGGTTCTGGCGGAACCGTCCCTGCTTGCCCTTGAGCGTGTCGGAAAGCGATTTGAGCGGACGGTTGTTCGCGCCGCGCAGCACGCGTCCCCTGCGGCCGTTGTCGAACAGCGCATCCACGGCTTCCTGCAACATGCGCTTCTCATTGCGCACGATCACGTCCGGCGCATGCAGCTCGATCAGCTTCTTCAACCGGTTGTTGCGATTGATCACGCGGCGGTACAGATCGTTCAAATCCGAAGTCGCGAACCGGCCGCCATCCAGCGGTACCAGCGGCCGAAGCTCCGGAGGAATCACCGGGATCACGTCCAGAATCATCCACTCGGGTTTGTTGCCCGACTTGCGGAAGCTCTCCACCACGCGCAGGCGCTTGGCGAACTTCAGCTTCTTCTGCTGTGAAGCCTCGGTCTTCATCCGCTCGCGGATATCCAGGCTCAGCCCTTCGATATCGACCTTCTTCAGCAGCTCCTTGATACCCTCGGCTCCCATCGTCGCGATGAACTTGCCGGGAAATTCCTGATCCAGCGCGCGCTTGCGCTCGTCCGTGATCACCTCGCCCTTGCGCAGTTCGCCGACTTCGCCGGGATCCACCACCACGAAGGCTTCAAAATACAGAACCCGTTCCAATTCGCGCAGCGTGATGTCCAGCAGATATCCGATGCGGCTCGGCAGGCCCTTGAAGAACCATACGTGCGAGCACGGGCTGGCCAGCTCGATATGCCCCAAACGTTCGCGGCGCACGCGCGATAAAGTCACTTCGACGCCGCACTTGTCGCAAATCACGCCGCGATGCTTCATGCGCTTGTACTTCCCGCACAAGCACTCCCAGTCGGCGATGGGACCGAAGATCCGGGCGCAGAACAGCCCATCGCGCTCCGGCTTGAAGGTCCGGTAGTTGATTGTTTCCGGTTTGGTGACTTCGCCATGCGACCAGCTCCGGATCTTTTCCGGCGACGCCAGGCTGATCCGGATGGAATCGAAGTCAGCAATCAAGTTTGCTCTATCGTACGGAGAGGAACGATACATGTAATCTCCTATGAACCAATTCCCATCTAGGCCGCAAATAAACGCAAATTAACGCGAATCCTATTTGCGTTAATTCGCGTTCATTCGCGGCTAATACTCTCTCAGTCCGCCGCCAGCGCTGTATCCAGCAACTCCCGCGGCTTCTTCATCAACTCCACGTCCAGACACAGCGACTGCAACTCGCGGATCAAAACGTTAAACGACTCCGGCACGCCCGGCTCGGCGGCCGCTTCTCCCTTGACGATCGCTTCGTAGATCTTGGCGCGCCCGTACACGTCATCCGACTTCGCCGTCAACAATTCCTGCAGCACATACGCCGCGCCATACGCTTCCAGCGCCCAAACTTCCATCTCCCCGAACCGCTGCCCGCCGAACTGCGCCTTGCCGCCCAGCGGTTGCTGCGTAATCAGCGAGTACGGCCCGATGGAACGCGCGTGAATCTTGTCGTCCACCAGGTGCGACAGCTTGAGCATGTAAATGTAGCCCACCGTGACCGGCTGTTCGAATGCCTGCCCCGACAAACCATCCCAAAGCTGGACCTTGCCCGAACTCGGCAGGCTGGCCGCCTTGAGCTGCGACTTGATGTCCTTCTCAGTCGCCCCGTCGAACACCGGCGTTGCAAAATGCAACCCCAGAGCGTGCGCCGCCCAGCCCAGGTGCGTTTCCAGAATCTGCCCGACGTTCATGCGCGATGGCACGCCCAGCGGATTCAGCACAATCTCCACCGGCGTCCCGTCCGGCAGATACGGCATGTCCTCTTCCGGAACGATGCGCGCGATCACGCCCTTGTTGCCGTGGCGGCCCGCCATCTTGTCGCCCACCGAAAGCTTGCGCTTCATCGCGATGTAGCACTTCACCAGCTTGATCACGCCCGGCGGCAGCTCATCGCCCTTGCGCAGCTTGGCGATCTTTTCGTCCGTGATCTTCTCCAGCACCGCAATCTGCCGCGACGTCATCTCTTCGATTTCGTCGATCTGCTCGTTCAGGCGTACGTCTTTATTCTGAAGCTTGACGCGCTTGAGGTCGCGCGCCCGCAGCTTTTCAATCAGCTCCCGAGTGAGATCCGTGCCTTTGGAGAGCAGCTTCTTGTTGGTCTTTTCGTCGTGCAGGTCGGCCTGCACTTCCTTGCCGCCCAGCAGATCCGTGAGGCGCTTGGCCCGCTCGTCGTTGAGAATGCGCTTCTCGTCCTCGAGGTTGCGGTGCAGCCTCTCGATCTGCGTTTCCAGAATCGCCTTCGAGCGCTCGTCCAGGTCCGCGCCCTTGCGCGAAAAAACCTTGCAATCCACAACCGTCCCCTCGATCCCCGGAGGACAGTACAGCGACGCATCCTTCACATCGCCGGCCTTCTCGCCGAAAATCGCCCGCAGCAGCTTTTCTTCCGGCGTCAGTTGCGTCTCCCCCTTGGGCGTCACTTTGCCCACCAGGATGTCGCCCGGCTTCACCGTCGCGCCGATGCGGATGATTCCGCTCTCGTCCAGATTCCGCAGAAACGCCTCGGCGATGTTCGGAATGTCGCGCGTGATCTCCTCCGGCCCCAGCTTGGTGTCGCGGCCCTCGATCTCGAACTCTTCGATATGAATCGATGTGTAGTAATCTTCCTTCACCAGCTTCTCGCTGACCACGATCGCGTCTTCGAAGTTGTACCCGCGCCATGGCATGAACGCCACCAGCACGTTGCGCCCCAGCGCCAGCTCGCCTTGATCGGTGCACGGGCCGTCGGCCAGCACGTCGCCCTTCTTCACCCGCTGGCCCTGCGCCACGATCGGCTTCTGGCTGATGCAGGTGTTCTGATTGGAGCGCTTGAACTTGGTGAGCTGATAGATGTCCGCGCCCACCTCGCGCGAAAGCTGTCCTTCGTGCGCGTTTCCTTCCACGCGCACGATGATCCGCTCGGAGTCCACTGAATCCACAATGCCGGAACGCTTGCAAATCACCACCGCGCCCGAATCGCGCGCGGTAACCTGCTCCATCCCGGTCCCGACGTACGGCGTTTCCGCCCGCAGCAGCGGCACCGCCTGGCGCTGCATGTTCGATCCCATCAGCGCGCGGTTCGCGTCGTCGTTCTCCAGGAACGGAATCAGACTCGCGGCCACCGACACGAGCTGCTTCGGACTGACGTCCATGTACTCCACTTCATCACGATGCTTCAAGACGAAATTGCCGGCCTGCCGCGCGTTCACCAGCTCCGTCGTGATCCGGCCTTTTTCATCCAGCTCGATGTTCGCCTGCGCGATGATGTACTTGTCTTCTTCCCAGGCCGACAGATAGTCGCAGTGCGCCTCCAGCTCGATCCCCTGCTTCTTCGCTCCCAGATCGCGGTTGGACTTGTCGGCTTCGCCGCGCGTCACCACGTCGCCCACTTTGTAGGAGCTGTCGCCGGGATTCAGGATCTTCACCTCGTCCACCACCCCGCCCTTCAGCACGCGCCGATACGGACTTTCGATGAACCCGTACTCGTTGATGCGCGCGAAGCACGAAAGCGACGAGATCAGACCGATGTTCGGGCCTTCCGGCGTTTCGATGGGACAAATGCGGCCGTAGTGCGTCGGGTGCACGTCGCGCACCTCGAATCCGGCGCGCTCGCGCGATAGACCGCCCGGCCCGAGCGCCGACAGCCTCCGCTTGTGCGTGATCTCCGACAGCGGATTGGTCTGATCCATGAACTGCGAAAGCTGGCTGGAGCCAAAAAACTCGCGGATCGCCGCCATCACCGGCTTGGCGTTCACCAGGTCGTGCGGCATCGCCGTCGACATCTCCTGATACACCGACATCTTTTCCTTGATGGCGCGCTCCATGCGCACCAGGCCGATGCGGAACTGGTTCTCCAGCAGCTCGCCCACCGCGCGCACGCGCCGGTTGCCAAGGTGATCGATATCGTCCACCGCGCCGATGCCCCGGCGCAGCTTCAGCAGGTACTTGATGGTATCGATGAAATCCTTCTGATCCAGCGTGCGCTTGTCCAGCGGCGATTGGTCGATCTTGTCGTACAGCTTGATGTTGAACTTCATGCGGCCCACACGCGAAAAATCGTACTTGCGCGGGTCGAAGAACATGCCCTGGAAGAGCCCCGTGGCCGTGTCCAGCGTCGGCGGATCGCCCGGACGCAGCTTGCGGTAGATCTCCAGCAGCGCGTCGTTCTGGCTCTTCACCGGGTCCTTTTTCAGCGTCACCGAAATCACGCTGCCGGCGTCGTCGCGCTCCGGGAAAAACACTTCGAACGACGTGATTCCACTCTCCATCAGTTTCTCGACGCTGGTCAGCTCGTGGTTGGCTTCCACCAGCACTTCGCCCGTCGACATATCGATGACATCCGCGGCGATGAATGCTCCCTGCAGATCCGTGCGGTCGATTTCCACCTGCTCGATCCGGGCCTTGATAATCGCGTCGTACAGCGTCTTGGTAATCTTGCGGCCTTGCGGCACAATGGACTCGTTCCGCGTGCCGATCGCCTTCGAAAGCTTCAGCCCGATCAAGCTCGGCGTAACCTTCCAGAACAGCTTCTTGTCCTTGATGACAATCTCGCTTACGCCGTAAAACGACTTGATGATTTCGGAATCCGTTTTCAAGCCCAGCGCGCGCAGAAATACCGTGCCGTAGAATTTGCGCTTGCGGTCGATGCGCACATACAGCAGGCTCTTGTTGTCGTATTCGAACTCCACCCAACTGCCGCGATAGGGGATGATCTTGCCGAGAAAATACCCTTGCGCCGGAACGCGCTCGAAGAACACTCCCGGCGAGCGATGCAACTGCGACACAATCACGCGTTCGGTTCCGTTGATGATAAACGTGCCGTTTTCGGTCATCAGCGGGATTTCTCCGAAGAAGACCTCTTGCTCCTTGATGTCGCGCACGGTCTTCGCGCCAGTCTCGGGGTCTTTGTCGAACACCGTGAGCCGGATGGTCACCTTCAGCGGCGCCGCATAGGTCATGCCGCGCTCTTCGCACTCGGCCACGTCGTACTTCAATTGCAAACCCACCGGATCGCCGCAGCGATTACAGAACGTGACGATGTTCCGGTTGAACGTCCCGCAGCGGTGGCACAGCACGTCGCCCACATGGAACGGATCGGTCCGGATGGTCGCGCCGCAGCTCGGATTCCGGCACGTCGAGCGCAGGTGATGCAGCCCCTTCAGGTTGCCGCACTTGCACTCCCAGTTCCCGATCGCGTAATCCACAAACTCCAGTTGGCTCAGTCCGCGGAAATCCGAGATCGGAAACACCGAGTTGAACACGCTCTGCAACCCCGTGTCTTCGCGCTCGCCCGGAAGCAGGTCCATCTGCAGAAATCGCTCGTACGACTTCTTCTGCACTTCGATCAGGTTCGGAATTGGAATCGAAGTCTTGATCCGGGAGAAATCCACTCGATCGCGCGACGCGCTATTTGCCAGGTTTTCCATTTTCGCTCCTACGGCCGATTGGCTCGCAACTCAATCGGAGAATAAAACCACCCACGCTCCCCCAAAACGCCTCCTCACGCGGCGTATTCGCCGTCGCAGATCAGACGAAAGGCCCGGCTCGTCGAGGGAGAGGAACGTGAGCGGGTTGATGTAAGACAACCGGGGCCGCAAGACCGCCGGCACACACTTCTGCCATCGCGAAAAAGAGCACGGCAAAGCCATGTGCCAGTTCTGACGAACGGCACACCATATGCGCAAGGTGTGAGGTTCACAAGAGCAAGAATCCGGGTCGGTCTCCGGCCAGTATCTATTTCAATGTAGCAGACCCATTTGACTACGTCAAATGGGCTTGCGGGGGTAGGTTGTGGGAAGTGGGTTGCGGGAAAAGCTCCGCTTAGTCACCATCCATGAAAAGCCCACCATCTCAATAAGTTGCAGGCTGCCGCTCGACGATTTTCCCACTACCTACAACCCGCAACCGAAGTGAAGTCAGGCGCAAAGCGCCCTACTTCACTTCTATCGTTGCCCCTGCATCGGTGAACTTCTTCTTGATCGCCTCGGCCTCATCCTTGTTGACGCCCTCTTTGATCGGCTTTGGCGCGCCATCCACCAGGTCCTTGGCTTCCTTCAGCCCCAGATTGGTGACTTCGCGAACCGCCTTGATGACGTTGATCTTGTTCGCTCCCGCCGCCATCAGGATCACGTTGAACTCGGTCTTCTCTTCCGCCGCCGGAGCTGCCGCGCCGCCGCCCGCCGCCGGAGCTGCCGCAACCGTCGCCGCCGCGGCCGATACGCCCAGCTTCTCTTCCAGCAGCTTGACAAGCTGCGCCGCTTCGAGCAGCGTCAGCCCTTGAATCTGTTCTGCAATTCCATTGATGTCCGCCATGGTCTTCTTTCTACTCCCTTATTGTGAGAACTTGCCTTCTTTGACTCCCTGATCCACCACCACCGCAAGATTGCGTCCCACACCGCTGATGGCGGTGACCAACCGTTGCGCCGACGCCTGAATCAAAAACAAAACTTTGCCCAAAATCTCTTCCCGCGAGGGCAGCGCCGCCAGTTGCTGAATCGACTTCACGTCGATCACGCGCCCTTCCACCATTCCCGACTTGAACGTGAACGTCGGATTCGCCTTCGCGTACGCCGTCAGCACCTTGGCCAGCGCCACCGGATCCTTGCTGGTGGCAGCCAGCGAGGTCATGCCCACCAGATCGCGCATAATCCCTTCAGCGGGCGTGCCGGCTGCCGCTTTCTCCGCCAGATTGTTCTTTATCACCTTGTAGTTTCCACCGGCGCCGCGCACGGCCTTGCGCAGCTCGAAATCCTGCTGCACCGTGAGCTTCTCGAAACTGGTGACGAAGATGTTCTGCGCTTTTTCGAAGTCCTTCTTCAGAGCTTCGAGATCTTTTTCTTTGTCCGATTTCTTCTTCATGCTTGCTTCTCCGTCACGCCTGTTTGGCGTTAAAGGCCGTCACGTCCAGGTGAACGCCAGGTCCCATCGATGAGCAGATGGTCACGCTCTTGACGTACTTTCCTTTCGCCGCCGACGGCTTCGCCTTAATCACCGCCTGGATCAGGCTGGATGCGTTCTCCAGCAGCTTGGGAGTCTCGAAACTCATCTTGCCCACCGGGACGTGAATCACGCCGCCTTTGTCCACGCGAAACTCCACCTTGCCGGCCTTCACTTCCTTCACCGCCTGCGCGATGTCCATCGTTACCGTGCCGGTTTTCGGGTTGGGCATCAGGCCCCGCGGCCCCAGCACCTTTCCGAGCTTACCCACCGACCGCATCATGTCCGGCGTCGCAATCACCGCGTCGAATGCGGTCCAATTCTCGTTCTGGATCTTGGCTACCATATCGTCGCCGCCGACGAAGTCCGCTCCGGCCTGCTGGGCCTCGCGCTGCTTGTCTCCCGACGCGATCACTAAAACCGTCTTCGACTTCCCCAGCCCGTTCGGCAACACAACCGTGCCGCGCACCATCTGATCGGCATGCTTGGGATCCACGCCCAGCCGCAGGTGCAACTCCACGGTCTCATCAAACTTGACGTACTTGATTTTTTGAACCAGCGGAACCGCTTCGTTGAGATTGTAAGGCCGCCGTTCCACCTGCTTCGACGCGGCCAGAAACTTCTTACCTTGTTTTGGCATGTCTCCTCATTGGTGCAGACGGCACGGGACATTTCAGAAACGCCTCCTGCCTCCCACTGAGTTCTAAACTCTTAGCGTTATGCGCTTCCAATAAGATAGCAAACCCCGCATGGCCTTGTCCACCGAGCTGCCCAATCCGAGCCGCGACCGGCAGGGAGTCTGGGATGGCGCTGCGCGCCACCAAAGGTGATGAAAACTGGCGCGGGTTGCGAGTATGATCGAACCGGCGGAGAGTGTAGCGTTGCCACGATGGTCCAAAAAATCGTCGCAGCGTACGAAGAATCAAGGATCTTCAGCACGGCTACATTCTGGAAGCTGTCGGGTGGCGCGTCTGGCCTTCTTGAATTCCGGGACGCAAAGCGGCCCATTCCTCGTATTCTTGTATTCCCGGTCACGAAGTGACCGGCGGCGCGAAGCGCCGCTACCGGCCGGACCGCCGCGCCATCTCCTCCTCCCACGCCTTCTTCAACCGCTCCATCCGATCCTGCATCCCTGCACAGATGACGTCTGGATTCAGCCCCCGCAGTTCCTCATTGGAAAGCTCCCCGAAATGCGCCCTCCAATCAGCTTCGAGTTGCGGATTATAGATCTCCTTGTCCAGCACACTCAGCGCCCGCAAATTGAGCGCGCCCGGAACCATGACGCGATATTCGAGCTTCTGCGGCGAGGCAGGTTCCGGCGGTGTCTCCTGCTTTGCGATAAAGCACGGAATCCCGGCAGCTCGGAGCACACTTCCGGCCTCCTCGGCGGCGGGCCCTGCATCGTTTCCTGAAGACTCCACGAAAGAGCCGACACAAGCGGCGTCTTCACGCCACCCGGGTTCTTCCTGCGGCAAAGCGCTCGGCTTCCATTCCGTATTCTGCCGCATCGTCGCCTTCCTCTGTGCAACTTCCAGGTCGTAACACTGCCGCGCCGCGTCAACCAACTGAGCCCTGTCCATCGCGCCGAGCGCTTCATCGGAAAGCGACGCATAATGCTGCCGCAAATACTCCAGATCCGTCTGCAAAGGTTACCTCGGGGTCAATTATACCGGCTCTCAGCACCAGTTCGCGTATCCCAACTCCCTGACGGTCGTGGCTCAGAACGCCTGGCTGAGCCGCGCGCGTGAACAAGCGGTCTTGAGGAATCATATGACGCCAATTCTTGCAACTAGGCACTAGAGCGACCGGCCCGCCAGCCCGAAATAAGCGGCGGCAGCAATCATGTGACGGTCGTTGGTCCAGACCTCGCGCTCGCCGATTTCCTGCGCCGTCGTAAGATGTACGGCATCGGCGGTGCGTATGAAAAGGTTGTGAGGAGCGGAAATCATCAGCGCACTGGTCCTCCGCAGCAGAGACTTGCTAACTGGCATCAGATTCCACAAACCGTCCTCGATGTGCTCGGAGAAGCGCACGCTAAGATCGCGAGCGTCCCTGGCCGAGCATGCGCCTTCGCGCATGCGCCGATGCAGCACCGCATGGAATTCTGCGAAGGCCCATAGCGACGAATGGATGGCGCCTGCTTTCCGGACCAGCCCGCGAACCCGCCGGGATTCGGGTTCATTGAGATAGAATTTCGCAATATAAGACGTGTCGAAATACACGCCGGCTAACGGCTCCGATCCTCTTCCAGGATCTTGCCGCTGTCGCCGACTTGCGGCATGCGGCTCCAGATGCTGCGCATGGACGCGAAAATCCGCGCTTTCTTACCCGCGGGCATGCGCCGTGCGGCCGTGATCGGCCTCAATTCGGCGACCGGCTCGCCTCGGCGCTCGATCACGATGATGTCGCCTTGCGCCGCCTCGCGCACCAGTTCCGAGGTGCGGATGTGGAGTTCGCGAACCGACGTCTTCCTCATGTGCTACATTGTAGCACCTACTCTACCTCTCACAGTTTGTTCGTTGTAGCGCACACACTTATGCCGGCGTGAGCTGGTAGTCGAGGATCGCCTGGCGCTGCTCTGCCGTCAGGGATTTCTGCGCTGCCCGAACTTTTCATACATTCGTGGGCCCCGCCATCGGCCCGAGACGGAATGTCAAGAGCTATGCTGCAAGCGAGTTCGTGTGTCGAACTGGCCCGTCCGCAAAATACAGAATTGAAACCGATGGTCTTGCCAACCTGGCACGCTCATCCAGACCGGGAATCCGTGCTGGATGCATTTTCGAACCGCCAGTTTCCCGACTCGTGGCGATCCCACCGGACCACTGCCCGGCGGCGTTGACCCGCGTGGTTTTCAGTCACTGCCGCCCGCGGGATTCTCAGGGTCTGGGGTACTTGACAACCCCCTAGGTAAGACGATATCTTACCTGCATGAAGACCACCGTATCCTCCAAGGGCCAGATCGTTCTGCCGGCAGAGTTCCGGCAGATGGACCGTGTTGAACCGGGGCAGCAGTTCGACGTCGAGCGTCTCGATCATGGGGACTATCGTCTCGTCCGGCGTGCGGTTCGGCAGAACGAGGGCGCCATCGACTGGCTGCTCGACTGTCCACAGAAAGGCTTCTTCGTGCCCATCGAGTCCGAGTCGACGGAGGCGCTGTGAAGTACTTGGTAGACGCCGACGTTCTGAGCGAGCCGACGAAACCAACGCCCGATCCGCGTGTCGTGGCGTGGCTTCGCGCAAATGAGCCTGACATTGCCGTCGACCCCGTCATTCTCGGCGAACTACGCTTTGGGATTCTCATCCTTCCCAAGGGAAGGAGGCGCACCGCCCTGGAACGCTGGTTCGACGCCGGGGCCGGGCGTCTCCATTGTCTGTCCTGGGACGCGGACACGGGCCTGAAATGGGCGGAACTGCTGGCGCGTCTTCGCACAACCGGGAAAGCCATGCCGATCAAGGATAGCCTCATCGCGGCGACGGCCGCCGTCCACGGTCTGGCCGTCGCCACGCGAAACCGTGCTGATTCCGTGAACTCCGGCGTATGCATCGTCGATCCGTTCGGTGGTTGAGGTCTCGCGTGAGTGCTGCTATCCGCAACAAAAACATCCGGAACCACAACTCTCCCCGAGGGCCTCTGAATCGGCATTGGCCCCATGATTCTTCCGCATCGCTTTCCTGAAACAAAAGTAATTCAATGACTTCGCAACGGCGATCCCTGTGTTGTCAACCAAGGATAGTGGCTCCCCACTCTGGACAGGTTTCGAACTTTTGCTTCCCAGTTGGCCCTGTGATCGAACGCATGGGCGGACATTGTTTTCAAAGTGATCCGTGCGAACCGCTGGCCGGAGTCCATGGCGGGCACCCAGGCTGGACACGTCTCGAACTCGCCAAGGGAGCCCGAGGTAAATTCCGGATGGCGCTTAAACCGGCCGGAGCCGTAGCGTCAGTCGACCAGATGTACGCGTCGGCGACCTTTACGGCCGGGTTGACTGCCTTTGAGCGAAACGTGAATCGGTACCTTACGAGGACTCAAGCCCACACCAGCGGGGCAATTTAAGCAGAGCTTGTCAGGTTGTAGATCAGACCAAACGGGTCTTTGACATAGCATCGGGGAAAGTGGGGCTCATCCTTGACGACTTCACAGCCGTTCTGTACCAGACGCTGCTTCGCATCGGCGACATCCGCGACCGTCACTTCCAAGACCGGGCCCAAAGGTGGTCCAGGCTCGATGAATAAGTTGATGTTATTGCCATGTAGGCCGATCATCTTCGGGTTGTTGTCCGTAATTTCGAATCCAAGATGCTCGACGTAAAACTGAGCCGCTTTCTTCGGATCCGGCGCCTGAATCAGAATGTCTGCGCCGAAGCTATTTGGCATGTTGACCTCGCGAGAAGGTTAACATGAATCGGTCGGATCACGCGCAGCAGTCCAGCAGCCTGTGATCCACTTGGCGGTATAACGCTAGGGCCGCAGATGTGGCAGCATTCTGGGCGGATCGTCGGCCATTCGGAAGTTAGCGCGGATAGTGGGCGGCGCCGATTCGTTTGGGGGATGCTGGTCGGATAAAGAGTTCGAGTCCACGCCGGGTCACTGTCAGAGTGGGCCAATCCAGGAGAAACGTCTGGGATGCCCATAATGAAATCAATCAGATAGCGTAAAGTCGACAAATTTCATTTGGCTCCCCAAAAACTCGGTATTGCAAATGTTTCTCTCAAGATTTCTTAATGTTTCTGGGGGGCCGGAATGGATTCGAACTCCCTCAGTTGGGTCCCTGGCAGCTTCGTTCGAAACGGGAGGCCACTGCTCCTTTTATATGCTAGCAGCAGTGTCCGACATGAACGGGCACCCGTGCGTGCAACAAACGCGACTTTGAGTATCAAGTGGGAGTGCCGGGTGCATGTAACGCAGGTGTGGTCGGGGATGTGCGGCACCGCCTAGGTCCCGACGACGAACACGTCGGGCTCCAGGTAGGATTGTAAATGTTCGCCTCATCCCAGCGCTTTGCCAAACTGGAGACCAGGAATACTCATGCGGCAGGCGCGAGACGGCTCAGCGCAACGGATGGGCTCGAGACGCACGATAGTCAATTTCTTCGACGCAGGCTGCTCTGGGCTTGGAGGCATGCAGTCTCCGCGCAAAGCCTGATTCTCGCGCCAGGTCCATTGCTGATCGACCCAGAGAGCAATAAATCGCGAATGCCTCAAGTGAGACTTGGGAGGTATGATGTTGTACAATAACCTTCTAATCCTCACAGTAATTCTTGGAGGCTCAACCCGAATGGCCTTTTATTGTCCGCTATGCTTCGAACCGCTGGATGCGAACACGGTTCTGGAGCGAGTCTGCCTGGATCATCGCCTCCATGAGATTTTCCCTCTCGGGAATGAATATGGCCGCGCCCTTTGTCCCCACGATCTCGACCAGGATCGATGCAACAGTGTTATGCAGTTTCAGAATGGGGTTTTCATTGCTCATGTCGGATGCATCGAAGAGAATCCGTTCTGGACCGGAAGCGCGACCGTGGTGCCGGGTTCCCTCACCCGCAACGGCCATACGTTGAATCACTGGATGCTGGGCGCCTTGGCTCAGATCGCCGTTTTGGCTCCGGGCCGCCGCGAAATGTGGTTTCCATTGTCCTTATTTCGCACGGTCAACCGGCTCCAGGGCGGCGATAACCGGCCGTCCGGACGAGTGGTCAAGCTGCTCGGAGACCGGGCGGCGGGCAAGACAGTCTTGGCCTATATGGCTCTTTCAGGTTTGGATGGAGGTCATTTCACTTATACGCCCGCGGACACGTTCGTGTACATCTCGCCCGACCTCGATCCGCGGACACGGAGCGACGAATTCGCAAAGGCCTTGTTGCCATTTAGTCTGCTTGAACAGGGAGACACTCTCCCGGACTGGATTGCCTTCACCGTAGCGAAACGGAAGGCCAACATCAAAGCTGGTCTGTTTGTTGCGGCAGGCCTCCCGGCCGGGGGGCCAATCCGGCAGGTACTTAGGGCAATGAGCACGGGCGTAGAGCGCCCGCTCTTCTTGGCCTTCTATGACAATGCTGGTGAAGATCTGGTCGCTGCCTTCGATTCCACTAGAGCGGTCAACATTCTCACTGATCGCGCCGCCGTGGTATTGGACGCGTCACGCCTGGGAAAATTCACGCCCAATCCATCCGCGAACGCAATCGCTGCCAAGTCAGCGCTCCGGCACCTCCAAACCTTCGAGGCGCTGCGTGCCCGTTCGGCGATTGTACTGACCAAACTTGACCTCGTGCCGTGTCCGCCGGATTTGCTGGATGCGATTCGCGCCGGAAGCGATACGAACGATACGAATGCGCGGCAACGGCTAATCGCCATCGAGTGGCTTTGTCAGTTCCCCTCGAGTAACGAGGCGATTTTGGGGCGTTACCTGAAGGCTCATGGCAACACCGAAGTGTTTTTCTTGTGGACCGAAGGGCTTGGCCAATTTGGTCCCGGTCACACACCGAAGCCTTATGGCGTAGCGCGCTTTGTCGAATGGTGTCTCCAATGAGCGCGGGCGGGTGGAGCGCGAAGTCATGAGGCTGCTAGCGTACGGTGGCAACGCGAGCCGGGAACGCCGCCGGATCGGCGAATGGCCGATTCCCGAGCCCACGCTGCAATCCAACTATGGCATTGAAGTGCTGGGGGCCCTGTCATTCGGGTGTGCTATTCTCGACCAACAGCCCTATCTCATTTTCAGGGAGCGACAGGGCGAGGAGCGGGGCGGCTATCCGTTTACACTCTTGCTCGATCCCGGCCGTGAAATCTGGCAAGAATGGAAATGGAATGGCGCGGCGCTTATACAAGCGCTATTGAACAGCGACGGCCGCGAAGCTCTCTTCCTCCAGCCGGAACGGCTGGACGAGCCGGCCTTGGCTCGCATTCTTGTGGGCCTGCCGGTTCCCGCGCAGCGGAGCGTGGCGCCCGCGGCGGACGATTGGCTCGGGCTGTGGGTGGGATCGAATCTCGCCGAAGAGCCGTTGACTGTCGCGGCTGATGTTCTTGGTTTTTCCACCCGCCCCGATCCGGCTTCCATTTGCAAATTGGCCGCTGTATTGCCGCCTTGTTTCCAAATTGGCTCGGGATGGCTCATTGCCGGCACGCCTGCGCAAGGACGAACTTATGGGGCGAAGCTGTTGATCGACGAACAACCCGAGACCACGTCCGGCGAGCTGAACCGTATCCGCTCCGCCGGTATGGAAGTATGGCGGACGTGGAGGGAGTTCATGTCTAATCCCTCCGTTGCCGAGCCGATCATGCGCCTGGCCGGCACTCCCGCCGGATGTTGGGACGAGGACGTCAGGTCGGTGCTCGATGATCTTGAAACGCTTGCGGCCATCGAAAAAACCGGCGCGCCCACCGACGAGCTTCTGGCGCACGTGCGCCGACGGAAACCTAGCCGCGCGTTGGGAACATTGGTCCGCAAGTCGGCTGTCGGAAAACTGGAGCGGAGCCGGAGTGTTTTGATGCCAGGGCAGACGATCTATCTAATGGTGCAGTGTATTCAAGGCGATTACACCATAACCGAAAATCTGGCCTCGCGTCTGGACCCGGGCGCGCTGTTAAGCGAACTTGAGGGACGATCGATACCGCCTGGGCCGTGGCCTACCCGGCTACACCTTCCGCTGAAAATGCGAGCGGAAATTTGGCGTAAGAAGATCGACGGTGTGCCGCGGTACGTGGCGGACTTGCTGGACGCGGCTTTGCAGGATCTGGCCGGGGCGAATGAGAACGAACGCTTACATCTGGTTCGGGTGGCCTTAGCGCGCCTTCCGCAGTACGCGGACGGCCTAGCCGGCTGGAAGACCTTGCGCAACCGGCCGGAGATTGGCCCGATCATCGCGGCCCCATTGCGCGCTGAAGCGGAGCGGCGCGCAATAGAGCGCGTCGGCGCGTGGGAGAAGGACTACTTGGCCTTTGCCGAGGATCCGGGCGGCGAAAGGTGCTTCGGTAGCAATGACGAACCGGCCTTTACGGCAATCGCGAGGACCATCGGAGAATTACTGGATTCGATCGGACCGGCTGACGACGAGCTTCGTCTGGCAGCCCGCGAATGGATCGATGCGCTGGCTCGAGGCAAGCACCGCAAGAGCCTTCCATTGCGGTTGAAGCGCTCGCTCGCACGAAAATTTGGAGGGGCTTGGAGGCCCCTGGCAGTGCTGGACGAGCTCTTGCACGGAGAGTCTTCGGGTGTTTTTCCCGAACTCGACGCCGTCGAGAGTCAAGCTCTAGGCGAGGAGCTGGTTGAATTCCTCGAGGAAAAGGTTCCTTCCAAGGCTACGTCGCAACTCGCGGCGCTGCTGAATTGGTTGCAGCCGATTCCCCCAGCCGCGTTGAACAAGTTGCTGGCGCTAAATCCAGAGCTCCAGTCCAGCGAGGATGCGGACGGATGGATCGAATGTCTGCGGCGTATGGTCGGTGAGGAAGAGGCCAACCGGCGCAGGATGCTGCTGCTGCGAGCTAGCCCGCGGACATTCATGAATGCAATGGCGGTGAACGCGGGCGATCTGCCCGAGCTGGTATTCGAGGCGCTCTTCGGCGCAGCGACCGATCGCGAGTTGCTGTCGACGCTAGTGGGACGCTCAAGCGAGGAGTTCGGTCGCGCAGTGGATGCGGCTATCGGTCGCGCAACCGACGAGGAGGCCAGACGTCTGGCCACGCGCTACGCGCGCGACAAGGAGATGCTTGGCGCTGTGTTCGAGCATGCCGGCAGCGGGTCCCTGGAGCGTCTGGCGCGATGGCTGGCCGACTTTGCCGCCGCCGAATTCCTGGAAGAAGCGACGGACATCATCCCTCGAGCGATGGATGTCAGGGGCTACCAATCCAAATGGTTCCTCGCCGTCGCCCACACCCTGGTGGAGCGGCCGGCATTGCTCGCCGAAGCCGCCAACGCCCTCGACCAGCCACTTTCAAAATTCGAGGAGCGCCTGAAAAATACACTTTCCAATGCCGCCAGGAGCGAGCCATGACCCTCATCCTGCTTTTGGCGCCGATGCTCCTATTCATTGCCGTCCGTATCCTGGCCCATCGCCGGCGCATGTCAGGAACACTCCTTCCAGCAGCGGCGGGAAATGTAGCGGCCGCGCTCGCCACCCTGCTCATATTCGTGACTCTTGCCTACGTTCCCCGGGGAATACAGGATCCCGAGGTCGCTTGGACAAGCATTAGCGAGGCTGACGGCCGGGGCCGCCTGGTGATCGGTGGAGCGCGTGAGCAAGCCGTTATCGGCTGGCCCAGTGGACTCTTCAGTCCGAAGCTGGAAGCGGAATTGCACGGCGATACGATCAATCTCGAGATCTCCGGGGGCGGAGCGTTCGTCGAATACAAGAACGCCATTCTTAACGGCAAGGCGTTCGGCAAGGGCCAGCCGCTTACTATCGATGACTTTCAACTGGAATTGATCGGACGCCAGTGGTGGCGGCCCTGGAAAGGTACACTTTTTCGAATAAGCCATCGCAGCGCGCCCACCGCGGCAGAGTTCTTTATCGACTCCAGGGGAACGCGCGTCTATTCATTCGATCCGCTGGTTGCCGTACCGGTAGCCCGGCTCAGGAAGGCGAAAAATCTGCGGGTCGCGGCCGAACTCGAAAGCTGGGCATTCGGCCGCCGGCTGTTCGTGAGGAATAATCGAGATTTCCGCGTGCTCGGCCTGGATGATTCCGATCGGGCCTCCGTACCCTCTTCAGCGGACCTGCGGATACACTGGGCGGGGCTATCACAGCGGCTCACCCTAAGGTCCGAGGAAGGCATCCTCGGCATCAGGTTCGATCCGCCCTGGCGCTTGAGCACCCCGTTGCCGCCGTCGGATTCCAACGGGATCGCACGCCTCACAATAACCGGTCGCGCCGTCCCTGGTGATGTTGCGTTCCTCGTGCCGCTGGGCAGCGTGCTGACCGGGAAGGCGTCTGAAACGGTCAGTATCAAAGATCTGCGGTTCGACCGTCCGGAAAAAAATATCGACCCAACATTGACCGGTCTGCTTTCACAGCGGCTGGTACGCTTGGGCGACGTTTCACTGCGCATCTCGATCTTGCAAGATTTACCGCAGCGCTGGAGGATTGCAGTGGCTTTAGGAGTCGCGCTGGCACTGTTCGGCTGGGGATTGTTTCAACTGCAACCGCGAATGCGTACGGATGATGTATGGACCCTTTCGGGAATACTCCTGGTGCTATGGTCGCTGCTGCTGTTGCGATTTCTCCTGGCCTTGCGCTACGCGCAGGAACCCGCGCACCTTGACGAGTACGCCCTGACCGGTGTCGGCGGGGCCCTGGTAGCGCTGACTCTGCTTCCCGGCGCGATCATCCTCGCGGCGCGGCTCCGGCATGACCGCAAATATCCTTTCCCCTCCCGGGGTCAAAAGACCAAGGCTGGAAATTTCACGTTCCTTTACGCGTTCGCCGTGTTGTTTGGCGGGACGGTGGCTGAAACGGAGGTCTTGGGCGGCATGTGGCCCAATCTTAAAAACATGGTTACGTCCGGTTGGGAGTGGGGGCTGATTGTCGGTCTCTTAGGAGGTATTGTCACGCTGCGCGCGGTGTTGATTTACCGCTTCGAAATAAGCCGGCTCACTTCTCCCAGGCTTCGCCAGGCATTCACTTTTCTGAAGGATCGAATAGTGGAACGGGAACCACTGAAGACGCTCGCCACCGAGACAGGAAGGGAATTTTGGAAGAGGGTGGGTGCCACCAGCGACGACGTTCTGGTGCACCGCGAGCCGACCACCGCGGAACGGAAGGCTATGTGGATTAACCTCATCAAGATCCTCGCTTACGTAGCGGTGGGTTTGGTCGGACTCGTCGTCTGCTTTGAAGTGTTTGGCCGCGTAAAGTTCGGGCAGGAAATCATCGGGCCGTTGCTTGCCTGCTGGCTGCCCGCTCTATTGTGGCTCACCATTCGCCAGCGGTTCAGTTCCTCGAGTAAGATGAGTAAGGTTTTCAATTGGCCGTTTTTCGCTGGCTTGGCGGTTCTCGCGTTTCTTTTGCCGGTATTTCTTTTCCCCATCTTGCTTCACGATGCGGGCGGCATGGTAAGCACGTTGTCGGTCTTTCTGCCGTTGCTGTGTTTGCTTGCGGCGGGTGGCAGCCCCCGTCGGGTCTGGGCGGTTCCGGCGCTCGCAGTGGCGCTGGCATTTGTCGCGGCCTGGNCTTCAACCGTTGCTGCCGGTGGCGGGCCATCTCAAGTTCGGCCTGGGTGAGGCGCCGGTGCGCCTCCTCGTCTTCAAGAAGGGCGGGAATGCGGCTGCCGACATGCTTCGATCGGCGGTTCTCAGCGAGGATTCGGCGACGCCGGCCCGCAAGATCGGAGAAGGATTAGAACACGCCTGGGAAAATACCGCAATCGCGCACCAAGGTAATCTGCTGGGTCTGGGGTATGGCGAGGCGCCGACGCGTCGCTCCCGCGTCCCGCAGCAGACACTGGCGGCCGACAGCACATTTTCCTTCTATATTCTTAGCGAGTTCGGCGTGTTGGGTAGCCTCTGCCTACTGTTGATTTACTCCATACCGCTGGCGTTCTCGCTCTGGAGTGCCCGCGCGCGGTTTGATGTCGGCCAGGCCCTGGCGGTCTTGGTAGCGTCGGCATTTCTGCTGGAGGCGCTTGCGCAGGCGGCCACGAACCTTGGCATCGTGCCATTCACGGGCCGCAACCTGCCGCTGCTTGCCGTCGGCTCGAAGACCGACTTTCTTAAATGGCTGGTGCTGTTTTCCATCGCTGCGCGGGCGCTTCTATGGCGAAATAAGAACCTGCCGACGGGGTTCGCTACTCCGTTCTCCATCATTACCAATGAACATGAGTTCGTAGCGCGAGGCCAGGAAAGCGCTCCGGAACCCTGGTCGCGATACCTGCGATCCCTGCTCGTGATGACGGCTCTGCCATTACTGGGTGTTATCTCAGTGGTCGTGGTGGGGTGCCTGATTATCCAGAACGACCGTCTCGAACAGCCGTTCGACTGGAGCGGGCTCAGCCAGACCGTCCGGGACTGGGCTCGGGATGGTGACCTCTGGTTCGATAGCAAGTTAAATATTCTCAAGGCCAAGCCGCATATTCTTTCCGGTGGCGAGACACTGCTCGAGCAGGAGATGGAGAGATTCAATGCGCTTCCCGACGATGAAAAACTGGAAGCCGCAAGACCGAATGGCCCACCCGGGTTTGGCGTGCGCCTCGGGAAGGTTCGAAACATCAGCGACTACGACAAGATGATGGATGAATTGCGGCACCGCGATCGCGGAACGGTGGAGCATCATCGTCCCGTGTTGTTCGAGCTCCGGGCGCCGCTGGCCTTTGTGGATGAGGACGAAACGCTTCCGGCGGTGGATGCGCCCTATGACGTGCGCGTAAATCCAGCCTATTACACAAGGACCGATTTTCGGAAGCATCGCGAGATTCCCTCCGTCTCTTTCCGCGACACGGAGGCCGGTACTTTCCTGCTCACCGCCGGAGGCACCGAGATTGCGGTTCCCGTGCAGGCGCCTACGCCGGGCGAGCACCGGATGGTGACCCTGGAAAAAGGTGTCGGCGCGTCGCTGCATAAGATTGATGACACTTCGCCGGGCTCATCTCGTGGTAAACTGCTGCTGCGATTCTACGGTCCCGCACCGCCGCGCAAGGGCAAGCGCCCCAGGACCGTGCCGGGTACTGTCCGGCGTACCGCGGACCTGGGCGAGTTCGAAATTGCGGCCGACGGAAGCCTCATGTTTCAGCCTGGTCTACAGATGGATCTGGTCCTCAAGAATGCCGCGCCTAAACGCGTTCATCCCGGTGTTCGCGTGCGTTTGCCCCCTGGCAGCCAGTTGCGGCTGGCGGCCGCGGTTGCGCCGGGCTTTCAACCCGCCATTGATGTGAGTTTCTCGAACCGGGGAGCGCTCATCGGCGCGGCTTGGGTGAACGGCGACCAAGTGGCGGTGTTCGATCCCGATCCCGTTGTGCCGTGGACGGCTTACCTGAACGGACTCCTGCCCGGCGAGGCCTCCCGGCTCGGCCCCACAATGCAGGATCACTATCGGCACCTGACACTCGATCGCCGGCTCCAACAAGTATCCCAAAAGTATGTCACCGATGAAGGCCGCAATCATTACAACGATTACCTGAAGACCGAGCCGGCGCGCCTTGAACCACAGCCTCCACGCATGGGAATAGCGGTGATAAAGATCAATGGCGAAGTGCTGGCGCTCGGCAGTTGGCCGCGCATGAGTTCCGATCGGGATTGGAAGCGCGACCCGAACGGCGGCTGGATCCCGCCGGTCGACTGGGTTGAGCGGCAGGCGCCTTCGATACTTCGGAATCGCTTCGCATCCGATCGCAACTTCGATCTCGTGGAGATAGGTTCGGCGGGCAAACCCATATGGGCCGCCGCCGTTCTTTCCGTCCACGAGAATCTGAACCGCAGACTTGCGGTTTCGGGCCCGGAAGGCCTCGAGGATGAGGTCTTCGGCATCCACATTACCAATCGGCCGTGGAGAATACTGCACGCCTCCCGTTCCCTGAACGGCCAGCCCTGGTGCGATTTCACCGCGTATCTGGCGGAGTCTGACAATAGGTACCAACTTCGTCTCGGGTTTCTAGGCCTTGCCGTGGCGGATCGGAATCAGCCTTCCGGCGTAAGCGATGCGGGGGCGCCTGGTTCAGTGCATGAATCGGTGGACGGAGGCGTTGCAGCATGGCGGCGTTATCCAAATTTCCTGCCGGATATTGAGTTCGGCCACCTCCACCCGCGCGGGATGCGCGATCTTGACCGAACGCCGCTGGCGGACCGGCTGCAACATATGTTTTCCATATCGACAGTTCGAAACGAAATCGATTTGCGACGCTCATTTTGGACTGCCGACGAACGTCATGACCGCCGGGAGGAACAGGAGCGGCCGCACGATCCGGCTTTGGCAAGTCTTGTTCCGGAGGCGCCCGATTTCAGTCTGAATACGCTGCACGACCCGCGGCAGTATGTCAATCTCCTTCTTGGCGGCGGCCACAATCGCTGGGCCAATGTGGACTTGGCCGCAGCGTTCGCCACCGTCGTGACTGGCTCGCCGGTAATAGCTCACGCTACGGTTCTTTCCGCCAAGGAAGTGCATCCGGCCGCTGACCGTCAATCATTCGTTGAAATCGCCGGCGCCATACGCCCGGGGCTAATTGCGGTGGCGCAAAATCAACACGGCACCGCGCACACGAAGCTTACCGCTACTAACGGCCTGGCGGCCATTCAGGCGATGCCGGGAGTGCAGATCTATGCCAAGACGGGAACCCTGCGGACCAGGAAGGACCGGCCGCCGACTTCGCGGATTCTCATTGCCCTTGTGCGAGGTAATCCATCCGCGGGAGCACACGGCATCGTAATTGCCGTCTACGTAGAACGAGCTGACGTTGGACTAGCGACTGAAATTGCTGGTCGCTTTATCTTCCTTCACCGGCAGGAATTGGAGGCGTTTACGAGGTAGAATGGTGCCGCGCAGGCCAGACAAACGCCCTTTGGGTGTGTCGCGCCGTAAAATCGAAGGGCATGCTGGATGACGGGCCAGACCAGGAAAGATGGGCAGCCCGGCGGCGTTCGCCGGACGAACCTCGTCTTGCCGTTCCCCCGCAATGGAACGGCAGATTTGTCATTCTCGACCCATTGCCGAAGCGATCCTACTCCGGCGAAGAAAGTCACGATGATCCGAAATACAAGCTTGACCTTTCACCAACATTCTCTTGCGGGCTCGTGTTCTTTGACCTGAAGCGAAAGAATGCAATTTAGTAAAGCGGCATTGAGCAAGCTGATTGAAGGCCTCCAGTTGCGTGGCTTCTTGGGGAGAATGGCCTGTTGTTGACGCCTAGCATCGACCACCTGTTCGATCGGGGCTTCATCGGCTTCGAGGATTCCGGCGACCTTATCGTGTCTCCTGTTGCGCATCGGCCCTCTCTTCAGCGTATGGGGGTCGAGACGCAACGAATCGTCAACGTCGGCGGATTCACCGAGGGCCAGCGGAGGTTTCTCGACTTCCATCGGAACGCGGTGCTGCTGAGGGCGGCGCGGTAACGGTATCGTGTCTTTATGGCCAACAGGTACAATCGATGAATACAGTTCAGCAAGGACAACCTGCTCCCCTATCACCAAAGCGAGAGCACAGCATCCCGTTCGACTAGCGCATCGGCCTCTTCGATAACTTTGTTATTGGGGATCTCGCCTTATCGATAGACCGGAGAGTGTCAACAAAAGTGGTGCATCAGTTCGTACTTCGAAGTTTTGGCTCCCCAAGTAGGATTCGAACTATAGCCCTTTGCCTAAGTAGAGCGTCGGTGCAGCGAACGCCGGGGCCTTCGGTTTAACCGTTCGCTGAGTGACCAATCTCCCCCCGTCCTTTCGAACTGTGGTCAACCATTCCGGGCGCTTCGGCTGCCAGTTCGAGAACAGCGCCCACGGTTCCCTTTCCCCTTCTGTCATGAAGGAGATCAGCCACGACTGGCGTCATGCGGTGGGATAGTGGCCGCGCTACTCGCGCAAGTCCCGAAGGAAATCGTCGATGATTGACCTTCCGGCCCGTCTCGACCAGAAGTTCGTTCGGGTCGCGCGAGAACACCGGACCATGTCTGGCAAGTACATTCGCGAGCAGCCGACGGACCGAGCGTTGGTGCGGTCACAAATCTGGCCGTCCCCATTTCTCACAATCCACCAACAGCTTACAGCCTCCCATCCCTTCCGCCTGCTCGACACCGTGCTAGCCTCAAATCGAAATGCATTGCGGCAAAACAAGCCCGTTCCCGCGAACAAAAGCCGAAACACTCTCTCCTAACCCCTGAAGATTCAGAAAAATAAAATGTTTCGACAAAAAACCCCAAGATGCGTCACTCGCCAACGCACCCAACCAGGTAATGTTATCTAACCCCTGAGAGTCCAATGATCTGAGCGATGACCAAGCGAAGAAAAACCGAACCCGGCCGCGTCCCCTCCGCCACCTACCGGCTCCAGTTCAACCACGCCTTCACGTTCGAGCAAGCGGCGGCCGTCGTCGACTACCTCGCCGAACTTGGCATCACCGACATCTACGCCTCGCCCTTCCTCATGGCCCGCCCCGGCAGCCTCCACGGCTACGACGTCACCGACCACACGCGCTTCAACCCGGAGATCGGCGACGAGCACTCCTTCGCCAGGCTTTCCGAAAACCTCAAGCAGCACAACATGGGACTCATCGCCGACGTCGTTCCCAACCACATGTGCATCTCCCACCCGTCGAACCGGCTGTGGTGGGATGTTCTCGAAAACGGGCCTAGCAGTCCTTACGCCCGATTCTTCGATATCGAGTGGCATCCTCCCAAAGCCGAGCTCGCCAACAAAGTCTTGCTGCCCGTACTCGGCGATCAATACGGACGCGTCCTCGAAAACCAGGAAATCAAGGTCGTCTACGCCGATGGCGAGCTTCAAGTCGCCTACTACAACACGCCTCTGCCGCTCGCGCCGCGCACTTGGACTCAAATCCTCGAGCCCGCCGCCGCAGCCATGCGCGACAAACTCGGCCCATCGCACGAGCACGTGGCGGAACTTGAAAGCATCGTCACCGCCCTCGGCCACCTTCCCGACACCACCGAAACCGACGACGCAAAACTGCGCGAGCGCCAGCGCGAAAAGGAAATCGTCAAGCGCCGGCTTTCCGCGCTCGCCGACGCCAGCCCCGAGACCGGCGACGCCATTCAGGCAGCGCTTGCGCAAATCAACGGCGAGCCCGGCAATCCCCGCAGCTTCGACCGGCTCGAACGTTTGCTCGATAGCGAAGCCTATCGCCTCAGCTTCTGGCGCGTCGCCACCGACGAAATCAACTACCGCCGCTTTTTCGATATCAACGACCTCGCCGCGATTCGCGTGGAAGACCCCGAAGTTTTCTCAGCCGTCCATGAGCTGATCTTCGACCTCGTCCGCCGTGGGCACATCTCCGGCCTGCGCATCGATCATCCCGACGGCCTCTTCGAGCCCGAAAAATATTTTCGATATTTGCAGGACGCCTGCAAAACCCAGAATGGCCACTCGTTCTACGTCGTCGCCGAAAAAATTCTCATCAACCACGAGCATTTGCGCGCCACTTGGGCCGTCGAAGGCGCCACCGGATACGGCTTCTTGAATCTAGTCAACGGCCTCTTCGTCGATCGTTCCAAAGCCAAAGCGTTTCAGCAGCTCTACCGCCGGTTCACCGGCTGGTCGCGAAGCTTCGAGGATCTGGTCTGCGACAGCAAGCGCCTCATCCTCCAGGTAGCCATGTCCAGCGAGCTCAACGTGCTCGCTCGCAAACTGGATCGCATCTCCGAGCAGCACCGATGGTATCGCGATTTCACGCTCGAAAACCTGCGAGACGCGCTCCGCGAAGTTCTCACCACCTTCCCTGTCTATCGAACCTACATCCGCGCCGGCGACAAGGAAGTCGACCCCGAGGATCGCCGCGAGATCCTCATCGCCATCCGCGAGGCGAAGCGCCGCAACCCCGCCATCAGCGAATCGGTATTCGATTTCATCCGGAGCGTGCTCCTGCTCGAGCATCCCGAAGGCATCGACGACGCCCAGCGCGCCGAGCGCCACCTGTTCACCATGCAGTTCCAGCAATTGACCGCGCCCGTCATGGCCAAGGGCGTCGAAGACACCGCTTTCTATCGCTACTACCCGCTGGCCTCGCTCAACGAAGTGGGTGGCGATCCCGAACGCTTCGGAATCTCCGTGAACGCATTCCACCGCAAAAATCTTATCCGCCACGAGCTTTGGCCGAACGCCATGATCGCCACCTCGACGCACGACACCAAACGAGGGGAAGACGTGCGAGCGCGCATCAATGTCCTTTCGGAAATCCCCACGGAATGGTATCGCGCCATTCGCCGCTGGCGAGAGATGAACCGCAAGTGGAAAACCAAGCTGGAGAACGCAACCTCGCCCCATTCCAACGAGGAGTATCTTTTCTATCAAACTCTGATCGGAACCTGGCCCCTGCTTCCGATGAGCACGGAAGAACATGCCGCTTACGTGGCCCGAATGCAAACCTACATGGAAAAAGCCCTGCGCGAGGCCAAATTCCGTACCAGCTGGATCAGTCCCAACGTCGAATATGAAAAGACCGTCCGGGATTTTGTCGCAAACGCGCTCTCGGACAACGCCTTCCTCGAAGACTTTCGCCGCTTCCAAGCCCCCATCGCGCAGGCGGGTGTCTGGAACTCCATTTCGCAACTATTGATGAAGTGCGCCTCTCCCGGCATGCCGGATTTCTATCAAGGCGCCGAGCTGTGGAGCTTCCATCTGGTGGACCCCGACAATCGCGGCCCCGTCGATTTCGAATTGCGCCGCCAAATGCTCGCCGAATTCCGCCCCAGGCCCGGCTCCGATCCCGCCGCGCTCATCCACCGCCTGGTAGCAAACCCCACCGACGGCGCAATCAAGCTGTTTCTCACCAGCCGTTCGCTCCGCTTCCGGCGCGATCATCACGAACTCTTCGCGCAAGGTTCCTACATTCCACTGACGCCGGAAGGCAGCCGCTCCAACCACGTCGTCGCATTCGCGCGCGAACACGGCGGCAAAACCGCGATCGCACTCGCCGGCCGATTCTTCCTCAGGTTGTGCAACTCACATGCATCCCCGACAGGCGAAGTCTGGGGAAACACAACCGTTTCACTGCCCCAGACGACCGAGCACCGGTGCTTCCAGGATGTCTTCACCGGCCAGACCATCGCCGTCCAGAACGGCAACGGCAAGAAGACGCTTCCCTTGTCCACCGTGTTTGCCCGCTGTCCGGCGGCGCTGCTGTTCAGCCTAGACCGAAGCGACGATCCCGCATGACCTACGGCGCAATTCCCCTCCCCGGCGGAGGCGTCCGCTTCCGTGTCTGGGCGCCCAATGTTCGAACTCTCTCCGTGAAAATCGGCACGCGCGTCTTCCCGATGACGCGCGCAGGCGAAGACTTCGAAGTCACCATCCCCGAGGCCCATCCCGGCCAGCGCTACTTCTTGGTCCTCGATGAAAGCCGCGAGCGCCCCGATCCCGTCTCCCGCTCACAGCCGGGAGGCGTCCAGGGTCCTTCCGAAATCGTCGATCCGGATTCCTTCGCCTGGTCGGACACAAACTGGACCGGCATCCCGCTCGCCGATTACATCCTCTACGAGCTCCACACCGGAACCTTCACGCCCGAAGGAACCTTCGAGAGCGCCATCGCCAAGCTTCCATACTTGAAACAGCTTGGCATCACCGCCATCGAGCTGATGCCCGTCGCCGAATTCCCCGGCAGCCGCAACTGGGGTTACGACGGCGTCGACCTCTACGCCCCCCACTCCGCCTACGGCGGCCCAGCCGGATTGAAGAAGCTCATCGACGCCTGCCACCGCGAAGGACTCACCGTCGTCCTGGATGTCGTCTACAACCACATTGGACCCGAAGGCAACTATCTCGCCGAATTCGCCCCCTACTTCACCGATCGTTACCGCACTCCCTGGGGCCAAGCCATCAATTTCGACGGACCCGCGAGCGACGGCGTGCGCCGCTTCATCATCGAAAACGCGCTCTACTGGCTAACCGAATATCACATCGACGCGCTCCGGCTCGACGCCATCCACGGCATTTTCGACTTCAGCGCGCTCCACATCCTGGCCGAATTGAGTCAGCGCTTCCACGACGAAGCTTCGCGCCTCGGACGCCAAGCCTGGCTCATCGCCGAAAGCGATCTGAACGACGTCCGCGTCATCCGCCCGCGCGAAACCGGCGGCCACGGCCTCGACGCCCAATGGCACGACGAATTCCATCATTCCCTTCTGAGCTACCTGACGCGCGCCGGCCATGGCTTCCTAGCCGGCTTCGGCCGCCTGGAACACATCCAAAAAGCGATCACGCAAGGCTTCGTCTACGATGGCATCTATTCACCCTGCCGCCACCGCCGATTCGGCAATTCCTCGGCCGCCGAGCCGGGCGACAAGTTCGTGGCATTCATTCAAAATCACGATCAAATAGCGAACACGTGTAAGGGTCAGCGCTTAACCCAACGAGCTTCCTCCGAGCAGCACAAGCTGGCCGCTGCTCTCCTGCTGTGCTCGCCCTACATTCCGCTGCTCTTCATGGGCGAAGAGTTCGCCGACCCCGGGCCATTCCTGTACTTCACCAGCCACACAGATCCGGCGCTGGCAAGAGCGGTAAGCGAAGGAAGAAGAAACGAGCACGGAGAAGACTTCCCTGACCCACAATCCGAGCAGGCATTCAAAAAATCGAAAATCACCTGGCCGTCCCTGCAGCAGCCGCGGCACGCCGCGATGCGGCGCTTCTACAGCGACCTGATAGCACTGCGCAAACGCTACAAGTGCCTCTCCAACTGCCGCAAGGATTTAACCCAAGTAGAAATCAACGAGGAAGCCGGATGGCTAAAACTGGAACGCCGCGACGCCTCCGGCGAGCGCGCCCTGCTAATCTGCAACTTCGCCTCAACGCCTTTGGCGATCGACCTGCCAGGCTGGCAACCAACTCTTCAAACCGTCTCAACCCCAATCCCCAGCGCCATAGCAGCCCAAAGCGCCGCTCTCTATCTGCGTTCATCCGCGTTCATCCGCGGCCAATAAAGTGTGTTCGATTCGCGTTCATTCGCGTCCATTCGCGGCCAATAAAATCAGTGCCTCGAAGTAAGCGAGTAAGTCCTATCCCACAACGGCAGCCCCCCGATCCCCGGCCCGGAGATCACAATCTCCACGCGCCTGTTCTCCTCGCGCCCAGCCGCGCTGGCATTCGAGACGATGGGCCGTTCCCTTCCGAACCCCGTCGCACGAACCAGATCGGGATTCAGCCCGAAAGACACCAGCAACTCGCGCACCGCCTCCGCGCGCCGCTGCGAAACATCGCGAGCTTCAACCAGGCTCAGCCGATCGTCCATGTAGCCTTCCACGGATACTGTCAGCCCGCCACGCGACATGACGATCGCCGAAATTCGCGAGAGTCTGTCTGCCGCGGCGGGACGAAGCATGCCGCGCCCCGGCTCAAACATCGAGTCCGGCACCGTAGCAACCAGCCCGCGCGGCGTGTCCCGCGTCGCGAACAACCGGTTCAACTGCGTCAGCACCTCGGCTCGAGCCTGAGGCCGCGCCTCCGATGATTTTGGAGGCACAGGCTGCGCCTCGATAACCGGCCCTGTGCGCGACTGAACTGTGATCACCGAAACGCGCGCCCGCTCAGCTTCCGCCGCCTTCTGTTCCGCAATTGCTCGAGCCCGCTCCGCTTCCGCCCGATCTCGTTCCGCCGCGGCGCGATCCGCATCCGCCGCAGCCCGATCGGCAGCCGCCTGCGCCCGGATCAATCCGGCTTCCGACTCCGCGCTCAGCCTCGCCATGCTCTCTTCCTGCAACTGCTGCTTTTCACGCGACACATTTTCCTGATCCCGCCGTTTCGCAGCAATCACCCGTGCGTCTTCGGCCATCTGCGACGCTTCACGGGCAGACGACACGATCATGTGCGTGTCCTGATGCCGGTCTTGAAGATCCTGCGCCCGCGCGAGCAGTGCCTGCGCTTTGTCGAGTGTCTCGGGCGCGTACCGGTCGGCGCCCAGCGACCGCGCGATCGCAACCGCATTCTGCGCCTGATACAGCTCCAACACGGCCTCGTACCGGTCGTACGGCAGCACCTCGGTCTCCGGCCCCACCGTTTGGAATCGCCCGCGGTCCAGCGTCATCGTGTACTGGCCTCGCGGCATCAGCTCGTACTTCACCATCACCGGTTCCACGCGTCCGATCGTATCCGGCCGCACAACGTTCTCCAGCACCACCACGTCGCTCGGCGTCGTCACCGAATAGTACGGCTCCGCCGTCACCATCAGCCCCAGCGCTTGCAGATCCGTGGTGACCTGTACCCTTGTTTTGTCCGACGGATTGATCAGCAGCTCTCCCAAGTTCCTGGGCCGGCCTTCCGGTGTAACCGCCCAAAGCACATAGGTCAGATACTCACGCCCGAATCGCGTCGGCGGCTCCATGTGATCGAACCTCGCATCGATCGAGATGCGGCCGCGCTTGCTCTCCACGATCGCGTCGCCCTTCGCGCGCGGAAGCAACACCGTTCCCTGAAAGTCGATCCGGGTCGGCCCGCTTCGATGCTCGTAGTTGACCGCCTGCAAGGTTCGCGACACCACCGTCACGCGATAGATCGGCTGCGGGTCCATCTGTACCGGCGCTTGAGCCAACAGACCGGTGTTCAAGGATATAAGCAGAACCGCTGCGGCTAGTGCACCTCGTCTCATGGCGTTCTCCTTTCTATCACCGCGTGCAAGACAAGTGCCGTTTGCATTTCTTGGAAACTCAGGGAATTACGGCTTCGTTACAAAAAGTGACAAAGCGTTGAAGAGGAGAATTTACCAAATGACCCGAAACCGGGTACAATGACTGTGGGGGTCAGGGGAATGGAGACAAGCCCCGCTATTGACATCACGAATCCGTGCGTGTTCACGGCGCACCCGAATCTCTGCGACGAGGTGAATCGCAACATCATCCAGTCCGAGATCGAAGGTGGCGTTTATTTGCGGGACCTGCCGCCCGGCGCCGCGCTGGCCATCGAAACCCAGAATCGCTTCTATACACTGGTGAGCCTCGGAGGTGAAGCCGCACTCCTATCCGGCCATCCCGAGTTTTGCCCCGACCCCGTGGAAGTCCGCATCCAAGGCTCCACTTGGGGCGGTTCCATGCTGAAGGCCAAGTTCGTCGGCCGCGGAATGCATCTGGAATTCGTGCATCCTGTCCACCAGACCATCGTCACCTCGCGGGTAGTCGACATCCGTTCCCAGGATTGATACCGTTCCTTGGTTCTCTAGTTCCTTGGTTCCTACGTACGCGGTTTCGTAATTACTGTGACGTATTCGCCAATCGCTTGCTGACGCGCGCGGCTCTGTAGCTACTCCGAGACCGCACGTGTTTGCTATCACTTATGCGCTCCAAATCCGGCGGTCTCACCTCGTTCAATCCGGCTCTGTCGGGGCCAGGCTGAGCCGTGACCGTGAGGGAGCGGTTGCGCAGAATATGCGCGGGTCCTCTGAACCAGCGAAAGGAACCAAACAACGAGGGAACCGAAGTTCCGTCCGTTGTAACCAAGCGAACTTCCCCAAGCGCTTTGCGGGCTTGGATCGCCAGACTGCGGTACTGGTCGTGGGCGTGGACTAGCGCACCCCAGTAAACCGTGTCCGCGAAAACCAGCCTCACTTGTTTTTCGGGGCGCCGTGCATGTAATGATCGAGGTTCGCGAAGTAGTCGGCCGGCAGCTTCGCCCACTCTCGAGCGGGAACCGACCTCCCAATGGCCATGAGCTTGGCCTCTATTGAGCCAGGTGGAAATTCCATGTCAGCGCGCCGCTTCGAACCATTCCTTCGGCCGGCTGCCTTGGTCGTTCCTCGAGTCTTGGCTACTGTCGCCATGGACCTAATGTAGCGCCTCACTGTCTCGAAGATCTAGTCCCAATCCTGGACGATTTCGGTCGCAGATATCCTATCTATCTGAAAATCAACCCACTTGACTCCGTTGCTCGTCTGATGCATAATGAAGTAGGACCATTCTGGTCGGGATTGTCCGGCATGCTAAAACTAACCAAAAAGGCGGACTACGGGCTGATCGCCCTCAAGCACCTCGTAGTGCATGGTCCGGAAAGCTCCAGCGCCAAGGAAATTGCGGAAACGTACGGCATCCCGCTCCCGCTGCTTTCGAAGATTCTGCAGAAGCTGGCCAAGAACGGGTTCTTGCGCTCGGAGCAAGGGACCAACGGCGGTTACCGGCTTGCACGCGCCGCCAGCGAGATCACCGCGCTCGAAGTCATTCGCACGATCGACGGACCGATCTTTCTAACCGCCTGCTTCACCGAGCACGGCTACTGCTGCCACACCGACAAGTGCATCGTCCGCGATCCGCTCCAAAAGGTCCACGAAGGAATCCTGCGGCTTCTGGGCAACATCACCATCTCTGATATGTCGCAGGACTCGCCGAAAAGCCCGGATGAGGATTTGGCTAAGTCGCCGCAGAGGCTGTACGGCCTCGCGGTGCCAACGCCGACGATATGAGGAACCTATGAAACTGCCGATTTACATGGACTATCACGCGACCACGCCCATGGATCCTCGCGTATTCGAGGCCATGCAGCCCTACTTCATGGAGACCTTCGGGAACGCCGCCAGCCGCAATCACAGTTTCGGCTGGCAGGCCGAAGAGGCCGTCGAGAAATCGCGCAAGCAGATCGCCGACCTGATCGGCGCAACGCCGAAGGAGATCGTCTTCTCGAGCGGCGCAACCGAATCGAACAACCTGGCGCTGAAGGGCATCGCTGAGATGTACGCCGAAAAAGGCAATCACATCATCACCGCCGCCACCGAGCATAAGGCTATCCTCGACACCTGCAAGCGCCTGGAGAAGGAAGGTATCCGCGTCACGTATCTGCCGGTTCAGACCAATGGCTTGGTCGATCTCGCAATGCTGCAGGAAGCCATCACGGACAAAACCATCCTGGTGAGCATCATGTACGCGAACAATGAAATCGGCGTAGTCCAGCCCATCGCGGAAATCGGCAGGATCGCGAAAGCCAAGGGCGTGCTGGTGCATAGCGACGCGACGCAGGCCGTCGGCAAGATCCCGGTCAACGTGATCAAGGACAACATCGACCTGATGTCGCTCAGCGGCCACAAAATCTACGGACCCAAGGGCGTGGGCGCGCTGTACGTCCGGCGTAAGAGCCCGCGCGTGCAGATCACGGCTCAGATGGACGGCGGCGGTCACGAGCGCGGCATGCGTTCCGGTACGCTGAACGTGCCCGGCATCGTCGGACTCGGCGAAGCTTGCGCCATCTGCCAGGCCGAGATGCCCGAGGAATCCAAGCGCTTGGCTTTTTTGCGGGACAAGCTGCGCGCCAAGCTCGAATCCGAACTCGACGAGGTCTACATCAACGGCACTACCGAGCATCGGGTACCGAACAATCTGAACATCAGCTTCGCGTACGTCGAAGGCGAATCGCTGCTGATGGGCATCAACGATATCGCCGTTTCGAGCGGCTCCGCCTGCACTTCGGCGACGCTCGAGCCCAGCTATGTGCTCAAGGCTCTGGGCGCCGGCGACGATCTGGCCCACTCCTCCATCCGCTTCGGCCTCGGCCGCTTCAACACGGAAGAGGAAGTCGATTACGTCGCCGCCAAGGTGATCGACGTGGTGAAGAAACTCCGCGAACTGTCGCCGTTGTACGAAATGGCAAAAGAAGGAATCGATTTAAGCAAGGTCCAATGGGCCGCGCATTAACGAGGAGATCAACATGGCATATTCAAACAAGGTTCTAGACCACTACAACAACCCCCGCAACGTCGGCTCCATGGATCGGAACGATCCGAACGTCGGCACCGGCATGGTCGGCGCTCCCGAATGCGGCGACGTGATGAAGCTTCAGGTCAAGGTCAACCCCGAGACCGGCATAATCGAAGATGCCAAATTCAAAACCTTCGGCTGCGGCAGCGCCATTGCCAGTTCCTCGCTGGCCACCGAATGGCTGCGCGGAAAGACTGTGGACGAAGCGCTCGAAATCAAGAACACTGCCGCCGGTAAAGATCCACTGCTCGGTCCTGGCCGAAGACGCCATCAAAGCCGCCATCGGCGACTACAAGAAAAAGGCTGCTCCCAAGACCGAAGCCGTCGCATCTACATAACTGAGCCGCGACCGTAAGGAAGCGGTTAGCCATGATCACCGTAACGCCCAAAGCCGTAGCCAAAATTCGCGAGCAATTCACGAAGCACAACGTCCAAGGCGGACTGCGCCTGGGCGTGCTGGGCGGCGGCTGCTCCGGCCTCAGCTATCTCTTCAAGTTCGATCCAAAACCCCGCGCCACCGACAAAGTCTACGAATTCGACGACGTCAAGGTATTCGTCGACCCCAAGAGCATGCTCTACCTGGACGGCATGACGCTCGACTGGAAAGACTCGCTAATTCAATCCGGGTTCGCGTTTGACAATCCGAACGCAACCAAGAGCTGCGGCTGCGGAACGTCGTTCACCACGTGAGCGCGCAACGCACCTGCTGGAACTGCGGCCAATCCAAACAAGAATCGCTGTTCTGCACGAAATGCAACGCCCTCCAGCCGCCCCCAACGGATTACTACGCGCTGCTCGGCCTGGAGCCGAAACTCAACCTCTCCATCGACGACCTGCAACGGCGCTTCTACGAACTGAGCCGCCAGCTCCACCCCGACCGCTTCATGCGCAAACCGGAAGCCGAGCGGCAATACTCGCTGGATGCATCCTCGATCCTGAACGACGCCTATCGCGCGCTGAAAGACCCGGTGAAGCGCGCTCAATATGTCCTGAACCAGGAAGGCTTCGACATTGGGGAACAGCGCTCTAAAGACGTCCCGCCGGAGCTGTTGGAAGAAGTCTTCGATCTGAACATGGCGCTCGAGGAAATGCGCTCCGGCGACGACTCAGCCCGGCCCCAACTGGAACAAGCCGACAAGAACTTCACCACAATGCTCAGCGACGTTGACCAACAGCTCGAAACCCAATTCACCCAATACGACCAATCCAAATCGCGCGACGTTCTGACCCAAATCCGCGGCACATTAAACCGCCGCAAGTACATTCAGAACTTGCTGAACGAAGTCCACAACCAACTAGCCACCAGCCACCAACCACCAGCCACTAGCCATGCAAATTGATTTCGGTTCTACAGAACGCGTCGTCGGCATCGATTTAGGCACGACCAATAGCTTGGTCGCCTACATGGATCTTACGGGTCCTAAGATCATTCCGGGCGCGGACGGTGACAAATTGGTCCCGAGCGTGGTTTCGATCAATCCTTCGGGCGAGATCGTGGTCGGAAACGCGGCGCGCGAGCTGCTCCTCACCCAGCCCGAGCGCACCGTCTACTCGGTCAAGCGCCTGATGGGCCGTGGACGCGACGACATCCAGGAAGAACTCAAGCTGTTCCCCTTCCGCGTCGCGTCCGGCAGCGAATCCGTCCTGCAGCTCCAGTTGGGCGATCGCACCTACACGCCTCCAGAAATCTCCGCTTTCGTTCTGCGCCAATTGAAGCAGAACGCCGAGGCTTACTTCGGCGAGCCGGTGGTAAAGGCCGTCATCACCGTCCCGGCCTATTTCAACGACGCCCAGCGCCAGGCCACCAAGGACGCCGGGCGCATCGCGGGTCTGGAAGTGCTCCGCCTGGTCAACGAACCGACGGCAGCATCGCTCGCCTACGGACTCGACAAGCGGGAGAACGGCATCGTCGCGGTTTACGACCTCGGCGGCGGCACCTTCGACATCTCCATCCTGAAGCTCCACGACGGCATCTTCGAAGTGCTCGCCACCAACGGCGACACGCATCTCGGTGGCGACGATATCGATAACCTTCTGCTGCGCATCGCACTCGAAGACGTGCAAAGCGAATGGGGCCTGGACCTCTCGACGGATAACGAAGGCGTGCAGCGCTTGCGCCGCGCCGTCATTCAAGCCAAAGAGCGCCTGTCCTTCGTCCCCTTCACCGACATCGAGCTCGAATACCGCGGCAAGAAGTACCAGCGTGAAATCCAGCGCGAACTTTTCGACAAACTCATCACGCCCATCGTCGACCGCACGCTCGGCCCCTGCCGCGATTGCATCAAGGACGCGGGTGTCAGCGTCGAACAAATCGACGAAGTCGTCATGGTGGGCGGATCCACACGCATTCCGCTGGTTCGCTCCGCGGTGGAGATCCTTTTCCGCGCGGTCCCCCATACCGAGCTGAATCCCGACGAAGTGGTCGCGCTCGGCGCAGCGGTGCAGGCAGCCATTCTCTCGGGCGACGTGCAGGACAAGCTGTTGCTCGACGTTACGCCGCTATCGCTCGGCATCGAAATCATGGGCGGCGTAGTCTCCAAACTCATTCATCGCAACTCGACCATTCCCGCCAGCGCCACCGAAACATTCACTACCGGTGTTGATGGCCAGCGCAACGTCATGATTCACGTGGTGCAAGGCGAGCGCGAACTCGTCAAGGATTGCCGCAGCCTTGCGCGCTTCGATCTGAAGGACATCGATCCGATGCCCGCCGGCATGGCCCGCGTCGAGGTCCGCTTCCTGATCGACGCCAATGGCATCCTGAACGTCACCGCGCGCGATCTGCGCACCGCGAAAGAGCAGAGCGTGGACGTCAAGCCCTCCTACGGCCTGACCGACGAGCAGGTGGAGAAGATGATTCAGGAGTCGGTCGAAAAGGCCGAGCAGGATTTCACGGAGCGTCAGGTCCGCGAGGCGCGTGTGGAAGCCGACACTATCCTCGCTGCCGTCGAAAAGGCACGCCGCCACGACGCGTACTTCGAATTGAGCGAAGAAGAGCGAGCCGCGATCGACCGTGCGGTCAACGAGCTGCTGCTGGTCTATCACGCGGACGATCATCACCTGATCGCGCACAAAATCGAACAGCTCAACCAGGCCACCATGAAACTGGCCGAGAACATGATGAACACAGCCGTCCGCGGCGCTCTGAAAGGAACCAAGATCTGATGCCTGCACTCACCTGGGACCAACCTGAAGACATCGCGCTGGCGCTCTACGAAAAATTCCCCGACCTCGACCCCACCCACATCCGCTACACCGACATGCACCAGTGGATCACCGAACTCGAAGACTTCAAGGACGACCCCAAAGCGTCGACCGAAGGCAAGCTCGAAGCCATCCAAATGGCCTGGCTAGAGGAGTACCAGGAGGGTCGTTAGGCTACTCCAGGGAATACGGTGTACATGCAAAAGTTTTGGCAGCGCTAAAAATTTGGCGAGAGTAAAATCGCCGCGGCTGCACTAGGAAGTTTAAGCCTTCAGTAAGTTCAGCAGTAACCCAGAAGGTAATGCTTGTCGGAAGAGACGTGTGCCTCCTCCGTCAAATCCCGCCGCCGAGCGGAGATTCGAAACGGAGTCATAAATGTCACGGTCCAAATTTCATGCACCAATTCTTTTCGTCCTACTGGCGCTAGCAGTAGCAATTACACCGGCCTACTCGACGACTATTACCACCTACTCCAGCTTGGCAAGCTGGCAAGCAGCAGCGAGCGGTATCTCAACGATCGATTTTACGAGCACTGCGGTGGGCACCACCGGCGGCACCTTGACGGTCGGTGGTGTTCAGTTCATGGGATATACGTCGAACGGCACGTCCGAGAGTGTGTATAACACAACCGGATTTTCATACGGAGACTTCGGCACCGGCAACGCGCTGTACACTATCATTGCAGGAACCACGTTACCGTACATTCACATCGTGCTGCCGTCTGCGGTTACCGCCGCTGGCATGAATCTGTGGACTCGCTCTTCCGCTGGTTTATCCTTCACTGTCACGGTGGCCGGAACACCTTTCACAGTTGCGACCAACTCTGCTCCAGCTTCGGGCGTCGGAACACCGACCTACTTCGGAGTCACCTCCGATACGCCGTTCACAACGATAGATCTGTCGCTGCCGGCTTGGAACACGAATATAGGGACCTACCAATTCGTCGACAACGTCAGCTACGGCAGTGCCGCTGCCACCGACACGCCCGAGGCGGCCACATGCCTGCTCATCGGGTCCGGCCTGATCGGTCTGGTCCTGTTGCGAAGGCGCCTGTCCAGGAATAAACCCGAAGCGCCGCCGATCCCCGACGGACCGCTCGCCCTGGCTTAGTACTCGATTTCGGAGAGTAAGGTCACATGCGCTCCCGTGGCGCAGGCTCTCAGCCTGCCGACTCGACACTCGTGTCGAGTCTTCTGCTCGGCTTGACAGGCAGCGGCGAGACGAGTCTCGACGCAGCAGCCTGAGAGGCTGCGCCACAAACGCCGAATACGCCATCGTACTTATGAAACGGTGCACTTGGCGTTTCCCGCGCCAAGATTCGGGTATTGACAAAAACTCGTCTATATAGTTACTCTAGGCATAGAGTAACTAGGCATGGACAGCCAGGAGCATCGCGACCTCTTCCCCGGGGCTTTGGAGATGATGGTTCTCCAGACACTGCGCCGCGGACCCCGGCACGGTTATGCACTGGCTCAAATCATCAAGCAGACGTCGGATCACCTGCTGCACGTCGAGGAAGGCTCGTTGTATCCCGCGCTGCAGCGCATGCTGCGGGCCCGTTGGGTGGCGGCGGAATGGGGACTCTCGGCGCGTAATCGCCGGATCCGAATCTACAAGATCACCGCTGCCGGCCGCAAGCAACTGGAGCGCGAGGTCTCGAGTTTCGAGCGCATGTTGGAGGGGATCGCACGAGTCATGCGTCCGTCCGAGCGATGAGATGGATTCTCGACATGGCGCGCCATTTTCGCCGCAACCGCGAGCTGGCGGAAGAGGTTGAATCGCACATCCAGGAAAGGGTGGCTGACCTCGTCGAAAGCGGCGTGCCGGAACGCGAAGCGCGGAGTCGGGCGAAGCGCGAATTCGGAAATCCAACTTTGGTTGCAGAAGCTAGCCGCGATGCCTGGGGATGGACCTGGCTGGAGCGATTCGGGCAGGACATCCGCTATGGCCTGCGCATGCTGCGGCGCAGTCCCGGATTCACCGCGGTTGCGCTGCTCTCGCTGGCGCTGGGCATCGGCGCGAATACCGCTATCTTCAGCGTGATCGATGCGCTGATCCTGAGAACACTGCCGGTGCGGAGTCCCGAGCAACTCGTTTGGTTCGATCCGGTCTTCTCCGGGCGGAGTAACAACGGTATCATGCCCTACGCGGCATTCTTGAGGATCCGGGAGCTTCAGCCGTTCTTCTCGGACGCCGCTGTCATTCTCAACCTGTATCGCTCGAATGTAACAATACATGGACCTGGCGGAGGCACGGATACGGGACAGATCCGCGTGGCACTCGCAACCGGGAACTACTTCGACCTGCTGGGCGTGAAACCTGTGATCGGTAGGACCTTCACACCGGAGGAGGATCGCGCGCTCGGCGCTCATCCGGTTGCGGTGATCAGCCATTCCTATTGGCAACGCAGGTTTGCGCTGGACCCCAACGCCGTAGGGCGCACCCTTACTCTAAACGGCACTACGTACACCGTAATCGGAGTCGCGCCGCCGGGCTATGGCGGTGAATGGATCGGGCGGCCGGCGGATCTATGGATCCCGGTCACGATGCTCGCGCAGGTCATGACCGAGTTGCCCAAGGAGCCGCCAGGCAGCAACATTCTGAATCGCATGAATTATCTGGTTCTGGCGCGGCTCCAGCCGGGAATTCAGCCCGGACAAGCACAAGCGGCTGCTCAAGCAGTTTTTCAGAAATTCCAGCAGGAGATTGCCGGACCGAATCTCACGCCCGTGGATGTCCGCTTGCTCGGTGAAGTACGCCTGCGAATGGAATCGGCGGCCAGAGGATTTTCACCGCAGCGCCAGTCCTTCGCTCAACCCTTGGCGGTCCTGATGATGATGGTAGGCGCGGTAATCCTGATCGCCTGTGCAAACATCGCGAATCTGCTGCTGGCGCGTTCCACTGCGCGGCACAGAGAGATGGCCGTTCGCCTGGCAATCGGCGCAGGCGCGGCGCGAATCGTGCGGCAACTTCTCACGGAGAGCCTGCTCCTTTCCGCGATAGGCGGCGCGATGGGATTGCTATTTGCCTCGTGGGGCGCGAATACTCTGGTGAAGTATGCCAGCACCGGGCCCATGCGGAGCATGACGCCAAGCATGACTCTGGACGTTCATCCGGACGCGCGCGTGCTTCTGTTCACCTCCGCGTTGTGCCTGATCACCGGCATTCTCTTCGGTCTCGCGCCGGCCTTTCGCGCATCCAAAATTTCGCTTTCGCCGGCCCTCGGCGAACGCGGCGTAGCGTCGGGAGCGCGGGCAGGTTTGGGCAAATTGCTGGTGGTTTCACAGGTTGCGCTTTCCCTGCTGCTATTGATCGGAGCCGGACTGTTCGTGCGCACGTTTCGCAATCTGAAGTCGCAGAATCTGGGATTCGACCGCGCGCACGTCCTGGTGGTCTGGATCGCGCCTGGCCAGACCGGACGCTGGGGCGCGGCAACGGCCTCTCTTTACCAAACCATCGAAGAGCGGATCGGGTCGCTTCCCGGCGTGCTTGCCGTAAGTCCGTCCGTTTACGGGATGCTGCAAGGCAACACCAACCCTGGCACACCCCTGAACATCCCGGGTTTCATTCCCGCGTCAAACGACGATGCGCGGGCGCAATGGAGCATCGTGGGATCGCGCTTCTTCGACACCTTGGGCCTGCGCCTGATCCAGGGGCGCAATTTCACCGAGCGCGATACCGCCACTTCACCGCAAGTCGCGATCCTCAACGAAAGCATGGCGGAGCATTTCTTCCCGCATGAAAATCCGCTCGGAAAACACTTCGAGTCCTGGGGCATTACTAAAGAGGTTATTGGCGTGGTGCAGGATGCCAAGTACGAGTCGCCGCGAGAGCGTGGCCAACGGATGTTCTACTTACCGTACCGCCAGCAGTTCGGGCGCCTGTCGCAGACCATCAGCATCGCCGTGCGCACCACCGGCAATCCGCTCCTCATCGGTCCTCAAATCCGCCAGGCGCTTCGCGGCGTCGATCCCAACTTGCCAGTACTGCGTTTCGAAACTGTCGACGAGCAGCTCGACAACCTGCTCGCACCGGAGCGGATGCTCGCGGCTCTTTCCGGTTTCTTTGGCGTCTTAGCAGTGCTGCTGGCGTGCCTGGGACTTTATGGCGTCATGGCGTACACCACCGCGCGCCGGACTAACGAGATCGGCATTCGCCTGGCGCTCGGCGCCACGCGCGCCGATGTGCTTGCGATGGTGCTCAAGGAGAGCCTCTTGCTGGTGGCGGTCGGAATCGCTGCCGGCATACCCGTGACGCTCGCGGCAACGCGCCTCGTCTCAACCAAGCTGTTCGGCGTCAGCGCAACCGATCCAATGACAATCGCCGGCGCCACCTTGCTCATGATCACGGTGGCGGCCTTAGCTGCTTTCCTTCCGGCGCGCCGCGCTGCGCGCGTCGATCCGATGCTGGCCTTGCGCTACGAGTAGATCGCTCTGTTACTTCAGGTGGCTTGTGGGCCAGCTTGGAAAGCTGCGCGGCGGTTGCCAACCGCCGCCGGCAGGCCGATTTACAATCGGCCGCAGGTTTACAACCTGCCCCCAACGCCAGTGTTCGGGGCTAGAATGGTGGCAGCTTGCGATTCTACCTGACCTTCGGCGCGCTCGTGGTTTTTCAGCTTGTGCAACTGCGTCATTGGTCGGGCCAAGGCGTCGCTCCGGTGTATGAAGGCTTCGACGTAAATCCGGACGGCTCCTACAATATGTGGTTCGGCTACATGAATCGGAATTACGAGGAAGAACCCGATATTCCGGTTGGCCCCAACAACACCTTCGAGCCTGGCGCAGATCGCGGGCAGCCGACGCATTTTGTGGTGAGACGGCACAAGGACGTTTTCAAAGTCGCCGTGCCCAAGGATTTCGGCGAGCAGAAGCTGGTGTGGACGCTCACGGCGCACGGACAGACCGCGCAGGTCGCAGCGACACTCAAGCCCGTGTGGATGATCGACCGCTTGCGCACTACGCGCGGCGGAAACAGCGAGCGCGTGAATTCCAACACACCGCCGGTGGTCAGCGTCCAGCCGGCGAATCAAACCATTCAGCTCCGCGACACCGCGACTCTCAACGTTGCAGCGACCGACGACGGATTGCCCCAAAAAGGCGGCAAACCAGTCGGAATGACCATCGTCTGGGCCAAGTACAGAGGCCCGGGTACGGTGTCGTTCAATCCAGGGAAAGCGGCGATCGTCGACGGCAAGGCAGCCGCCAACGCCAGTTTCAGTGACCCCGGCGAATACGTGCTCCAAGCCGTGGTCGACGACGGTTCCGGCGAGCTCGCCGGGAATTTTGGCTATCATTGCTGCTGGACGAACGTCGAGGTGAAAGTCACGGTCAAGGGAGGTGGCAATGCTAGCGCGCAGCGGTAGTGTTCTGTGTTTTTTGCTGCTGGCCGCGAACGCCGCGGACAACAATAGCAAGCCGGATAACGCCAAACAGGCGACGTTCAGCAAAGACGTGGCGCCCATCTTCCAGAAGAGCTGCCAGTCGTGTCATCACGCGGGAACGTCCGCCCCAATGCCGCTTATGACTTACGCGGAGGCGCGTCCCTGGGCGCGCTCCATCAAGGAGCGCGTCGCGCTGCGCGAAATGCCGCCGTGGCATCTTGATAAAACGGTCGGCATTCGGAAGTATAAAAACGACCGCTCGCTGAGCGACGCCGAGATCGCAACCATCGTGCGCTGGGTGGACTCCGGCGCCGCGCAGGGCGATCCAGCCGAGATGCCGCCGCCGCTCACCTTCGCGCCCGAGAGCGAATGGTACATCGGCAAACCCGATCTCATGGTCACCACAGAGAAGGACTTCGTCATGTATCCCAGCGGCCCGGATTGGTGGATCGATCAGTTCGGCGAGATGCTTATGCCGGAGGATCGCTGGATCAAGGCCATGGAGGTCAAGCCCAGCAATCCCAAGATCGTGCACCACGCCGTGATCTACGCCCTCGAGCCGGACGCGCCCGAAGGAACGCCCGAGACGGGCATTCAGCTCCACGAATATGCGGTGGGGAAATACGGCGACATCTTCAACGCGGACACCGGCCGGCTACTGAAAGCGGGCACGCGCCTGCGCTTCGACATGCACTACTTCGCCGTGGGCTCGGAACAGCACAACCGCACCACCATCGCATTCAAGTTCTATCCGAAGGGCGTGGTTCCGAAGTACCAGGTGCGCTCGATTCCCATCCGCAACCTCCCCAACGACGAACTGGAGATTCCGCCGAATTCGGTGGTGCGCACGGACGGCTATTACCGGCTGACGCGCAACGCGCGCATCGACGCCTTCCAGCCGCACATGCACATGCGCGGCCGCGGCATGACGCTCGAAGCGATTCACCTGAACAACACCACCGAAATCCTGAGTTCGGTGGATCACTTCAATTTCAACTGGCACATCAACTACATTTACTCGGATGATGCCGCGCCGCTGCTGCCGGCGGGGACAGTGCTGCACATGATCGGCATT
>WNFJ01554776.1_pt2 | contig 51868 bp, 54 predicted proteins | sample 5400461 | NCBI WGS metagenome assembly WNFJ01 (sample SAMN13153349, study PRJNA577476) | soil metagenome | isolation source: 115 cm saprolite on Douglas fir-dominated hillslope | place: USA:California | collected 2013-09-17
GCCGGGCTTCGCGGGCCCGCTCGCCGTGCGGCAGTTCCGCGGCGGCCAGTCGAATCCGACGTACTACCTGACGGCCGGCGGCAAGGAGTACGTCCTGCGCCGCAAGCCCCCGGGCAAGCTCTTGCCCTCCGCGCACGCGGTGGACCGCGAGTACCGCGTGATCACGGCGCTCAGCACGACCGGCTTCCCCGTGCCACGCACCCACGTCCTCTGCGAGGACGACGCGGTCATCGGCACCGCGTTCTACCTCATGGACTGTGTCCACGGGCGCGTCATCACCGACCCGGCGGTCCCCGATCTCACGCCGCGCGAGCGCACCGCGATCTACGATTCGCTGGGCGAGACGCTGGCCCGGCTGCATACCGTAGACTGGCGACAGCTCGGGCTCACGGACTTCGGGCGGCCGGGGAACTACTTCGCGCGCCAGATCCACCGCTGGACCCAGCAGTACCGCGCGTCCGAGACGGAGAAGATCGAGGCGATGGAGCGGCTGATCGCGTGGCTGCCCGCGAACCTCCCGCCCGGCGACGAAACGACGCTCGTCCACGGCGACTTCCGGCTGGGCAACGTCATCATCCATCCGACCGAGCCGCGCGTCGCGGCGGTGCTCGACTGGGAGCTCTCGACGCTCGGTCACCCGCTCGGCGACCTCGCGTACAACTGCCTGCCGTACCGTTTCACGCGCGAGTGGGAGGGGCTCGCGGACAAGAATCTCGAGGACCTGGGGCTTCCGACCGAGCAGGCGTACGTCGCCGCCTACTGCCGGCGGACGGGCCGCGCGGGGATCCCGGAGTGGGAGTGGTGCCTGGCCTTCGCGATGTTCCGGCTGGCCGCGATCGCGCAGGGGATCATGGGGCGCGTCGTCGCCGGCACCGCCAACGACCCGAACGCGCGCGAGCGCGGCGCGCGCGCCCGGCCGCTCGCCGAGTCCGCGTGGGAGCTCGTCGCCAAGCAGGCCGGCTGAGCGGACGCGTCAGGCGCCGCCGCATTCTTCGCCGACGGCGGGGCGCCGTCCTAGTCGGCCGCCACCGCCTTCCGCGCGGCGGCGATCTCCTGCCGGACGGCGTCACGGCCGGGGAAGTCGCGGTCCGCCTTCCGGTACCAGTGGCGCGCGTTGTCGAGGTCGCCCTCGAGCGTGTGCACGATGCCGTGCAGCCACGCGGCGAGCGGCGACTTCTCCTTCTGCACGATCTCGTGGGCCTGCTGCCAGGCGCCCTCCGCGAGGAATTCGACGGCCCTCGCGAGCGTCGCGGTCTTCGTCGTCGGCGTGCGTCGCCCGGCGGAGGCCTTCAGTTGCAGGCCTCGAAGAGCCCGGCCGCCCCCTGGCCGCCGCCGACGCACATGGTCACGACTCCGTAGCGCGCCTTGCTCCGCAGCATCTCGTTGGCGAGCGTGCCGACCATGCGCGAGCCGGTCATGCCGAACGGATGGCCGATCGAGATCGAGCCGCCGTTCCGGTTGAGCTTCTCGGGGTCGAGGCCGAGCCGGTCGCGACAGTAGACCACCTGCGACGCGAACGCCTCGTTCAGCTCCCACACGTCGATGTCCGAGACCTTGAGGCCGTGGCGCCCGAGGAGCTTCGGCACCGCGAAGACCGGGCCGATGCCCATCTCGTCGGGCTCGCAGCCGGCGACGGCGAAGCCGCGGAAGACGAGCTTCGGCCTGATGCCGAGCGCCTTCGCGCGGTCCATCGACATGACGAGCGTGGCCGAGGCGCCGTCGGAGAGCTGCGAGGAATTGCCGGCCGTCACCGTCCCCTGGCCGCTCTCCTTGTCGAAGTGCGGCGGCAGCGCCATGAGGCCCTCGAGCGTCGTGTCGGCGCGATTGCACTCGTCCTTCTCGACGTAGTACGGCTCCTGGCCGGCGACCTCGCCCGTCTTCTTGTCGAGGATGCCGCGTGTCACGTGCACCGGCGCCAGCTCTTCCTTGAAAAAGCCCTCCTGCTGCGCGCGCGCCGTGCGCTGCTGGGAGAGGAGCGCGTAGCGGTCCTGGGCCTCGCGGCCGACCTTGTAGCGCTTGGCGACGACCTCGGCCGTGTCGCCCATGACCATGTAGATCCCGGGGATGTGCTCCTTCACCCACGGGTTCGGGCTCGTGTCCCGCTGCATCATCGTGATGGACTCGACGCCGCCGCCGAACATGACGTCGGCGCCGTCGTTCAGGACGTAGTTCGCGGCGATCGCGATCGCCTGGAGCCCCGAGGAGCAGAAGCGATTCAGCGTGAGGCCGCCGACCGTCACGGGCAGGCCCGAGCGCACCGCGGCGACCCGCGCGATGTTGTGGCCCTGGGTGCCGTGCGGCTGCCCGCAGCCGAGGATCACGTCCTCGACCTCCTTCGAGTCGAGCTGCGGCACCTTGCCGAGGACGTCCTTGATGCAGTGGGCCGCGAGGTCGTCGGGCCGCGTCAGGTTGAACGAGCCGCGGAACGACTTGGCCAGCGGCGTGCGGGAGCTGGCGACGATGACGGCTTCACGCATGGCGATCTCCTTGGGCCGGCCGCTAGAGGGCCGCGACGCACATGATCTCGACCAGATATTTCGGCGACGCGAGGCGCGCCTCGACCGTAGCCCGCGCCGGCGTGTTGGCCCTGTCCACCCAGGCGTCCCACGCGGCGTTCATGTCGCTGTAGATGCCCATGTTGGCGACGTACACCGTGGCGGAGAGGAGCTTCGACTTCCCGCTCCCGACCGCCGCGAGGGTCTCGTCGATCTTCTTCAAGATCTGCTCGGTCTGGCCTCTCGCGTCCGCGGAGGGGTCGCCGGCCACCATGCCGGCGAGATAGACGGTGTTGTCGTGGACGACCGCCTGAGAGAGCCGGGGCCCGACGCCGTGGCGCTTGACGCTCATCGCTCGTTCCTTTCGGGTGTGAGGAGTTGGCTGGAAGGATAAAGGCAACGCCCCCGCATGTCGAGGGGTGCTCCGCTTCGACCGCGTCGTATACTTCAGCCGTCAGGGCACCCCGATGGCGAAATTCGCGCTCACCGTCAACGGCCGCCGCGCGACCGTCGAGGCCGATCCGGACACGCCGCTGCTCTACGTGCTCCGGAACGACCTCGGCCTGCACGCGGCGAAGTTCGGCTGCGGCCTCGGGCAGTGCGGCGCGTGCACGGTCCTCGTCGGCGGCCGCGCGACGCGATCTTGCGTGATACCCGTGAAGGCGATCGCGGCGCAGCCGGTCACGACGCTCGAGGGGCTCGGCTCGCCGGCGCGACCCCATCCGCTGCAGGCCGCGTTCATCGACGAGCAGGCGGCGCAGTGCGGGTACTGCATCGGCGGCATGGTGATGGCCGCCAAGGCGCTGCTCGACCGCCGGCCCCGTCCGACGGAGGACCAGGTGAAATCCGCGCTGGCCGGAAATCTCTGCCGGTGCGGCACGCACGTCCGCATCGTACGCGCCGTCCTGCGCGCGTCGAAGGCGCCTCGAACGGCGTAGACGCGTGAGGGAACGCGCTAGCATGGGTGGGGCACTCTCCCGGCGTGAGCTCCTGAAGGCCGGAGGGGCGCTCGTCGTCTCCCTCGCTCTCGACCCCCTGGCGCCGCGAGCCGGCGCCGCGGCCGCGCCGGACGCCGATCGCCTGTTGGGTAAGCCGCTCGCGAGCGACGCCGTCGACGCCTTCCTCTCGGTGAACGCCGACGGCACCGTCACGGTGTTCTCGGGCAAGGTCGATCTGGGCACGGGGGCGCGCATCGCCTGGCGGCAGATGGCGGCCGAGGAGCTCGACGTGCCGGTCGACGCGATCGAGCTGATCGAGGGCGACACCGCGCTCACGCCCGACCAGGGATCGACAGCCGGCAGCCAGGGGATCACGCGCGGCGGCGTCGAGATCCGGCGGGCCGCCGCGACCGCCCGCCAGGCGCTCGTGCGACGGGCGTCCGAGCGGCTCGGGCATCCCGTCGAGGCGCTGGAGGTGGTCGACGGAGTCGTGCGCCCGCGGGCGGGCGGCCCGGGCGTCGGCTACGCCGACCTCGTCGGCGGGCAGCGCTTCGAGCTGAAGGTCGACGCGAAGGCGCCGATCAAGAAGCCGGCGGAGTACCGCTTCGTCGGCAAGCCGCTCCCGCGCCCCGACGTTCCCGCAAAGGTCACGGGCCGCCATCGCTACGTGCACGACCTGACGCTGCCGGGGATGCTCCACGCGCGGGTCGTCCGGCCCCCGGCCGTGCGCGCCACGCTCGAGACCGTGGACGAGGGGTCGATCGCGTCGATCCCCGGCGCGCGCGTGGTGCGGATCGAGAGCTTCCTGGCCGTCGTCGCCGAGTCGGAGTGGAGCGCGGTCCGCGCGGCGCGCCGGCTCAAGGCCACGTGGTCGACCACGCCGACGCTCCCCGCGCAGGCGGCGCTCTTCGACGAGCTGCGACGCGGGCCCTTCGTGCGCGAGGAGACCACGGTCAACCGGGGGGACGCCGGCGAGGGGTTCGGCCGCGGGCGGCGCGCGCTCGCCGCGACGTACGAGTGGCCGATGCAGACGCACGGCTCGATGGGGCCGTCGTGCGCGGTCGCCGACGTGAAGCCGGATCGCGCGACCATCTGGACCGCGTCCCAGGCGACGCACCGGTTCCAGGGCGCGTACGCGCGCATCCTGGGGCTGCCGCGCGACCGGGTGCGCCTGATCTATCTCGACGGCGCGGGCTGCTACGGGATGAACGGCCACGACGACGCCGCGTGCGACGCCGCGCTGCTCTCCAAGACCCTCGGCCGCCCCGTCCGCGTGCAGTGGAGCCGGGAGGACGAGCACGGCTGGGACCCGAAGGGCCCGCCGCAGCTCCTCGATATCCGCGGCGCGCTCGACGCGCAGGGCGAGGTGGTCGCGTGGCAGACGGATGCGTGGCTGCCGCTCGCCACGGCGGGCCTTCCCAACATCCCGCTGCTGGCCCCGCAGGCGGCTGGCATCGAGCAGCCGCTCGGGCTGTCGGCGGGGCTGATCTTCCAGAACATCGATCCGCCGTACGACTTCCCGAACGTCCGCGGCGTCGTGCACTGGCTCCGTGACGCGCCGCTTCGGCCGTCGAACGTCCGGGCGCCCGGGAAGCCCGCCAACAGCTTCGCCGTCGAGTCGTTCGTCGACGAGCTGGCCGCGGCGTCCGGGCAGGACGCGCTCGCGTTCCGCCTGACGCATCTCGCGCGTCCGCGTGGCGTCGAAGTCCTCAAGCGCGTCGGGGCGCGCATGGCCTGGACCGCGCGGCCGTCACCGCGCCGCGTGGATGCGGGCGCGCGCGTCCTCACGGGCCGCGGCGTCGCCTACGTCCATTACAAGCACGCCGAGAACCACGTGGCGATCGGCATGGAGGTGGCGGTGGAGCCGGCGACGGGCCGGGTGCGCGTCACGCGCATCGTGTGCGCGCACGACTGCGGCCTGATGATCAACCCCGACTGCGTGCGGAGCCAGATCGAGGGCTGCATCCTCCAGACGCTCAGCCGCACGCTGTTCGAGGAAGTCACGTTCGACCGGCTCCGGGTGACCAGCGTGGACTGGGCACGCTACCCGATCCTCACGTTCCCCGACGTGCCGGCGCTCGAGATCGAGCTCGTCGAGCGTCCGGACGACCCGCCCACCGGCGCCGGCGAGGCGTCGTGCACGCCGGTGCCCGCGGCCCTGGCGAACGCGATCTTCGACGCGACCGGCGCGCGGCTGCGGAGCGTGCCGCTCACGCCGGCCAAGCTGAAAGCGGCGCTCGCGCGCGCCTGATCGGCGGACGACGGCTCATAGGGCAGGCTGGGTCTGCCGGAGGTCAGACCCAGCTAAACAGGGTCGATGCTTGCTCGATCGTGGACTACTCTCAGTTGACTCGGCCCGGGGCAATCGGCGGCGCCTGGGACACTAGCGACTGCAGGATTAGGGGGGCGGAGGCGCCGATGTTGACGGCCAACAACGGAGTCATTGTGACGCCTGAGCCGAGGTAAATCGCCACCAATGCGCCACCGGACAGGATCATTGCTAGGGTGATGGCCCAGTACCATACGGAGAGCATCCAAAGCGGTCGAGCGTCTCGAGGTAGATAGCGCAGCTTGGATAAACTGAAGACTTCAGCGAAAAGGCCTCCTAATACACCAAGCCAGAAGCCATCCGACGTGGCCATTCTGAGCCGACTCCTAGGTGCTCTTCGTGATGAACGCTCGAGTGGTACGGTACCACTCCCGAAGACTGCTTCCTTTTGAGACAAGCGTGTACAAGGCCCTGCCTTCCGAATCCGGCACTGGCGACCGTCGAATGAATTCGGGGTAGCGTTCCACTATGTCCTTCACAGTCGATTCGGCAATCCCCGTGGCCTTCGAGAGACCAGGGAGCGTCCTAAAATCCCATTGCGGGTCAGCCAGCGCTTCAAAAACTTTGCGCTCAATCGGATCCGTTATCCGGTCTCGCCATGATGAGCTCATGTCCCTCAGCCTCCCCCGCCGGCTTCATTGTAGTCGGCAGACCAGATAAGGATGTACTATCCGCTGACTAGCGGCGCAACTGTCGACTTATTGATACTCTTCCGGGAGAGGCTGATGGCCACGCCCCGCACGATGTTCGAGAAGATCTGGTCCCGCCACGTCGTGGCGGAGGGGCCGGGCGGGCACGTCCTCCTCTACGTCGACCGCCACCTCCTGCACGAGGGCTCGACGAGTGCCTTCGCGCGGCTCGCGAAGACGGGGCGGCGCGTCCGGCGGCCGGACCTCTCCTTCGCGACGGCGGACCACTACGTCCTCACGTCGGGCGAGGTCGCGACCGACCCCGAGATCCGCGACATGGTCGAGGCGCTCGGCCGGCAGACGGCGCAGCAGGGGATCGCCTACTTCGGCGTGGGCGACGCGCGCCGCGGGATCGTGCACATCATCGGGCCGGAGCAGGGGCTGACGCTGCCCGGCATCACGATCGTCTGCGGCGACTCCCACACGGCGACGCACGGCGCCTTCGGAGCGCTCGCGTTCGGGATCGGCTCGACCGAGGTCGAGCACGTGATGGCCACGCAGACGCTCTGGCAGAAGAAGCCGAGGGTCATGCGCGTCACCGTGAACGGGCCGCTCGAGCTCGGCGTCACCGCCAAGGACGTGATTCTGGCGATCATCGCGAAGATCGGCGCCGGCGGCGGCGTGGGGCACGCCATCGAGTACGCGGGCTCGACGATCCGCGCCATGTCCATGGACGAGCGCATGACGGTCTGCAACATGTCGATCGAGGCGGGCGCGCGCGCCGGCATGGTGGCGCCCGACGAGACGACGTTCGACTACCTCGACCGCCGGCCCTTCGCGCCCAGGGGCGACGCCTGGACGAAGGCGCTCGCCTACTGGAAGACGGTGCCGAGCGAGCCGGGCGCCGTGTTCGACCGCGAGGTGGAGCTCGCCGCGAGGGAGATCGCGCCGACCGTCACGTGGGGGACGAGCCCGCAGGACGCGCTGCCGATCACCGGGCGCGTGCCCGATCCGGCCGGCGCCGCCGACGCCCCGCGCCGCGAGAGCCTGGCGCGCGCGCTCGCGTACATGGGGCTCGTCCCGGGCGCGCCGCTCACCGACGTGAAGGTGGACCGCGTGTTTATCGGCTCCTGCACGAACGGCCGGCTCGAGGACCTGCGCGCGGCGGCGCGCGTCGTGAAGGGGCGGCGCGCGGTCGTGCCGGCGTGGGTCGTGCCGGGCTCGGGGCTCGTCAAGCGCGCGGCCGAGGCGGAAGGGCTCGATCGCGTCTTCGTCGAGGCCGGCTTCGAGTGGCGCGAGGCGGGCTGCTCGATGTGCGTGGGCATGAACGGCGAGACCGCGCGCGAGGGCGAGCGCGTGGCCTCGACCTCCAACCGGAACTTCGAGGGGCGCCAGGGCAAGGGCGCGCGCACCCACCTCATGTCGCCCGCGATGGCCGCGGCGGCGGCGGTGACGGGCCGCCTCACCGACGTCAGGACGCTGCGGAGCTGAGATGCAGCCCTTCACGCGCGTCCGCGCCGTCGCCGCGCCGATCGACCTCCCGAACGTCGACACCGACCGCATCATTCCCGCGCGCTTCCTCCGGAAGGGGAGGGGCGCGCCGGGCTACGAGCGCTTCCTCTTCCACGACGTGCGCTTCAACGCCGACGGCTCCGAGAAGCCCGACTTCGTGCTGAACCAGCCGCCCTACCGGGACGCGAAGATCCTCGTGACGGCGGAGAACTTCGGTTGCGGCTCCTCGCGCGAGATGGCCGTCTGGGCGCTCGAGGCGTGCGGCGTCCGCGCGGTGATCGCGCCGAGCCTCGGCGACATCTTCCACCAGAACTGCTTCAAGAACGGGCTGCTGCCGGTGATCCTGCCCGCGGAGACCGTCGCCAACCTGAGGCGCCAGCTCCACGAGCGCGCGGGCGCGACGATCGCCGCGGACCTCGGCGCCCAGACGGTCACCGGCCCCGACGGCGTGACCTACCGGTTCGAGATCGACCCGTTCCGCAAGCAGATGCTGCTGACCGGCCAGGACGAGATCGCGCTGACCCTCTCCTACGAGCGCACCGTCGCCGTCTTCGAGGGCCGGCAGCGGACCGAGATGCCCTGGCTCACGACGAGGGGAGCGGGAGGATGAGCGTCGTGCGCGATTTCGAGAAGGCGTTCAACCGGCGGGACGTGGACGCGCTCGTCGCGTGCTTCGCGCCCGACGGGACCTACGTGGACACCTTCTTCGGCCCCCACGCGGGCCACGCCGCGCTCCGTGCGATGTTCGAGCGCATGTTCCGTGAGGGCCGCGAGTACGCGTGGACGTTCGAGACCGTCGTCGAGGACGGCCGGGGCGCGGCGGCCGAATGGAGCTTCGCCTATGTCGTCACCGACGCGGTGCCCCGGAGCGCGGGGCGCCGGGTCCGCTTCCGCGGCATGAGCGTCTTCGAGCTGGCCGGCGGCCGGATCGCCGCCTACCGCGAGTACTTCGACGAGGGGCAGGCGCTGCTGCAGCTCGGCTTCGCCCCGGAGTCGCTGGCGAAGGTGCTGCGCCGCAAACTGGAGGCGCACGGACGGTGACCCTCCCGCACGCGGAGCGGCAGACGCTCATCGAGCAGTATGCCGCGGGCCCGGCGCGCCTGCGCGCGGCGCTTGCCACGGTGCCCGCCGAGGCGGTGAAGTGGCGCCCGGCGCCGAAGGAGTGGTCGGTCCACGAGATCGTCTGCCACTGCGCCGACTCGGAGACGAACGGTCGCGGACGTGGCCTCGGACGCGCGCTCCGGGCGATCGTGCTCTAGCCGCGTACGAGCAGCACCGCGCCCGAGACGAAGATCAGCGCGAAGACGACCCGCCGGAAGCCCACCGGATCGATCCGGTCGAAGAGCGCCATCCCCGCCCCCACGCCGACGAGGGCCGGCACCGCGTAGACGGCCGCGAGGCGCCAGACCTCGCGCGTGAGAAGTCCCGCCCACCAGTAGCCGGCGAGGATCACCGCCTGATTCACGACGAAGAAGGCCTGGAGGTTCGCCTTGATCGCCCGCGGGCTCCAGCCCTGCGTCGTCGCGTAGAGGACGACGGGCGGGCCCGGCGTGCCGACCGCGCCGCCGATCACCCCGGCGAGGATGCCGGCGCCGAGCCCCCAGCGGCGGCCCTCGAGCCTCTCCGGGAAGAGGCCGCGCCACTCGAGGAGGACGGCGACCACGAGCATCCCGCCGATCAGCCGGTTGAGCACGCCGCCGGACACGCTCGCGAGCACCCAGACGCCGAGCGGCGTGCCCGCGACCGTGCCGAGCACGAGGTCGCCGACGCGCACGGCCGTGAAGTCGCGGCGCACCGGGACGAAGATCGCGAGCGCGAAGACGGCTGCGTAGAGGGTCATGAGGACGATGGCGTCCACGGGCGACATGACGTAGGGGAGGAACGCGAGGGAGACGAGCGCGATCCCGAAGCCGGCGAGCCCCATGACGAAGCTCGCGCCGGTGACGATCAGGGCGCCCAGCGCCCAGGTCACGCCCGCAGTCGGCACGGCTCAGGCGGTGAGGTCGACGAGCACCTTCATCACGGGTCCGCCCGCGAGCGCCTGCTCCATCCCGCGCTGCAGGTCCTCGAGGCGGATCTTCGTGCTCACGAGCGGGGCGACGGCGACCGCGCCCGAGGCGGCGAGGCGGATCGCCTCCTCCCAGTCCGCACGGGCGTAGAGCCGGCTGCCGTGCATGTGGAGCTCGCGCGCGAACATCTGGTAGAGGTTCACGGGGATCGGCTCGGCGTGGATCGCGACGATGCTGACCGTGCCCCAGACCCGCACGACGTCGGTGACGAGGCGCGCGGCGGCCGGGTTGCCCGTGACCTCGAACGCCACGTCCACGCCGACCCCGCCGGTCCAGTCGCGCGTGAAGCGCAGGACGTCAATGTCGGGGCCGACCGTCTCGAGGCCGTACGCCTCGAGGATGTCGATCCTGAACGGGTTCACCTCCGCCACGGCGACCCGCGCGCCGCGCCGGCGGGCCACGAGGGCGATGAGCGCGCCGATCGGCCCGCCGCCGAAGACGAGGACGCTGTCGCCCGGCTTGACCTGGGCGCGCGCCACATCGTGGCACGCGACCGCGAGCGGCTCGATCATCGCCGCGTGGTCGTCGGCGAGCGTCGCCGGCACCTTCAGCAGCCGCGCGGCCGGGGCGGTGCAGTACTCGCGCATGCCGCCCGGCAGCTCCACGCCGATGATCTTGAGCGCGTAGCAGAGATAGGTCGCGCCCATCCGGCAGGCGCGGCACGTCCCGCAGAACGCGAGCGGCTCGAAGACGACCCGGTCGCCGGCCGCGAAGCCGCTCGCCGCGGGCGCCGCGACGACCTCGGCGAAGGTCTCGTGGCCGATGACACCGCCCTTCGGCACGCGGTGGTCGAGGTGGCCCTGGAAGATGTGGAGGTCGGTGCCGCAGATGCCGACGCGCCGCACCTTCAGGAGCGCCTCGTCCGGCCCGGGCCTGGGCTCCGGCACCTCGCCGGTCGTGAACGTCCGCGACCCCTGATAGAAGGCGGCGCGCACCTGCTAGTCGACCTTCGCGTAGTCCTTCGAGGTCATGCAGCGGTCGAAGGCGCTCGCCTGGCGGACCTCCTGCACCGCGAGCCGCAACACGTCCAGGAGGCCGCCCAACACGAGGTCGAGCCCGGGCCCGATCCGGAACGCGTCGTGAGCGCACGCGTACTCGTCCGCCGTCACCTGCGGCGCGAACGTGTCGCGCTTCTTCCAGCTTGCCGCGCCGAGGTCGAGCGTGCACCCCGCGAGGAGGACCGCGACGATCAGCACGAGGAGGATTTTCATGGCGGGTATTCTAGCGCGCTAACGGAGCGCGTCGAGGGCGAAGTCGAGCTGCCCGGGCTCGAGGTTCGGCGGCAGGAGGAGGATCGGGAGGGACGCGCCGGCCGCGTGCCAGCGCGCGAGCCGCGCGCGCGCCTCCGCGGGCGTCCCGTACACCGTGAGCTCCTCCAGCAGCACCTCGGCCTCCGGCGGGACCACCGCCGAGCCCCGGGTCGGGTTCGCGGCCTGGACCGCGGCGACCTCCTTCGCGAAGCCGAGCCGCGCGATCGTCCCGGGATAGAAGGGGCCCATCGAGGTCAGGTAGAAGACGAGAAACCACGCGGCCCCCTTGCGCGCTTCGCCGGCGTCGGGGGCGACGACGGTCGGGACCGACGGCGCGATCCGCGGCAGGTCCGCGCGCCCGGCGCGGGCCGCGCCCTCCTTCAGGAGCGCCGCGCCGTCGCCCAGCCGCGAGCGCGGGTAGAGGAACGGGACCCAGCCGTCGGCGACCTCGCCCGCGAGCCGCACCGTCGCGTCGGCGAGCCCGGCGAGGTAGATCGGCACCTCGGGTGCCGGCGGGAGATTCAGCCTGAGCGGGCGCGCGTCCTTCGCCGTCTCGAGCGGGACCCGCTCGCCCCGCAGGAGCGCCTTCACCTGCGTGACGACGCTCCGCATCTTCCGCACCGGCGGCGTGAAGGGCACGTCGTGGAGCCCCTCGGTGAGCTGCTTCGTCGAGGCGCCGAGGCCGAGGGTGAAGCGGCCCCGCGACACGTCGTGGAGCGTCGCCGCCGCCATCGCGATCTGCCCCGGGCTCCGGCTCCAGATGGAGAGGACGCCCGTGCCGAGGCCGACGCGCTCCGTGCGCACCGCGGCCTCGGCGAGCAGCACCGTGGTGTCGTGCGCCCAGGTCTCGGGGAGGAAGAAGCCGTCGTAGCCGCGCCGGTCGGCGCCGACGGCGAGGTGCAGGAGCGTCTCGCGGCGGTTCTCCAGCGGCATGAGCGAGACCGCGACGCTCACGACCCGAGGATCCGCTCCCAGCGCCCGTACTCGCGCGCCGCGTCCATGAACCACTTCACGCAGTCGGGGTTGGCGCGCGGCGGGAGCTCGCAGGAGGTGGAGAGGACGAAGCGCGAGCGGCGGCCGACCGTGTCGATGCAGCGGCGCACCTCCGCCTCGATCTCGGCCCGCGTCGCCCGCTCGAAGATCGTCACGTCCACGTTGCCGACGGCGACGACGCCCCGCTGGTTGCCGAGCGTCACGAGCTTGTCGAGCTGGTCCACCCGGAGCCTGGGGTCGGCCTGCTGGTCGAGGTCGATCGTGATCGCCACGAAGCCCACGTCCACGAGGTCCTCGTGGATCTGGTGGGTCGTGCCGCAGATGTGGATCGTCGTGCCGACCTTCTTCGCCTTGAAGTACTCCACCAGCTCCTTGTGGTAGGGCTTGATGAACTCGCGGTACGTGTCAGGACCGACGAGGGAGCACGAGGCCGTCGGGTCGGTGTAGCTGAGACCGATCCGCGTCGTGAGCACCGCGTCGCCCCAGCGCTTGGCGTACTCGGTCGAGAAGCGCATGAGCTCGTGGACGAACGCCGGGTCGTCGATCGTATCGAGGCACATGATCTCGGGGTTCCGCAGCAGCATCGCGATCGTCCAGGGGCCGACGAGCACGGCGCCGAGCGGGCTCGGGAGCTTCGCCGCCGAGAGCGCCTCGCACTGCTCGAGGAACGCCGGCAGCCGGCCGTCCTTCCGCGGGTCGGGGATCTCGAGCCGGGCGAGCCGGCCCTTGTTGTCCTGGAGCACGTGCCGGTCGATCGAGGGGACGACGTAGTCGGAGTACTTCACGCGGCAGCCGAGCGCCTCGGCCTCCTTGGCGAGGTCGTTGAAGGCGATCATGATGTCGGGCTCGTAGCGCTCGTAGTAGTCGAGCATCGCCTTCGCGGCCTTCTTCGGATTCGTGCAGTACTCCTCGATCGAGAGACCGTCGAGGCAGCCGGCGAACGAGCCCGCGATCGGGTAGGCGGGCACGCGATCGGCATAGCCGCCCTTGTACGCCGCGCCGACACGCTCGCGGGGCGTGTAGGTCTTCGCTTCCGGGTCCATCGTGCGACCTCCTTGCATGCCGCCGAGTCTTGCGTATCTTAGCTCCACGCGTCCCCGAACGACACCCGAGAGGAGGCCCCCCATGGGCACCATGGTCACGCTCACCGCCGAGGACGGATTCCAGCTCGCCGCCTACCGCGCCAACCCCCGGGGCAAGCCCCGCGGGGGCCTCGTCGTCATCCAGGAGATCTTCGGCGTCAACACCCACATCAAGAGGGTCACGGACGGCTTCGCCGCGGACGGCTACGTGGCGCTGGCGCCGGCCATCTTCGACCGGGCCGAGCCCGGCTTCTCGGTCGGCTACAAGACCGAGGACATCGAGCTCGGGCGGGCCGTACGCGCGAAGATCCCGATCGACGACTGCGTCAAGGACGTGCGCGCCGCGGTGAAGGCGCTTCGCGCCGAAGGCCTCACGGTCGGCGTCGTGGGCTACTGCTTCGGGGGCACGCTCGCGTGGCTCGCCGCCACGCGGATCGACGGCGTCGCCTGCGCGATCGGTTACTACGGCGGCGGCATCGCCGACACCGCGCAGGAGCGGCCGAAGTGCCCGGTCCTCCTCCACTTCGGCGAGACCGATCAGTCCATCCCGACGGAGCACCATCAGCGGATCCGGGCGGCCCATCCGACGGTCCCGATGCACATCTACCCGGCGGGCCACGGGTTCAACTGCGACGAGCGCGGGAGCTACCACGAGCCGAGCGCGACGCTCGCGCGGAGCCGCACGCTCGACGTCCTGCAGCGGCACGTCGGCTGAGAGACGGCGACATGCCGAACGAGTTCAAGACCTTCATCCTGCGCGGCAACGTCGTCGACCTCGCCGTCGGCGTCGTGATCGGCGCGAGCTTCGGCGCCATCGTGACGTCGCTCGTCAACGATCTGCTCATGCCCCCGATCGGGCTCCTGCTCGGCCGGGTGGACTTCTCCAGCCTGTTCGTGACCCTGGGCCGCCAGTCGTTCCCCTCGCTCGCCGCGGCCAAGGCCGCGGGCGCGCCGACCCTCAACTACGGCCTCTTCCTCAACGCGGTCATCAACTTCCTGATCGTCGCGGGCGCGGTCTTCCTGGTGGTCAAGCAGGTCAACCACCTGTTCCCGAAGCCGGTGACGACGACGAAGGAGTGCCGCCACTGCGCCATGACCATTCCGCTGAAGGCGCGGCGGTGCCCGCACTGCACGGGTGAGCTCGCGGCCGCGTAGGCGTCGGATGTCGGGCGCCGGGCGGCGGCCCGGCGCCCCGTATCTGCCCGACGGTCGGGCGTTCTGCCGCCGTGCCGGGGGCGGGTGGCGCCGGTAAATCACTGATTTCGCTCGAGCGTAAGTCTGGCATCCCTCCTGCCATCCGTTGCGCGCAGGAGGGCAAAGCGATGTGGACCGAGCTCGCGACCATCGTGTTCGTGCTGGGGCTCCCGATCCTGCTCCTGACCGAAGAGATCGCCCGCCTCCTGCCGGTCCGGGCCAAGGTGGAGCGGAGGCTCCCGAGCCGTCGGCCAGCGCGCGCGACGGCGTCGAACCGTCGGGCCGAGCGCGCCGCCTGACGCCACGGGCGGGCCACGCGTATGAGCCCCGCCTGGGGCATAATGGCCGCGCCCTCCGGTGAAAGGAGCGCGGTCCTGCACGTGACCTACGAGGACGGCGACGGCCGCGTCGTCGTTCTGGACTCCCTCACCCATGTGGACGCGCGCGTCACCCCGCGCGACGTCGTCGTCGCCGGCTCGTTCGCCGGCGCGCCCGCCTTCGGCTGGGCACTCGAGCGCGGCGTGCGCGGTCTCGTCGCCCACGAGGCGGGCGTCGGCCGCGACGGCGCCGGCATCTCGGGGCTCCTGCTCGCCGATCGCCTCGGGATCCCGGCGGCGGCCGTCGCCGCGCAGTCGGCGCGGCTCGGCGACGGCAAGAACGTTCACGACGACGGTGTGGTGACCTATCTGAACCAGGCGGCGCGTGCGCTCGGCGTGAACGCGGGCGACGCCGCGTGGCGCGCGGCGCGCGCGATGCTGAAGGCGCCGCCGGGCGTCGCCTCCACCCAGACGCTCGTGGACCGGCAGCCCCGCGTCGTCATCGAGTCGCCGACGGGCCGGGTCGTGCTGCTCGCCTCGATGGGCTTCGCCACGCTCGAGCACCGACACGACGTCCTCTGCGCCGGCTCCCACGCCGGCCGCGTGAACGTGCAGCACCTGCTCCACGTCCGGCCGCGCGGCGCCGTCTTCAACGACGGCGGCCTCGCGCGCGACCGCTCGGGCGTCGGCGGCCTGCCCCTGCTGGACGCGGTGGGCGTCGCCGCCGCGGCGGTCAGCTCGGTGAGCGCGCGCATCGGCGATCCCGCGAGCACGTGGGAGGACGGCGTCATCTCGTTCGTCAACGCCACCGCGCGGCGCCTGGGCGTGGGGCCCGGCCAGCGCGCCAGCGCGGCCGCGCTGCTGATCCTCGAGCGCGCCGGCGCCCGGAGGGGGTAAGCTTCCGGGCGGAGGTGCGTGAGCGATGCCCAAGGCCGGCGTCGGCGGCGTGAGCCTCTATTACGAGGAAGTCGGGCAGGGGACGCCCCTCGTCTTCGTCCACGAGTTCGCGGGCGACTGCTGGAGCTGGCGACCCCAGGTCCAGTTCTTCTCGCGCCGCTACCGCACGATCGCCTTCAACGCGCGCGGCTATCCGCCCTCCGACGTGCCGCTCGACGTGAAGGCCTACTCGCAGCAGCAGGCCGCCGACGACATCAAGGGCGTCCTCGATCACCTGGGGATCCGGCAGGCCCACGTGTGCGGCCTCTCGATGGGCGGCTACGCGACGCTCCACTTCGGCCTCTCCTACCCCGAGCGCGCGCTCTCGCTCGTCGTCGCCGGCGCCGGCTACGGGAGCGACGCCCACGTCAAGCACCAGGCCGACCTCGACGTGGTCGTGCGCCGGCTCGAGACGGAGGGCATGGAGCGCGTCGCCGACTTCTACGGCCGCGGCCCCACGCGCGTGCAGTTCATCGAGAAGGACCCCGTGGGCTGGCAGGAGTTCCGCGACCGCCTCGCGGCGGGCTCGGCGCCGGGCCACGCCCTCACGCTCCGCGGCGTGCAGATGCTGCGCCCGTCCATCTTCGACCTCGGCGACCGGATGGCGAAGCTCCCCGTGCCGACGCTCGTCATGACGGGCGACGAGGACGAGCCCTGCCTCGAGCCCGGGATCTACATGAAGCGGAAGATCATGACGTCGGGCCTCGTCGTGTTCCCGAAGTCCGGCCACGCGATCAACCTGGAGGAGCCCGACCTCTTCAACCGCCTCGTGCTCGACTTCCTCACGGCGGTGGAGGCGGGGCGCTGGCCGCGGCGGCGCGCGGACTCGATGACGGGCTCGGCGATCCTGCCGAAGACGACCTAGCCTACTTCTTCCCCGACGCGACCAGCGCGTCGGTCGGCATCTCGAGCCCGCCGCGGGACGCGAACCGCTCGAGCCGCGCGCGGACCGCGTCTCGCACGGCGCGCCGCGCGTCCTCGGCGAGCTCGCGCAGCATCAGGCCGAAGCGGATCCCGCCCGACGCGACCTGATCCCAATAGGCGTCGAACGAGTCGAAGACGAAGCTCCGCGTCTCCGTGGTCACGCCCACGTCCCGGAACCCGGCCTCCCCCAGCAGGCGCTCGAGCCGGCCGGGCTCGCCCAGGCTCGTGCCACGAAGAATCTCGTCGCGGCGGTCCGGGAAGCGTTCGAGGAGTGCCCACGCCAGCGCGCCACCCCACGGGACCCGGTCGGCGGTGGACCAGACGACCGCCGCGAAGCCGCCGCCGGGGCGGAGCACGCGCCGCGCCTCGCGGAGTCCCGCGAGCGGGTCGGGGAAGAACATGAGGCCGAGCTGGCAGATGACCGCGTCGAAGGCCTCGGCCCGGCACGCGAGGGCCTGGCCGTCCATCGCGGCGAGGCGGATCGGCCGCGCGCCGACCTTCGCGAGGGCGCCGCGCAGCATCGGCAGCGAGAGATCGGCGCCGACGAGGCGACCCCGGGGACCGAGAGCGTCGGCGGCCATCAGCGCCGACTCGCCCGTGCCCGTCGCCAGATCGAGGACGCGCTGGCCGGGCTCGAGCCTCGCCGCGCGCAGGAGCGCCGGCACGTAGAGACGCGTCCAGCCCCATGAAGCCGTCGTAGGCGGCGGCGACCTTGTCGAACGTGATCTGGGCGCTCACGGCGTCGGCGGCCCGCCGGTGATCTGCTGCTTGACCTTGCATGCCTGGGCGACACCGAGGTCGCAGGCGCGCGTGAGGTCGGCGAGCATGTTCTCCCGGTCGCGGAGCCGCGCGTGGTTCCACGCGCGGTTGAGGTAGGCCTCGCCGTTCTTCGGGTCCAGCTCGAGGAGCTTCGTGAGCGCGGCGACACTCTCGGCGTGCCGGCCGAGCTGCGCCTGGGCCCAGGCGAGCCGGCGGTACGCGTCCCCGTTGCGGGGATCGGCCTCGACCTGCGCCGCGTAGATCCTGACGAGCTCGGCGCTGGCGAGCGGACGGATGGTGACGACCCACTCGTGGCCGAGCTGGCCGGCGCGCGTCGTCACCTCGACGGGCTGGCGGGGCTCGAGCCGCTCGTAGAGGCCGGCGCCCACCCGGAGCTCCTCGGTCTCGTCCTCCGGGCGCCAGGACTCGACCGTGACGTAGCGGTCCGTGCCGCTCTTGCCGTGGCTCACGCGCCTGCTCAGGACGACCGTCGTCCTGGCCACGGGGGGCGAGGCGTCGAGCCACCCGTTCGCCCCGACCACGAGGCCGTGCCCGCCCAGCAGCGCGCCGACGAGCGCGACGAGCGACCACGGGAGGAGCTTCCGGTGGGCGCCGGACGTGCCCCAGACGCTCTTCGCCATGAAGAGCACGATCGCCCCGAAGAGGAAGGTGGAGAGCTTCAGCGAGTCGACCCACGCGGCGCTGTCGTTCACGAGGGGGAAGCGCCAGATCGCGTAGAAGAAGAGCCCGACCCCGCCCACGCCGGTGAGGCCGCCGACCACCGCGCAGGCGAGGCCACCGCGCGCGACGGCGCGCTCCACGGGGGGCGGAAGCTCGCCGGCGTGGGCGGCGAGGTTCCGGACCAGCGCCCCGAGGCGCTCCGCGGCCGTCGTCACGGCGGCAGGCGTCGGCGGCCGCCGCAGATCGAGCGCCCACTCGACGCGGAGCACGCTGGCACGCTGCCGGATCCGGTTCGCGCCGAGCCCGAACATCTCGCGGACGGCGGCGCGGCGCCCGGCGTCGCCGAGGAGCTCACGCACGAACGCCGGCGAGTCGCTCTCGATGTAGACCTCGCGGTCGAACGCGGCGTCGCCCGTCTGGATCTCGCGCGCGACGCCCGTTCCCTTGAAGACGCGGTCGGAGGCGGCCTCACGCGTGAGCGTGAACGCCTCCGGCGAGCCCGTGGCCGCGAGCACCGCCAGGGTCGACGGCGCGCCGCCGGCCTGCGTGTAGAGACAGTGGAACGTCAGCCCCTGCCTGGAGACGGGGAGCGGCTTGCCCGGCTCGAGCGGGCCGAGCTCGCGCGCGAACGCGTCGAGGAAGGCGCGCCGGGCGCGCTCACGCAGCTGCGACCGGAGGACCACGAGGCCCAGCAGCGCGAGGAGACCGGAGATCAGGAACGCATAGAGAAAGCTCTGCTCGCTGATCACGGCCTCGGGGCGCGACGGAGGCACGCGCGGACCCTGGCCGCGAGCTGCGGGATCGAGAACGGCTTGGTCACATAGTCGGTCGCGCCGACGTCGAAGCCCGCGCGCGTGCTCCCCTCATCGATCTTGGAGGTCAGGATCAGGACGGGGACGTAGACGGTCCGCGGATTCGCGCGGAGGACGCGGAGCACCTCCATCCCGCCGAGCTCGGGCATGAGCAGGTCCAGGATGATGAGGTCGGGCATCTCCGCGCCCATCCGCTCCAGCGCCTCGCGCCCGTTGACCGCTTCGCTGAGGACGTAGCCGTCGGGCTCGAGGGCGCGGACCGCCAGGCGGCGGACCATCGCGTCGTCGTCCACGATCAGCACGCGCGCGGCCGGACCGCCGCCGGCGGGTGTCTGCGCGGCGTCCGCGGCGTCGACCTGCCGGGCGCCGCGCGCGTCCACGCTCACCACCCCGCCCTCGTACGCGCAGAAGATCTCGAGCGGGGAGCGGCGCCGCTCGGCCACCGCCCGCGCGCGCCGCTCGATCTCGGCGACGGCGGCGTCGTCGTGGGCCGGGTCGTGGTGGGTCAGCGCGAGACGCTTCACGCCGACGCTGCAGGCCAGGTTCACGACGTACTCGAACGTGCTGTGCCCCCAGTTCTTCTTCGCCGGGTACTCCTCCGGCGTGTACTGCGCGTCGTGGATGACGAGGTCGGCGTCGGCGAGGAACTGCGCGTGGCGGCGGTCGCCGTCGTGCAGGATCGCCTCGAGCGGGCCCGCCGGGACGTCCCGGCGCCAGAGCGAGGCGCCGAACGGCTCGTGGTCGCACGTGTAGACGATCGCGGCGCCGTCGGCCTCGAGCCGGTAGCCGAGGGTCACCGCCGGGTGGTTGAGGTACTGGGCGATGACCCGCGCGCCCCCGAGCTTGTGCGCGCCCTCGCCGAGGTCGTGGTAGGTGAGCGTCGCCGGGAGCTGCGAGAGGTCCACGGGAAAGAACGAGTGCTCCATCTGCTGGGCGAGCGTGTCGTGGAGCGAGCGGCGCCCGCCCTCGGGACCGTAGACCGCGATCGTGTTGTTCGGCGTGAACGCCGGCGCGAAGAAGGGGAAGCCCTGGATGTGGTCCCAGTGCGTGTGGCTGATGAGCATGCTCGCGCTCACGGGGCCGTGCGCGACCAGCGCATCGCCGAGGAGCCGCGCGCCCGTGCCGCAGTCGAACACGAAGACGTGATCCGACTCGGTCCGCACCTCGACGCAGGAGGTGTTCCCGCCGAAGCGGACGGTCTGCGGGCCCGGGGTGGGGACGGAGCCGCGGGTGCCCCAGAACCGGATCTCCATGTCAGCCGAGCCCCTCCAGCGTCGCCCGGCAGAAGTCCTTGCTCGTCGCGGTACCGCCCTGGTCGCTCATCCGTCGAGCCGGTAGACGCGGCGCACGTTCTCCCAGAGCATCTTCCGCTGGATCGCCGGGTCCACGCCGCGGAACTGCTCCTCGATCGCCTTCTGCGAGAAGGGCCAGGTGCCGTCGCGATGCGGGTAGTCCGAGCCCCACATGACATTGTCGGGCGCAATCGCCGCCATGGCGCGCACGCCGTGGAAGTCCTTCTGGAAGGTCGCGTACATCTGGCGCTTGAAGTAGGCGCTCGGCGCCAGCGGGAGCCGGAGGTCGTCGGCCAGGCGCTCCTCGTACGTGTCGTCGAGGCGCTCGAGGATGTAGGGGATCCAGCCGATGCCGCTCTCGCCGAGGACGAGCCGGAGCCGCGGGTGGCGCTCGCAGACGCCCGCGAGGATCACGCTGACGCAGATCTCGTCCATCTGCAGCGGCGCGACGACCGTCCACGAGCCGACGACCGCCGGATGGCGCACGCCCTTCACCTCGTAGCCCACCGTGGCGCCGCCGCCCTCGAAGACGTGGAACGAGACGACGAGCCCCGTCTCCTCCGCGGCCGCCCAGAGGGGCTCCCACATCTCATGCCACACGGGCATCGCGGACCCCCAGGGCACGAACACGGCGCCGCGCAGGCCGAGCGTGGCGCAGTGACGCAGCTCCTCGGCCGCGAGCTTCCCGTCGTGGTTGGGCAGGCAGCCGAGGCCGTAGTAACGGCCGGGCTGGGTCGCGTTGAACCCGGCGATGTACTGGTTGTACGCGTGGTAGACCGCCGCGAGCGTCTCGTGGTCGGCGATGCCGCCGACGCCGAAGAGTCCCCGCGAGATGCCGATGATCCCGTAGATCATCTCGGCCTCGACGCCGTCGCGCGCCTGGTCCTCGCGGCGCTCGACGGGATTCGACGGCCGCGTCTGCTTGCCGGTGGCGAAGCCCGCGTCGGCGAGGATGCGTCCGCGCTTGCCCCCCGTCACGCCCGGGCCATATACCCCGTACGGTCCGAGGGTCGAGTCGCGCGAGACCCACCACTTGCGCCCGTCGCGCTCGACGACGTGCGGCGCGGCGTCGCCCCACGTCCGGTCCATGCGCGACGTGAAGGTGTCGGGCGGCAGGTAGATCAGGTCCATGTGGCTATCGGCCGACATCACTCGAAGCGCCATCGCCGCCTCCTCCCCGGAACCGGTCCGCGCGGCCGGAAGTCCACGGGTGGCAGGAGCGTAGTCCGAGAAGCCCGCGGAACGCAAGCGCGCGACAGAGTGGCAGGAAACCGCCCCCCGCTGTCAGCCTGACTACCGATGATCCGGCGCCGCCGCCCGCGCGTCAGCATCGGGTAAAACCTGCAATTTCGGGGTCCGTGGCCCCGCGGAGACGGGTCGCGCCGAAGGCACACGAGCGCTCTGCGTGCACTCGTCGTGCCGTCGCCGAGGGCGTCCCGTCGCGGGACGCGCCTGTAGAATGGCGCGGTGAGGTTCCCGCACGGGCTGCGCGCGCTGAACCACGGCGAGTACCGTCGGTTCTACGCGGCGCAGCTCGTCGCGACGATCGGCAGCTGGATGCAGACGGTCGCGCAGGCGTGGCTCGTGCTCCAGCTCACCGGCTCGCCCTTCAAGCTCGGCCTCATCGCGACGCTCCAGTTCTCGCCCGTGCTGCTCTTCGCCGTCGTCACGGGCGCCGTCGCCGACCGCCTGCCGAAGCGCCGGCTGCTCGTCGTCACGCAGACGACGCTCGCCTGCCAGGGGCTGATGCTCGGCGCGCTCGCCGCGACGGGCCTCGTCGAGTACTGGCACGTCGCGGTGCTCGGTCTCCTGCTCGGATTCGCCAACGTCTTCGACCAGCCGGCGCGGCAGTCGTACGTGATGGACATGGTCGGCAAGGACGACGTGGCGAGCGCGGTCGCGCTGAACTCCGCCGCCTTCAACGCCGCGCGCATCGTGGGCCCGGCGGTGGCGGGCGTCGTCATCGGCCGCTTCGGCGTCGTGCCCGCCTTCTTCGTGAACAGCGCGGGCCTCCTCGGGGTGATCGTCACGCTGCTCCGCCTCGAGTCGCCCGGGCTGCCCACGACCGCCGCGCGCGCCTCGATGCTCGCGGAGATCGGCGAGGGCCTGCGCTACGCGCGGCGGACGCCGCGCCTCGTGCTCGCGCTCGCCCTCGTGCTGATCGTGAGCCTCTGCGTCTTCAACTTCAGCGTCTACGTGCCGCTCCTGGCGCGGACGGTCCTCGGCCTCGGCGCCGAGGGGTTCGGCTTCCTCATGGCCGCGCTCGGCGTCGGCGCCGTCACCGGCGCACTGAGCGTGGGGATGCTCGGCTCGCGCGAGCCGGGGCTCGTCCAGCTGTTCGCCTCGGCGATGGTCGCCTTCGCGGCGCTCCTCGGCCTCGCGGCGACGCGGCACGTCTGGATGGCGGTGCCGCTCCTGTTCGTCACCGGCTACTGCGGCATCGTGCTGATGGCGAGCTGTAACACGTCGATGCAGCTCCGCGCGCCGGACGCGCTGCGCGGGCGCGTCATGAGCCTCTACACGTGGGTGTCGGGCGGCGTGTTCCCGATCGGCGCGTTCCTGGTCGGCACGATCTCGCAGTGGTGGGGCGTCTCGGCCGCGTTCCTCTGCAACGGCGTGCTCGGCCTCGCGGTGCTCGCCGCGATCATGCTCTGGTGGCGGCTGCGCCGCGACCGGGGCGATCCGCGCTAGCGTTTCGTCGCGTACCCCTTCTGCTGGAGCGCCTCCGTGATCTCGCCGAGGATCGCCGGGTCGTCAATCGTCGCCGGCATCGTGTACGCCTGGCTGTCGGCGATCCGCTTCATCGTGCCGCGCAGGATCTTGCCCGAGCGCGTCTTCGGCAGGCGCTTGACCACGAGCGCGGTCTTGAACGCCGCCACGGGCCCGATCTGCTGGCGCACCCGCTCGACGAGCTCGCGGGCGATGTCGGCCTCGCTCCGCTCGACGCCGGCCTTGGTCACGACGAAGCCGACGGGGACCTCGCCCTTGATCTCGTCGGCCACGCCGACCACCGCGCACTCGGCCACGTCCGGATGGCCGGCGAGCACCTCCTCCATGGCGCCGGTGGACAGCCGGTGGCCGGCGACGTTGATGATGTCGTCCACGCGGCTCATGATGTAGACGTATCCGTCCTCGTCCTTGTAGCCCGCGTCGCCCGTGAGGTAGTGGCCCGGGTGCTTCGTGAGATACGACGTCTCGTAGCCCGCGTCGTTGTTCCAGAGCGTGGGGAGGCAGCCCGGGGGCATCGGCAGCCGGATCGCGATCGAGCCGATCTGCCCCGCCGGCATCTCCCGGTTGTCCTCGCTCAGCACGCGCACGTCGTAGCCCGGCACGGCCTTCGTCGGCGAGCCCGGCTTCACCGGCAGCGTGCCGAGGCCCACGCAGTTGGCCGCGATCGGCCAGCCGGTTTCCGTCTGCCACCAGTGGTCGATCACCGGCACACCGAGCCGCGCCTCGGCCCAGTGGAGCGTGTCGGGATCGCAGCGCTCACCCGCGAGGAACAGCGTGCGGAAGTCGCGGAGATCGTGCTTGGCGATGTGGTGGCCCTGGGGGTCCTCCTTCTTGATCGCGCGGAACGCGGTGGGCGCCGTGAACAGCACGTTCACGCCGTGCTGGGCGATGAGGCGCCAGAAGGCGCCGGGGTCGGGCGTGCCGACGGGCTTGCCCTCGTAGAGGATCGTCGTGCAGCCTCGGAGGAGCGGCGCGTACACGATGTACGAGTGGCCGACGACCCAGCCGATGTCGGAGGCGGCCCAGTAGGTCTCGCCGGCGCCGACGCCGTAGATGTTTTCCATGGACCACTTGAGCGCGACCGCGTGGCCGCCGTTGTCGCGCACGACGCCCTTCGGCACACCCGTCGTCCCCGAGGTGTAGAGGATGTAGAGCGGATCGGTCGCGGCCACGGGCACGCAGTCCGCGGGCGTGGCGCCGCCGACGAAGTCACCCCAGTCGAGGTCGCGCCCCCGCGCGAGGGTGGCGGCCGCCTGGGGGCGCTGGAGGATCACGCAGCGCTCGGGCTTGTGCGCGGACAGCTCGATCGCGCCGTCGAGGAGCGGCTTGTAGGGCACCGTGCGGTTCACCTCAATGCCGCAGGACGCGGAGAGGATGAGCCGGGGCTTGGCGTCGTCGATGCGCTTGGCGAGCTCGTTCGAGGCGAAGCCGCCGAAGACGACCGAGTGGATCGCGCCGATCCGCGCGCAGGCGAGCATCGCCATCACGGCCTCGGGGACCATCGGCATGTAGATGATGACGCGGTCGCCCTTCTGCACGCCCTGACGCCGCAGCGCGCCGGCGAGGCGCGCGACCTCGTCGCGCAGTTCGCGGTAGGTGAAGGCGCGCACGGTGCTCGTGACCGGGCTGTCGTAGACTAGCGCGCGCTGCTTGCCGCGCCCGCGGTCCACGTGGAGGTCGAGCGCGTTGAAGCAGGTGTTGAGCACGCCGCCGGTGAACCAGCGATAGAACGGCTTGCGCGAGTCGTCGAACACCCGGTCCCAGCGCTTCTCCCAGTGGATGTCCTCGGCCGCCGCCGCCCAGAAGCTCTCGGGGCTCGTCATCGCGTGACCGTAGGTCTCGTCGTAGACGCTCTTCGCCATCGGGCACCCTCCCTGGGAGGCCGGCCGGGTGATCAGCGGAGGGAAAGGTAGCACGGCCGACCGGGGAGGGGAACGGCCCAGATAATCAGGGGAAAGCCAATCTTGACAATACCGATAGACAAAGGTAGTTTTGCGTTTCGGGAGGACCCCGTGAGCGAAGCGGTCAGGGAAACCAAGGCTCAGCGCGTCGAGCGGCTCAAGCGGGAGCTGAACCCGTGGGAGGCCTACGCCGACATCGTGCGGTTCGCGCGCGAGGGCTGGGACGCGATCCCCCCGGAGTGGCTCGGCACGTACTTCCGCTGGTGGGGGATCTACACGCAGGGCGACGGCGTCGGCGCCGTCGGCGGCAAGGGCGGCGAGGGCAAGGCGACGCGCAACTTCATGGTGCGCATCCGCATCCCGAACGGCGCGCTCCAGTCCCACCAGCTGCGGACGATCGCGACGCTCGCCGAGCGCCACGCGCGCGGCATCGCCGACATCACGGTGCGCCAGAACATCCAGCTCCACTGGGTCGCGCTCGAGAGCCTCCCCGAGGTCTTCCAGGCGCTCTGGCTCCACGGCGTCACGACGCTCGGCGCCTGCGGCGACGTCACGCGCAACGTCACGGGCTGCCCGCTCGCCGGCCTCGACGCCGACGAGCTCGCGGACGCCTCCCCGCTCGTCCACGCGGCGACGCGGCTCTTGAACGGCAACGCCGCCTTCTACAACCTGCCGCGCAAGTACAAGGTGACGATCACCGGTTGCCGCGCGTGGTGCTCCTACCCGGAGATCAACGACGTCGGCCTCACGGCGGTGCGCCACCCGGTGACGGGCGAGACCGGCTTCGCCGTGCGCGTGGGGGGCGGGCTCTCGACCGACCCGCACCTGGCGCTGCGTCTCGACGCGTTCGTCGGCTGGCACGAGGCGCTCGCCGTGGTGCGCGCGATCTCCGAGATCTTCCGCGACTCGGACGTCCTCCGCCAGAACCGCGAGAAGGCGCGGCTCAAGTTCCTCTTCCTCCAGCACGGCTGGACGGCCCAGCGCTTCCAGGCCGCGATCGAGGAGCGGCTCGGGTACGCGCTCGAGCGCGGCGTGCCGGATGACCCCCCGGACGACGTCTACCGCGATCACGTCGGGATCCACCCGCAGAAGCAGCCGGGCTACTGCTACGCCGGCGTCGCCGTGCTCCGCGGGCGGCTCACGCCGGCGGAGATGCGCGCGGCCGCCGACCTCGCCGACCGCTACGGCACGGGCGAGGTGCGGACGACCAGCATGCAGAACCTCCTCGTCCCGGGCGTCCGCCGCGAGCGCGCCGGCGCGCTGGCGCGCGAGCTCGAGGCCGCGGGCCTCCCGCTCCACGCCTCGCCGTTCAGGCGCGGCACGGTCGCCTGCACGGGCTCGGAGTTCTGCAAGCTCGCGCTCACGGAGACGAAGGGCTTCGCGCGGCGTCTCGTCGAGGGGCTCGAGGCGCGCCTGCCCGGGTTCGAGCAGCACCTCAAGATCCACGTCACCGGCTGCCCGAACAGCTGCGGCCAGCACTGGATCGCCGACCTCGGGATCGAGGGCAAGAAGGTCAAGGTGGACGGCGCGCTGGCGGACGCCTACTACTTCTGCGTCGGCGGCGCGGTGGGCCTCCACCAGGCCGTCGCCCGTCCGATCGGGCTCCGCCTGCCCGCGGCGGACGTGGCGCCCGCGATCGAGCGCCTCCTGCGCGCCTTCCTGACGGACGGGCTGCCGGGCGAAAACTTCAGGCGCTTCGCCGCGCGGCACACCGACGACGAGCTGCGCGCGCTGCTCGCGGGCGAGCTCGTCCCCGTCGTCGCGCGCGACGAGTCGCCCGGGCGCCCGCCGCACGGGGTGGACGGCTGACGTGGCCTACTTCCCCGCGTTCCTCGAGCTGGCGGGCCGGCGCTGCCTCGTCGTGGGCGGGGGCGTCGTCGCCGAGCGGCGCGTCGAGAGCCTGGTCGCCGCCGGCGCGGCGGTCACGGTCGTGAGCCCGGCGCTCACGCCGCGGCTCGCCGGGCTCGCCGCCGAGGGACGGCTCGCGCACCTCGCGCGCGACTACCGCGACGGCGACCTGGCCGGCGCCGTGCTCGCGTTCGCGGCGACCGACACGGGCGACGTCAACGCGGCGGTGGCCGCCGAGGGACGGCGGTGCTCCGTGTGGGTGAACGCGGCGGATGACCCGGCGCACTGCGACTTCATCCTGCCCGCCCTCGTGCGCCGGGGCGAGCTGACCGTGGCGGTGTCCACGGGCGGGACGAGCCCGGCGCTCGCGCGCGCCGTACGCGAGGAGCTCGAGCGGTACCTCACGATCGAGTACGTCACGCTCGCGGAGATCGCGGCCGAGGCGCGGCGCGAGCTCCGCGCCGCGGGGCGCGTCGCCGACGCGGCCGCGTGGCGGCGCGCGCTCGCGCCCGACGTGCGGCGCCTCATCGTCGAGCACGGGCGCGAGGCGGCCAAGCGGCACGTCCTCGAGCGCCTCGGGGTCATCGCATGCGCCTAGGCTCGGTGGCGCTCGTCGGGGCCGGCCCGGGCGATCCCGGCCTCATCACGGTCCGCGGCCTCGAGCTCCTGCGGCGCGCCGACGTCGTCGTCTACGACCGGCTGGTCCACCCGCGGCTGCTCGACGAGGCGCCGCGCGCGCGGCGGATCTTCGCGGGCAAGGCCGCGGGCCGTCACGCGCTGGCCCAGGAGCGGATCAATGCCCTCCTCGTGACGCACGCGCGGCGCGGCCGGCGGGTCGTCCGGCTCAAGGGCGGCGACCCCTTCGTCTTCGGCCGCGGCGGCGAGGAGGCGCTGGCGCTGGCGCGCGCGGGCGTCCCGTTCGAGGTCGTGCCGGGTGTCACGTCGGCCGTCGCCGCGCCCGCCGCGGCGGGGATCCCGCTCACGCACCGCGGCCTCGCCGCGTCGTTCACCGTCGTCACGGGCCACGAGGAGGCGTGCCGGCGCGAGTCGAGCGTGGACTGGGCGCGGCTCGCGGGCGCGGCGGACACGCTCGTGGTGCTCATGGGCGTCGGCGCGCTTCCCCGCATCACCCGCGCGCTCGTCGCCCACGGGCGCTCGCCCGCGACCCCCGTCGCCCTCGTGCGCTGGGGCACGACCGACCTCCAGGAGACGCTCGTCGGTCGTCTCGACGACATCGCCGCGCGCGCCGCGCGGGCGCGGCTCGAGCCCCCGGTCGTCGCCGTGATCGGCGACGTCGTCGCCCTCCGCGAGCGTCTCGCCTGGTTTCCTGAGCAGCCGCTCCCCGTGTCCGCGGGAGCCGCCCGATGAGCGTCCGTCTCTCCGCGCCCATCGGCATCCTCGACGAGCACCCCGAGTGGTCGGCGCGGCTCTGCGCCGAGCTCGAGCACCGGCGCCTGCCGTTCGAGAAGATCGACCACTCGAACCACGCCTTCGACCCGCGCGACCGGACGCCGCGCTACTCGGTGATCGTGAACCGGACGAGCCCGTCGTCCCACCGGCGCGGCCACGCGAGCGTGCTCTTCTACGCCGAGCCGCTGCTCGCCCGCTGGGAGGCGCTCGGCGTCCCGGTGATCAACCCGGTCGCGGCCTGGCGCTTCGAGAAGTCGAAGGCGCTCCAGGTCGGGCTGTTCGAGCGCCTCGGCGCGCGCTACCCGCGGACGCTCGTCGTGAACCACCGGGACCAGCTGCTGAAGGCGGGCGAGGGCTTCCGCTTCCCCGCGCTCGTCAAGCCGAACGTCGGAGGCTCGGGGGCGTTGATCGAGCGCTTCGAGTCCCGCGCCGAGCTCGAGGCGCGCGCCCCGGCGCTTGACTTCGGCCCCGACGGCGTGGCATTGCTGCAAGAGTACGTCGAGCCGGCGGACGGGGCGATCGTGCGGGTGGAGGTGCTCGACGGCGCGTATCTCTACGCGATCCGCATCGTGCGGACCGGCGCCGAGTTCAACCTGTGCCCCGCGGACATCTGCCAGACGCCCGCGCCGCCGACGAGCGCGGCCCCGGGCGCGTGCCCGGTGGACGCGAGGCCCGGGCTCAGCGTGACGCGCTACGAGGCGCCGCGCGAGGTGGTCGAACAGGTGCTGGCGCTCGCGCGCGCCGCGTCCATCGACGTCGGCGGCGTGGAGTACCTCGTCGGCCGCGACGACGGCCGCGTCTACTTCTACGACGTCAACGCGACGTCGAACTTCGTCGCGAATGCGCCCGCGGTGCTGGGCTTCGACCCGACGCCGCGCTTCGTCGATTATGTGATCAAGGTGGCAACCCGAAAAGGAGACGACCGATGAGCCTGAGACTCGGAGACACCGCACCCGACTTCACCGCCGACAGCACGGAGGGACAGATCAGCTTCCACCGGTGGATCGGCGACAGCTGGGCCATCCTCTTCTCGCACCCGCGCGACTTCACGCCGGTCTGCACGACCGAGCTGGGGTACGTGGCGCGACTGAAGCCGGAGTTCGACCGGCGGCACGTGAAGCCGATCGGCCTCTCGATCGACCCCCTCGACTCGCACAAGGGCTGGGCGGCCGACATCAAGGAGACGCAGGGCCACGCGCCGAACTTCCCGATCATCGCCGACCCCGAGCGCAAGGTGGCCAACCTGTACGGCATGATCCATCCCGCGCACGACGAGGTCTACACGGTCCGCACGGTGTTCGTCATCGATCCGAAGAAGAAGGTCCGGCTGATGATCACCTATCCGCAGACCGCGGGACGCAACTTCGACGAGATCCTGCGCGTGATCGACTCGCTCCAGCTCACGGACGCCCACAAGGTCGCGACGCCCGTCAACTGGAAGCAGGGCGAGGACGTCATCATCGTCCCCGCGGTCACGGACGAGGAGGCGAAGAAGCAGTTCCCGAAGGGCTGGCGCGCGCTCAAGCCCTATCTGCGCCTGACGCCACAGCCGAAATAGCCGCGGCTCCCGGCGTGAGCCGGTCCGGCCTTCCGTCCGACGGAATGGGGTAAACTTGCCCAAACCAGCTCGGAGGAAGGGCCCATGAGCGAGTTTCGCCACGTCTACCGGACCGAGCTCACCCCGGTGAGCTTTCTCGCGCGCAGCGCGTACGTCTTCCCGCAGAAGACCGCGGTCGTCCACGGGACCCGGCGGTACACCTATGCGCAGCTCGCGGAGCGGGCGAACCGCCTCGCCGCCGGGCTCCGGCGCGCGGGACTCCAGAAGCACGACCGCGTGGCGTTCCTCTGCCCCAACATCCCCGCGATGCTCGAGGCGCACTTCGGCGTGCCCGCCGCGGGCGGCGTCCTCGTCGCGATCAACATCCGGCTGAACTCGGACGAGATCGCGTACATCCTGACGCACTCGGGCTCGCGGTTCCTGTTCGTGGACGCCGAGTTCGAGCCCGTGGTGAAGCCGATCGACCTCACGGGGATCACGGTCGTCCGCGTGGACGACACGGGCTCGGCGGGCGACCCGTACGAGGACTTTCTCGCGGCGGGCTCGCCCGCGCCGGTGGAGAGCTGGCTCGAGGACGAGGACGAGATGCTCGCCATCAACTACACGTCGGGCACGACGGGCCGGCCCAAGGGCGTGATGTACTCGCACCGCGGCGCGTGGATCAACGCGCTCGGCGAGGTGGTCGAGACGGCGATGGGCTTCGACACCCGGTACCTCTGGACGCTCCCGATGTTCCACTGCAACGGCTGGTGCTTCACCTGGGGCGTCACGGCGGTCGGCGGCACGCACGTGTGCCTCCGGAAGGTGGAGCCGGGCCGCGTCTGGGACATGATCGACGCGGAGGGCGTCACCCACTACAACGGCGCGCCCACCGTGCACATCGGCGTCATCAACGACCCGAAGGCCCACACGCTCGCGCACCCGGTCACCGTGACCGTCGCCGGCGCGCCGCCGTCGCCGACGCTCCTCGGCAAGCTCAAGGAGCTCGGCTTCCGGCCCGTCCACGTCTACGGCCTCACCGAGACCTACGGTCCGCACACGGTGTGCGCCTGGCACGACGAGTGGAACGCGCTGCCGGTCGATGACCAGGCGCGCCTCGCCGCCCGCCAGGGGCAGGGCTACGCGCTCTTCGACCTCGTCCGCGTCGTGGACGGCGCCATGAACGACGTCCCGAAGGACGCGCAGACGCTCGGCGAGGTGATCATGCGCGGCAACAACGCCATGCTGGGCTACTTCGAACAGCGCGACGCGACGGCCGAGGCGTTCCGCGGCGGCTGGTTCCACTCGGGCGACATCGCGGTCTGGCACCCCGACGGCTACATCGAGCTGCGCGACCGGAAGAAGGACATCATCATCTCGGGCGGCGAGAACATCTCGACGATCGAGGTCGAGCAGACCGTGGCCAAGCATCCGGCCGTGCTCGAGTGCGCGGTCGTCGCGATCCCCGACGAGAAGTGGGGCGAGCGCCCGAAGGCGTTCGTCACGCTCAAGCCGGGGCAGAAGGCGACGGAGCAGGAAGTCATCGAGTTCTGCCGACACCACATTGCCCACTTCAAGTGCCCGGCGGCCGTCGAGTTCGGCGACCTCCCGAAGACCTCGACGGGCAAGGTGCAGAAGTTCGTGCTGCGCGAGAAGGAGTGGAAGGGGAAGGAGAAGCGGATCAACTAGTGCCGCGCCTCTCGGTCCTCGACCAGTCGCCGGTGCGGAGCGGGGGCACCGCCGCCGACGCGCTCCACGAGACGCTCGAGCTCGCGCAGGCCTGCGACCGCTGGGGCTACCATCGGTACTGGCTCGCCGAGCACCACTCGACACCCGGGCTCGCGGGCTCGAGCCCCGAGGTGCTGATCGGCCAGGTCGCCGCCCGCACCGCGCGCATCCGCGTCGGCGCGGGCGGGATCATGCTCCAGCACTACAGCCCGCTGAAGGTGGCCGAGTGCTTCCGCGTGCTGGAGACGCTCTTCCCCGGGCGCATCGACCTCGGGATCGGCCGCGCGCCGGGCGCCGACGCGCTCACGGCGCGCGCGCTCCGCGACGACGCGAGCCTCGAGCGCTTCCCCGCCGAGGTCGCCGACGTCGTCGGCTTCCTGCGCGGGAGCCTGCCCCCCGAGCACCCCTACGCGAGGGTGATTGCGATGCCGAGCGGGCCTGGGACGCCGGAGATCTGGCTCCTCGGCTCGAGCGACCAGAGCGCGATGGTGGCGGCGCACCTCGGCCTCGGGTTCTCGTTCGCGCACTTCATCAACGACGAGGGGGGCGTCGACGTCACCCGCGCCTACGCGCGGGACTTCCGGCCGTCCGAGCTCCTGCCCACGCCGCGGGCGTCCGTCGCGGTGTTCACGGTCTGCGCCGACACCGAGGCCGAGGCGCTGCGCCTGGCGAAGAGCCGCGACCTCTTCATCGCGCGCCTCTACACCGGCCGGCGCGGCCGCTACCCGTCGGTCGAAGAGGCGGAGAGCCATCCATACACGGCGCACGAGCGGGCGATCGTCGAGCACGCGCGGCGGCGCACCATCGCGGGCGCGCCCGAGCAGGTGCGCGACCGGCTCCTGGCGCTCGCGTCCGCGTACGGCGTGGACGAGCTGGTCGTCGTCACGATCACCCACGACGGGAAGGCGCGCCTCCGCTCGTACGAGCTGCTCGCGCAGGTCTTCGGCCTGGCGGAGCCGCCGCCGCCCGCCTGACGCGTCGCATCGAGCGACGTTCTTGTCTCGGTCGTGGAAGTCTGCGACACTCCCGGCACCTCACGGGGGAGGTCACCATGGCCGGACGCCGCTGTCTCGCCGCCGTCGCCGCCGCCGCCGTCCTGTCCGCCGCCGCCGTCGTGGGCGCCGCCGAGAAGAAGGTCATCCGCCTCTGGCAGACGGAGACGGAGCCGCAGACTCTCGCCGTACTTCATCAAACTGCCGCGGAGTACGAGAAGACCCATCCGGACGTGGTCGTCAAGATCGAGGGCCTCGCCTGGGGCGACCTCGAGAAGAAGCTCACCGCCGCGCTCGCCGCCGGCGCGCCGCCCGACGCCGCGCACGGCCAGCCGATCACCTGCGTGTCGTTCGCGGCGAAGGGGCTCCTGCGGCCCGTCGACGACCTCGCCGACGCGATCCCCCGGGACGACCTCGTCGACGCCTTCAGGAACCTCTGCCGCTGGGACGGCAAGACGTACGGCGTCGGCCATTCGCCGGCGTCGTCGGTCTTCGTGTACCGCAAGGACCTGCTCGCCCAGAAGGGCCTCAGGGTGCCGAAGACCTGGGACGAGCTGATCCAGGTGGCCGACGCGCTCCGCGAGGTGAAGGACGGGCAGGTCGTCCGCTACGGGCTCTCGATGACGGGGCAGCCGCTCTTCATCAACATCGCGATCGGCGAGCTCCTCAAGACGAACGGGGGGAGGCTCTTCGACGCCGACGGCCGGCCGACGCTCACCGAGAAGCCCGTGCTCGAGCTGCTCGACTTCTACAAGAAGCTCAACCGCGTGCTGCCGCCGGGTTGGACGGGCCACGGCTACCTCGACACCTTCGCGAACCTCGCCAACGGCAAGGCGGCGATGGTCTACCAGGCCTACGGGCGCGGCGTCGGCTACATCGAGAAGTACGCGCCCAAGGAGATCGCCGACCCCGAGCACTTCGCCGTGGCCGACAAGGTCGTGGGCCCGTCGGGCCGGACGCCCGCGGCGCAGCTCGACTGCGAGCCCTGGATGGTCTTCAAGGACGCCAAGGGCGCCGCCGAGGCCGTGGACTTCCTGAAGTTCTTCTTCCGGGACGACAACTACGTCCCGTACCTCCACTCCGTGCCGATCCACCTGCTGTCGATCAAGAAGTCCACCACGCGGAGCGCGCGGTACGCCGACAACGCGATGATCCGGAAGTGGCGGCCCTGGGTGGACATGCAGGAGAAGTACTTCAAGAACGACTGGATCAAGCCCGTCCTCGTCACGGACTGGGAGGACATGAAGAAGCCCTACCTCCTCGAGGTGATGGGCTCGGGCATCCTCGTGGACATGGTGCTCGACTCGGTGAAGGGCGTGCCCTCCGCCGAGGCGGCCGCGAAGGCGCAGAAGCGGGTCGAGGAGCTGCTGACGAGCTCCGGCTATCTGAAGAAGTAGCGTTGAGCGCGCGGGCGCTGGGAGCGCTGTGGGTCCTCCCGGCGCTCCTCCTCATCGGCGCGCTGACCCTCTATCCGGTCGGTTACGCGGTCTGGCTCTCGTTCTTCGACAAGCACTCGTTCTTCCCCGCCGAGCGCTGGGTCGGGCTCGGCAACTACGCGCGGATCGCCCGCGACGCCGAGTTCTGGGACAGCGTGTGGAAGGGCGTGGTGTACGCCGGGGCGACGACCGCGCTCCAGCTCGTGCTCGGCGTCGCCGCCGCGCTGGTCCTCCACCAGGCGTTCCGCGCCCGGACGCTCGTCCGCGCGCTCGTCCTGTTCCCGTACATGATCCCGACGATCGTCGCCGTGATCGTCTGGCGCTGGCTCCTGAACGAGACCTACGGCCTCGTGGACCACCTCCTGCTCAGCTTCCGGCTCGCGAGCCAGCCGGTCGTGTGGCTCGGCGTGGACCACATGATGACGTCGGTGGTCGCGGTGAGCGTGTGGCAGTTCACGCCGTTCGTGGTCGTGAGCGTGCTCGCGCGGCTCCAGACGATCCCGCCCGAGCTCCACGAGGCGGCGCGCGTGGACGGCGCGTCCGCGTGGTCGCGCTTCCGCCACGTCACGCTCCCCCAGCTCCGCGCGGTCCTCTTCGTCGTGATCCTGCTGCGCTCGATCTGGATGTTCACCAAGTTCGATACCGTGTGGCTCTGGGGCGAGGGGGCGGGCGCCGGGCGCGAGATCCGCACGCTGCCGATCTACGCCTACATGCGGACCTTCACCTACTACCAGGCCGGCTTCGGCGCCGCGCTCTCGGTGCTCATGTTCCTCATGCTCATGGCGGCGACGCTCGTCTACTTCCGCCTCTTCTGGCGCGAGGAGGCGGCGTGAGGCGGCGCGCGTGGCGCGCGTTCGTCCACGCCGCCGCGCTGGGCCTCGCGGCGCAGGCCGTCCTTCCACTGTTATGGATGCTCTCGACGGCGCTCAAGCCGCCCCGCGAGGTCTTCGCGACGCCGCCGACGCTCGTGCCGGCGGCGCCGACGCTCGAGAACTTCGCCCGCCTGCTCCGCGAGACCGCGTTCCTGACGTACTTCTGGAACAGCGTCGTGGTCTCGGGGCTGACGGTGCTCCTCACGCTGGCGGTCGGCGCGCTCGGCGCCTACGGCCTCACGCGCTTCGCGTTCCCCGGGCGCGAGGCGGTGGCGCGGCTCATCCTCTGCACCTACATGTTCGCGCCGATCATGATCGTGGTGCCGATCTACATCATGGCGCGGCGGCTCGGCCTCGTGAACACGCACGCGGCGCTCGTGCTCTCGTACGCCTCGTTCTGCCTGCCGTTCGCGCTGTGGCTCCTGCGCGCGTTCTTCCAGTCCATCCCGCTCGAGCTCGAGGAGGCGGCGCTGGTGGACGGCGCGGGGCGCGGGCGCGCGGTGCTCCACGTCGTGCTGCCGCTGGCGCTCCCGGGCCTCATCGCGACGTCGATCTTCACCTTCACTTTGGCCTGGAACGATTACGTCTTCACGCGCATCCTGATCGCGTCGGACGAGCTCAAGACGCTGCCGGTCGGGGTCCAGGACCTCTTCGCGGCGGCGGTCGTGGACTGGGGGCTCGTCATGGCGGCCGGCGTGCTCATCACCATCCCCGCCCTCGCGTTCTTCATGGCGGTGCAGCGCCACCTCGTGGCGGGCTGGGGAACCGGAGGGCTCAAGGGATGACTCCTCGTATCGGGTTCTCGCTCCAGGGCCGTGGCGCGCTCGCCGGTCGCGAAGCGATCACCACGCTGGCCCGCCGGGCCGAGGCGCTCGGCTTCGACTCGATCTTCGTGACCGACCGGCTGCTGATCCCGGTGCGGAGCGCCTCGCCCTATCCGTACTCGGCGACCGGCGCGTTTCCGCTCGGGCCCGACGAGCCCTGGCTCGAGGCCCTCACCGCGGTGACCTACCTCGCCACGGTGACGGAGCGCATCGCCGTCGGCACGAGCGTCCTCGTGATCCCGTACCGGAACCCGGTGTTCACCGCCAGGGCGCTCGCGACGGCCGATTACCTCTCGGGCGGCCGCGTGATCCTCGGCGCGGGCATCGGCTGGTGGCGCGAGGAGTTCGACGGTCTCGGCGTCAGGTTCGAGGAGCGCGCCGCGCGGACGGTCGAGTACCTGAAGCTCATGAAGGAGATCTGGGCCAAGCCGCGCGTCGCCTTCGAGGGCCGCTTCGCGCGCGTCGCCGAGGCGGGCGGGACGCGCCCGCACCCGGCGCGGCCGATCCCGATCTGGATCGGGGGCCACAGCGACGCCGCGCTCCGGCGCGTGGTCGCGGTCGCCGACGGCTGGCACCCGCTCGGCCTCCGGCCGCCGGTGGGCCTCCATCCACCGGAGATGGCCGCCGCCGTCCGGCGCCTCCGTGACATGGCGGCGGCCGCGGGACGCGATCCGAAGACCATCACGATCACGTTCAAGGGGCCGGTGAAGTTCGACGGCGGCGGCGCGACGGAGCGGACGCCGCTGACGGGCTCGTCCGCCCAGATCGCGGAGGACCTCCAGGCCTACGTCACCGCCGGCGTCGAGCACTTCGTGCTGGATTTCTCGGTGCCAACCGTCCCGGAGATGCTGGAGGTGCTCGAGCGGGTGGCCGCCGACGTCCGGCCGCGGGTATCATAGCGGGCGGGATGGATCGCGGCCTCCGCCACCTCGCCCTCAGGACCCGGGACCTCCGGCGCACCGAGCGCTTCTACCGCGACGTGCTGGGCCTCGCGCGGGCCTTCGACCACCCCGGGATGCTCTTTCTCGAGACGCCGGGGGGCCGCGATCTCCTGAACTTCGTCGGGACGCGACGGCGGTTCGACCCGGCGGCCGGCGGGCTCGACCACTTCGGCCTCCACATCCCGCCCGCCCGGTGGCGGGAGGTCCGCGAGCGCGTGAAGCGCGCCGGCGTCAGGATCCGCGGCCGGCGCGGGCGGACCGCGATCTACATCGCCGACCCGAACGGCTACACCGTCGAGCTCTACTGCGACTGACCGGTTCACGCTGGGGAGGACGCCACGATGGTCAAGCGCGGGTTCCAGGTATTGAACTCGGGACCGCTCGCGACCCGCGAGCCCGTGCTCGAGGCGGCGCGCCGCGCCGAGGCGCTCGGCTACGACGCGCTCGTCGTCACCGACCACATCGTGATCCCGCGGCGGATCGAGTCGCGGTACCCCTACAACGCCACGGGGCGCATCGCCGTGCCGCCGGACGCGGACTACCTGGAGCCGCTCTCGATGCTCTGCTTCCTCGCGGGGGCGACGGCGCGGATCCGCTTCGGGCCCTCCGTGCTCGTCGCGCCCTACCGGAACCCGGTGCTGACGGCGAAGATGCTCGCGACGGCGGACGTGCTGTCGGGCGGGCGGCTCTTCGTCGGCGTCGGCGTCGGCTGGATGCGCGAGGAGTTCGAGGTCATGGGCGCGCCGCCGTTCGAGGCGCGCGGCGCCGTCACCGACGAGTGGCTCCAGCTCTTCGTCAAGCTGTGGACCGAGGACGCCCCGGTGTTCGAGGGGAAGTATTATCGCGTGCGCGACATCGGCTGCTTCCCCAAGCCCGTCCAGAAGCCGCACCCGCCGATCTTCGTCGGCGGCAACAGCCGGCCGGCGATCCGCCGCGCCGCGCGCTACGGCCAGAGCTGGCACGCGTTCCGGGTCCCCGCCGGCGAGCTCCCCGCGCACCTCGCGTACCTCGGCGAGCAGGTGAAGGCGAACGGCCGGCCGCCGGGGGCGTGCGGGCTCAGCGTGCGCTACGGCGTCCGCGTCGTCGGCGCCGGCGGCGACGCCGCGCGGCGACCCCCCGAGGAGCCCGGGCGCGTCTTCGTCGGCACGGCCGCGCAGGTCGTCGAGCAGCTCAAGCCGGTCGTCGCCCTCGGCCCGACGCACGCGATCTTCGACTGCCGGACGGGCTCCCGGGCCGAGGTGCTCGAGACGATGGAGCGCCTGGCCGACGAGGTCTGGCCCAAGCTCGGCTGAGCCGGTGAGGCGCCTGGCCCGCGCGCTCCGCCTGCGGTGTCCCCACTGCGGCGGGGACAGGCTCATGCAGTCCTGGTTCGTGCTCCGCGAGCGCTGCGCTGCGTGCGGCCTCCGCTTCTAGCGCGGCGAGGATCAGGACTACCGGCTCGGCGCCTACCTCCTGAACTTCATCGTGACCGAGGTGGTCTTCGCGGTGCTTCTCCTTCTGGCGCTCGTCGCGACCTGGCCGCGGCCGCCGTGGAACCTCATCCTCTGGGGCGGCGCGGCGCAGATGATCCTCACGCCGATCGCCTTCTACCCGTTCGCCAAAGCGCTCTGGCTCGCGGCCGACCTCGCCTTTCGCCCGCCAAGGCCGGACGACTTCGCCCCCGACCGCGCCGCGGGCTAGCCGCGCTGGACGAGCCAGATCCCGAGGGCGACGACCGCCGCGCCCAGGAAGTCGCGCGCGTGGAGCGCCTCGCCGAGGAGCAGCGCGCCGAGGAAGATCCCGAAGATCGGGTTCAGGAAGAAGTAGGCGCTCGCCCGCGTCGCGTCGCCGTGCGTGAGGAGCCAGAACCAGATGAGCATGCCGACCCACGAGACGCCGACGATCAGGTAGGCCTGCGCGCCGAGGAACGACGCGGTGAGCTGCACCGCGCGCAGGTCCTCCCAGGCGAGCACGGGCACGGCGAGGACGAGCCCCGCGACCAGGAGCTGGCCGCCGTTGAGCACGAGCAGGTCGACGCCGGGGTCCGCGCGCTTGAAGAGGAGCGTGCCCGCGACGAGGCACGCGATCGAGAGCAGGATCAGCGCCATCGCGCCGGGCTCGTTGTCGGGGCCGATCCGGCTCCACATGACCCACACCACGCCCCCGAAGCTCGTGAGGAGCCCGAGGACCTTCCGCGCGGTGAGCCGCTCGCCGAGGAGCCACGCCGCGCACAGGGCGAGCATCAGCGGGTTCGTGCTCGCGAGCACCGCGCCCATCCCCGCCGACAGGTGGCGGAGGGCGACCGCCGTGAGCCCGAGGTAGAGCGCGTAGTTGAGCACGCCGAGCGCCGCGAGCGTCCGCCAGTCGGTGAGCCGCGCGGGGAGCGCCGTGCCGCGCCAGCGCGCGATCAGGAGGAGCGCCGCGCCCGCGACGATGAAGCGCGAGGACATGAGGAAGAGCGGGGGCGACGAGCGCAGGCCGATCTTGACCGCGCTGAAGGCGGACGCCCAGAGCAGGGAGAAGAGAACGGCGAGCGCGGTGTAGCGCAGGACGACGCCGGGCGCGCCCCGCTAGCAGTTCATGTACTTCGAGCTGACGAGGGGCTTCGCGCTGCCGTCGTCCGCCCACGTCGTGCGCGGCAGGCCGACGAGGTCCTTGCCGTAGACGTGGATCTCGACGGTGTCGCGCGGGGTGGGGTTGCGCATCCGGTGGACCTCGTCGCCGGGCACCAGACGGGAGACGGCGCCGGGCGTGTGGCGCATGACGCGCGTCACGTCGAGCGTCGCCTTCGCGGCGCCGGCCCTCACGGCGTAGCGCGTCTCCTCGATCTCGTTCTCGATGACGCCGATCACGCCCCACGTCTCGTGGTTGTGGGCCGGCGCGGTCTCGCCCGGGCCCCAGATGACTGACGTCACGTTGAAGTGCGGCGCCCGGTGGAGCAGGTAGCGGCCGCGCTTGACGCCCGCGGGCTTCCGACGGAACTCGGCGGGGACCGACTCGGGGTTCTGGACGAGCCGGGGGAGGAGGGGCGACACGCGCTCCGCGATCCGGTGCGCGGACTGCTCCGCGCGCGCGATGCGGTCCACGTCGGCGATGAAGTCCGCGAGCGTGTAGGTCGCCGTCGCCATGCCCGATCCTCCTATGGCTCCGCCGGGGTGTCCTTCCGGCCGCCCCATTCTGTCCACGATCCGTCGTACACCGCAACTTTCTCCTGGCCGAGGAGGTGGAGGCCGAGCGCCAGCACCGACGCGGTGACGCCCGAGCCGCACGAGGTGACGACGGGCCGCGCGAGGTCGAGCCCCGCGGCCTCGAACAGGCGTGCGAGCGCCTCCGGGCCGAGCAGCGTGCCGTCGGACCGGTGGAGCCGCTCGTACGGGAGGTTCAGGCTCCCCGGGATGTGGCCGCCGCGGAGGCCCGCCCGCGGCTCGGGCTCGGTGCCCGCGAAGCGCCCCGCGGAGCGCGCGTCGAGCACCTGCTCGCGGCGCGACCGGAGGTTCGCGCGCATCTGGGCGAGGTCGCGCACGAGGCCCCGGCGCAGGCGCGCGGTGAAGCGCCGCGGCTTCGGGGCGGGGGCGCCCGACTCGACGGGGCCGCCCTCGGCCCGCCACTTCGGGAGGCCGCCGTCGAGGACGGCGACCCGGTCGTGGCCGAAGGCGCGGAAGGTCCACCAGACGCGCGCCGCGCTGACGACGCCGCGCGTGTCGTAGGCGACGACGAGGTCGCGCGCGCCGATCCCGAGCGCGCCGACGCGCGCGGCGAACGTCCGGGCGGTCGGCAGCATGTGCGGGAGCGGCGACGACGTGTCGGCGATCGCGTCGATGTCGAAGAACACCGCGCCCGGGACGTGCGCCGCCTCGAACTCGGCGCGCGCGTCGCGCTTGAGGTGCGGCATGTGCCACGAGCCGTCCACCACGCGCACCGTGCGGCGGCCGAGGTTCGCCGCGAGCCAGTCGGTCGTGACCAGCGGGCGCACGCTCATAGGAGCCTGTGCGGGCTTCGCCCCTCCTGGTCGAGACCCTCCTCCCAGGTGAGATACCTGACCATCGCCTCGCGCCCGCGGTCGTACGCCTTCGGCACCACGTCGTCGGGCTCGTCGAGGAGCCGCGTGGCGCCGCGCTCGAGCGGGCGCCCGGCCTCCGCCCACGCGCGGGTGCCGCCCTCGAGGGCGCGCGCCGCGCCGTACCCGAGGCCGGCGAGCGTCGCCGCGGCGAAGGTCGAGGCGACGCCGTCGCTACATGTAATGACGATGGACTGTCGCGTGTCGGGCGCGACGCCGGCGATCAGCAGCTCGAGCCGGCTCCGGCAGAGCCACGCGGCACCCGGCACGTGGCCGCGCGCGTAGGCGTCGCTCTGGTCCACGTCGAGGACGCGCGCGCCGCCGAGATCGCCCGGCTTCACCCAGCCGACGCGCTCGCGGGCGCGGTCCCAGCCCGCGGGGGCGACGCTCGCGGGCCCGCGCTCGAGCGCGCCGCCAGCCTGCTCCCACGCTGGGACGCCGCCGGCGAGCGCCGCCACGCGCGGAAAGCCCATCCGCCGGAGCCACGCCGCCGTCATCACGGACCGGACGAACCCGTCGCACACGAGGACGATGGACGCGGCGCGCACGGCGACGTACTCGTCGGTCGCCTGGACCGCCTGGCCGCCGGGCGCCCAGACGGCGCCAGGCACGTGGCCGGCGGCGTACTCGTCCGCGGTCCGCACGTCGAAGAGATAGACGTTCTCGCTCTCGCGTCGCGCGAAGCGTGCCGCCAGCTCGTCGGACGAGACGAGGGGGACGCCGTCCTCCGCGGCGACGCGCTTGGCGACCGTGGCGGCCAGCGCGCGGCCCTTCGGCGAGACGGGCGGGGCCCAGCGCGCCGCGCCGCGCTCGAGCTCGAGGCCGGCCAGCGTCCAGCCCATCGTGCCGTTCTCGAGCGCGACGATCGGGTTCGGCAGCTTCATCCGGCGGAGCGACTCGGCGCCGATGTAGGAGCGAGTCCGGCCGCCGCAGTGGACGACGATCGTCGTGTCCGGCCGCGGGACCAGCTCGCCGATGCGCAGGACCAGCTCGCCGCCCGGCACGCTGACGGCGCCCGGGATGCAGCCGCGCGCGTATTCCTCGGGCGTGCGCGAGTCCACGATGACCAGGTCGTCGCCACGCTCGATGCGTCCCAGGAGCTCGCGGGGCGCGATCTCGGGCGTCTTCTGCTCGTGGCGCATCCGCTCCCCGAAGACCTTGCTCGGCACGTTGATGCCCTCGACCAGCGGCCGCCCCGCGGCGCGCCACGCGGCGAGCCCGCCCTCGAGCGCGTCGACCTGCGCGTAGCCGAGCTCGCGGAGGGTCGGTGTCGCGAGCGCGGCGAGGCGGCCGTCCTCGTCACAGAGGACGATCGGCGTCGCCGGCGCGGGCACGAGCCCCCGCAGGCGGAGCTCGAGGAGCCGCCGGGGCAGCGAGGTCGCGCGGAAGATGTGGCCGCGCTCGTAGGCGCCCTTCTCGCGGAGGTCGAGCACCGCGTGGGGGGCGTCTCCGGCCATGAGCGCGGCGAGCCGGGCGGGCGTGAGCATGCCGGGCGCCCATCTTGCCTTCGCGCCGGGGGCGACGCAAGCTGGAAACGCCATGACGCAGGACGAGGCGTTCGCCGCGCTCCGCGGTGACGACGCGCGGCTGGCGAGCCGTGCCGAGGCCGCGCTCTGGGAGCTGTGGCACCGCTCGGGCGACCCCGACGTGGACGCGCTCCTCGGCCGGGGGATCGCCGCGCTCGGGCAGGGCAACCTCGAGGACGCCGAGCGGCTCTTCGGCCTCGTCATCGGCCGTGCGGAGCACTTCGCCGAGGGCTGGAACAAGCGGGCGACCGTCCGCTACATCGCGAAGAACTACCGCGGCTCGATCGCCGACTGCCGGGAGACGCTCGCGAGGAACCCGCGCCACTTCGGCGCGCTCTCGGGCCAGGGCCTCTGCCACCTGGCGCTCGGCGAGCCCCACGAGGCGGCGGCGATGTTCCGGCGCGCGCTCGCCGTCCACAGGCACCTCGAGGGCGCGCGCCACAACCTGGCCGTGGCTCTCGGCGAGGCGGTGCGAGGCAACGGCCACTCGTGACCTTTCCGAGCGGGCTCCGCGCCCTCGACCACCGCGACTTCCGCCTCTTCTGGACGGGGCAGCTCGTCTCGCTGATCGGGACCTGGATGCAGTCGGTCGCCCAGTCGTGGCTCGTGCTCCAGCTCTCGGGCTCGCCGCTCAAGCTCGGGCTCATCGGCACCTTCCAGTTCGCCCCCGTCTTGCTGTTCTCGGTCGTCGCGGGCGCGCTCGTGGACCGGCTGCCCAAGCGCCGGCTGATCCTCGCGACCCAGACGCTCCTGGCCCTCCAGGCGTTCACGCTCACGGCCCTCGTGTGGACGGGGCACGTCAGGTACTGGCACGTCGCGGTGCTGGCACTCCTCCTCGGGTGCGCGAACGTCATCGACATGCCGACCCGCCAGGCGTTCATCGTCGAGATGGTCGGCCGGGGCGACCTCGTCAACGCGGTCGCCCTCAACTCGGCCGCCTTCAACGGGGCGCGCATCGTGGGCCCCGCGCTGGCGGGCCTCCTGATCGGGCGCTTCGGCCTGGCCCCGGCGTTTCTCCTGAACGGCCTCTCGTTCCTCGCCGTGCTCGGCGCGCTCTCGCTCGTCCGCGCGGAGGGCGCGCCGCGCCCGCGCGCCGCGACGACGATGGGCGAGGACGTGCTGGCGGGGCTGCGCTACGCGCTCAGCACGCCGCGCGTCGCGCTGATGCTGAGCCTCGTCCTGGTCGTGAGCCTCTGCGTGATGAACTTCTCGGTGTTCGTGCCGCTGCTCGCGCGGAACGTGCTCCGCCTGGACGCCGCGGGGTTCGGCTTCCTGATGGCGGCGCTCGGGGTCGGCGCGGTGACGGGGGCGCTGTCGCTGGCGACCCTCGGCGGCCGCCAGACGCCGCTGCGCGCGATCCTCCTCGCGGGCGTCCTCGCCTGCCTGACGCTCCTCGGGCTCGCGGCGGCCCCCGAGTTCCACGCGGCCGTCGTGCTCCTCTTCCTCACCGGCTTCTTCTCGATCGTCTGCATCGCGAGCTGCAGCACGACGCTCCAGCTCGCCGCGCCCGACGAGCTGCGGGGCCGCGTGATGAGTCTCCACACGCTGATGTTCGGCGGCAGCTTTCCGCTGGGCGCGTTCATGACGGGCGCGATCGCCGAGGCCTTCGGCGTGGCGGCGGCCCTCGTCGCGGCCGCGGGCGCCGGGCTCGCGGGCCTGGCCGCGATCGCGCTCTGGTGGCGCTCGCAGCGCCTCTAGCGCGCGTCGGCCGCGCTCAGACGTACGCGGGGCCGTCGATGACCGGGTGCCCGGCGAGGAAGCCCTCGTCCACCTCGACGCCGATTCCCGGCTTCGGAAGCGGCGCGACGCGGCCCTCGCGGTCGAGCGCGTAGGGCGCGCTCGTGAGCTCGTCGCGGAAGAGGTTGCCCCGCGACACGTCCGCCTCGAAGTACCCCCCGTTCTCGATCGCCGCGAGGAAGTGGATGGATGCGGCCATGTTGAGGCCGGTCATGGACGTATGGGGATGGATCGGGAGCTTCCAGGCGCTCGCCATGGCGGCGATGCGCAGACCCTCGGTGACGCCGCCGGTCTTCGAGAGGTCGGGCTGGAGGATCGTGATCACGCGGTCCTCGAGGACGCGCGTGAACTCGAAGCGCGTGTAGTGGTTCTCGCCCGCGGCGAGCGGCACCCGGCCGAAGGTCGCGGCGAGCGCGTAGCTCCGGTGGTCGTGGGCGGGGAACGGCTCCTCGAGCCAGCCGACGCCGTGCGCCTCGAGGCCGGGCATGGCCCGGCGCGCGTCCGCCACCGTGTAGCCCGTGTTCGCGTCGGTCAGGATCACGAGGCCGTCGCCGAAGGCCTTTCGCACGGCGGCGACGCGCTCGAGGTCGCGCTCCGGCGTGTCGCCGATCCTGAGCTTGAGCGCCCGGTACCCCTGGCCGACGAGGGCGCGGGCCTCGTCCACGAGCTTCGCCGGCTCCTGATAGCCCAGCGAGACGCCCCCCGCGTACGCCGGGATCGGCCGGGCGGTCCCGCCGAGGACCCGGTAGAGCGGCCACCCGACCGCCTTGCCGCGGATGTCCCAGAGCGCCATGTCGATCCCGCTGAGCCCGATCGCGGCGCCGGCGCCCATGCCGTGGCTCCCGAGCTGCATCTTGTAGACGCGCGCCCACACGCCGACGACGTCGGCCGCGTCGAGCCCGAGGACGAGCTGGCGCAGGGTGGTGTTGACCAGGTGGGCGACGCTTCCGGGCGCGCGGCCGTGATGCGCCTCGCCCCAGCCCACGAGGCCGTCGTCGGTCGTCACCTTGACGAGGACGGCGTCGCGCTTGACCGCGCGTCCGATGCCGAGCGTGACGCCGGCGCCCGGCGGGACCGGGAACGAGGTCGCGTAGGCCGTGACGTCCGCGATCTTCATTCCTCGCCGACCCTGACGAGGAGCTTGCCGAAGTTCCGGCCCCGGAGGAGGCCGATGAACGCGCGCGGTGCCTCCTCGAGGCCGACGACGACGTCCTCGCGGTAGCGGAGCTTCCCCTCGCGGTACCAGCCGCCCACGTCGCGCAGGAAGTCGCCGAGCCGGTCCATGTGGTCCGAGACGATGAAGCCCTTGATGAGCGCGCGGTTCACGAGGACCGGCACGAGGTTCGGTCCGGGCGGGAGCTCCGTGGCGTTGTACTGGGAGATGAGCCCGCAGAGCGGGACGCGCGCGTTCTGGTTGAGGAGCTTGAGGACGGCCGCGAGCACGTCGCCGCCGACGTTGTCGAAGTAGACGTCGATCCCGCCCGGGCACGCCTTCTGGAGCGCGGGCCCGAGCGGCTCGGCCTTGTAGTCCACGCACGCGTCGAAGCCCGCCTCCTTCACCACCCACGCGCACTTCTCGGGCGAGCCCGCGACCCCGACCGCGCGGCAGCCCGTGAGCCTGGCGAGCTGGCCGACGATCGAGCCGACCGCGCCCGAGGCCGCCGAGACGACCACTGTCTCGCCGGGCTTCGGCCGGCCGATGTCGAGGAGGCCGACGTACGCGGTCAGCCCCGGCATCCCGAGGACGCCGAGCGCCGTCGTGAGGGGCGCCGCCTTCGGGTCGAGTTTCCGGAGCCCCGCGCCGCTGCTCACCGCGTAGGCTTGCCAGCCGTTGAACCCGAGCACGAACCCGCCCTTCGGGAACGCGGGGTTCCTGGACTCGATTACCTCACTGACGGTGCCGCCGATCATCACGCTGCCGAGGGCGGGGTTCATGCCCCCCGTGTACGAGCGCCCCTCGTTCATGCGGCCGCGCATGTAGGGGTCGAGCGAGAGGTAGATCGTCCGGCAGAGGATCTCGCCCTCCCCCGGGACGGGCAGGGGCGACTCGACGAGGTCGAAGTCCGAGACCGTGGGCTCGCCCTTCGGGCGGCTCCGGAGAAGGACCTGGCGGTTCAATAAGTTTTGCATGGGGGCAAGGCTACACTAGACTCAGGGGAGATGGCGATGCGTGCTCTCGCCAAGGAATGGTGACGGATTTCATCCCGGACACCCCGTCCGTTGCCCGCCCGTACTGTCCTGGTTGTGAGCCCGAAGCAGACCCGAGTTCAGAGATCCTCGACGTGCGCTGGTGCGAATCCCACTCGCCGATGCGCGACGGTCTCGACGACGCCGTGGTGAGCGCCGCGGCCTACCTGTCGGGAAGCGCGGAGGCGGGGGGCGACGACAACCGACGCTGGTGCGAGGTTCTCCACCGGCGCCGCTGAGGCCGCCGGTGCACGGCTCCGGGCTACTCCAGGTCGCGTAGCGAGCGGACGATCCGATGCGGCCGCACGGGGCTGCCCGCCGGCAGTCCGCGTCCCGCGCGGTCCACCCAGACGCCTTTGAGTCCGAGGGACTGGGGAGCCTCCACGTCGAACTCGAGGTGATCGCCGACCATCCACGCGTCCTCGGGCGCCGCGCCGAGCTGCGCCAGCGCGTGGCGGTAGACGAGCGCGTCGGGCTTGCCGGCGCCGAACTCGCCCTCGATCACGATCGCGCCGAAGAAGGGCGCCAGGCCGTAGCGCTCGATCTTGTCCCGCTGCATCGCGGCGTCGCCGTTGGTCACGAGGCCCAGGGGGACGCTGCGGCGCCGAAAGCGCTCGAGGCTCTCGAGCGCGTCGGGGAACAGGCGCATCGCGGCCCGGCGGCGGGCGGCGAAGTCGCGGGCGATCGCCGGCGCCAGGCCGTCGGCCTCCAGCTGAAGGCGTGCGAGGGCGAACTCCACGATGTGCTGCCACGCGCCCAGCATGTCCACACGCTCGCGCCGGTGGCGCGCGGGGTCGTCCCAGAACCAGCGGCGAGCTTCAGCGACCGCTTCCACCAGCTTCGCGGCATCGGCCCCGGCGGGCGCGTGCGCGCGCACCGCCTCCTGCCAGTGGGCGTCCACGCCCTCCGAGTAGTCGAGCAGCGTGTCGTCGAGGTCGAAGAGGAGCGCTTTCACGCGTCTATTGTAGCGGGGTCCGCGAGGCCGGTGGCACTCGGGACGTGCCCTGAGCAAGGAGCGTGGCGGCTCCGTTCCGCATGCGCTATCCGGTCATCGGCCTCCGCGAGTCCGGTGGCACTCCGGACGTGCCCTGAGCGAGGAGCGTGGCGGCTCCGTTCCGCATGGCGCTATCCGGTCATCGGATCCGCGAGGCCGGTGGCACTCCGGACGTGGGCGCGAGCTCGACGACGAGGCCGTCGCCCCAGCCGTACTTAGCCTCGGAGCGCTCCCGCGCGGCGCGGGCGAGCTCAGGCTCGCGCCGGGCGTCCACCAGGCGCGCCCGCGCGCTGGAGCGCCTGCGGCCAACGCGCACGCTCACGCTCGGATCCGCCAGGAGGTTCCGGACCCAGTGCGCCCGCCGGCCGTGCTCGGCGATCACGTAGTGGCGGCCGTCGAGCCGGGTGAACCAGATCTCGATCTCGCGCGGGCGTCCGGTCCGCCGGCCGGTCGTCGTGAGGTAGAGGTACGCGGGCTCCCGAGACCTGGGCCGCTTCACTCACGCGGTGTCGCCGGCGATGACGCCGAGGGCGACCTCGACCGCTCGCAGCATGAGCGCCCCGTCCATGCTCGGCTGCTCCTGGCCCGAGGCGGCGACCATCGAGGGCAGGAGCGGGAAATGGATGAAGCCGACCTTCGGCGCGCGGGCCCTGCGGCTCACCGCGTGGAGCGTGCCGTAGAGGGTCTGGTTGCAGAGGTACGTGCCCGCCGTGTTCGACAGGTACGCCGGGATGCCGTCCGCGGTGAGCGCGGCGAGGATCGCCTGGAGCGCGAGCGTCGCGAAGTACGCGGCGGGCCCGCCGGGCACGCACGGCTCGCCCTGGGCCCGGTATCCCGCGTTGTCGGGCTCCGCGTAGTCCATCACGTTCGCGGCGACGCGCTCGAGCGCGACGCGCGCCCGCCCGGCCGCGAGCCCCAGGTGCAGGACGGCGACCGGCTCGGCCTCGTCGAGGAGCGCCAGGACGCGGGGACCGGCCTCGGCGTGGTGGACCGGCAGGACGGCGCTCCGCACCTGCGCGGCGCCGAACCGCCGCCCGTCCACCGCCTTCGCGAGGCCCTCCGTCGGGTTCACGGTGAAGCCCGCGAACGGCTCGAACCCCGTCACGAGGATGACCGGCGTCTCGGCCACGGCTCCCTCCCGCGTGTCATTGTACTCATCCCCGCTGGACCAGCGGCCGGAGCCTCGGCAAGGCTGCGGCGACGCCCAGCGCGATCCCGGTCAGCAGGAGCCACGGCGGCGTGTACGACCCGGTGGCCTCGAGCGTTCCGCCGAAGAGCGGAGGACCGATCAGGGTCCCGGTCCACGCGAACGCCGTCGCGACGCCGGTGAGGAGCCCCGCGTAGCGCGGCCCGCCGATCTCCGCGATGAGGGCGAAGTAGAGGCCGACCCACCCGAACGCTCCGGCGCCGGCCACGAAGGCGACGGCGACGGCGATGGACGCCGGGAGCGCCGCGCCGAGGGCGAAGAGCGCGTACGCGGCGGCGCCGATGAGGGCGCTGGCGATGATCCCGGGCCTCCGCCGGCCGCCGAAGGAGCGGTCGCTGAGCACGCCCCAGGCGAGCCGGCTCGCCGTGCCGCCCGCCTGGGCGAGAGCCAGGACCTGTCCCGCGACGACCGCCGAGAAGGCGAACGTCTCCTTGACGAAGAGCGCCAGGTAGGCGAGGACGGACGACTGCGCGATGGAGAGGAGGAGCCCGCAGGCGAAGACGACGAGCACGGCGCGCCGCTGGAAGAAGAGCGACAGCTCCGCGAGCCGCGGCCGCTCCGCGGGACCGACCGCGGCGTGCTGTCGCGGCGAGCGGTAGGCGAGCAGGACGAGCGCGCCGGAGCCGATCGACGCCGCGCCCGCGGCCGCGAGGGCGTGCCGCCAGCTCGTCGCGGCCGCGAGCGGGGGGAGCGTCAGCGCGGCCGTCAGGATGCCGAGCGTGAGCCCTGTCTGCTTGATGCCCATGGCCATGCCGCGCCGGCGCGGAGGGAACCATTCGACGATCGCCTTGCCCGTCCCCGGGTTCAGCACGCTGAAGCCGAAGCCGGCGGCGACGAGGCACGCGAGCATCGCCCCGAAACCGGGGCTCAGCGCGGCGAGGACGACCATCGCGCCCGTGAGCACCTGACCGAGCCCGAGGTTCGCGCGCACGCCGAAGCGGTCGGTGAGCCAGCCCGCCGGCAGCGACATGAGGACGCCGCCGAGGTAGACCGCGGGCAGGAGGAGCCCCACCTGGAGCCGCGAGAGGCCGAACGCGTCGAGGAGGAACGGCGAGAGCGGCGCGACCGCGAGCGCGGCGAGCGCGCCGAGCGCGTGGGCGAGCGTCGCCAGCGTGAGGACCGCGCCGAGCGGCATCAGCGCTGGCGCAGGAGCGCCTCGGCCGCCTCCATGAGCGTCTCGGACAGGGTGGGATGGGCGTGGATCGTGCCCGCGAGGTCCTCGACCGTCAGCGCGGTCTCGACGGCGAGCGCGCCTTCGGCGATCAGCTCGCCCGCGCCGGGGCCGACGATGCCGACGCCGAGCACGCGCCCGGCGTCGGGGTCGGCCACGAGCTTCGTGAGCCCGTCCGAGCGGCCGAGGGTCGCCGCGCGCCCCGACGCGGCCCACTGGAACTTCGTGACCTTCACGGCGCGCCCCTCCCGCTGCGCCTGCGCCTCGGTGAGGCCGCACCACGCGACTTCCGGGTCGGTGAAGACGACCGCCGGGACGGCGACGTTGTCGAACGCCGCGGGCCGGCCGGCGATCGCCTCGGCCGCGACGACGCCCTGGCGCATCGCCCGGTGGGCGAGCATCGGCTCACCCGTGACGTCGCCGACGGCCAGGATGTGCGGGTCGGCCGTGCGGCACTGCGCGTCCACCGGGAGGAAGCCGCGGTCGTCGGGGCGCGCGCGCGTCGTCTCGAGGCCGAGCCCGGCGCTCGCGGGCCGCCGCCCGACGGCGACGAGCACGCGATCGAAGCCCGCGGCCACCTCGGGCGTCGCCTTCGTGCCGAGGCGGATCTCGGCGAAGAGCTTCTCGCAGCGGCGGGCGACCGGCTGGACGAGGTCGCGGTCCACGCCGGGCAGGAGCCCGTCCGTCATCTCCACGAGCGTCACCTTGCTCCCGAGCGCCGCGTAGACCTGGCCGAGCTCGAGGCCGATGTAGCCCCCGCCGACCACCAGCAGCCGGTCGGGCACCTCCGCGAGCTCGAGCGCCACGGTCGAGTCCATGAGCCGCGGGCCCGTGAGGCCGGGCAGCGTCGCCGGCCGCGAGCCGGTTGCGACGACCGCGTGCTTGAAGCGCACCTTCTGGGGCGCCTCGCCCTCCACGCGGAGCGTGCGCGAGTCCTCGAAGACCGCGCGGCCGCCGATCACCTCGACGCCCTTGGACTTCGCGACCGAGGCGAGTCCGCGCGCGAGCTTGGCGACGACGCGCTCGCTCTTCCACTTCCGCAGCGGGTCGAGCGAGACGCGCGGCTCGCCGAAGTCCACGCCGAACTCGCGCGCGCGCTCGGCCTCGGCGAGGACCGCGGCGACGTGGAGCAGCGCCTTCGACGGGATGCAGCCCTCGAAGAGGCAGGCGCCGCCCAGGCGCCTGCCCTCGTCCACCACGACCGTCTCGAGGCCGAGCTCGGCGCAGCGGAACGCCGCCGTGTAGCCGCCGGGCCCGCCGCCGACCACGGCGACGTCGACTTCGGTCACGAGGTCACCCATCACCATTACTGGATCACCCGTCCGCGCCGCCTACCACTCGAGCAGGAGCTGCTCGGGCCGCTCGAGCCGCCGCACGATGTCGGCGGCGAAGCGCGCGCCGTCGGCGCCGTCGGCCACGCGGTGGTCGAAGGTGAGCGTGAGCGGGAGCAGGACGCGCGGCACGATCCGGCCCTCGCGCACGGCCGGCTCCTCCCGCGCGCGCGCGGCGCCGAGGATCGCGACCTCGGGGTAGTTGATGATCGGGATCGCGCCGGTGCCGCCGAGCGCGCCGATGTTGGTGACCGTGAACGTCCCGCCGCGCAGGTCGTCGAGCGTGGCCTTGCCGTCGCGGACGCGCTGGGCGAGGGCCGCGAGCTCGCGCTGGAGCTCGGGCAAGGGCTTCGTGTCCACGTCGCGGATCACGGGGACGATCAGGCCGCGCTCGGTGGCCACGGCGATGCCGAGGTGGCGGTAGCGCTTCACGATCAGCTCGCCCGCCGCCGGGTCGAGGCTCGCGTTGAACTGCGGGTGGTCCCGGAGCGCCAGGGCCGCGGCCTTCAGGAGGAAGCTCGTCAGCGTGAGCGTGAGGCCGCGCTGCCGCGCCGGCTCGACGTTGCGCTTGATGATCGCGTCGAGGTCGGTGATGTCGGCGCGGTCGAAGTGCGTGACGTGGGGGATCAGCGTCGCGGAGAGCGCCATGCGCTCGGCGATCGTGCGGCGCAGGTGCGAGAGCGGCTGGCGCTCGACCGGCCCCCACTGCTCGAAGTTCGGCAGCGCGGGCGGCTCCACGCCGACGGGCGCCAGCGGTTTGGCGACGGCCGGACGCTGTGGCGCTGTGCGCCGCGCGCCGGCGGGGGCCGGTGCGGCGGGCGTTGGGCCGGCGGCGGCGCGGACGTCGTCGTCGGTCACTCGGCCGCCGCGCCCGGAGGCGCGCACGGCCCGCAAGTCGACGCCGATCTCGCGGGCGAGCCGCCGCGTCGCCGGCGTCGCCGCCACCGGCCCCGAGGCTCGCGCGGGCGCCGTCGCGCCGGCGACGGACGCGGACGAGGGTGCGGAGGGGGCGGGGAGGGGGCTCCGAGCGAGTGTCGTTCCGAGACGAGGAGCCCTCTCCCCGCCCCCTGCGCCCTTCGCCGCGTCCTCGTCGAACGTGACGAGGACGTCGCCGACTTTGACCGTCTGCCCCGCCTGCACGTGAACCTTGGTCACGCGGCCGCCGACGGGCGACGGGATCTCGACCGTGGCCTTGTCGGTCTCGACCTCGAGGAGCGGCGCGTCCTCGGCGACGACGTCGCCCTCGCT
>WNFJ01604582.1_pt1 | contig 51839 bp, 46 predicted proteins | sample 5400461 | NCBI WGS metagenome assembly WNFJ01 (sample SAMN13153349, study PRJNA577476) | soil metagenome | isolation source: 115 cm saprolite on Douglas fir-dominated hillslope | place: USA:California | collected 2013-09-17
TGTCGTGCTCGCCGCCTGGACGGTCCTGCTGCAGCGAACCCGCTTCGGCCGCTACGTGTACGCCATCGGCGGCAACCCCGAGGCGGCGCGGCGAGCCGGAGTCAGCCTGCCCGCCGTCCGAACCTGGGGCTTCGTTCTCGCCGCCCTGACCGCTGGGATCGCCGGCGTGCTGTTCGCCTCGTGGCAGGTCTCGCTGACCACCAACATCATCAAGACCGCCAACAGCTACGTGCTGCTGGCGGTGGCCGCGGCGGTCATCGGCGGCACCAGCCTCTTCGGCGGCCGGGGCAAGACCATCCACGGCGTACTGGGCGGCCTCGTCATCGGCGGCATCTACAACGGCCTCTACCTGCTAAACGTATCGAGCGAGTTGATTGACATCGTGGTCGCCGCAGTGCTACTCGCGGCGGCGACCGTCGATGTCCTCTCGCGCCGAGGCGCGCCGCGCCAGGCGTGACCTCAGCGGAAGCCACAATCCCCGGTAGTCACATAGAGCGGCTGGCCCTCCGCGTCTGCGCGGATCATCACCGTTGTGGGAAGACCACGTCCTCGCGAGAGCAATGCTCGCCGCCCAGTGCAGCGCGGTTTCCTGTCCCGGGACGGCTGACGCATATCGGCAACGCCTACTTCGTCTATTCATCGTCGGCAACCCGGCTGCCTGACCCACGTGCTGGGCACGGTCGGGGCCGGCGGATACGGACCTGGTCTCAGCGGGGATGGACGGGGCCGGGGCCGGGGCGGGTGGCGCGGGCAGGCCGTCGGGTGGGCGGGGTGGCGGCCTGGGTTGGCGGGGCCGGCGCGGGGCGCCGGAGGAGGGTGGCGAGAATTGTGGTGGCGGGCTGTCGATCCGGCGAAGGTCGTTCGTCGTACAGGTACCGGACCGATCCGAGAGTGACGGAGACAGACCATGACCGAGTACCTGATCCTCATCTACGAGCAGGAGAGCGGCTACGCCAACGGCGGGCAGGAGGCGTGGGAGGCGGCCGGGAAGGCACACGGCAGGTTCGCCGAGCAAGTCGTCGAGAAGGGCGGCAAGATCATCGACGGCAACGCGCTGCAGCCCACGGCCACGGCCACGTCGATCCGCGGCGACGTCGTGACCGACGGGCCGTTCACTGAGACCAAGGAGGCGCTGGGGGGCTACTACCTGATAGAGGCCCGCGACCTCGACCACGCCCTGGACATCGCCAAGCTCTGCCCGGCACCGTACGGCGGCGTCGAGGTTCGGCCGATCATGGACGCGTCCGGCGCGATGGGCTAGCCGGGCCGCGCGCGGGCGCCGAGCTACGCGCAGACCGACTGGCCGGTGTTGCTGCGCCTCTACGACCGGCTGCTCCGGGCCTGGCCCACGCCCGTGGTCGCGCTCAACCGCGCCGTGGTGCTCGTCATGGTCGGCGGGCCGCGGCCGCTCTGGCCGACATCGAGGCGGCGGCAACGCCGAGGCGGCCCGGCGGGCGGGCATCAACCTGAACCGGATCCGGGTCATGGCGTTCGCGCTCGGCGGCCTGATGGCCGGCGTGACCGGCATCCTGTTCGCGTCGCTGCTCGGCTCGATCTCGAACAACGTCAACGGCGGCCAATACGTGCTGTACTCCGTCGCTGGAGCGGTGATCGGCGGCGTCAGCCTGTTCGGCGGCCGGGCCGGATGCTGGGCGCCGTGCTCGGCGGCTTCGTCGTGGCCGTCATCTACAACGGCGTCATCCTGCTCGGGCTCGGCGCGGCCGGCCAGTACATCTGGACCGGAGCCGTGCTGCTCGCGGCGGTCTTGCTGGACGCGCTGGCCCGCCGGGGCACCGCCGGCGCGACCAACTGACCGCAGGCTGGCCGGCGTCGCGGGCGGAATACCCGGCATGGCACACTAGTTGTGCGTGATACACGTGCTCCGGGGTCGGTGAAACTCCGAACCGGCGGTAACAGTCCGCGACCCGGCCGATGCCATCGGTCGGCTGACCCGGTGGAACCCCGGGACCGACGGTAACAGTCCGGATGGGAGGCAGCACGTGCGCGGCCGGGCCGGTCCGGCCCGCTTGGCTGTGCTTGCGCATCCGCGCATCCCGCCGCGATCCCCGGAGCCTGTGGCAGGCAGGTGGCTCCGGAGGAGAACGAGGTGGATGCGGTGTTCACCGGAATCGTGGAAGAACTCGGCGAGGTCGTCGCCCTCGAGGGGTTCCAGGACTCGGCCAGGTTGACCGTGCGCGGCCCGCTGGTGACGGCGGGCGCGTCGGCTGGGGACTCGATCGCCATCAACGGCGTCTGTCTCACGGTCACTGACTCATCGGACGGCACGTTCAGCGCCGACGTTATGGGCGAGACGCTGAGCCGTTCCAGTCTCGGGGCTCTCGGGCGGGGCTCGGCGGTGAACCTGGAGCGCCCGCTGCGGCTGGATGGCCGACTGGGCGGACACATGGTGCAGGGCCACGTGGACGGAACCGGCACCATCGGCGAGCGCCGCTCCGGCGAGCGCTGGGACGTGATACGGATATCGATCCCGTCGCAGCTGGCGCGTTATGTCGTGGAGAAAGGCTCGATCGCCGTCGACGGGGTCAGCCTCACCGTCTCCGCCCTCGGGTCCAGGCCGGACGCCGAAGACCCGCCGGACTGGATCGAGGTGAGCCTGATCCCAGAGACGCTCGCGCGGACCACGCTCGGCCGCAAGCAGGCCGGGGACATGGTCAACCTGGAGGTCGACATGATCGCAAAGTACGTGGAGAGGCTGCTCGGCGGGGGGCCACGGTCATGATCGCGGACGATACGACACCGCAGGGCGTCGGGCTGGACACGGTGGAGCGGGCGATCGCCGAGATCGCCGCCGGCCGCGCGATCGTCGTGGTCGACGACGCCAGCCGGGAGAACGAGGGCGACATCGTGTTCGCCGCGAGCAAGGCCACGCGGGAGCTGCTGGCATTCACGATCCGCTACGCCCGCGGGCTGATCTGCGTGCCGATGCTCGGCCTGGACCTGGACCGGCTGCAGCTGCCGCCGATGACCAGTGACAACCAGGAGCACATGGGGACCGCCTTCACGATCAGCGTGGACGCGCGCGACGGCATCACCACCGGGATCTCCGCCGCCGACCGGGCCAGGACCATCCGCACCCTGGTGGACTCGGCCACCGAGCCCTATGAGATCGTCCGGCCCGGGCACGTCTTCCCGCTGCGCTACGCCGAGGGGGGCGTGCTGCGGCGGCCAGGCCACACCGAGGCGGCCGTCGACCTCGCCCGGCTGGCCGGCCTCACGCCGGCGGGCGTCGTGGCCGAGATCTTCAACGACGACGGCACCATGGCCCGGCTTCCGCAGCTGCGGGCCTTCGCCGACGAGCACGGTCTCGCGCTGATCTCGATCGCTCAGCTCATCGAGTACCGCAGGCACTCCGAGCTGACCGTCCGCCGGGTGGTCGAGACGCGGGTGCCCAACCAGTTCGGCGAGTGGCGGGCGTTCGGCTACCTGAACTCGGTGGACGGGACCGAGCACCTGGCGCTGGTGCTGGGCGACCTGGACGAGCCCGGCGAGCCTCCCGCCGACGTCCTGGTCCGGATGCACTCCGAATGCCTGACCGGGGACGTGTTCGGCTCCCGGCGCTGCGACTGCGGCGCTCAGCTGGCCGCGGCGATGGCGGCCATCGCGGCCGAGGGCCGGGGCGTCGTGCTCTACCTGCGCGGCCACGAGGGCCGCGGCATCGGGCTGCTTAGCAAGCTGCGCGCCTACCAGCTCCAGGACGCGGGCGCCGACACCGTGGACGCGAACCTGGAACTCGGCCTGCCCGCCGACGCCCGCGAGTACTCGACCGGCGCGCAGATGCTCGCCGACCTCGGCGTGCGCTCGCTCCGGCTGCTCACCAACAACCCGGCCAAGCTCCGCGGCCTGTCCGGGTTCGGCATCGAGGTGACCGGCCGGGTCTCGCTGCCGGTGGCGGCCACGGCCGACAACCTGCGCTACCTGATCGCCAAGCGGGACCGGCTCGGCCACCAGCTGGGCGAGATTTCGCTCCATAACGGAACGCCGCGCCCGATCCCGCCCGGTCCGGCGGGTCAGACAACGGCGGCCGCCCCCGCCGCAGCACCCAGCGCGGTTGCGGCACCTGCCGGCCCTTCCCGCGCGGCGCCAGCCGCCGCACCGACTCCTGTCACGCCTCCCAGCGTCGCGCCCGCCGCCGCCGCGCCTCCCCCGGCCGCGCCAGCACGGTGAGCGGAGAAGGACGGCCGCCAGGACGGGTCGTGGACGCCACCGGGCTCACCCTGGCCGTCGCGGCGACCCGCTGGCACCCGGAGGTCACCGACAGCCTGGTGCGGCGGGCGGTGGCAGCCGCCGGGGCCTGCGGGGTCCCCGAGCCGCTCGTCGTGCGCGTGCCCGGCGCGGTGGAGCTGCCCGTGGTGGCGGCCGAGCTGGCCCGGCGCCACGACGCGGTCGCGTGCCTCGGCGCGGTCATCCGCGGCGGGACCCCGCACTTCGACTACGTATGCCAGTCGGTGACCTACGGCCTGTCCCGGGTGCCGCTCGACACCGGCACGCCCGTCGGCAACGGCGTGCTCACCTGCGACACCCTGGCTCAGGCCCTCGACCGCTGTGGCGCCGAGGTCAGTACCGAGGACAAGGGCTGGGACGCGGTCCTCGCGGCCCTGGAGACCGCCCTGGTCCTCCGCAGCCTGCGATGAAGCGCGACCTACGCTGGCGCGCTGTTCTTGACCCTTCCGCGCAGGGCGGCGAAGCACAGGGTCATGCTGACCAGGCCGACCAGGGCGATGGCGGCGAGGGCCTGGCCGAGCTGGCCCCACTGCCAGCCGCTGCCGAGGACCAGGGATCGCAGCCCGCCGAGCAGGTAGGTCACGGGGTTGAACCCGGCCACCGTGCTCAGCCAGCCGGACAGTTGGCTGCGGGGGACGTACGAAGAGGTCAGGAACAGGAACGGGAAGAACAGCAGGAAGGCGGAGTTCACCGCTGCGGGGTTGCCGGTCTTGAGTGCGATGGCGTAGCCGAATCCGGCGAAGGCCAGGCTCCAGAGGGAGGCGAGCAGCACGAACGCCACGATGCCGAGCGCCCCGCCGTTGAACCGCACGCCGAGAGTGGCTCCCAGCACCATGATCGGCGCGGTCAGCGCGGCAGCCACCGCGACATCGGCGGCCATGTGGCCGATCAGGATCGCCGTTCGCCGCACGGGAGTGAGGAGCAGGCGGTCGAGGTAGTGGGTCTGTATGTCGAGCACGAGTGCGGGGGCGCGGGAAATGCCGGTCACGCCGAGCAGTATGGCCGTCGCCATCTCGAAGGCGGTGTAGCTGAACCCGGGATGGTGCCCGGCCAGCTTCTTGAGCGTGGCGATGTTCACGATGAAGAAGAACAGCGCGATGAACACCGGCGGCAGCACCGCGGCGGGGTCGCGGGGCACGGCACGCAGCGCGCGCCCGGCTATGGTCGCCAGGTCATGCAGGAACCCGGCCGGGCGTGCCTGGATCGCCTCGCGGGAGGCGCGGGCTGCGATGGCGTCGGTCGCGGCGGTCATGACGGGTCCTCCTGGTGGGCGTTCTTGCGCTCGATGTGGGTGCCGGTCAGCTCGAGGAACACGTCGTCGAGCGTCGGGGTGCGCAGGGTCAGGTCGCGCACGGCCACCGCGCAGCCGGCCAGCGCCACGGCCACCGGGCTGATAGCGGCCGCGCCGTCGCCGGTGGCGATGACGAGCTCGTGGCCGTGCGCCTCGACGCTGCGCACGCCGGCTACCGCGGCGACCGCAGAGCGGGCGCCCGCCGCGTCGCCGTCCACGCGGGCGATGATGACATCGGAGCCGACCGATCGCTTGAGCTCGGCCGGCGTGCCCTCGGCGACGATGACGCCGCGGTCGATGATGCCCACCCGGTGCGCCAGTTCGTCGGCTTCCTCGAGGTACTGCGTGGTCAGGAAGATGGTGATGCCCAGCTGCTGGTTGAGTCGGCGGATCTCGGACCATACCCGGGCCCGGCTCGCCGGATCGAGGCCGGTGGTCGGCTCGTCCAGGAACACGATCTCGGGGTTGTGGACCAGCGCCGCCGCCAGGTCCAGCCGCCGCTTCATCCCGCCCGAGTAGGTCCCGATCGGCCGGCCGAGGGCGTCGCCCAGCTCGATGAGCTCACCCAGCTCGGCCATCCGCCGCGCCAGCGCCCGGTGTGACATGCCGTAGAGCCGGCCCTGGAGGCGCAGCAGCTCGAGGCCGGTCTGCTTGGGGTCAAGCGCCACATCCTGAAGGGCGACGCCAATGCGAAGTCGCACCCGGCCTGGATGGAGAGCGACGTCATAGCCGGCCACCAGCGCTCGTCCCCCGGTAGGCGCCAGCAGCGTGCACAGCATGCGCACGGTCGTCGACTTGCCTGCGCCGTTCGGCCCGAGGAAACCGTAGATCTCGCCCGCCGGGATCCGCAGGTCGACCTCGTCGACCGCCCGGACCTCGCCGAACTGACGGACCAAGGCCTCGGCGCAGATCGCGTGGTCGGCGCAGACCCCCGGCCGGGGGTCTGGCCTGGCGATCTCGGGCGCCGCTGACCCGGTCTGCGACACTACTGTGCTCATTCGGATGTCCCTTCTAGTTTTCCCACTTCGTCAGGCAAGACCGCCGCAGCGCGGGAAACTCATCGGTCTCCTCGGTCGCGGGCGCCCGGCGGCGGCCCAGCCTGCCCCTCTAAGCAGGCGTCGATCGGGCAGCCGCCAGTTCGACATGACCGCGCGGGGTTTTTGCTCAGAGACCTCGGCACCCGGAATTTCGGCCCCGGTCGCACAGTAACCGCGGCCAGCAGGGACCTGCAGGTGCCAACCATCGCGATTCGCGCTCGACGCTGTGCGCGACGCCTCGATTTCCTGTTCCGAGGATCGAGTCTCCCCGGGGGAGTACCGCTAGCTGCGGTGCCACCACCTAAGGTATGGCTAGCCTTACTCTCAGCGGGAGGCCGGAGACATGCTTGCCACGCTCGTCATCTTCTTGCGCGAGGGAGTCGAGGCGAGCATGATCGTGGCGATCCTCCTGGCGTACCTGAACCGCATCGGGCGGCGTGACCGTTTCCGTGACGTCTTCGCTGGCGTCGGCGCAGCGCTCGTACTGGCCACCGCAGGCGGAGTCATCGTCTACGACACGATCCGCAGCTATGACGGCTCCCGGGTGCAGACCATCTTTGAGACCGGCACCTACCTGCTCGCGGCGGCCGTGCTCACCTACATGACCTTCTGGATGCGCAACCATGCGCGCTCCCTATCGGCTGAGCTGCGAGCCCGCACGGATGCGGCGCTCGACGGCAGTGCGCGGCTGGGGCTCGGGCTGCTCGGTCCAGGATGGGCGCGAGGGCCCAAGGCAGGCAGCCGCGGGCGGGGTCGGCCTGCGGGCCACCGGTGAGCGGCCAGGGCGAGGTCAGCTCACCGCGAGCGCCCCTATAGCCGCAGGCCCGCCGCCCGATGAGGGACGCGGCCAGGACCGGACGCGGCCGCCCAGCCCGCTGTCTGATCGCGTCCGGGCGGCCCGGAACGTAATCTGAGGTCATACCGCGAGCGGCCGAGGTGACAAACGTGCGAGACATCCTGGATCCGATTTCCAAGTGGTGGGATGCCGGGGAGACATTCGGCCTCGCCACCGTGGTGCGGACGTTCAGCAGCGCGCCCAGGGAGCCCGGCGCGGCGATGGCCGTGGCCGCCGACGGCGAGGTCGTGGGCAGTGTCTCGGGCGGCTGCGTCGAGGGAGCCGTGTACGAGCTGGCGGGCGAGGTCCGGGCGAGCGGGCGGCCGGTGCTGCAGACGTACGGCATATCCGACGATGACGCCTTCGCCGTAGGCCTGACCTGCGGCGGCATCATCGACATCTTCGTCGAGCCGGCCAGCCAGGGATCCTTTCACGAGCTGGGCGAGGTGGCCGCGGCGGTCCGGGCGGACGAGCCGGTCGCCGTGGCGACCGTCATCGCCGGGCCGGGGCAGGTGGGCGCCAGGCGGGTCATCTGGACGGCGGGCGACGAGCGGGGCTCGCGGTGGGACGGCCGCCGGTCGTCGGGCACGCTCGGCTCGGGGGACCGGCTGGACCAGGCGGTGGACGATGACGCGCGCGGCATGCTCGCGCAGGGCCTGACCGGGGTCCGCAGGTACGGCCCGGACGGCGAGCGCAGAAGGGACGAGCTGTCGGTGTTCGTCCAGTCGTTCGCGCCGCCGCCGCGGATGCTGGTGTTCGGCGCGATCGACTTCGCCGCGGCCGTGGCCAGGGAAGGCAAGTTCCTCGGCTACCGGGTGACGGTCTGCGACGCGCGGCCGATCTTCGCGACGCGGGCGCGCTTTCCCGACGCGGACGAGGTGGTGACCGACTGGCCGCACCGGTACCTCGCCGGGCAGAGCGTGGACGCGCGCACCGTCATCTGCGTTCTGACTCATGACCCCAAGTTCGACGTGCCGCTGCTCGAGGTGGCCCTGCGCACCCCGGCCGGCTACATCGGCGCGATGGGCAGCAGGCGGACCCACGACGACCGGCTGGCCAGGCTCCGCGAGGCCGGGCTGTCCGAGGTTGAGCTGGCCAGGCTGCGCTCCCCGATCGGGCTTGATCTCGGCGCCCGGACGCCCGAGGAGACCGCGGTCGCGATCGCCGCGGAGCTGATCCAGCTGCGCTGGGGCGGCTCCGGGCGCCCGCTCACCGGGACCACGGGCCGGATCCATCACGGCTGAGCCGTGGCGGATCAGGCCCGTAGTTGATCAGGCCCGTGGCTAATCAGGCCCGCGTGCTCGGGGTCAGCCGCTGACGAAGATCATGCCCTTGGGCATCGCACAAGATTCCGCCCGTCCGGTCCAGCTGGCGGGCTTTGTGGTCAGCAGCGGCTGTTCCCACGACCGCTTGTGACCACGTTTCAGCCCGGGCGCTCCGCAAAACGGACATCCCAGGCGCCGGCGGGCCCGGTCCGCGCACCGGCCGGCGGCCGGGCCCGCGGATCAAGCACTACGCCCGCGACCTGCGCGGATATCCCGGTTAACGATCCAGCGAGGCGACCCCCCATCCCCGCGCCGGAGCAGGCTCCGCGAGATAGCCTGGCAGGCGTGCCGTCAGCTGGAGTCGCCGGGATCCTGCTCGCCGCGGGCGAGGGCAGCAGGCTCGGGCAGCCGAAGGCTCTGGTCGAGCTCGGCGGGGAGCCGCTCGCCCAGCGCGGCGTCGCGCTACTCCGTGACGGCGGCGCGGCGCCGATCGTCGTGGTCACCGGCGCCGTGGCCGTCGACCTGCCCGGCGTGCTTACCGTGCAGAACCCGGACTGGCGCCGCGGCATGGGCTCGTCGCTCGCGGCCGGCCTGGCCACCGTGCCGGACAGCTGCCATGCCGCCGTGATCGCGCTGGTGGACCAGCCGCTGGTCGAGCCCGAGGCGGTGCGGCGCCTGATCGCCGCATACGCCGCCGGCGCGAGCATCGCGGTGGCGGCCTATCACGGCGCGCCCCGCAATCCGGTCCTGCTCGCTCGCGAGCACTGGGGCGGGGTCATCGCCCTGGCCGTCGGCGATGCCGGGGCGCGGCCGTTCCTGCGCGCGCACCCGGACCTGGTCACGTCGGTGGAGTGCGGCGACACCGGCCGGCCGGACGACCTGGACACGCCCTCCGACCTCGAGCGGCTGGCCGGGCTGGTCCGGCCGCGCGAGCCGGCCGCGGGTCAGGACTGACTGCTGCCAGCATGACGGGCCTCGATGCCCCAGGCGTGGGTGATGCTGTCGCCCGGCTGCAAGATCAGCAGGTCCGTCCCGGTTGCGAAGCTGTTCGGCGGGCAGGTCATGGGCTCGATGGCGATTGCCCGCCTGCGGCGCGCTGGGTCCAGGGCGTCGCCGGTGAACACCTGCAGCCACCGGTAACCCTGCCCAGCCCAGAACGCTATCTGAACGCCCGCACCGCTCAGCCGGGCCCAGGCCCGGCCGTCCGGGCCCGGGGTCAGCCCGGTGAGCGCGTGATCGACCTGTGTGCCGGCCACCAGGCGCGGCACCCGGAAGTCGTAGGGCGTTCCGGTAATGTCCTCCGGCTGGCCCTGCGGGATGCCGCGCTCGTCGGCCGGCTGCCACAGCGCGGCAGGCAGCTCGAGCTCGCAGTCGTCGACCAGCGGGGTGCCGGCGGTCAGATAGGGGTGCGAGCCGGTGCCGTACGGCGCGGGGCGGCTGCCCGCGTTGCTCGCCGTCACGCTGACCCGCAGTCCGCCGGAGGCACTGAGCCGGTACTCCGCGGTCAGGTCCAGGCAGAACGGGAATCCGGGCCGCCCGTACAGCACATGCCTTAGCTGCACCGCGTCGGCCGCCTGCGCGGCTGGCTGCCAGCCAGCCCACCGGGTCAGGCCGTGAATGGCGTTGCCGCGCGCGGGCTCGCTCAGGTCGAGCTGGTAGCTGGCGCCGTCAAAGGCGTACTTGCCGCCATCGATGCGATTCGGCCACGGAGCGAGCAACTGGCCCGAAGCGCCCGGGGGGAGCTCGTCGGCCTCATATTCGGCGATAACGGGCTGATCACGATATCGGAATACGCGAAGGCCGGCGCCGAGTTCGGTGACCGTTGCGCAGTAGTCACCGGCGGATATCCGGTACTGCGTTCCGGTGAGCGGGATCGAGGCCAGCTTGGTCATGCCGTCCCTCTTACTTTCCCGGCACGCTGACCGAGGCCGGACCCGGCTATTGAGTGCCGACGGGGCTGCTTGGGGAGCGGGGGGACCTTCAGCCCCGTCGACAGTTTGCACGATAGCGGCCCCGGCGGCGCATGCGGGCGAACTTCGCCAACAACAAGATGTAGTTCTCAGTCAGCGGGGGAGATTCGGGACCTCTCGATTACAATCGTCGGCCAGTCCTTCGGCGCCAGAGCGCTGGTCAGATAACGAGGTTATGGGCCGGGTGGCTGGCTGGGCAGCCACCCGCTGCGCTGCGGTAGTGCTTCGTCCCATTTCATCGTCTTCGTCACGGTAAGCAGTTCGCCAGAGCGGGTCTTGACCGCGGTGAAAGTAAGTCAGTTCACTCCTGTGTGCGCAAGCTCACATTCATCGGCTTGTTGGCAGGGCCACCGGTTAAAGACCGACAGGGAGGATCGCTCTAGTCCTTCGGCACTAGTCGGCCGGTCCGGACCGCCTCGGCGGCCAGGATGCCGAACAGGTAGAAGTAGGCCGACTCCTCGTCGTCGAAAAGGCGCACCTCATGCCGGGACCCGGCGGCGGCATTGAATACCTCGAACCCTTCGGGGGTGTGGATCAGGCACATCGCCCCGTCAACTTCCTCGCCCACCGCGTAGGCAGACGGGGGTATCGCCGCCAGGCCGGCAAGTTCCGAGAAGATCCGCTGCGTGGCCAGCCGGCGAAGCGCGGAACGCCTGCGGCGGGGCGACGCCGGCCCCGGCTTGGGTGGCTGGGCTTGCGGCTCCGGGGCCTGCTGAATCTGGGCCGGCGGGGCCTGGGCCGGCTGTATCTGGTCCGGCGGGGCCTGGGGCAACGGTTGCTGCAGCGTGCGGGCTGACGCCGCGCGCAGCGCCGCCGCCTCCAGGGGCAGCGGAGGCTCGCTGGTGGGCGGGATCATGGCGAGGTCCCGCTGCATATCGGAGACGGGCGGCGGCGAGACGGGCGCGAACCGCGCGGGCGGGAGGCTGGCTGCCGGGCCGGCCTCCCCCGCGACCGGATCTTGCCCGTTCGCCCGGCGCGGATAATCGAGGCGCTCCTCGATGATCTCGGTGACCTCGTCGCGCGGCGTCACCAGCTCGAACACGCCGCGGTCTACCTGCCAGTAGCCGAGCTGCTCCGCCTGGTAGGCATCGTGTCCCAGGTAGGCGATGTGCAGCCGGTCGCCGAGATCGTCGAGCACGATGCAGCGGTCGCCCCGGAACGTGCCCATGGGCCTGGACTCCCACAGCCCCTGGACGTCCTGGATCCGCAGCTGCTTGCGCCAGTGGCCGGTGGCGGGCTCGAAGCCGAGCTCCTCCGGCGGCGGGCAGGCGGCGAAGAGCATCACGTCCCCGTCGGTGGGACCGATGCCCGCCTCGTATGGGACCCCGCGATAGGTCGCCATCAGCCGGTAGCGCATGGCTCAGCCCGCCCCCACCGGGCGCAGCCAGACCTGCCCGTCGAACCTGGCGATGAACTCGGACCCCCCGGGGATGATCCGGTAGATCTCGGCTCCTATGGGGACAGGCACCGGATCGAGGTAGAACTCGGCGACCACGTGCGAGCGGGAGGAGGTGTAGCCGGTTCCAGTGAACGGCGGCTTCTCCGACCAGTCACCGCCCCGCTCGGAGGAGTAGGGGACCTGGTAGGACTCGGGGCCCACGGCATTCCAGCGCAAGACGTACACCTCCGCGATGTCCGGGCCGAAGTCCGAGCCCTGATAGCCCAGGTCCAGCGCCTCGTAGTACTCTGCCGGGTCGGCGAAGGAGCTGTCCTGCACCCGGTAGACGAACCCGGCGATGACCGCGCGGCGCCCCGTCAGATACGGCTCGACGAGCCGCGGCGGGATCGCCTTCTGCATGAGCGTCCCCGACTGGATCGCCACGGATGCCTGCTCAACCTGCTGCACGCGTTCCCCTGTGGTTCAGACGTTGATGCAGTTCCCTGAGAGTCTCACACCGCCAAATGCGTCCTCAACTGCTTCCGCTGAACCGCCCGTACTCAGCAGCAAGGCTAGCTGCGCAGACTCCGGCCGGAGGCCGGGCCGCCGCAGGAGCCGGCCTACAGTTGAGTAATGCCCGTGCTGGCCGGTGGCGACCTGAAGTTCCGCGACGACGACGGCTCCGCCGACCCGCGGGCGGCTGCCGCCCTGGCGGCGTTCGCCTCAGGCGAGGGCAGCGAGCAGGCCGCGCTGGCGACGCTGGCCGGCTCGCGGCTGCTCGTGCCGGTCGTGGCCGCAGTGAGCGAGCCGAAGGGCCTCAAGGCGCCCGGCAGGCGAGCGGTCGACACAGCGAGGAACGCCGCCGCGCCGGGCGGCAGCACCCAGGGCGGCGAGAAGGGCAGCGAGATGTCGCTTCCCACGCTGGTCGGGCGCGATGGCAGGCGGGCCATTCCCGCGTTCACGTGCCTGGATGCGCTGGCCAGGTGGCGGCCGGACGCACGCCCGGTGCCCGCCGTGGCCGACCTGGTGTGGCGTGCGGCCGTCGCCGATTCGTGCGCTGTCGTCGTGGACATCGCCGGGCCGGTCCCGCTGGCCATCGATGGCGCGCGGCTGGCGGCCCTGGCCCACGGCCAGCCGGTCCCGCTGCCGCACGAGGACCCGGACGTGCTGAGCGCGGTGCGGGCGGCCGCCGCCGGCCAGGCGGCGATCACCGGGCTCAGCGTCGCGGCCGGCCAGGGCGGGGATGACATGCTGATCGAGGTGACACTCGCGGCTGGCTGCGCCCCGGCCACCGCCAGCGAGTCGGTCGGGCTGCTCGGGGCCGAGGTGATGACGCGGCTGGGCGGCCGGCTGCGGCGCGGCATCGGGGTCGCGGTCACGCCGTTGTGACGAGTGGTCCCGCCCGCATGGCAGGATCGGCAGCATGCTGCGCTGGCTGACCGCGGGAGAATCGCACGGGCGCGCGCTCGTGGCGATCTGCGAGGGCATGCCGGCCGGCGTGCAGATCACCACCGCGGATGTCGCGGCCGCCCTGGCCCGGAGGCGGTCCGGGTACGGCCGGGGCGCGCGGATGAAGTTCGAGCAGGACGAGGCCGAGATCACCGGCGGGGTGCGGCACGGCGTGACCCTCGGCGGCCCGGTCGCCATACGGGTGGCCAACACCGAGTGGCCGAAGTGGGAGACCGTGATGTCGGCCGAGCCGGTGGCCGCCGCGCAGCTGGCCGACCAGGCCAGGAATGCCCCGCTGACCCGCCCCCGCCCCGGTCACGCGGACCTGGCGGGCATGCAGAAGTACGGTCACCACGACGCCCGGCCGGTCCTGGAGCGGGCGAGCGCGCGGGAGACAGCCGCCCGCGTGGCGCTCGGCGAGGTCGCCCGGCGGTACCTCCGTCAGGCGTTCGGGATTCAGATCGTGAGTCACGTGGTCTCGATCGGCTCGGTGTGCATCCCCGAGGGCCTGATCCCGCGGCCCGAAGACAGCACCCGGGTGGACGAGGACCCAGTACGCTGCCTGGACCCGGCGGCGAGCGCGGCCATGCAGGAGGAGATCGACCGGGTGCGCAAGGAGGGCGATACCCTCGGCGGCGTGATCGAGGTGGCCGTCCACGGCGCCCCGCCCGGGCTCGGCAGCCACGTGCACTGGGACCGGCGGCTCGACGGCAGGCTCGCCGGAGCGCTGATGAGCATCCACGCCATCAAGGGAGTGGAGATCGGCGACGGCTTCGCCACCGCGCGCCGCCGGGGCTCGGCCGCGCACGACGAGATCGAGGGCGGCCGCAGCGGCGTGAGCAGGCGGACCAACCGGGCCGGGGGGATCGAGGGCGGCATGAGCACCGGCGAGGTGATACGCGTGCGGGCGGCGATGAAGCCGATCTCCACCGTGCCCAGGGCCCTGGACACCGTGGACGTGCGCTCCGGCGAGCCCGCCAAGGCCATCAGCCAGCGCAGCGACGTCACCGCGGTCCCGGCCGCCGGAGTGGTGGCGGAGGCGATGGCCGCGCTGGTGCTCGCGGACGCGGCGATGGAGAAGTTCGGCGGCGACTCGGTCGCCGAGGCGCGCCGCAACCTGCGCGGCTACCTGGAATCGCTGGTGATCTCTTGACCGGCCCAGGCCCGGCGCCCCGGGAGCCGGCCGGGCCCGTAGCGATCCTCATCGGCCCGCCCGGCGCGGGGAAGTCCACGGTCGGGCCGCTACTCGCGACCCGGCTCGGGGCCGGCTTCGTGGAGACCGACGCGCAGGTCGAGGCGACGGCGGGCAAGCCGGTCGGCGACATCTTCGTCGAGGACGGGGAGGCGGCGTTCCGCGCGCTGGAGCGCGAGGCCGTGGCCCGGGCGGTCGTTCTTCGCGGCCATGTGATCGCCCTGGGCGGCGGCGCCGTACTGGACCCCGGGACGCAGCGGCTGCTGGCCGGGCTGCCGGTCGTCTACCTGGCGACCGGGTTCGCCGCGGCGGCCAAGCGGGTGGGCATGGACACGCCGCGGCCGCTGCTGATCGGCAACCCGCGCGCGAGGCTCAGGGAGCTGCTCGAGCAGCGGCTGCCGGTCTACGAGAAGCTGGCCCGGATCACCGTGACCACCGACGGCCGGGCGCCCGACGACATCGCCGCCGACGTCGCGGCCCAGATCGCCGGGCCGCGGTGAGCGAGCTGGAGGCAGTGAAGGGGGATGGGAGGTGGGTGGGGCCTTGGAGGCGAGCGTGAGCATGACCAGGATCGGCGTCGGCGGCGAGCGGCCCTACGAAGTGCTCGTGGGCAACGGCGCCCTCCGCGAGCTGCCGTCGGTGGTCGGCCCGGAGGCCCGCACGGTCGTGGTCATCCATCCGGCCGGGCTCGGCCAGATCGCCAGCCCCGCCTGCAAGGCCCTGCGGGACGGCGGGTACCTGGTGCACGCCGAGCAGATTCCCGACGGCGAGGCGGCCAAGGACATCGCTGTCGCCGCGAGGCTGTGGTCGCGGCTCGCAGCACACCGGCTCGGCCGCCGCGACGCGATTGTCGGAGTCGGCGGTGGGGCGGCCACCGACCTGGCCGGGTTCACCGCCGCGACCTGGCTCCGCGGCGTCCCGCTCGTGCTGGTGCCGACGACGCTGCTCGCGGTCGTGGACGCTGCGGTCGGCGGCAAGACGGCCATCAACATCGCCGAGGGCAAGAACCTGGTCGGGGCGTTCCACCCCCCGGCCGGGGTGCTCGCCGACCCGGCCGTGCTCGCGTCGCTGCCCGGGGAGGAGTACGCCAGCGGCCTGGCCGAGGTGATCAAGGCGGGGTTCATCGCCGATCCGGTGATCCTCGAGCTGATCGAGGCTGACCCGGACGGATCGGCACGGGCGGGCGGGCCGCACGAGCGCGAGCTCATCGAGCGCGCGGTCCGGGTGAAGGCCGCGGTGGTGAGCGCAGACCTGCGTGAGGCCGGCCCGCGGGAGATGCTCAACTACGGGCATACTCTCGGGCACGCGATCGAGCGGGCCGAGGGCTACCGTATCCGGCACGGCGCCGCGGTCGCGATCGGCCTGGTCTACGCGGCCGCGGTGGCGCGGCGGGCCGGGCGGCTCGACGAGGCCACCAAGAAGCGACACCGGGCGGTCCTGGCCGCGGTCGGCCTGCCGACCTGCTACCGGTCCGGGGCCTGGCCTCAGCTGCGGGAGGCGATGGCGGTGGACAAGAAGTCCCGGGCCTCCGAGCTCCGGCTGGTGGTGCTGGACGGGCTGGCCCGGCCCGGCATCCTGAACGACCCGCCGGAGGACCTGCTCGAGCAGGCGTACGCGGATATAAGCGAGCCGGAGGGGCTGAAAGGCGCCCTGTAGGCGAGCGGGAGGCAGAGTGAGCGGCTGATGCGGGACGTGCTGGTGCTCAACGGCCCGAACCTGGCGCGGCTCGGGTCCAGGGAGCCCGAGGTCTACGGCACGGCCACGCTGCAGGACCTGGCCGAGGCGTGCGTGGCGGCCGGACGCGAGCTCGGCCTGCGGGTCGAGGTCCGGCAGACCGACGACGAGGCCGAGCTGCTCGGCTGGGTGCACGAGGCGGCCGACGGCCGGGTGCCGGTGGTGCTCAACCCGGCCGCGTTCACGCACTACTCCTACGCGCTGCGGGACGCGCTGGCGATGCGCACCGCTCCCCTGGTCGAGGTGCACCTGACCAATCCGGCGGCGCGGGAGACGTTCCGGCATACCTCCGTGGTGGCCGGGGTGGCCGACGGCACCGTGGCCGGGTTCGGCCTGCTGTCGTACGAGCTGGCGCTCCGGGCGATCGCCATGCTGGCGGCGCCGGACCAGGCCGGCCCGGCCGCCCGCGTTCGGCCTTGACAACCAGGGCCGGAACGGGATCCGATGGCGGCACCCGCCGGCCCAGCGATCTCCGGCGACTAGCTGGTGAAAGGACCTGCTCACATGCGCATCGGGATGTCACTGAACTACGCCGGCGGCTTCGCCGAGACCGTTGCCGAGCTCGCCGACTACGAGAAGGCCGGCCTGGACATCGTGTTCGTGCCCGAGGCGTACAGCTACGACGCGGTGAGCCAGCTCGGGTACGTCGCCGCGAAGACCGAGAGCTGTACTCGCGGACCCCTGCGCTGACCGCGATGACCGCGGCCGGGCTCGACTACGTGTCCGGCGGCCGGTTCACGCTCGGCATCGGGGCCTCGGGCCCGCAGGTGATCGAGGGCTGGCACGGCGTTCGGTACGACGCGCCGATCGGCCGGACCCGGGAAATCATCGAGATCTGCCGCAAGGTGTGGCGCCGGGACAGGCTGGAGTACTCCGGCCGGCACTACACGATCCCGCTCCCGCCGGACCAGGGCACCGGGCTCGGCAAGCCGCTGAAGCTGATCAACCACCCGGTCCGGGACCGGATCCCGATCTTCGTCGCGGCGCTGGGCCCCAAGAACGTGGAGATGGCCGCCGAGCTGGCCGAGGGCTGGCAGCCGATCTGGTACTTCCCCGAGAAGGCGGCGTCGGTGTGGGGCGCGGCGCTGGCGGCCGGCCAGGCGAAGCGCGACCCGTCGCTCGGGCCGCTGGACGTGGTGCCGGCGCTGGAGCAGGGCCGGCCCGCGCAGGCGCTCTACATCGGCGGGATGGGCGCGAAGGGCCGCAACTTCTACAACGACCTGGTGGCCAGGTACGGGTACGAGGCCGAGGCCGCCGCGATCCAGGACGCCTACCTGGACGGGCGGAAGGACGAGGCCGCCGCGCTGGTGCCCGCCTCGCTGCTGGAGGGAACCTCGCTGATCGGGCCGCGCTCCTGGGTGGCCGAGCGGGTGGCGGCGTTCCGAGAGTCCGGCGTGACCACGCTCAACGTGGCGCCCCTGGCCCCCACGCACGCCGAGCGGGTGCGGCTGATCGAGCAGATCCGCGACCTGGCCGCGTGACGCCAACCGTGCCGCTGGCCCACGCCGACCGCCGGGCGCGCGCGCAGGGGAAGATCGCGGCGCTGGGCGCGGACGCGGCCCTGATCACCAGCCTGGTCAACGTCCGCTACCTCACCGGCCTGGTCAGCTCCAACGCGGCGCTGCTGCTCCCCGTCCACGGGCCGGCCGTGCTGGCCACCGACTTCAGGTACGAGCAGACCGCCCGTCGCGAGGCCCCCGAGCTGGAGCTGGTCATCGACCGGTTCATCGAGCCGGCGCTGACCCGGCTGGCCGGCGCCCGCGGCCTGCGCGCGGTGGCGTTCGAGGCCCACGTGATGACCGTGGAGCAGTACCAGGAGCTGACCCAGGTCAACGGCGCGCCGTCGCTGGCGGCCGCCGGGCGGATCATCGAGGAGCTGCGGATGGTCAAGGACGAGGCCGAGATCGCGCTGCTGGCCCGGGCGTGCGCGATCACCAGCGAGGCGCTCTCCGCCGCGCTGCCGGGCATCGAGCCGGGACAGACCGAGCGCGGGTTCGCGGTCGGCCTGGAGCGGGCGATGATGGACCTCGGCGCCGAGGCGGTGGCCTTCGACACCATCGTGGCCAGCGGGCCGAACGGCGCCATCCCGCATCACGTGCCCGCCGGCCGGCCGTTCGCCGCCGGGGACCTGATCACGATCGACTGCGGCGCGAGGTACGGCGGATACCACGCGGACATGACCCGCACTGTCGCGCTCGGCGCGCCTGCCGCGTGGCAGCGCGACATCTACGATCTGGTGTCCGAGGCGCAGCGGGCCGGCATCCAGGCCGCGACCGTCGGCACGGACGTGAGCGCGGTCGATGCGGCCGCGCGCGACCTGATCGCCGCCGCCGGTCACGGTGGCCACTTCCGGCACGGGCTGGGCCACGGCGTCGGGCTGGAGGTCCACGAGGCCCCGACCATCGGGTACGGGAAGACCGGTACACTCGTAGATCGGGTTCCCGTAACCGTCGAACCCGGGATTTACCTGCCCGGCAGGGGCGGCGTCAGAATCGAGGACACCCTGGTGGTGCGCGCTGGCGCCGGGGCGGCGGGGTCACCCGAGATGCTCACCACGACCACGAGGGAACTCCTCGTTCTGTAACCGGAACGAGCTGGTTCCGCACGCACGCAGGAGACACGACCAGTGGCCACCACCAACGATCTCAAGAACGGCATGACCCTCAACATCGACGGCCAGCTCTGGAACGTCGTGGACTTCCAGCACGTCAAGCCGGGCAAGGGCGGCGCGTTCGTGCGCACCAAGCTGAAGAACGTGCTGTCGGGCAAGGTCGTGGACCGAACCTTCAACGCCGGGGTGCGCGTCGAGCAGGCGAGCGTGGACCGCAGGGAGATGCAGTACCTCTACCGCGAGGGCGACGACTTCGTCTTCATGGACACCCGCGACTACGACCAGCCGCACATTCCCGCGGCGACCGTGGGCGACGCGGCGAACTACCTGCTCGAGGAGCAGAACGTCGTGGTGGCGTTCAACGAGGGGGTCCCGCTGTACGTCGAGCTGCCGGCGGCCGTGGAGCTGACCGTCAGCCAGACCGACCCCGGCCTGCAGGGCGACAGGTCGACGGGCGGGACCAAGCCGGCCACCCTGGAGACCGGCGCGCAGATCCAGGTGCCGCTGTTCATCATCACCGGCGAGAAGATCCGGGTGGACACCCGCACCGGCCTGTACCTCGGCCGGGCGTGACGTCCTCCCCGTGCCGCCGGCTCGCCGGGGTGGACCATGTCTGCGCGCAGTAAGGCCCGCAAGCGGGCGCTCGACGTCCTGTTCGAGGCCGAGATCAGGGGCGAGCCCGTGCTGGACCTGCTCGCCGAGCGGTCCGCCGCCGGCCCGGCGGGGGGCGGCTCATCCGCCGGCGGCAGCCCGCCGGTCTCCGGTTATGCCGCAGAGCTGGTCCGGGGCGTGCAGGCGCACCGCGAGCGCATCGATGAGCTGCTGAGCGAGCACTCGCAGGGCTGGACGCTGGACCGGATGCCCGCCGTGGACCGGAATATCCTGCGGATCGGGGCGTACGAGCTTTACTGGGGATCAGGCGTGCCCGACGGGGTCGCGATCAGCGAGGCGGTGCTGCTCGCCCGGGACCTGTCCACGGAAGGCTCTCCGGCGTTCGTCAATGGCCTGCTGGCCCGCCTGCTCGAGCTCAGGCCGCAACCCGACCCCGCCCCTGACCACGGTTAGCCCGTTCCGCCCTCTCTAACCCGCTCGCCCCCAAAACCCCCAAAACCGGCGGCCGACGGACTGTCGGAGGCCGGCACTACAGTGAGCCGAGGGACTGCATGAGGAGGCGCCGGTGGCGCACGAACTCCCGCGGGGTGACCCGGGCAGGCCGGCGGGGGATGACACGGGCTGTCACATCCTGCATGTCGACATGGACGCTTTCTACGCCAGCGTGGAGATCAGGGACCGGCCCGACCTGGCGGGCAGGCCGGTGGTCGTGGGCGGCACCAGCGGGCGCGGGGTGGTGCTCTCGGCTTCCTACGAGGCGCGCACGTTCGGGGTGCGCTCGGCCATGCCGATGACGCGGGCCGCGCGGCTGTGCCCGCACGCCGTGGTCATCCCGCCCAGGCACGGCCTGTACACGGCGGTGTCACGGGAGGTCATGGCGACTTTCCGGACGATAACGCCGGAGATCGAGCCGCTCGCGCTTGACGAGGCGTTCCTGGATGTCTCGGGCGCGCTCCGGCGGCTCGGGCGGCCTGCGGCGATCGCGCAGCTGATCCGGGCGATGATCCTCGAGCAGCAGGGGATCACCTGCTCGGTAGGCGTTGCGACCAGCAAGTTCATCGCCAAGCTCGCGTCCGTGCACTGCAAGCCCGACGGGCTGCTCGTGATTCCGGCGGACGGCGTCCTGGACTTCCTGCATCCGCTGCCCGTCGCCGCGCTGTGGGGGGTCGGGAAGCAGACCGGCCAGGTACTGGCCCGGCTGGGGCTGCGCACCGTCGCGGACATCGCGCACACCCCCGTCAGCAGCCTGGAGCAAGCGCTCGGGCCGGCCGCCGCCGCCCACCTGTCGGCCCTGGCCTGGGGGCGCGACGATCGCCGGGTGGTGCCGGGCGTCCAGGAGAAGAGCATCGGCGCCGAGGAGACCTTTCCCAGCGATGTCTGTGATCCCGAGGTGATCCGGCGTGAGCTGCTCCGGCTGTCCGGCCGGACGGCCCGCGGCCTGCGCGCCGCGGGCTGCTCGGCCCGGACCGTCGTCGTGAAGCTGCGCCTGGCCACCTTCAAGACGATCACGAGGTCGCGGACGCTGCCCGAGCCAACCGATGTGGCCCAGCAGATATACCGGACGGCGTGCGAGCTCTACGCGGTAGCCGGGCTGGGCGACCGGGCTCGGCTACGGCTGGTGGGGGTGCGGGCGGCCGGCCTGGTCCCGGCCCCGACCGCGGTCACGCAGCTGGCGTTCGGGGACCGGGCGGTCTCGTGGCGCGAGGCCGAGCGGGCCGTGGACCGGATCGCCGGGCGGTTCGGGACCGACACCGTGCGCCCGGCGACCCTGGTTCATGGCGACCGGACCGGACTGTGACCCCCGCTCAGCCAGCCCGCCGGCCACCGCCGGATCCGGTTTTCTGGTGATATGCCGGTGAGCGGAGCGGCGAACGGGTGATCGGCGCGGGGCGGGTTCAGGCCCGAGACCGGCGTACCCTTCCGCAGGACGCATCGGCGCTCGTATTCTGGAGGGTAAGCCAGGCCGTGAGGAGAAGCTCGCCGAGCCCCGTCCTCGCGCGCAAGTTTCATGGGAGGCACCGTGCCGCTCTCGGAGCACGAGCAGCGCCAGCTCGAGCAGATTGAGCAGGCGCTCTACGCCGATTATCCGCGGTTCGCGAACACCGTCCGCGCGAGCGATCCGCGTGTGCATTACAAGCGCAGGGTCGTCGAGGCGGCGTTCGGGTTCTTGCTCGGCGTCGGGATGCTGCTGGCCGGCGTGGTGACCAAGTACATCTGGATCGGCGTGGCCGGCTTCGTCGTCATGCTCGCGTGCAGCATGTGGGCGCTGACCAGCTACCGGCACATGACCGGCGTCGCCACCGGGCGGGGACCCGCCAAGCCGAAGGAGCGGCGGCCCGGCCGCGCGACCGGCACGGGGATGATGGAACGGCTCGAGGAACGGTGGCGCCGGCGCCAGGAGCGCGGTCGCTGATCCCGGCTGGACTGGCAACTAGCCCTGCTGGCGGATCCGGTCCCGGAGCCTTAGCCCAGCGGCATCCATCCATCCGAACACATCCAGCGACTGCTGCAGTCCCTGCCGGATCGGCGTGAGCGTTGACGTCGGCAGCAGCCAGGCGCGGCAGCGCACGACCCAGTCCGCCTCCCGCGAGAGTGCGCGCCGAACGGTGGCGGTGTCGGCGCGCAGTGTCTCCGGGCCCAGCGGGACCGTGGCGTAACGCGCCCGCTCCTCGGCCCAGACGATCCGGTCCAGGGCCCGCCGGGCCGCCGGGTCCAGGCGCAGCGTGGCCGCGACCCGGCCGGCCAGAGCGCGGGGTGATTCGCTGGCCCGGCGGGCCAGTCCGTAGTCGGCCAGGTTGTCCCGGAGCTCCCGCCATGCTGCATGCGCGAGCTCGGCGTCCAGCTTCTGTGCGTCCAGCCTCCGTGCGTCCAGGCGCTGAACGTCCAGCCGCTGTGCATCCAGGCTCAGGTCATCGAGGCGCCGGGAGCGGGGACCGAGCCGGGGCCCGCCTGGGTGACGCCGGTCTGGCCGACCCAGGAGCCTGAGCCGGCGCCGGCGGACCAGCCACCTAGCCGCCATCGGCGTGATCAGGGCGAGGCCGAGGACGATCACGACGGCCAGCAGGACCTGGCGGACAATGCTGTGCCGCGGGGCGGCCCGGGCCGCCCCGCCCGCGAAGCCCTCGCCCAGCTTCTGGATCTTGGCGATGTTCGGGGGGCCGGCGGTCGAGCCGAGCCTGGCGCCTGCGCCCGGGCTGGTGGTCGCGCCCGGAGTGATGCCGTGGGTGCGCGGCGCCGGGGCGTAATCCGGCTGTATGGCCGTGCCCTGGCCGGTGGTGCCGCCCGGCGTGGGCTCGAAGCGGAGCCAGCCGGCACCCCTGATGTAGAGCTCGGGCCAGGCGTGGGCGTCGGCAGTGGTGACCTTCCACGTGCCGTGGGCCTCGCTCCCTGCCGTGTAGCCGACGGCGATCCGGGACGGGATGCCGGCCAGGCGGGCGAGCGCGGCCATCGCGAAGGCGAACTGCTGGCAGTAGCCTTGCTTCTTCTGGAGGAAGCTGGTCAGCCCCGCGAGATTGTCCGGCAGCTTGACGTTGAGGTTGTACTTGAAGTCCCCGGACGTGAAGTAGCCCTGCAGCGCCGCCCCCTTCTCGATCGGCGTGCGGGCGTGCTTGGTGATCTTGCGCGCGAGCTTGGCCAGCTCTTGGTGGTGCCCGGACGGGAAGCTCAGGTAGCTGCCGGCGATGCTCTCCGGATCGGACGTGGGCAGGCCCAGCTCGCGGCTTTCCGGGTCGGGCTGCGTGCTCGTCACCGTGTAGCTCAAGCCGGACAGCTGCTCCGTGACGGAGTAAACCATCAGCGTGCTGTTGTCTTCTTGCCAGCCTCCCGCGACCTGCAGCCTTGCGGGCGCGTACGGCAGCGGCAGGACGGCCAGCTTGGAACTGTAGCCGGTTACTCCCGTGGCGAGCTTGACCCTGGTCTTGCTCGTGGTCTCCGGGATGCCGCGCACAACTCCCGGAGCGGCCCGCAGCGGTCCGCTCCCCACCTGGGTGCTGGCCTGCGCCTGTGGCACCACCAGGCCCCACTTTCCCGTGGCGGCGTCGTAGTTCAGCACGTACACCTGCAGGTACTGCTCCTGCGGTTTCGATGCATCCGTGTGGTAAGTCAGAACGGTCTGCGGCCTCGAAGCGCGCAGCTGCCCGTTCATCTGGACCAGCGGGTTGGGCAGGTTGATACGCTTCCCGCCCGGTCCGGTGCCCGAACCGCCGGAGGCGAACAGGTCGTGCACGCGCACGCCGGGAATCAGCAGCGGGAAGGCCAGCGCGATGCAGGCCGCGGCCAGCCCGATGCGGCGGCCCGACGCGGCCAGGGCCCTGGTGTCGGGCGCCCGGGCCGCCTCGGTCGGCTCATCGATCGAGTTCTGCCACACCGTAACCAGGCGGCCCCAGATGCGGAGCCGGTCGCGGCCGTCAGCCGCTAGCAGCGCCAGGTAGCCGATCAGGCCGAGGCAGAACACCATGGTGGCGCCCACGCCGCCCTGCCTGGCGTTCGTGGTGATCCGGACGCTGTACAGCGCGAGCAGTGGCAGGCCCGCGATCGCCGGGCTGCGCAGCCGGACCGCGATCAGGTCGGTAGCCGCCGCGATCAGGCCGATGCCCCCCGCGGCCAGGAGCGTGATCCCCAGGTTGCCGGGGACCGGGGGGGCATAGGCCCGCTCCGCCAGGCCCTGGCTGGCCAGCGACCACAGGTGGCGCACCGAGGTCGTGGTGGGCACGATACCGGCGAAAGAATGCCCGGCGGCGAACGCGACGTTCAGGTAGATCAGCAGTGCGGCCACGTAGGTGATCAGGCCGCCGAGCACCTGCAGGACGCGGATGCGCGCGCGGCTCGCGGCCGCAGCTGCGACGATGACCGCGCCGAGGACTTTCCACGACCAGGCCGGGTTGGCGAGCAGCGGGCTGGCGGCGATCAGCGCGAGCACGGTGGCCGCCACGGCCGCCTGCAGTGTCGGCAGCCTGGTGAGCGTCCCCGCGGCGGCCGCGGTAATGACGGCGCCCACGCCGGCCCAGAACCACGCCCCGCCCTGGATCAGCGGGTACACCGACACCGACGCCAGGATGACCGCGGCGGCTGCGGTCAGGGTCAGCCTGGGATTCATACGGCGGCTCCCGGCGTCCCCGGACGGGGGACCAGCGGGGCGGCCAGGGTGGGCCGGGCGGGGCGAAGCGAACCGGTCGGCGGGGGGGCGGACGGGGACATGGCCAGGTGCTGCCAGGCGACCGCGAGCGGCGTGGCGGCGTCGAGGCAGGCCACCCGCCAGCCTGCCGCGCGGAGGATCCCCGCGGCCTCATCGGTCTCGCCCGGCCCGGCCGGGCCCGGGCCGTTCGCCGCCCGGCCGTCGGCCGCCCGGCCGTCGGCTGCGCCGCCGTTCGCCGCGCCACCTGAAGCGGCGCGGCTGGATCCGGGCCGGCCATCCGCCGGCCCCCCCTGATCCTGACCCTTGCCACCCCAGGTCGACACGGCCAGCAGCATGGCGATCGCGGGTCCGGCGTCGCGGCGGCTCGCCGCGAGCTGGCGGGCCGCGCCCGCCGAAAGCCGCCCGGCCACCGCGATCGTGAGGCCGCTGCCGTTGCGGAGCGCGGCGAGGCCAGAGTCAAGCTCGCGGCCCCGGGACGGCTTGATCACGGCCAGGGAGTTGAGCAGCACATCCTCGAAGATGCCGGGTGTGCTCAGCGCCCCGGAGTCCGTAATCAGCTGGCCGTGCAGGCCCTCGCGCGCGAGATGCGCGCCGATGGACGCGGCGGCGCTGACCGCGAACTCAAACGATGACGTCGCTCCGCTGCCGATATGCGCGGAGCGCCGGGTGTCGAGCAGGAGCAGCACCCGGTTCCGCCACTGCTGCTCCTCGCGGCGCACCATGAGCTCCCCGTACCGCGCAGTCGAGCGCCAGTGCACCCGGCGCAGCTCGTCGCCGTCCCGGTACGCGCGCGGCACGACGTCGTCCTCTCCCGCGGCGGCCGCCGTGCGGGCCCGGCCGTCCCCGTCGCCCCGCCAGCTTCCGCTGACCACCGCCCGCGGGAGCGGAACTACCTTCGGGGTGACCACGAACGTTGTGCGGGCGGAGAATGAGCGGCCCAGCTCCACCAGGCCGAAGGCGTCAGCGATCCGGATCTCCAGCGGGCCGACCTCGAATTTGCCCCTGAGGTCAGAGCGGAGCGGATAACTCAGCTCGCGCGTCCCGCCACGCTCAATCCCGTTCAGGACGTATCTGGGGCGGGTGCCCAGCGCGTACGGGACCGTGTCCTCGGCGAGCAGCAGCCCGGTCGGCAGCCGCGAGACGTTCTCCAGCCGCAGCAGCACCTGCGCCGTCTGGCCTGCCGCGACGCGCGGCGGGATGACGCTGCGGGTGCAGCTGAGGCGGTAGCGCGCCCGGCCCGCGGCGAGCGCGGAGAACATCGGCAGCACGAGCAGCAGGACTCCCACGCTGACCAGGTCACGCTCACCCAGGAACAGCCCGGCGATGGCCGCGGCGGCCCCGGCAGCAAGAAACGAGGTACCGCGCGTGGTGAATGCCGCGAGCCATGACCGCATGTCCCGCCCGCCCTTCCTTCCGCCGCGCGCTCCCGCTGCCCCGGCCATTCCCGCCGGACCGCCGTTCCAATCTATGGCCAACCTGTGAGCCGGGCCACTGACCGCCGGCGGTCGCCGGGATCCCGGCCGTTGCGCCTTACCTGCTCGGCAGCGGCAGCCTCTCCACCAGCCGGTCCAGGACGCGCTCGGGGAGCTCATGGCTCACCAGTGCCTCGGGCGTCGGCAGCAGCCGGTGCGCGAGCACGGGACCGGCGAGGGCCTGAACGTCATCGGGGATCACGAAGTCCCGGCCGTCGAGAGCCGCGTAGGCGCGGCTGGCGCGCAGCAGGTGCAGCGTGGCCCGCGGTGACGCACCGAGCCTGAGCTCCGCGGAGGATCGCGTCGCGCTGACCAGGCTGATGACGTACTGCCTGATCGACTGCGCCACGTGCACGCCGCGCACGGCGGCGATGAGGGCGCGAATGTCGCTGCCGTGAGCGACCGGCTCGAGCACGTCCAGCGGCGATGACGATCCGTGCGAGTCCAGCATCGCAAGCTCCGCGTCCCGGTCCGGGTACCCGATGGCGATGCGAGCGGTGAAGCGGTCCCGCTGCGCCTCTGGCAGCGGATAGGTCCCCTCCATTTCGATCGGGTTCTGCGTCGCTATCACCATGAACGGCAGCTCTAGCGGGTAGGTAGCGCCGTCCACGGTGACCTGGCGCTCCTCCATGCACTCCAGCAGCGCGGACTGGGTCTTCGGCGATGCCCGGTTGATCTCGTCGCCGAGGACGATGTTGGCGAAGATGGGCCCGGGCTTGAACTCGAATTCCCTCCGTTCCTGGTTGAAGGCGCTGACCCCGGTCAGGTCGCCCGGCAGCAGGTCAGGGGTGAACTGAATCCGCCGGACCGAGCAGTCGATGGACCGGGCCAGCGCCTTGGCCAGCAGCGTCTTGCCGACCCCCGGCACGTCCTCGATGAGCACGTGCCCCTCGGCGAGCAGCACGGTCATCGCCAGCTTGATGGCATCGGGCTTGCCGGAGATCACCGTTTCGACGGCGCCGCTAACGCGGTGCGCCACCGGCACGAGCTCGTCCAGCTTCCGGTCTGCCTCATTCCCCGTGTCAATAATCACATGTCCTCCTCGCGTCACCTTCGACGCGATCATCGAGCCCGCGGACGAGGCGGAACCGAAATCCGTAATCCGTCGCCATGCCCCTGCGTCCGTACAACGTGTGTTCAGGCCCCGCGCGTTCAGCCCCCGTGCGTACTGGCCCCGAGCGTACAGACAGTAGGTCGTACGGTGCAGCGGATGCGAGGTCGCTTCGGTGGCGGCGAGGTGACACCATACGCAGAATCCTGCCTTGCGCGGTATCCGCAGGCTATCCCGGGGGCAGCCCGGACCACCGCAGGATCGCATCGCCGCCGGCCACGGCCCCCGCTCTCGCGGTGCACAGCACGCTCCACTTCACTCCACCGCTGTGACCTCGACATCCTTTCCAGATGCGGCCAGATCAGCTCAGCTGCATCATTGACGGTGGGGGATTGTGGGGTAAGGTGGTGGACCGTGGGGCGCGAATGCCCCGTGGAGCGGCACGGGTGGGGGACTCGGGAGGTGAGCGCCGGTGTTTCTCGGCACTCACACGCCGCGCCTGGACGAAAAGGGACGGCTGTTCCTGCCCGCCAAGTACCGCGAGGAACTCGCGCCGGGACTGGTCCTGACGAAGGGCCAAGAACGCTGCCTCTACGTGTTTCCGGAGTCGGAGTTCGGCCGCATCGCCGAGGCACTGCGGACCGCGCCGGTGGCCGCCAAGGCGGTACGGGACTACAGCAGGGTCTTCTTCGCCAGCGCATCCGACGAGGTACCGGACAAGCAGGGCCGGATCACGATCCCGCCCGCGCTGCGCGACTACGCGGCGCTGCAGCGTGACTGCGTCGTGATCGGGGCCAATACCCGCCTGGAGATCTGGGACTCCGCGGCCTGGGATGCCTACCTGGGCCGGCAGGAGGACGCGTTCTCCGAGGCGTCCGAGGAGGTGCTGCCCGGAGTTCTGTGAGCAGGCGCCCGCATCACGGGGTGCCCGGCGAGGTCTCCACCCGCGCTGGGTGGCCAGGGCCGGCTGACGTCACTTCCCCGGCGCCAGGCGGCATTCCAGGGCCATCAGCGCAGTGCCCATCGGCGCATCGCGCGGATGGGGACCTGGCCGGGCAAAACGCGCCAGCAGGCGCCTGTCTTGTCCTGCCGCTTTCGCAGTGGCTGTGCACGCGAGAAGGGGGGCCCGATGGTCACGACGGGATCAGGACATCAGCCGGTCATGACCGATCGGGTGCTTGCCCTGCTCGCGCCCGCGCTGCAGCCTGAGGGATCGATCATGGTGGACGCCACACTCGGCCGGGCTGGGCACGCCAGCGCCCTGCTCAGCCAGCATCCCGGGCTGAACCTGATCGGCGTGGACGCCGACGACGTTGCGATCGAGGAGTCCCGCAAGCTGCTCGCGCCGTACGCGAGGCGGGTCACGCTGGTCCAGGCCAGGTACGACGCGATCGGCGAGATCCTGGCCCAGCTCGGTCATCCGAACGTGGATGGCATCCTGTTCGACCTGGGGGTCTCGTCCCCTCAGCTCGACGACCCCGGCCGCGGGTTCGCCTACTCCCGCGACGCCCCGCTGGACATGCGGATGGACCGGACGGGTGCGCTGACCGCGGCGGACGTCGTCAACACCTATTCCGCGGCCCGGCTGGCGCAGGTGCTGCGTGAGTACGGCGAGGAACGCTTTGCCCGGCGCATCGCCGACGCGGTGGTCAGGGAACGGTCGAAGGCACCGCTCACCTCGACCTTGCGGCTCAGCGAGATCGTCCGCGACTCGATCCCGGCTCCGGCCCGGCGGAGCGGAGGCAACCCGGCGAAGCGCACGTTCCAGGCCTTGCGGATCGAGGTGAACGGCGAGCTCGAGGCGCTCCGGCGGGCCCTGCCCGCGGCGCTGGATGCCCTGGCGGTCGGCGGCCGGATCGCGGTGCTCGCTTATCACTCGCTCGAGGACCGCGCGGTCAAGCGCGCTCTCGCCGCCAGCGCCGCGGACACGACGCCGCCTGGCCTGCCGGTGCAGCTCGCCGGGAGCAGGCCTCGGTTCCGGCTCCTGACCAGAGGGGCCGAGCGGCCCACGGCCGCGGAGCTGACAGCTAACCCGCGTGCCGCCTCGGCCCGGCTGAGAGCCGCCGAGCGAGTGCGGGCCGCATGAGCGAGCCGAAGGGGCGCGGTGTCGCCTGGACTGAGGAGCGAGGAACGAGCGACGAGGGAAGGCGGCGCCTCAAAGGCGCCCCGGAGGCGCGCGGGAAGCACAGCATGACGATGGCGCATGCGACGAGGAGGGCGGACTAGCCACATGAGTACCACGGTGGGTACGGGCACCCGCGGACCCAGGCCGGGCATCCGGGCGCCGCGCCGCCAGGCGCCGCCCCGCGACGATCCGCGCCGCCAAGGGCCGCCCCGCGACGATCCGCGCCGCCAAGGGCCGCCCCGCGACGATCCGCGCCGTCAGGATCCGCGCCGTCAGGATCCGCGCCGTCAGGATCCGCGCCGCGCGGATCCGGATGCCGATCCGCGGGGGCCGGATCCTGCTCGGGCCGCGACCGAAGGGCTGCGGACCCGCCCCGCCCGGCCAGGCGTGCCGGGCCGCCGGGGCCTGGCGGGCCGCCCGGGCATGCTGGGCCGACCGCGCCGCGCCGACCAGTCCGCGCGGCCGGCGGCCCAGCCGGCCGGGGGCGCCCGCGTGGCTCGCCCGGCGACCCCGGCGGCCCCGGGTCCCGGGCATGTCTCGGGCACTTGGCGGCGGCCCGTGTCGCGCACGCCGTTCATCCTGCTGGTGCTCGCGCTGCTGGGGTGCGGCCTCGTCTGCCTCCTGGTGATCAATACGACGCTGGCCGCGGCATCCTTCCAGATCAGCAACCTGCAGCGGGACAATACCCAGGCCGCTCAGCGAGTGCAGGAACTGCAGCAGCAGGTGTCGACCGACGAGTCGGCGAACTCGATACTGCAGCGAGCGCTCCGGCTGGGCATGCGGGCGCAGCCGACCCTCAACTTTGTCGACCCGCAGACCGGCCGCAGGTACGCCACGCCGGCTCATGTGACAGGTGCGTACGCCGTCCCCGGATACACCCCGTGACGCCCGGCGACGGTTCGGGCGCCAGTGGTTCCGGCGACCGTGACGAGTGGCCAGGGCGGCGCCCGGCCCGGCGCGCCTGGCCATCCGGCGGGCCGCCCGGCGGGCCCCGGGGGCCGCACGGGCCGCGTTCGGACCGGCGGTCCGGCGAGGGCCGGGCCGGGCGGGGCGCCGGCGGACGGGGCGAGGGCAGGCGGGGCGAGGGCGGGCGTGGCGGGGGAAGAACCGCGGCCGACGGCGAGAGGAGATACGGCAGGGGCAGGGGACGGCCGCCCGCCGTCAGCCCGCGTCCGGACTCTGTGGACAGGTCAGCGCGCAGGCCAGCGGACGTCAGGGCCGGTCGCAAAGGCCCGGACGATGACCGCCGGCCCCGGCCGGGTGAACGCCGCAGCCGGGACGATGACCGCCGCAGCCGGCCGTTCGTCCGGTCACGCTCAGCCCCCCCGGCCCGGCCCGCCCGCTCGTTCCGCCCCGCCCGCCCGGCCGTGCGCCGAGCTGGGCCGGGCCGCCGCCTCAACGTCTCGCTGCTGTGCCTCGGGTTCGCCCTGACCCTGCTCGCTGGCCGGCTCGTTCAGCTGCAGGGCCTGCACTGGGCGAGCTACCGGGCTCTCGCGCAGCAGCAGATGCTGCCGCCCGGGCCGATCCTGATCCCGGTCGTGCGCGGCTCCATCAGCAGCAGAGACGGCACGGTTCTCGCGATGACCGTGCAGACCGACCTGGTTTACGCCGATCCGAAGCTGATACCGCAGGCCCAGCGCCCGCAGGTCGCCGCTGCGCTAGCCGGGCCGCTGGGCCTGGCGGCCTCGGCGATCCAGGTCTTGATCGACCACCCCACCTCGCCGGAATATGTCGTGCTCAAGCGTGACGTCGCGGCGGCGACCGGGGCCCGCATCACGGCCCTGAAGCTACCCGGAATCGCCGAGACCTCGTCCTACTCCCGGGCGTATCCCAACGGCGACCTCGCGGCTAACCTGATAGGCTTCGCCAACGCCGACACAGCGGGCGACCTGAGTGGCAAGGCCGGGCTCGAGGCGGAGTACAACTCCCTGCTGGCCGGCCGGGACGGCAGCGAGGAGGTGGAGCTTGGCCCGACGCAGCAGCCCATCCCGCAGACCGAGCAGATCGTCCGGCCGCCGGTGCCCGCCGGCAGCCTGCGGCTGACCATCCAGGCCGATATCCAGTGGTACGCCGAGCAAGCGTGCGCCGCCGAGGTCAAGGCGGCGCGGGCCCGGAACTGCTCGGTGGTGGTGATGCAGCCGGGCACCGGGCGCATCCTGGCGCTCGCGCAGTATCCGACGTTCAGCCCGGCTGACCCGCAAACCGTGGCCGCGACCGCGGATATCCCGGTGCAGAACGTGTTCCAGCCCGGCAGCACGGCGAAGGTCATCACCGCCGCGGCCGCGCTCGAGCACGGCGGCCAGACGCCGATGAGCACCTACACGGTGCCCGACCAGATCGTGGTCGACGGTTTTGCCTTCCACGATGGCGAGACCCACGCGACGGCGAGGTACACGATCGCGGGTATCGTCGCCAACTCCCTCAACGACGGCATGGTGCAGGTGGTCCGGCACGTCAGCCCGCAGGTGCAGTACCAGTACTTCAAGGCGTTCGGGCTCGGCGAGCCCACCGGGCTGAACCTGCCCGGCGAGAGTGCCGGAATCCTGCCGCCGCCGGCCAGGTGGTGGGGCGACACGCGCTACACCCTCTCCTTCGGGCAGGGCGTCGCGGTCAACGCGGTCCAGATGGCCAGCGTCTACGCGACGATCGCCAACGGCGGGGTCCGGGTCGAGCCCTCCATCGTGGCCGGCACGACGAACGGCAGCGGGACGTTCACGCCCGCGCCCGCGCCGCGGCGGACCCGGGTGCTGCAGCCGAGGACCGCGCGGGAGCTGATGGCGATACTGCAGCAGGTGCCGGCGGTCGACGCCCAGGGCGGGCAGCCGTGGGGCGTGATCCCGGGGTACTCGATCGCGGCCAAGACCGGTACCGCTCAGGTGCCGGATCCGCAGCGGGGCGGCTGCCTGTGTGAGTACGGGTCGAGCTACGTCGGCATCGCCCCGGCCAGCGACCCCCAGATCATCGTGGCCGTGAACGTGCAGGATCCGACGCGCGGCAGCTACTTCGGCGATGCCGTGGCCGGACCGGTGTTCTACCACGTGGCGAAGTTCGCGCTGCAGACCCTGCAGATCCCCCCGGACGGCGCCGGGCGGCCGCACGTCAGGCTCGTGGCCACGGGAACGGCCGCTCCGTGAGCGACGGCACGTGAACGGAGGTAATCTCTGCCCGTGCCAGCGGATATGCGTCCACGCCGGGTTCCTCTGCGCTCGCTAGGGGGACTGGCGGGGCTGCTGGGCGTGAGAACCGCGGGCCGGGACGGGCCTGGCCCTCTGACCAGCCCCAGCGCATCCCGCGGTATTTCGGGGGTCACGCACGACTCACGCCGCGTGCAGCCCGGTGACCTGTATGTCGCGCTGCCCGGCCGCCAGCACCATGGCGGGCGCTTCTGCGGGCAGGCGGCCTCCGCCGGCGCCGCCGCGGTCCTCACCGATCCGGCGGGCAAGGAACTCGCGATCCGGTCGGGCCTGCCGGTGTTCGTGGTCGGCGATCCGCGAGCGAGGCTGGGCGCCGTCTCGTCCTGGATCTACGGCCACCCGTCGGGGAAGCTGACGCTGATCGGAGTGACCGGCACCAGCGGCAAGACGACCACCAGCTACCTGGTTGAGTCCGGGCTGCGAGCGGCAGGCCACGTGACCGGCCTGGTCGGCGGCGTGCAGACCCGCGTCGGCGAGGTCACCATCGACAGCGGGCTGACCACCCCGGAAGCCACTGATCTGCAGGCCCTGCTGGCCGCCATGGTCGAACGGGGCGTGACGGCGGCGGCGATGGAGGTTTCCAGCCACGCGCTGGCGCTCGGCCGCGTGGCCGGGACGGCCTACGACGTGGCCCTGTTCACCAACCTGTCCCAGGATCACCTGGACTTCCACGAGACAATCGACGCCTACTTCGAGGCGAAGGCCGCCCTGTTCACGCCGGGCTACGCCCGGGCCGGGGTGGTCAACATCGACGACGAGCATGGCCGGCTGCTCGCTGCCGCACCGCAGATCCCGCTCACCACCTACTCGGCGGCCGGGAACCCGCAAGCGGACTGGCGGGCCGCCGAGGCGCGCGGCGGGGCAGACGGGAGCGCGTTCCGGGTCATCGGCCCCGGAGGCGTGGAGGCCGAAGCGTCGGTGGCCCTGCCCGGGCCGTTCAACGTCGCCAACGCGCTGGGGGCCATCGTCGCGCTGGTCGAGGCGGGCGTCGGGATCGCGACCGCGGTAGCCGGAGTCGCCGCCTGCCCGGGCGTGCCCGGCCGCCTCGAGCGGGTCGAGGCCGGCCAGGACTTCACCGTGCTGGTCGACTACGCGCACAAGCCCGGCGCGGTGCGGGCCGTGCTGGACGCGCTGCGGCCGGTCACGCTGGGAAACCTCACAATCGTGCTCGGCTGCGGCGGTGACCGGGACCGCGCCAAGCGCCCGCTGATGGGGGCCGCGGCGGCCGGGCTCGCGGACGTGGCGATTCTCACCAGCGACAACCCGCGTTCGGAGGATCCGCTCGGCATTCTCGCCGAGATGCTCGCCGGAGCCGTGAGCGTTCCCGCCGGTGACCGCGCGCACGTGATCATCGAGCCCGACCGCTGCTCCGCGATCGGCGTCGCCATCACCGGCGCGGGCAAGGGAGACGTCGTGCTGGTCGCGGGGAAGGGACACGAGCGCGGCCAGTACGCGGGCACGTCGGTGATCCCGTTCGACGACCGCGAGGTGGTGGCTGAGGCGCTCGCGCGCCGTCTGGCCGCGTCCGGCGGGCCGCCCGATACCGGGCAGGCCGATGTGGGGGCTCCATGATCGCGCTGTCGGTGGCCCAGATAGCCGAGATCACCGGCGCCACGCCCGACGCAGACTCCGCGGCCCTGGACATGGGCGCGATGGTGACCGGCCCGGTCGTCGCCGACTCGCGTCAGGCCCGGCCGGGCAGCCTGTTCGCGGCCCTGCCCGGGCGCCGCGCCGACGGACACGACTTCGCATCCCGTGCGCTGGCGGCGGGGGCCGCCGCGGTGCTCGCCTCCCGGCCTCCCGGCGTGCCCGCGCTGATCGTCCCTGACGTGGCCGCCGCCCTGGCCGCCCTGGCCAGAGCCGTCGTGGACCGCGCGGGCGGCCTGACGATCGCCGCGATCACCGGGTCGGTGGGGAAGACCACGACCAAGGATCTTGCGGCGCAGCTGATCGAGTCGCTGGGGCCCACGGTGGCGCCGCGGGACTCCTACAACAACGAGATCGGCCACCCGCTCACCGTGCTGCGGGTGACGGAGCAGACCCGGTACCTGGTCGCCGAGATGTCCGCGCGCGGTGCCGGGCACATTACCGCGCTGTGCGAGATCTCGCCGCCCCGGCTGGGCGCCGTCTTGTGCGTGGGGCACGCGCACGCCGGCGAGTTCGGCAGCATCGACGAGGTCGCCAAGGCCAAGGCGGAGCTGCCCGCCGCGCTGCCGGCCAGCGGCGCGGCCGTGCTCAACGCCGACGACCCGCGGGTGCTGGCCATGGCCCGGCACACCGCGGCGCGTGTGGTGACCTTCGGCCGGTCGCCCCGGGCGGACGTCCGCGCGGCCGACATCGTGCTCGACGAGGCCGGCCGGCCCGGCTTCATGCTGCTGACCGCGGCAGGCTCGGCTCCCGTCCGGCTGCGGCTGCACGGCGAGCATAACGTCGCCAACGCGCTGGCCGCGGCGGCGCTGGCCGGCCAGCTCGGCATGGACGTCGCCGCCGTCGCGGCCAGGCTGTCCGCGGCCACGGCCCGGAGCAGGTGGCGGATGGAGGTAACGCAGCGGCCCGACGGGGTGACGGTCATCAACGATGCCTACAACGCCAACCCGGAGGCGACGCGCGCCGCCCTGTCGGCCCTGACCGCGATGGCACACGGCCGGCGTGCGTTCGCCGTGCTTGGCCACATGGCCGAGCTGGGCGCGCAGGCCGAGGAGTTGCACGAGCAGGCGGGCCGGCAGGCCGCGCGCGCGGGGCTGGCCGGGCTGATCGTGGTGGGCGAGCAGGCTGCGCCGATGCTGGCCGGGGCCAGGGCGGACCCGTCGTGGCGAGGCGAGCTGCTGCAGGTGCCCGATGCCGCGGCCGCGCTGGCCGCCGTGAGCGAGCGAGTCAGGCCCGGCGACATGGTGCTGGTCAAGGCGTCGCGTGCGGTGAGCCTGGAGCGCGTGGCGCTGGCGCTGACCGGGGAGGTCCCGTTGTGAAAACCATCCTCGTCTCGGCCGCGGTCGCGATGGTGCTGGCGCTGTTCGGCACGCCGCTCGCGATCAGGATGTTCACCAGGCGCGGCTACGGCCAGGAGATCAGGGACGACGGCCCGTCCTCGCACCTGACCAAGCGCGGCACGCCGACGATGGGCGGCGCGGTCATCGTGGTCGCCACGCTGATCGGCTACGTCGTCGGGCACGTGCTGACCAAGGACGCGATGAGCACGTCGGGGGTGCTCGTGCTCGGGCTGATGACCGGCCTGGGCGCGGTGGGCTTCGTCGACGACTTCATGAAGATCTACAAGCAGACGAGCCTCGGGCTGCGCAGCGGGGCCAAGCTGGCCGGCCAGGCGGTGGTCGGCGCGGTGTTCGCGGTGGAGGTGCTGCGCCACCCGGACGGGTTCGACCTCACCCCGGCGGACGCGCACATCTCGTTCCTGCGGGATGTCGGCCCGGCGATCGGGGTGCTGCCGTTCGTGCTGTGGGTCGTGCTCATGATCGCCGGGTGGTCGAACGCGGTGAACCTGACCGACGGGCTTGACGGGCTGGCCAGCGGCGCCGCGATCCTGGTGCTCGCCGCGTACGTGCTGATCGGGATATGGCAGCTGAAGAACGATGTTACGGTCTTCCTGGCCCCGACGTCCTATGCGGTGCGGGATCCGCTCGACATGGCGGTGGTGGCCGGCACGGTGCTCGGCGCCTGCTTCGGGTTCCTGTGGTGGAACGCGCCGCCGGCCAGGATCTTCATGGGCGACACCGGGTCACTGGCGCTCGGCGGCGTGCTCGCCGGGCTCGCCGTGTGCACGAAGACCCAGCTGCTGCTGGTCATCCTGGGCGGCCTCTTCGTGATCATCACCCTGTCGGTGATCATCCAGGTGGGGTCGTTCAAGCTGACCGGCCGCCGGGTGTTCAAGATGGCCCCGCTGCAGCATCACTTCGAGCTGCTCGGCTGGGCCGAGACCACGATCGTGGTCAGGTTCTGGATGATTGCCGGCCTGTTTATCGCGCTCGGCCTCGGCATCTTCTACGTGGCCTGGCTGCCGACGTACTGATGCGCGCGGGGAACGGGGCGGACTCGCGGCTGGCCGGCTTCGCCGCCGGCCTCGCCGGGCGCAGGGTATGCGTCAGCGGGCTCGGCATCTCCGGCCCGCCGGTCGCCCGGGCCCTCGCGGCCCGAGGCGCGCGGGTCACCGCCGTCGACGCCCGCGATGACCCGGACAACCGCCAGGTCGCGGATGAGCTCGCCGGCCTCGGAGTTGCCGTCGTGCTCGGCCCGGAGCCGCGGCTTCCGGCCGGGACCGACCTCGTGGTCACCACGCCCGGATGGCGGCCCGGCACGCCGCTGCTGGCCGCGGCCGCGGCCTCGGGCGTCCCCGTGATCGGCGATGTCGAGCTGGCCTGGCGGCTGCGCCCGGTTCTCCCCGGCGGCGCCCGGCAGGACTGGCTCGCGGTGACCGGGACCAACGGCAAGACCACGACCGTGCGGATGCTCGCCGCCATGCTCGCCGCGGCCGGCCACCGCACCATCGCCGCTGGCAACGTCGGCCTGTCCGTGGTCGATGCGGTCACCGAGCCCGAGCCTTACCCGGTCATCGCGGTCGAGCTGTCCAGCTTCCAGCTGCACTGGAGCTCGTCGCTGCGGCCGTTCGCCGCCGTGGTGCTGAACGTGGCGGCGCACCATCTCGACTGGCACGGCGATATCGAGTCCTACGCGCGGGCCAAGGGCCGCATCTACGCGCCGGGAACGGTGGCCGTCTGCAACGCCGACGACCGCCGCTCGGCGGAGCTCGCCGGTGCCGCGGCCGGTGCCGCGCGCGTCGTGGCTTTTCGGCTGGGCGCTCCCGGCCCGGGCGAGCTTGGCATCGCGGGGGGGCCTGGGGGGGGCGTCGCCCCGGGGGCGAGCACGGCCGGCGACGTCCTGCTGGACCGGGCCTTCGGCGATCCGGGGGGCGTCATCCTGGCCGGCGTCCGAGATGTCCGGCCGCAGGTGCCGCATAACGTGGCCGACGCGCTCGCCGCGGCGGCGCTGGCCCGCGCGTACGGGGCCCCGCCTGCGGCGATCAAGACCGGGCTGATTGCCTTCCAGCCAGAGCCGCACCGGATGACGCTGGTCGCCCGGGTCGGCGGGGTGGACTACGTCGACGACTCCAAGGCGAGCAACCCGCACGCGGCGGCGGCGTCCATCGCCGCGTACCCCTCGGTGGTGTGGGTTGCCGGGGGACTGTTCCGCGGCGCCGACGCGGACGTCGATCATCTGGTCGGCTCCGTCGCGCCGCGGCTGCGCGCCGTGGTGCTGCTCGGCGCCGACCGTGGGGTGATCCGCAGGTCATTGGCGCGACACGCGCCAGATGTCCCGGTCGTGGAGGCCGTCCGCACCGACACTGGTGCCATGGATCTCGTTGTGGCGGAGGCCGCCAGGCTGGCCGTGCCCGGCGACACGGTGCTGCTGGCGCCGGCCGCGCAGTCGTTCGACATGTTCCGCGACTATCCGGCGCGCGGCGATGCGTTCGCCGCAGCGGTCGGCCGGCTGGCGGAGGCACGATGAGTCGCGAGCCGGAGGGACCCCTCAGTCGAGGGGGAGACACATGAGCGCCCCGCCGGCGAGAAACACGGTGATGAGCGACAGCGCGATCAAGTCCGGTGTCGCGAGCGGGTCCGGCGCGGAGGGGGAGGGTGGCGCTGCGCCGCGCTACCCGTCACGAGCCGCCGGCCGGGTGAGGGCCGGTGTCAGGCTCCTGGACCGGCCGCTCACCTCGTACTACCTCGTCCTCGGCATCACCTTGCTGCTGGTCGCGCTGGGCCTGGTCATGGTGCTGTCCACCTCGTCGGCGCAGTCCCTGGCCCAGGGCGGATCGCCGTACGCGGGGTTCCAGAAGCAGCTGGTCGGCGCCGTGGTCGGGCTGCCGCTGATGTGGATCGCCGCGAGATCGTCGCCGGTGCTGTTCCGCGCCGCTGCCTACCCGATGGTCGCCGCAGCCCTGCTCGGGCTGCTGCTGGTGCTCGCCGTGGGCCATAGCGCCAACGGTGCCCAGCGCTGGATTCAGGTCGCGGGATTCCAGATCCAGCCATCGGAGTTCGCCAAGCTCGCCTTCGTGCTCTGGGGCGCCGACCTGCTCGCCCGCAAGGAGAAGGCAGGCCAGCTCACCGAATGGCGGCACCTGCTGATGCCGCTGCTGCCCGGGGCCGCGATCGTCAGCATGCTGGTGATGCTCGGCGATGACCTCGGCACCACGTTCATCCTGCTGGTGATCTTCCTGGCCCTGCTCTGGGTGATCGGGACGCCGGGCCGGCTGTTCCTCGGCATGCTCGGGCTGATGGGATTCGCGATGATCATCCTGATCGTGGTGGCCCCCTACCGGCTGGAGCGTATTACCGGGTTCCTCAACCCGCAGGCGCATCCCACGACGGTTGGCTATCAGGCGATGAATGGCCAGTACGCGGTGGGCTCGGGCGGGTGGTTCGGCGTCGGGCTGGGCGCCGGCAAGGAGAAGTGGTGGGTGCCGAACACCCCCACCGACTTCATCTTCGCGATCATCGGCGAAGAGCTCGGCCTGGTCGGCACGCTCTGCGTTACGTTCCTCTACAGCGGTCTGGCCTATGCCGGACTGCGGATCGCCCGGCGGGTGCCGGACACGTTCATGCGCCTGGCGGCGGCAGCCGTAACCGCGTGGATCGTGGTTCAGGCCCTGGTGAACATCGGCGCGGTCCTCGGGCTCCTGCCGATCACCGGCGTGCCGCTGCCGCTCGTCTCGGCGGGCCTGTCCTCGCTGCTGGTGACGCTGGTCGCGCTGGGCATGCTGATGTCGTTCGCGAAACGGGAGCCCGGAGCCAGCCAGGCACTCGCCGCTGCTGGTCCCGGACCGGTGCTGCGCGTCCTAAGCTGGCTAGGCCTCGCTACCGGCGACTCCCGCGGGCGGCGCGGCTGAGCCCTTGTCACTTAAGGGGGATATAACGCATTAAGGGTGGATAGCGATAACGATAACCACGAGGGGAGGTGAGCCAGTCGATGAGCGTCGTCCTCGCAGGCGGCGGGACTGCCGGGCATATCGAGCCCGCACTAGCGCTCGCCGATGCGCTGCGGCGCGCCGATCCGCGGATCCAGATCACCTGCCTGGGCACCGAGCGCGGACTGGAGACCAGGCTGGTTCCGCTCCGCGGCTACGACCTGGCGCTCATTCCCGCGGTCCCGCTGCCGCGCTCGCTGACCCCGCAACTGCTGTCGGTGCCCGGGCGGCTCGCCGCCGCGATCGGTGCCGCGGCCGAGGCGCTCGATGACGCCAGGGCTGAGGTGGTCGTCGGATTCGGCGGCTACGTGGCCACGCCCGCTTATCTCGCCGCCCGGCGCCGCGGTATCCCGATCATCGTGCACGAGGCAAACTCGCGGCCGGGCCTGGCCAACCGGATCGGAGCCAGGCTGACCAGCCACGTTTTCACCGGGCAGCCCGGCACCAGGCTCCCGCATGCCACCTGCATCGGCATTCCGATCCGCCGCGAGATTTCCGGGCTGGACCGGCTTGCGCTCGGGGACAAGGCGCGCGGGCATTTCGGCCTCCGGCCCGACCTCCCGGTGCTGCTGGTCACCGGCGGCTCGCAGGGCGCCCGGTCGCTGAACCGGGCGGCGGTCGGCGCGGCGGCGTGGATCCGCGCGGCAGGCGTCCAGGTGCTGCACATCATCGGGCCCCGGTCCGACATCGATGTCCCCCCGCCCGGGGGGGAGACGCCCTACGTGACGCTGCCCTACGTGGACCGGATGGATCTCGCCTACGCGGCTGCCGACTTCGCGATGTGCCGGGCCGGCGCGATGACCTGCGCGGAGCTAACGGCGGTGGGCCTGCCGGCCGCGTACGTGCCGCTGCCCCACGGCAACGGCGAGCAGCGCCTGAACGCCATGCCGATCGAGGAAGTCGGCGGCGGGATCGTCGTCGATGACGCTCAGCTGAGCCCGGAGTGGATCGCGGACACGCTGCTTCCCGTGGTGCTCGACGCCGAGCTTGTCGCGGCCATGTCGCGCGCGGCGGCGGAGGTGGGCCGGAGGGACGCCGACCGCTGGCTCGCGGCCGAGGTCATCGACGTTGTGCGGGGCGCGGGGCGTCGCGGCAGGCCGCGGCACCGCTGAGGGTGGGAAGGCGAGGGTGGGAGCGCAAGGGCGGGCGAGGGCGGGCGGGAAAGTAGGGCCGGGGAAGGAAAGGCGGAACGGTGGAACGGGTGGAGAGGGCAGGAGGAAATCTGACATGGGCCTGGTCACGCCGGTAGCGCCGGTGCCGGTCGGGCAGCTGGGGCGGGTACATTTCGTCGGCATCGGCGGCGCGGGCATGTCCGGGATCGCGCGCATCCTGCTCGCCAGGGGCGTCGCAGTGTCCGGGAGCGACCGGGCCGCCTCGGCGCAACTCGATGAGCTCGCCGCCCGGGGCGCGCTGATCCACGTGGGCCACTCCGCGGCGAACCTCGGCCAGGTGGACACCGTCGTGACGACGCCGACGGCCATCGGGCCCGACAACCCCGAGCTCGTGGAGGCCAGGCGGCGCGGGATCAGGATCCTGCCCCGCGCGGCGGCGCTGGCCTCGATCATGATCGGCAAGCAGGGCATCGCAGTCGCGGGCACGCACGGCAAGACCACGACGACCTCGATGCTCACCACCGTGCTGCGCCACTGCGGCGCAGACCCCTCTTACGTCATCGGCGGAGTTCTCGTCGAGACCGGCGTCGGCGCCGCCGAAGGCACGGGCGAGCTGTTCGTCGCCGAGGCCGACGAGAGCGACGGCTCGTTCCTGATGCTGTCGCCGCGCACCGCCGTGGTCACCTGCATCGAGGCAGAGCACCTGGACAACTACGAGAACCTGGCCCAGATCGAGGCGACCTTCGCCGCCTTCGCCGGCCAGGTGTGCGCAGGCGGGCTGCTCGTGGCGTGCCGCGACGACCCCGGCGCCGCCGCGCTCGCAGCGGCCGCGGCCGCGCTCCCGCTGCGGGTGCGCACCTACGGCGAGTCGGCAGACGCGGACTACCGGTTGACCGGGGTGACTGGGCTCGGCATGGCCACGCGGCTGACCGTGACACCGCGAGTGCGTGAACTCCCCAGGCCGGCTGACTTTGCCGGTGACGCCGCGCGGCCAGGAAGGCCGGACGTGCCGCGCGACCCGGTCACCCTGACGATCGAGGTTCCAGGCCGGCACAATGCGCTCAACGCGGCGGCGGCGTTCGCGACCGCGGTGGAGCTCGGCGTGCCGCCCGGCACCGCGGCGGCGGGCCTGGCCGCCTATCGCGGCGCGCGCCGGCGCATGGAGCCCAAGGGCGAGGTCGAGGGCGTGCGCGTGCTGGACAGCTACGCGCATCACCCGACCGAGCTCGCCGCCGACCTCACCGCGGCCAGGGACATAGCCGAGGGCGGGCGCGTCATCGCCGTGTTCCAGCCGCATCTGTACAGCCGGACCCGGATCTTCGCCGCCGAGTTCGGGGCGGTACTCGGGCTGGCCGACGAGGCGCTCGTCCTCGACGTGTACGCGGCCCGCGAGGATCCTGAGCCCGGCGTCACCGGGATGATCGTCGCCGCTGAGGTGCCCGGCGGCCGGGGCCGCTTCGTCCCCGACGCCGCCGCGGTGCCGGACGCTGTCGCGGGCCTGGCCAAGCCGGGGGACCTGGTCCTGACCATGGGCGCGGGCGATGTCACCGCGCTCGGCCCCATGATCGTGGCCGCCCTGCGCGAACGTGACGGTGCCCGATGATGAATGGTGCCAGCCGATGAATGGTGCCAGCCGACGAACGGTGCCAGCCGACAAACGATGCCAGCCGACGATCCGTGAGGGCGAGGCGGGCGGCGGAACTCGCCCGGCCGCGCCCCGGACGCATCCAGAGCTCGGCCCGGCGGAGGGGCTCCAGCACCTCGGCGCCCCGCGGCGCGGCGCCCGGCCGGGCCGATCCGGCCGGCCATGGAAGGCGGCGTTCTTCGTGGTCATGGCGGCGGCCATCGTGGTGGGGGCCATCTGGGCGCTGCTCGGCTCGAGCCTGCTCGTGGTCCGGTCCGTGGCGGTCACCGGAATCCACCTCGTGCCCAGGGCCGAGGTGCTCCAGGCGGCCGGCATCGAACCAGGCACCCCGCTCGCCCGGATCAACCCGGCGAGCGTCGCGCAGCGGGTCGAGCGGATCACCCAGGTCCAGTCCGCGCAGGTCAGCAGGCACTGGCCGGATGCAGTAGTGATCGCCATCCAGGAGCGGACGCCCGCGCTCGCGGTGGCCTCCGGCGGCGGATACGCACTGATCGACAAGTTCGGCGTCGTGGTCCGCCGCGTGGCCCGGCGGCCGAACGGGATGGTCCAGCTGGCCTTGGCCCCCTCGCCATCAGCGCTGGCCTCGCTGCGCGGCAGCCCGGCCGTCCGGGCCGCGGTGACCGTGCTGCAGCAGCTCCCGGCGCAGATCCGCCGCCTCGTGCGAGCGGTGGCCGCGCCGTCGCCCACCGCGGTGACGCTGGATCTGCGGCGCGGGATCACCGTCCTGTGGGGCGGCACCGACCGGCCTGCGGCCAAGGCGGCCGAGGTGACGATCCTGATGCCCGCGAAGGCGACTTACTACGACCTCAGCGACCCGGGCGCCGCCGTGACCGGGCGATAGTGAACGAGGTGCCGATTGGCGTGGATGGATGAGCCAGAGCGCGTCCGGCAGGCGGCGGTTCGTCCCCGCCACTGCCGTGACCGACCGTTACTGGCGGTGTCCTCTGCGACACGCCGGGGGCCGCTGCGGCGCGGTTAGTTGACCGCAGGTGGCGGGCAACTCTACTGTCCGTATTAATCGGCAGCTTGACATAACTCTAAATCTCAACTTGAGGGTGAGAGTTGACGTGCTTGAAAGCAGCGGAACGTACCCGGCCGATGTTATTGGGGGCGTATTTCGGAAAACTGCTAACACGTAGTTTTCCGAGCTTGGCGGGGTAACTGGTGGCCGAGGCGGTCAGTTAAAACGCGATAGAGTAAACGAGCGGAAAGGTTCCCTCCTCGTGGCAGCACCGCAGAACTACTTGGCGGTCATCAAGGTCGTCGGTATTGGCGGGGGCGGCGTCAATGCCGTTAACCGGATGATCGAGGAGGGCCTCAAGGGCGTTGAGTTCATCGCGATAAACACGGACGCTCAGGCTCTGCTCATGAGCGATGCCGACGTCAAGCTCGACGTCGGACGGGAACTCACCCGGGGCCTGGGCGCCGGCGCGAATCCCGATATCGGCACGAAAGCCGTCGAGGACCATCGCGAGGAGATCGAGGAGGTGCTCAAGGGCGCCGACATGGTCTTCGTGACCGCCGGCGAGGGCGGCGGGACCGGCACCGGAGGCGCGCCGGACCGGCACCGGAGGCGCGCCGGTCGTGGCCAACGTGGCGCGCTCGCTGGGCGCGCTCACGATCGGCGTGGTCACCCGGCCGTTCGGGTTCGAGGGCAAGCGCCGCGCGTCACAGGCGGACGCGGGCATCGAGAAGCTCCGCGACGAGGTAGACACCCTCATCGTGATTCCGAACGACAGGCTGCTGTCCATATCCGACCGGCACGTGAGCGTCCTGGACGCATTCAAGGCGGCGGACCAGGTGCTGCTCTCCGGTGTCCAGGGGATCACCGACCTGATCACGACTCCGGGACTGATCAACCTGGACTTTGCCGACGTCAAGTCGGTCATGTCGGGCGCGGGCTCCGCGCTCATGGGAATCGGCTCGGCCCGCGGCGACGACCGCGCAGTCGCCGCGGCCGAGATGGCGATCTCCAGCCCGCTGCTCGAGGCGAGCATCGACGGGGCCCATGGCGTGCTGCTGTCGATTCAGGGCGGCTCGGATCTCGGCCTTTTCGAGATCAACGAGGCCGCGCAGCTGGTCTCGAATTCCGCTGCGCCCGACGCCAACATCATTTTCGGCGCGGTCATCGACGATGCCCTCGGCGACGAAGTCCGGGTCACCGTCATCGCCGCCGGATTCGATGAATCCCAGGTGGGCCGGGCAGGCCGGGTAAGGCCGGTCAGCGCGACGCCAAGTTTCGGCGGGACATCCAGCCCTGCCTCCGAATTCACGGCGGGGGGCTGGCGGTCGCCCGCCCCGGTCGGCGGCGACGTGCCCTCCGCCCCGGCGGCGGAGCCCCAGTCCGCCCATCAGCACCCGGCCGCGGCGGCGGACAGCGAGCCGCGGGCCGCCTCATCCTGGGCGTCGGCCGCGTCGGCGAAAGCCGGGACAGCCGACCCGGTCGCGGCGGGCCCGGCACCCGCGGACCGAGGCGCGGAGATCGTGGACGGCGTGCCTCCGCCGCGCGCGGCGGAGGCTGCGGCGTCGGCCGGGCCCGATAGCCAGGAATCGTCGCTGACCACGGCCCGCGCTGGCGGCGGGTGGGTACCTGACTCGGCCAGCACCCGGCGCCGTTCCGTGGTCTTCGAGGAAGACGACGATCTCGACGTGCCAGACTTCCTCAAGTGAGTGAGGTGAGGGCGCGGCGCGGTCCAGTGAAGGGGGAATGGGGAGGCGGGCGGGGCCCCGCAGGCGAGCGGGAAACACAGTGAGCGTCACGCCGCTGCCGCACGTCGACGACGCGGGGCAGCCCGTCGAGCTGGCTCCCGGAGTGCTGGTCATGTTCACCAGCCGACGTGGCGGCGTTAGCGCGGCGCCCTACGACACGCTGAACATGAGTTCGTCCGCTGGCGACCAGGCGTCCGCCGTGGCCGCCAACCGGCGGCGGGTCGCGCAGGCCTGCGGGCTCCAGCCGGAGCAACTGAGCTGGATGCGCCAGGTGCACGGCTCGGCGGTCAGCTATGCGCGGGCGGCGCCTCGGGGGGAGCCGCCCGAGGTCGACGCGATGTTCACCGACGTTCCGGCCCGGGCGCTGGCCGTCCTCGTCGCGGACTGCGCCCCGGTTCTGCTCGCCGACCCGGAGGCGCGGATCGTCGGCGCCGCGCACGCGGGCCGCGAGGGAATGGCGGCCGGCGTGGTCAACGAGCTGCTCACGGCGATGTCAGCGGCCGGCGCGGACCCGGCGCGGGTGCACGCGGTGATCGGCCCGCACATCTGCGGCGCCTGCTACGAGGTCCCGGCGCAGCTGCGGTCCAGGGTGGCGGACCGGGTGCCTGAGTCCGCCTGCGTCACCCGGGACGGTACTCCCGGGATCGACGTCGGGGCCGGGATCGAGGCACAGCTCGCCCGGGCGGGAGTGCGCACGGTCGCCGCCGATCCGCGATGCACCGCCGAGACGCCAGAGCTGTACTCCTACCGTCGCGACGGCCGGACCGGCCGGTTCGCAGGCCTGGTCTGGCTGACGCCGTGACATGCTCGTCATGATGTATCGGTGACCACTGAGCCATCAACCACGGGGCCATCAACCATGGGGCCATCAGCCGGAGGGCCATCAGCCGGAGGGCCTGGCGCCGAGGCCGAGCGCAGGAACGAGATCGCGGCTCGGCTGAGCGCCGTGCGCGCCCGGATCGCGGCGGCGTGCCGTGCCGCCGGCCGCAGCAGTGACGAGGTCACGCTGATCGCGGTGACCAAGACCCGCCCCGTTTCCGACATCCGGCTGCTGCGCGAGCTCGGGGTGCGGGACATAGGCGAGAACAAGGACCAGGAGGCCGCCCCGAAGGCTGCCGCGAGCGCCGCCCTCGGCCTGGACCTGGCGTGGCATTTTGTCGGGCAGCTGCAGACCAACAAGGCTGCCAGCGTGGTCTCCTACGCTCAGGTGATCCACTCGGTGGACCGGCTGCGCCTGGTCGGCGTGCTCGGCGCGCGGGCCAGGGCGGCTCACCGCACCGTGACCTGCCTGGTACAGGTGAGCCTCGACCGCGATCCGGCGCGGGGCGGCGCCGTAGGCCCGGAGGTGGCGGCGGTCGCCGACGCCGTGGCCGGGGAGAACGGTCTTGTCCTCGGCGGCGTGATGGCCGTAGCGCCGCTCGATATGCCCGCCGACGCAGCGTTCGGAAATCTCAGGGGAGTGGCCGAGGAAGTTCGATCGGCGCATCCGGGCGCGGTGATGATCTCGGCCGGCATGAGCGATGACCTGGAGCCGGCCATAGAGGCCGGCGCAACACACGTGCGCGTCGGTACGGCGTTGCTCGGCGGCCGGCACGCCTTCGTCAGGTAATGTCCGACGCGTGGCACGCGGCATGAGCGGGGCTGCATGGCAGGCATGACGGAGGACAGAAGATGGCCAGCGCGATGCGCAAGATGGCGGTCTATCTCGGCCTGGTAGAGGACGACCACCGCTACGACGATCAGTACCAGGACGAGTACGGCGCCGAAGAGTACGAAGAGTATGGCGCCGAGTTCATCGACCAGGACGACTCGCGGGATGTGGTCTCGCGCGTCGAGGGCGACGGCATCGATCGGGCCGGCAGGCTGCCGGAGCGCCAGGAGCCTGCCATCCAGATGCAGGCCACCGATCTGGCCCGGATCACCACATTGCATCCGCGCACGTACAATGAGGCCCGTACGATCGGAGAGCACTTCCGCGAGGGCACTCCGGTGATCATCAACCTGACCGAGATGGCCGGCCTGATCTTCGGTCTGCGCGGGAGCATTGACCGAGTGACCAACAAGGTGTTCCTGCTGTCCCCGGCGAACGTCGAGGTGGCCGCCGAGGACAAGGCCCGCATCGCGGAAAGAGGATTCTTCAATCAAAGTTAGGCAGAACGCAACGAACCACGCGCAGGGTTACCGTGACGGCTCGGCCCGGCGGCGGCGTGAGAGCAGGGCTGGGCAGTGAACATCGTAAAGCAAGTCCTCACCTACGTGCTCGTGCTCTATCTGGTGATTCTCATCGCGAGGCTGATCCTGGGCTGGATACAGACATTCTCGCGTGACTGGCACCCCACCGGGATCGTCCTGGTGATCGCCGAGGCTGTGTATACGGCGACTGATCCGCCACTGAGATTGCTAAGGCGCTACATTCCATCCCTCCGGCTCGGTACTGTGGCCTTGGATCTCAGCTTCATGGTGCTGTTCCTGGTCATACTTGTCCTGTTGCAGGCCGTGGTGCCGCGGATCTGATCGAGCAGCGTCCACAAGGGACCACGCTCGACGCACGAAGCTCGACGCGCCAAGGAGACGACGACATGCCACTGACGCCCGCGGATGTGCGGAACAAGCAGTTCAGCACGACCAGGCTCAGGCCCGGCTACGACGAAGAGGAAGTCGATGCCTTCCTCGACGAGGTCGAAGCGGAACTTGACCGGCTTATCCAGGAGAACGAGGAACTCCGGGCCAAGCTGGCCGAGGTGCTGCGTGGGGGTAAGGTGCCCGCACTCAACGCTCCGCATGCCGAGGGCCCTGCCGACCTAATGGCGGCGGAGCCGCCGCGACACGAGCCGGAGCGCCTGGCGCCCCCCGAGCCTGTGATGATGCCCACCAGGCCGGTCGAGGACAACATGGACACGGCGGCGCGGGTGCTCGCGCTGGCGCAGCAGACCGCCGACCAGGCGATCGCCGATGCGCGGCGGGAGGCCGACGAGACGCTCGGGCGGGCGAGGCGCGAGGCTGACGATATCCTCACCAAGGCCCGGCGTCAGTCCGAGCAGATCACCAGCGATGCTCGCGCCCGCGCGGAGAGCCTGGAGCGCGATGCTCAGGAGCGGCACCGCCAGGCCATGGGCTCGCTGGTGCAGTCGCGGGAGGAGCTCGAGCGGCGGGTCGATGACCTGCGCGCCTTCGAGCGCGAGTACCGCACCAGGCTCAAGGCTTACCTGGAAGGCCAGCTGCGTGACCTCGAGGCGGGCGCCGCGGACAGCGGTGTCTTTCCGGCCATAGCCACGGGGCCGCAGTCGCCCGTGCCCGCGGGCATCGGCCGCATGGAGGCCCGCAACGGCGGGCCGTCCGTGACAGGCTCCTATGCGCCCGAGCCGGTGAGCCATGGCGGGTACCACCCGGCTGACTCGCCCGGCCGGTGCGCTCAGGCCCCGGCGCAGCCCTGACCTCGCTGGCCCCGCACCGCCGGCCGGCTGGCGCTGAACCTGCTAGCACTGCTCGTGGAGTCTGCTTGTGATCCGGTTCGGCATCGTCCTCACGGTCGTGATTGCGGCCATGGGGCTGCTCGCCGGGGGGGTCCTCGCTAACAGCCTGCTGCTGGTCTACCTGGCCATCGGCGCGGCGGCCCTGGCAGCAGTGATGCTGACGGTCGGCGTGGTGGTCTGGCGCGAGGAAGTCTTCGGCGAGTCCCCTGCCGGTCAGGCTGGTCAGGCCAGTCAGGCTGGGCAGGCCGCGAGGCAGGCCGTGGGCCTGTCTCCGGTGCTCGCGGCGGCGGGCGCCTCCGCGGCGGGGCGGCCGGCCGCTGGCGCGGCGGATGATGTGGCGCCAGCCGGCGCGGCGGCGCCGCGGGGCGATCTCGCCGCGGTGCCGCCGCACGCTGCGTTGTCCCAGGATCCAGACCGGCCGGAGCGCTCGCCGCAGCAGGAGCATCCGGACTGGCTGAAGCACTCTGACCGGCCGGAGCGTTCGGAGCCGCAGAGGCTGGCTGAGCCGGCCGCGCCCGCCGCCCGGCTGGGCTCCGCGGTCCCAGGGCCGCCGGCCCCACGATCGGAAGCCCGCAGGGGTGCGACGCCCCAGGCGCCCGCCGTCCGTGGGCCCGAGTCCGGTGAGGCCCCCGCAGGGGATGACATCTGGCCGAGCGCCGACCGGGAGCCATCGGCCCAGGGCCGGCGCGGCGCGGGCGTCACCGCCTGGTCGTTCTTCAGCAAGCCCGCCAATTCGTCGCCGGAAGTAGCCGCGGGGGCTGACGATATCCGCGAGCCTGGCCTGCTGCCGGAGCCCGCTGACGCGGCCGACCCGGCTGAGAGGAAGTCGGCCCAACAGGAACCGGCTGAGCAGGATGAGCCTGCCAGGCCCGCTGAGCCCGAGCCCGAGCAGGCCTCAGCGGCGGCTGAGCGGGCACCGGCGAAGGACGCAGCCGCTCCGGGGGACCAGATGCAGGACGAGCCGCCCGCCGGAAGCGCCAGCGGCACGATGGCAGAGTCCGCTGCCGGCGACGGGCCCGCCGCGCAGGATCCAGGCCCCGAGGTCACTGTCGTCCCGGGCATCTCCAGATATCACCGCAGCGAGTGCATCCTGATCCGCTTCCTCGGTTCCGAGGATTTGGCCGCCATGACGCTGCAGGCCGCCGAGGTGGCCAGCTACGTGCCCTGCAAGGCCTGCCGGCCCGAGCAGGAACTGGCCGGCGACCAGCGCAGCTAGCGGGGACTGACCCCGGGGGACTGACCCCCCTTCGACCCCCGCCGCGGAGCAAGCCCCGCGAGCAGAGCTACTCGCCGGGCTCGGCGCGGCGGATCCAGAACACGAGTCCCAGGTCAGCCTCGACGTGCTCGCGCGCGCTCTGATCCGTGCCGTCGCCGGGCCTGGGCCCGTAGTCTACGGCGAGCACTTCGTTGCTGATCATCGTCCCGTGCTCGGTCAGAGCGGCGGCGAGCTCGGGATCCGCGGTACTCCAGCGCAGCGAGATCCGGTCGCTGACCTCCAGGCCGTCGTTCTTGCGCGCGTCCTGCACCAGCCGGACGACCTCGCGGGCGAGGCCCTCCCGGCGCAGCTCCGGGGTGATGGCGATCTCTAGCGCCACCGTCTCGCCGCCGCCGGACGCCACCGCCCAGCCGGAGCGGGGGACCTGGGTCACGATGACGTCATCGGGCCCGAGGCTCACCGGCACCCCGTCCACCTCGACCCAGGCCTTGGCTCCCGAGCTCAGCTCCGCCGCCAGCGCCGCGGCGTCCGCGGCCTCGATCGCCGCGGCCACCGCCGGAGTCCCCTTGCCGAAGCGCCCGCCGAGCGCGCGGTAGCTCGGCTTCACCGTGTAGTCCACCAGGCCCTCGGCCACGGCCGCGAGCGTGTCAAGCTCGCGGACGTTAAGCTCCTCGGCGATCTGGGCCCTCAGGTCGTCGGGCAGGCCGGCGAATCCCGCCGCGCCGACGAGAGCGCGCGCGAGCGGCTGGCGGACCCGCACCACCGCGGCGGCGCGCGCCGAGCGGCCGAGTTCTACCACTCGCCTGGCCAGCGCCATCTGCGCGGAGAGGCGCTCGTCGATCAGGCCGGCGTCCGCCGTCGGCCAGGAGGCCAGGTGCACCGAGTCGGGGGAGCCGGAAGGGCGCAGCACGCCCCAGACGTAGTCGGTCAGGAACGGGGTCACCGGCGCCATCAGCCTGGTCAGCGTCTCCAGGCACTCGTGCAGGGTGGCGAAGGCCGCCGCGCCGCGGTCAGTACCCGGGCCCTCCCAGAACCTGCGCCGGGACCTGCGGACGTACCAGTTGGACAGATCGTCGATGAACGCGCCGATCCTGCGGCCCGCCATGGCGGAGTCGAACCCCTCCAGGGCGATCGTGACGTCGCGCACCAGCGCGTGCAGCTCGCTCAGCAGCCACCGGTCGAGTACCGGCCGGGCGCCCACCGCAGGAGCCTCCGGCAACCGCTGCGCCCCGGCGGCCTCGGCGGCAGCGCCCGGTGCGGCAGCGGCGTTCGCGTAGAGCACCAGGAACGACACGGTGTTCCAGTAGGTCAGCAGCACCTTGCGCACGATCTCCTCGAGGGTGGCGTGCCCCACCCGGCGGGTGGCCCACGGCGACCCGGACGCCGCGAAGAACCAGCGCAGCGCGTCCGCCCCGTGAGCATCCATCAGCGGGATCGGCTCCAGGACGTTGCCGAGGTGCTTGCTCATCTTGCGGCCGCGCTCGTCGATCACCAGGCCGAGGCAGACCACGTTCTCGTAGGATGACCGGCCGAAGACCAGCGTGCTGACCGCCATCAGCGAGTAGAACCAGCCGCGGGTCTGGTCGATCGCCTCGCAGATGAACTGGGCCGGGAACGAGCGCTCGAACGCGTTCTCGTTGCGCAGCGGCGCGCCGTGCCGCGCGAACGGCATCGATCCCGAGTCGTACCAGGCGTCGATCACCTCCGGCACCCGGCGTGCCTGGCTCCCGCACTGGCGGCAGGTGATCACCACCTCGTCCACGTACGGCCGGTGCGGGTCCAGCCGGGTCAGGTCGCGGTCGGCCAGCTCGGACAGCTCGGCCAGCGACCCGACGCAGGTCGCGTGCTGCTGCGGGCACACCCACAGCGGCAGCGGGGTGCCCCAGTACCTGGTCCGCGACAGCGCCCAGTCCACGTTGTTGCGCAGCCACTCGCCGTAGCGGCCGTGCTTGATCGTGGGCGGCTGCCAGTTGGTCTTCTCGTTCTCGGCCAGCAGCTGATCCTTGATCGCGGTGGTGCGGATGAACCAGGACGGCAGCGCGTAGTAGAGCAGCGGCGTGTGGCACCGCCAGCAGTGCGGGTAGCTGTGCTCGTGCAGCTGCGACCGGAACAGCAGCCC
>WNFJ01258885.1_pt1 | contig 51742 bp, 41 predicted proteins | sample 5400461 | NCBI WGS metagenome assembly WNFJ01 (sample SAMN13153349, study PRJNA577476) | soil metagenome | isolation source: 115 cm saprolite on Douglas fir-dominated hillslope | place: USA:California | collected 2013-09-17
CCCACCCGCCACGAAACCGTCAGCCAGCATCACCAAGACCTGCCGAAACATGAACACCGAGCACCGCCGACTCATGTGCAGACAGCGTGGCCGCTAACAGGGGGCCGATGTCTATCTGTGGCGTCTCTAGCCAGGTCATGGCGTGAGCAGTGGCGTTCGCCCTGCGATCTGGGCTGGCGCACCAGCGGATTAAGAGTCCGCTGCTCTGTTCGATTCCCCGTCGCTACTAGCTGCGACTTCATGGTAGGGCCTGCGGAGATATGTCGCAATCAACCCTGTCCTGGTGCCGCGTCGTACCGCCTGCTGCCGGGTTGGAACGCGACAGCCGAGCAGACATGGAGCAAACATGGAGGCGGGCTGATCCGCGGCGGGCTTGTACTGTCCGTAACTGCCGCACCTCCTGGCAGGTGGTGACCGTGCCCACGCCGGGTCAGGACTTGGTCTGACATTCGCAGGTGTCGGGGCATCGCGTCTCGGCGGTGCGGGCGCGGTTGCTGAGGAAGTTGTATTGCCATCGCAGCCCACCGGGCGCATGGTGGCCGACGAGCAGGGCAACTGTGACGGCGGCCGCTCGGGCGCCGGTGAGAGCGCCGATGAATGGCGCGGCAGCGGCGAAGTTTTCGCCGCTGCTCGTCTCGGTGAGGCTGGCCTGGTTGATGTAGCCGCAGATGAGTTGTCCGGAATCTGCCGCGGCCTGGAGCCGAGCCTTGTGTTCGGGCGGTGCTTGGGCCGCGTCCTCGGCGGTGACGGGGGTGGTGAACTCGCTGAGGAACCGCTCGCTCCGCAGCCCAGTAGCCGCTTCGGTCCGGCGTATGTAGCCGGTCTCGCTATCGGGTGCCTCGTATGCGCGGAGCAGGCACTGACCGCCTTGGCCGCGCTGGTGGAGGATGACTTGGCTTGTCGTTCCGCCGGCAGCCATGTCCACGAGCACCTCGGGCCATAGCCGCTGGACCATGTGCCGGGGCTCGACCTCGTCGAGGCCATTGATCACCAAGGGCGGCAGCGGCACGTGCCAGTGGGTGACTCTTGGCAGGAAGAGACTGAGTTCTTCGTCGTGCCGGGTGACCGCGACCAGAGGCTTCAGGTGCCCGGCGAGGAGAAGTGTCTTGGGCTGCCCGATCATGTCGCGCCGCGCGAGGGAGTAGGGGTCGAGGTTCTCCTCGCCCAGCGACTGCCGGTCGACCGCGCGGGCGTGGCCGGTGATCCGCAGCGCACGGGCGGCGGCTGCCCAGCCATTCATGACGTTTCCGCAGCCGATGAGAAGCGCGTCGATCGGCTGGATGGCTGGCAGGGGCGGGTCGTCTGGCAGGCTGCCAAGCGGCCCGCAGGCACCGCTCCAAGCGGAGAGCTCGAATCCGCGTGGGGGTCGACTGAGGCCGATCAGCCGGAGGAACGCCTCGCCAGCGGTCAGGGCGGCGGCGGTCAGCGCCCCGATCGGGTTGGCGACCGTGAACGCGGTCACCGATTCGTGGGTGCCCGCGGGGAATACCTTGCCGGTCCATCCGTCCGAGCAGGTCCCGATGCCGTCGGCGGTGTCGGGGTGCCCGCCGATGAAGATGTCGAAGGCGTCTGCTCGCGCCAGAGAGCTTCCGCAGGAGTGTACTCGTGGCGGGTCGTGGAGTTCGTGGTCTCGCTCGACGCACGCCTGGGCGATGACGCAAGGTGCTGACACCACGACGGTGCCGCAGAACCGGCTTAGCTGGTCCACGAGTGACCTGGCGAGAGTCGCCGCGTCTTGGTTGTCCTCGAATCCGGCCGTGACCCGCACGTGGACGGTAGCGTCGAGAAGCCGCGCCCGTGCTTGGGCGGGGCTGTCTCCAGTGAGCTGAGTGGCCAGGAGCAGCGGCCGACTCAGCGCGGCGTCGCTGGTCATGGGTTCGCCGTGGGTCGGCAGCCACGCCGGTCAGCCGTCCAGACCTCGGCTTCGGCGTCGCTGGTCAGACGAAGCCGGCGCTGGCGTTCACCGGGGCCGATCGCGCGGTAGGCGCCGGAGGTGAATTCGTACCAGCCCCATCGCTGCGGGTTGTCCTCGCGCCCGCTGGAGCCGATGACGACCGCGAGGAGGCCGGGGGCGCGGACCAGGTGGGCGCGGTCCTGGATCGAGAGCTTGACCGGGATGCCTTCGCCGTGGGTGTGGCAGATGCCCAGCAAGCTCCAGGCGCGCTCGGACGCCCATCTGCTGACGGCGCCGAATACCTCCGGGGTGACCCTCCAGAAGCTGGCATCCTCGATGACGCCCTCCCCGGCGGGAATGACCACGGCGTGTACGACCGAGGTCTGGCCGCGGGTGCCGATCCAGAAGACACCGCCTTCCTTTCCGTCGCGTCCGGGCCGCTGGACGGCCGCGATCGTCGCACCGATCGCGGAGCTGTCCAGCTCCCAGACGTCTATGACGGGGTACGGCCGTGCGTTCACCATGAGGAGCCGGGGGTGATCTGCTCAACCAGGTGGAAGTGCAGTTCGTGGCCGTGCTTGAGGAAGTTGGAGATCGGCTGGCTGGTGTCGGTGATCCGGGTGCCGTGAATCTCAAGGAAGTAATGGTAGGTGTCGCGCTCCTGCCGGTCCTGGACCCCGAAGAACTTCATCGCGGCCTCGCGGACGGTCTCGGGGAGGGTCTCTGGGGTGTAGCGGTGGTGGAAGGGCTCGGCGGCGGGCAGGTAGTCGACGGTCACCTGGATCGCGCGCGGGTCACCGGTCAGTACAGCACCGGTCTCGGACGCCGTGGTCATTCGTACCTCCTAATTGATCTTCGGAACTCCGAAGACAGGATAGCAGTGGCGAAGGAGTCCGCAGGCCAGTTCCGATGTAGGCTTCGCTGTGGCGAAGGAGGTGTTGGTGGGCGATAACGGCGTGGGCGACAGGCTGAAGGAGTACCGCAAGAGCCTGGGCGTGTCGCAGGCCGAACTCGCCCGGAAATCGGGCGTGTCCGCCGCCTATCTCTCTGAGATGGAGAGCGGGCTGGGTAAGCGGCCGAGTGGCGAGATCCTGCTGCGGCTCGCCACGGCGCTGGAGGTCACGATCGCCGAGCTGCTAGGCCAGGACATCCGTCCCGGCGAAGGAGACCCTCCCGTGCCGGACCCCAGCCTCCTGGAGTTCGCGAAGGAGAGGAAGCTGCCCCGCTCCGATGTGGTGATGCTGGCCAGCATCCGGTTCCGGGGCGACCCGCCGCGCACGCCGCGCCGCTGGGCGATGATCTACGACACCATCATCACCAGCCGGGCGCTCGATGAGACCTGACGCGAGGTCGGACCCGAGGGTCGCCGCGTTCCTCGCCCGGCACGGAAGTGGCGACCCCGTCGCGACGATCGCCAGGTTGTGCGCCGACCTCATCGAGGACGCCGAGGCAACCGTGCCGGTGAACCTTGAGATGCTCGCCTCCTTCCGCAACGCCACGGTCACCGTGCTCGACCAGGAACAGGCCGAGACGATCATGTGGGACGGCAGGCACTTCGTCATACGGGTCCGCTGGGCGGACACCGAGGGGCGGCAGCGGTTCAGCTGTGCACACGCCATCCTCCACACCTACTTCATGCAAGCCGGCGACGGCGGGACGGCCGGCACCCCACGGCACTCGTGGAGCCGAGGAGAAGAAGATCTTTGTGACCACGGTGCGGCCGAACTCATCCTCCCGCGGGCGGCGTTCATTGCGGTCTGTCCCTCGCACCCGGATATGGGCGACGTGCTCACGCTCGCGGGCGCCTTCCAGGCCAGCGCCGAGGCGACGGCGCTTCGTGTAGTCACGCTGTCAGCCGTCCCGGCCGCCATGATCGTTCTGGAGCCGAGCCTCAAGCCAGCGGATCTCAGCCGTAGCGCCCGCCGCCGGTCGCAGCCCGCGCTGCCGGGCTTCCAGCCCGAGGGACCGGCTCCTCGCTTGCGGGTCCAGAAGAGCTTCAGCTACCAGCTCCCGTTCTTGCCCAGGCACAAGTCCATTGGTGACTCAACGCCGCTGGCCAGCGTGCTCACCGACGGCGCGGCCGACTACACCGGTGAGACAGGGATAGTCCCCGGCCGCTTCCGCGTCTCGGCCCGCCTGCTTCCGGTATCGCGCGACGGAGCACTCGTTGACCGCGTTGTGGCGCTTCTCTTCGGCCCGGATGCTGATGACTGGGCCATGCGCCAGTCCGGGTGAGCGCGCGGCAGCAAACGCCCGGCCCCAGATCGGCGAGCACCACGCATGAACTACCCCGTGATGGTCGCCGCGCGGATTCCGCTCCCGATTCACGACGCCACCACAGCGAAGTCGACGCGCAAGATCGGTCGTGACGAGCAACCTGACTTTTATCAGATTAGTGCGCACCTGGTTTTTGCTCCTTGAGTTCCAAACGGCGGAGGCCATGCCTGACCCTACTGGGGGTCAGGGTGCTGGCATTTCCCTGGCATGAACTGTTTCTGCAGCTCGGGCAGGTACGGGGCCAGCGGCGGGTGGTCGGCAGTGAGCTGTGCGAGGCGACGGACGTAGTTGCGTTGCTCGTACGGGGCGGCGTTCGCGGCGCAGCCGGCGAGCACGGCTGCCGCCTCACGGGCTAGTGCGGGTGCGACGTCGCTACCGGACGGGTCAGCCTGGGTGAGAATGGCGAGCAGGACGAGCGTCGCGAGTTGAAAGTGGGCTTCGGGTTCATCGTTGACCAGTGCGCTGTGCATCCTGGCGATGGCCAGGCGGGTTTCGCCCGCGATAGCTGAGTCCGCGATCATAGCCTGCTGGCGGTCGCCATCATGGAGCAGGTCGTAGGCGTCATCAAGGCCCGCCGTGCTGGCATAGGCGAGCAGGCCACGGTGCAGTCGGAGTCCAATGTCCGCGGGATCCTGATTGCCCCGCGCGTCGAGGATGGCCAAGGCGCCGGGGTAAAGAAGTTCGTCACTGCGGGTGGAGGCGAATGCCTGGGATGCCGTCCAGGATGGCGTCTCAAGCCATTGCCAGAGTGTCTCGATGAGGTGCCGTCCCAGCCGTTGTTCCCGCCAGGACGTGTAGGCCGCGTCGATGCCGTACGCCCGGGCCGCCTTCTGCAAATGGAGGTAATCCGGCAGTTGATCCACCGCCGGCTGGCAGTCGGCTATGAACTCGATGAGCGCTTCGGCCTCGTCGGTCAGCAGGTCGGAAGCGTTGGCTTGAAGGTATGCCCTGGATGCATCCCAGTCCGGGCAATCGATCCAGGCGAGGAATTTCTCAAACAGTTCCGAGCTGGCGTTCAGGTGCTGGAGCCAGACGGGTAGTAGCCCGCTCGTCTGCTCCCAGGCCTGATCGAACGCAGCGGTATCCCTTCCCCGTAGAGCCCGTAGCGTCTGGCGGGCCTTACCGTGAGCGGCGAGGTCGCCGTCCTGGGCGAGGGCTTCCACCGCTCTTGTCAGGTCAGGGATAGCCTCGATTAGGCGCCCCTGGTCAGTTCTCCATGTACCCCGTGCTTGGAGGATGTGGCCAGTGCCCACGGCGCCGTCGGGGAAGGATCCAAGGATCTCAGCGAACAGTTCCTCCGCCCGGTCCGCTTGTCCTGAATTGCTGAGGAGGTCGACCAAATTGTCTAGGGACCCTGCCAGGCCGGAGAGGTAGGCGATCGAGCCGACCTGAGCCAGTTCCCGGCCGATTACAACGGCCTCGCGGGCAACCTGTAGCGCCTCCTCTTGCTCGCCGGCATCGCGGAGGGCGGCAGCGAGGTCGCCGAGCGACGTGCCCAGGCCGGGGAGATGGGCGGCCCTACTAGCCGCAGCCAACGCCCGGTAGTGTTCGGCGGCCTCCCGGGCCACCGCGAGTGCCTCCTCTTGCTCGCCAGCATCGCGGAGGGCGGCGGCGAGGTTGGTCAGCGCCATGGCCAGGCCGGGGAGGTGGGCGGCGGGATTAGTCCGGGCGAACCCTCGGTAGTACTCAGTCGCCTCGCCTGCTGCCAGCAACGCCGCCTGCCACTCACCTGCCTTCCTTAGAAGAGCGGCCAGATTAATCAGCGATCCTGCCAGGCTGGGCAGGTAGGCGGCCGGATTAGTCCGGGCCAACTCTCGGCAGTACCCGATGGCCTCGCGAGCTACCTGCAACGCCGACTGTTGTTCGCCTGCCTCGCCGAGACGGTTAGCGAGGTTGATCATCGCCATGGCCAGGCCGGGGAGCCAAACAGCGGGACTGGTCTGGGCCAGTTCCCAGTAGATGTCGACGGCCTCGCGGGCAACCCTCAGCCCTTCCTCTCGCTCGCTGGCATCTCGCTCGCCGGCATCGCGGAGAAAAGAACCGAGATTGTTCAGCGCCATGGCCTGTTCGGGGAGCCAGGCGGCGGGATTAGCCTGGGCTAGTTCCGAGTAAATGTCGACGGCCTCGCGGGCAACCCTTAACGCCTCCCCTTGCTCGCCCACATGGTGGAGGGCGGTAGCGAGGTTGGTCAGCGCCATGGCCAGGTCTGGGAGCTCGGCGGCGGGAGCAGCGCGGGCCAACTCCCGGCGGATCTCGACGGCCTCGCGGGCGACCCGCAGTGCTTCGTCTCGGTCGCCTGCCTCGCCGAGCAGGTTGCCGAGGTTGGTCAGCGATGTGGCCAGGTCTGGGAGGTGGGTGGCGGGAGCAGCGTGGGCCAGTTCCCGGCGGATCTCGGCGGCCTCGCGGGCGACGGGCAGTGCTTCCGCCCGGTGACCTGCCTGGCCGAGCAGGATGCCGAGGTTGTTCAGCGCCATGCTCAGGCCGGGGAGGTAGATAGCGGGATTAGCGTCAGCCAGCCCCCGGTAATGGCCAGCCGCCTCGCGTGCTATCTCCAGGGCCGACTGCTGCTCGCCTGCCTCGCCGAGGCGGGCAGCGAGGTTGATCAGCGCCATGGCCAGGTCGGGGAGATAGGCAGCAGCATCGGCCTGAGCCAACTGCCGGTAATACTCAGTCGACTCGCGTGCCAGTCGCAGCGCTTCTTCCAACTCGCCCAGGGCGCTGAGGCGGCTGGAGAGGCTGCTCAGCCATCCGGCAAGGTCCCCGATGACGGCAGGGTCGCTGTCGTCCTGTTCCCGGAGGCCGTCGACAGCCAGGGCCGTCACTACCGCGGCCAGCGGGCGCAATCCGACAGGAACGGTAGTCGGTATTCCCGCTGCGGCGTCGAGCGCGCCGCGGGCCGGTCGGGCTGCGGTCATTGCGGCGGTAACGGCGTTGAGCAGGTCGCTGCCCTCAGCGTTGATACCGCGCTCCAGGAGATCGCCCAGCCGGTCGTCGAGGGCGTCGCGGAGCAGGAGGCCGATGGTGTCGTCTTCTCGCGCAGCGCGGGTCGCGACGGTCAGGGCGCGGGCGAGCTGGCGGTCGGAGGCCGCGTCGATCGCCGCTGCCAGCAAGCTGGGGTACTCGCGCAGGACGTCGCCGACCAGGACCTCGCCGAGCGGGTCGGGCTCGAGCGGTGCGATGCTGAGTCCCCGGCTTTCGCCCGACGCGGAGTAGAGACGGCCAAGCCAGCGGGCGACCGCGATCAGCCGCGATTCCGGATCATGGCCTAGGTGCGGGATGAGCCGGGTGACCGTCAGCGCCTCCTTCACGCCTTCAGCGGTCAGTAGGGTCGCGACGGCCACCGCCGTCCGCTGGTCAGCCCGGTCCAGGTCGAGGCCGCGTTGCCGGCTGATCCTGTCCCAGTGCCCGGCCTCATGCAGGTCCAGCAGGGCACGCAGCAGGTCCGCCTCGCTGTAGGCGTCCACGTCCGATCCGTCTTGCGCGCCCGCCAGCCAGGCGGCGGCCAGGACATACAGCGGTCGGCCGAAGTGAGGGGCACGCAACCGCGGCGGTCGGTGCCCGGCCGCCGGCGGCCCGAGGTACGGCGCGAGGTCCGTCGCGGCCTGTCTGAACAGTTCCACCCGGTCCACTTCGCTGTCGGCGTCCTCCAGGCGGGCAATCGCTGCCTTCCGCAGCAGCGCGTCAAGCTGATCCTCCTGCTGCTCGTTGAACATCCGCAGCAGGTCAGCGCGCGAGGAACGGCGCCGGACCAGCAGCATGACCCGCGCAGCCGGCCGCGGTGCGCGAGCCTCCAGTTCCCGTACCAGCCGTCCGACTAGATCCGGGTTGGCCTCGGCGTAGTCAACGGCGATCAGCAGGCGTCCCGGCCATTCCGCCAGCGCTGCCAGCCTGGCGTCGCTGGCATTGGGGTCCAGCAGTCCGGCGGTCCAGCCCCGGGCCTCGGCCTCCCGGCAGGCCTCTACAGTCAGCCTCGTCTTGCCGAAGCCGCCCCCGCCGGTGACGAGCCACAGCCCGGTGGATCCGCCGTCCTCCAGTTCCCGCTCGCACCAGACAGTCAGTTCGCCGAGCAACTGCTCGCGCCCGACGTAGCCGACAACCGCGTGCCGAGGCCGCAGGATCCGCGCCGGCGACAGGTCCTCATCTTCGGCCAGCGGCACGAACGGCGTGCGTAGCGGGAGGCGTCCCCGGCCCCCGGCTCTCTCCGCGGCACGGACCTTTTCCTCCCTGGCTTCGGCATCCCACCGGCCGTCGGAAGAGCGGAAGGCGTGGCAGGCCTGCGCCGTCTCCGGGAACGCCGCAGCCAGCTCCGTCGCCGGCACGGCGAAGCCCCCCAGGTCAGCCTTGCCGCCACGGGTGCTCTCCACGATCCCCGCAACCAGGCCCGTGCGCAGCTCAAGCAGCGGCGACCCACTGAAGCCGGGCAGTATCAGCCCACGCTTCAGCTTGTAGAACGTGTGCCCGTCCTCGCTGATCAGCGACTCGAACTCGGTCGTCGCCCCGGTCAGCGCCGGCCGCGGACCATGCTCGACCGTGTACCCCGACAGGTACAGACCATCACGCACGCCAAGTTCCGGCTGCTCCGTCGCCAGCGCCGCGCACGGATGCCCCCATCCAGCGGCTTCCTCCACGTCAACGATCGCCAGGTCCGGCAGCGGGTAGCTACCGGGGTCAGCGACCGACCCCACCGGCGGCACTGCGACGATCCCGTTCACGGCCGCTTCCCGGTCCTGCCATCTCACCCGCAGCGGCACCCCGCCGTGCACGACGTGCCCGCAGGTCGCCACCCGGCCTTGAGCCACGAAGAACCCCGAGCCCCGGAACCGCCCGGCCTCGTCGAGGATGCACACCACGCACTGGCGGAACAACGCGATCAGCGGGTTCGGCTCCCCGTCAGGCAGCGGGTTCATCATCGGCGGCCGAGCCCCCGCCCCACTCCAGCGTCACCTTCAGCGACGCGCTCGCGCCACCTTCCATGACCAAGGCGGTCAGTTTCCCGCTCTTCACCGCCAGCCCGAGACCCAACTCCACCGTCGTCTTCGACGGCGCCGCCTTCACCAGCCCGGAGCGCACCGCCTGCACGATCCCCTCCAGCGTGCCCGAGACGCTCTCGAAATCGAGGGCATCCCGCCAGCCCACCTTCTCCGCGACCTGCCCACCGTCAACGATGCGCTCGTCCTCATCGAGATCAGTAGCCTGCACCAGTGCCACCGCGTTATTCGGAAGCACCACCTCGACAACCCTGACCGCCAACCCCGACCCCTTCCAGCGAAATAGTTCACTTCACGGTGCGAACGTACGCCACCAGACGAGACTACGAGCCACAGCTGTTCCGCGAGGAGCTGGCGCAGCAGCGCGATCCCTTCGGCGTTGTTGCGTAGCACCTGCTGGCGTGCCATATGGTGAACCGCTGGCAAGCCGCTGACGTCCCAGCCCGTGACCTCGCCGTGGATCGCCTGTGAGCCGTGGTCCCATGTCGATCGCGAGCCATCTGTTGACCGCCGCGTCGCTGCCGACTTGGGGTTGTCGGCGAAGGCCCGCTGCACCTCGGCTAGCGCCTGTGCTTGCCTCCACCGCCTGGCGTGCAGGCTGTCGTAGATCGGGACCGTCGTCCCCCGCGCGATGCCGCTTTCCAGCACGGCGTTCCCGTGCCGCGGTGCCGGCCTGGCAGGCGGTGAGGATCTCGCGCATCTGCGGGGACCGGCGGATGGCAGCGTAGCGGGGCACCTGTATGAGCCTGCCGCAGGGTGCGCGCTGCGGCAGAATAAGCCCCATGCCTTCCGTTCAGTCACCGCGTGAGATCGATGATTTGCTTGCTGGGCAGTTGGTTGGCCGATCGATCCGGCAGTTGCAGGTGCTCGGAGTCAACTCGCTCAAGACTGTCTCGCCTTCTGCGGACGAGCTTGTTGGTGAGCATGTGCGCAGCGCTCGTTGCGAGGAGCGCGTCATCGCCATCTCAACCACCGCTTGCGAGATCCGCGTTGATCTGCAGCGCATCGGGCGCGTGACCTGGCTGGAGAATGCCGATGCTTGGCAGCTTTCGAGCGGGGTGCCTCTTCCTACGGTCCGTCTGCTGCTAGATGACGGTAGTGGTCTGGACTTCACCGAGTCGGCGAAGACGAAGAGGGTTGCCGTGTCCCTGCTGCCCGGATCGGTTTAGTGGAGCGTGGACCTTGTCCGTGTGATGGCCGGGACGAAGTGGCTGGCCGCTCAGCGTGAGCGTGGCCTCCGGGGCCGGGACGGGCTGGCTGCATGAGGGGAGGCAGCGGCGAGAAGCTGGCAGAGCGGGAGAGCCGGGCGAGCGTCAAGCGCCCGCCCGGCTCCGGGCGGCATCTGCGTCACTGTGAGGCCCGGGGGAGCCATCCGGAATGACACCTGGCACGTGTCGCCGCGTCCCGGTGGCTGCGTGTCAACGCCCGGAACTGCGGCAATAGCGCACCGGGCTTACGGAAAGCCCGTGCCTTACCTGGTCGGCCTGAGCCCGCCAGTGCGCAGATGGCTCCGGAAAGCTAGCCCGAGGCTTCCTCGCGTGTCCCGCACGGTTTTCCGTGTGGGCGGATACTTCCTTGTGAGGACTGCTTCCAGCGGCCATGCGCCGCCATGACAGGGAGGTCAGAATGGTAGGAGATGCGCTGCTCTCGGAACTGGAGCGGCAGGAAAAGTACCTGGCGCAACTCCCGGAGAACTATGAGTTCCCGTTGTTCAACGCACGCCAGGCGGTCGAGTCGCAGCGGCGGAGCGGCTATAAGGACACGGCAGCGGCCAGCCGGGAGATCGTGGACAATGCCATCGAGGCGGGCGCGACCCACGTTGACGTGGTCTTCGACACCGCGAAAGCGAAGAACAACAAGCGCTCGGTTACTGCAGTCGCGTTCATCGATGATGGCGCGGGCATGAGGCCCATGATGGCCCGGTACGCGCTGTCGTGGGGCGGCGGCACCCACTTCGAGGACCCGGAGTTCATCGGCCGGTTCGGCTTCGGGCTGCCCAACGCTTCCATCAACCAGACGCGGCGCGTGGAGGTCTACACCCGGACGTCTGCGGCCGAGCCGTTCACCCGGGTATGCCTGGACATCACCTCGCCCAGCGCATTCGGCGTCCTGGCCGTGGCGCCGCCGGGGCAAGCCGAACTGCCCGGGTTCGTCCGGCAGCACATTGACAGGAACGGGCTGGCGCTAGAGCACGGGACCGTCGTGGTGTGGGTGGAGCCGGACCGGCTGACCTACCGCAGCCCCGCCTTCCTCAAGGAGCACCTAGTCGAAGACTTTGGTGTCACGTACCGGTACCTTCTCCAGCGGGACGGGCACGACGTCACGGATCGGCACTTCAGCCTGATCGTGGAGGGAACCAAGGTCGGCGCCGTCGACCCGCTGTTCCTGCTCCCGGGCGCGAGGCTCTATGTCAGCCCGGAAGAGGGCGGTTCCCAACTCACCGACGACAGGACGCTGCCCGTCAAGTTCGCGACTGACCCAGAGACCGGCGAAAATCGACTGACGATGGTCGAGGGCCAGTCCGACCTCGCCGGCGGTGATCCCGAGGCAGTCATCAGCACGATCCAGGTCCGCATCGCCCGGTTCCCCGTAGGGTTCGCCGAGTTCCTGAAGGGCAAGGGCGAAAAGCAAGACCGGCACCGGCGGTTCGACATCCGCAAGACGCGCCGCGGAATGTCGTTCGTGCGATCCGGGCGCGAGCTTCAGACCGTGGACGCGTTCCCGCGCTCGCCGCACGACGTCTCCAGCGGCCTTGGCGACTGGCCGCTGCTCCAGGCCTATGCCTACCACTGGGGCGTGGAGGTCAGGTTCCGGCCTGACCTGGACGATGCCTTCGGCATCACCAATGACAAGCAAGGCGTTCGCCCGATCGAAGACTTCTGGCGGGTCCTCGCGCAGAGCGGGTTCGACCAAGCGCTGAAGCGTGAGAACCAGACTCAGCAGAAGGCCCGCGAGAAGAAGAAGGCTGAGGATGTTACTCCTGAGCCAGGCGGAGGACCCACGCAGGCAGAGCAGGCGGCCGGGGCTGCGGACGTGGCCCTGGGCAAGCGCCCGCGCATCCCTGAGCGGCATATCCCCGATGCTCGCGACACCGCTGAGGAGGAGGCTGCGCAGCGCGCTGAGCGGGAGGGGACGAGCGTTGATGAGGCACGTGATGCGCTTGAGAAGGAGACGCGGCGCCGCAGGCATGTGGTCACCTACCACGACCAGGAGCATGGCCCGTTCTACGAACCCGCATGGCGGGGTTCCCAGATAGAAGTGCGGGTCAACTGCAAGCACCCCTTCTACGAGTTCTTCTACGCCGACCTCCTCGGTCTTCCCGGGGGACGGCGGGCGAAGGAGGCGCTCGACCTGGTCCTTCTGACCCTCGGAAGGACTGAGCTGACGGTCGAGGACGAGGACATGGAATTGTGGCTCTCGACCCAGCGGAAGCACCTGTGGAGTCCCTTCCTTGACACGGCCCTCCGCAGCCTCGCCCAGAGACTCGACAGCGGTGAAGAGGAAGAGGGCATCGACGAGGACATCCTGGGCGCGGAAGACATGCCAGCCGGGCGCTAGGCCATCTGACCAGGCAAGGGCAAGGCCCGCCGCACTGGGGCCTTGCCCTTGTCGTGCTTATTCGCGACGCGCACCTTGGCCGACTGCTCACCTCTGTTTCCGGCGACAGCGCGGCCGCGGCCTGGCAGTGGCAACAGCAGTGCTCGCGTCGGGGGGCCGTAGGGGTGCGGTCCTCAATGCAGTCGGCCGTTCCCTGCAGGAGGGAGACCGCCTGCGGGACGACCGGCGGTGAGTGAGCGGCGGAGCGCTGATCGCTAGATGCCGAGAGTCTCGATCGCCTCGCCCTGTGAAGCTCAGCTGAGGCGAGAGGGCGCGGTTCTCTTGAACACTTCGGTTGCCGCATTCATCGACGCGACGATCACGCTGGAGTCCGGATCGGCGTCAACGCGAAGCCCGAGGATCCGGATATGGCGCCCGGGGTGGAGTTCGGGTCCGGTCCCGGGTGCCTGGACGAGCAGCTTTACGTGACCGGGCCCGTCGATGTGGAGCCACCAACTGCGCGGGCCGTTCGCGGTGCCGACCACGCCCTGGCAGTCGAACCAGGTCTCATCGGGAAGGCCGGACGGATCGGGTGCGACGGAGGACCAGTAGTCGTCGCACAAGTGCCGCACGTCGCAGTGCGTGCAGTTTTCCGCAGACGGAATAGCGCGGGGCACGGCCGCCGTGAGCTCAGCGTCGGCCTCGGCTATGGTGGCGGCGATCTGCTTTTCATGATCGCGCAGCGCTGGCTCGTCCGGCACGGGGATCGCGACGTCGCGGCCCGGGTAGGCGGCGGTGAGGCTGGCGACTGGGAGCCGCCCGGGGTTCGCGTTACGGTCGAGATCCCATAGCAGCGCGTACAGCCGGAGTTGCTCCGCATGGCCCGGCTTCTCGGATCCGGTCTTGTAGTCGGTGATGTGAGCCCCGGCGGAGGTGACGCGCAGCAGATCCAGCCGCCCCGTCAGCCGGAGTTCCGGCACCGTGAGCGCGATCTCGGCATGCGCCCCCAGGGAGACGGCCACGCGCCCGCGGGGCATGGCTGCACCCGGTGCACCGTCAGGCGCTGGCGTTCCGGCCTCGTTCGCATTCCCAGCGGGGACGATGACCGTATTGCTGATGTACGCCTGGACCTGGACCCGGGCGTCGGCAACCCGGCCTCGCAGGCCGCGCTGTATCCGCTGCCGCAGGTCATCGCTCACCCGGGGGTTGCCCGGCAGGCCGGCCAGCCTGGCATCGGCCGCGCGCTCGATCACTGCCGTGTACCCGCCCAGTCGCCGCAGCACGTTAACCGCCCCGGGGGACTGGACGGACTGGCAGTCGGCGGCCACGAGCGCCTCGACGATCGTGTCGAGCGCATCGTGGACGACGTCGCCGAATAGCGCGGCGATGGCCGGGACGCGGGGATAGCCGCGGCCGTCCCACAGGTCCGGGTAGGTGGCGCGTGCGAGCGAGTACCGGCGCGGGCATGCCCCGGCCTCCCGCAGGGATGAGAAGCTCCACAGCGGGGGAGGCCCGGGCAGGATCGCGGCGGACGACGCGATCCCGGTGTCGTAGCGGGGCTGCTCGCTGGTCACGACACCTCCCTGATGACCCGCTGGCTCGCCGATGGCAGGCTGTGCGTGATCTCGGTGTCGTCGATGAGCAGGACCCGGACGCTCGTGCTGAACTCCTTCGCCTCCTGTAGCTTCGCGTCGGGGGCTACGTCACGAGTCAGCGGGCCGTGCACGCCGATGATCCACTGCTGGCCGTCACGCGTCGCGAGGATCGGCGCACTCACAGGTCCTACGCCCGGGACGTCGACCACGACGTCCCGGTTGAAGGTGACGCCGGTGATACGCAGGCTGGTCAGGTCCTGGTACAGCCTGTCCGCTGAGCGTGACAGGCGGCCCGGGTCCATCGCGGGCAGCGCACCATGCAGCAGGTAGTGCAGCAGGCTGGCGCCGACGTGCCGGTCGAGCAGCCCGTGCTCGAACCGGTTCCGGAAGCTGCGCAGGCACTGATAACAGGACGCGTCGCAGTCGGCGGGGCAGTTCTCCAGGCGGTCCAGGGTGTGCTTGAAGATGTCCAGGCCGTATTCGTGGATCCGCTTGGTGAAGCCGGCCCCGCCGGCGAGGGTGTCGTAGAGGTAGATCTCCGACTCCAGCCCCAGCGGGCCCAGGGGAGTCAGAGCAGGCCGGTACTCTGCCTGCAACTCGGTGGCCTCGATGTCGAGCAGGTGCGCCGACGCGATGGTCATCGCTTCGGCGACGGAACGCAGGGCGATCTGCGTCGCCAGGTACTGGGGCTGCAGTGTGGCCGGAGGCTCGACCTGGAGGCGGACGAGCAGGACGTCGGAGATGAAGTCCGTGCCGAGCACCAGGCCCCGGGTGGAGGCTGATCCGGGGCAGGTCTGCTCTTTCTCGTCTGGGTACGGCTTGGGATGCGGGCCTGCCAGGTTGCTTGTGCCGCCGGCCGCTGGCTCGATCACCCCGCACCTAACGCAGTAGCTGTATCCCTCGCCGCGTGGGCCGGTGTTGGTGACGAGCAGGGTCTCGCGCCGGTAGGTCTCCTCCAGGTGGCCGGTGACGCGCTCCCACGCGGACTCCTCCGTCGGTCCTTCGGCCATCAGCTTGGCCCTGGTTGCGTAGCTGCGCGCCGGGGCGTCGTCGGGGCTGGTGCCGGGGTCCTTCAAGACCTGGTGGGCGAAGCCCGGCGGCCGGAGCCAGTTCATGGCCGGGCCGAACTTCTGCTCGGCGCCGCATGCCCGGCAGTCGCGTCTTTCCCCACGGCTGGCCTCGCTGTACGAGTAGTGCCTGGCGTAGTGGCAGACCTTGCACTCGAAGTACAACTGCCTGCCTCGCCACGCCTCGGAGCGCTCCTTCTGGACCGGCGCGTACAGCGCGCCGGAGGTCCATTCCTTGTTGTCAATCCAGACGACCTTGCCGGGGGCGTACTGGGTCAGCGCGACGGGGAGCCCCTGGCTCGGCTCGTACTCGAACTCGGCCCGGAACGGGGTCGACCTGTCCCGGTCGAAGACGTAGAAGGACACCACGTCGGTCGGGAACGCGTACCGGGGCAGGACTCCCTTGTACAGCAGCCGGTCCAGCAGGTTAGTCTGGCTTCTTCGCGCGCTCGGCTCTGACGCACCGTCCTCGGCGGGTCCCTCCGCCTCGACTTCGTCCGGCTCGGGGGACGAGTCGCCATCTGACGGCTCGGGCAGGGCCCCGTCGGGATCGAGGTCGAGCGCCTTGTCGATTTCCCTCAGCGTCTGGGTGACGATGCCGTCGAGGAGCGCATCGCGGGCCGCTGGGGGAAGTTGTTCGGGCAGCCATGCGGCGATCTCGCCGCGCAGCCCGTCTGCGTTGGCCTTCAGCCACTCCTCCAGGTCGGGGCGGCTTAGCGTGGACGTCGGCTTGGTGAACGCCTCCACGGTCCCGAGGACCTCGAAAAGCTGCGGCTGGCTGTCGGGGTCGATCTCGGGCAGGCGATCCTGGTGGTAGCACTGCAGCAGGTAGGCGGTGACGTGGCGGCGGGCGATCTCGTCGTTGTCCAGCGTCAGCCTCGGGTCAATGACCGCGCCACGGATCATCTCGCCCGGGTTGCGGAAGTAGTGGTCGTCGTGTGTGTCAGCGCTGCCGAACGCGATCACGGTGGCGACCGCGTGGCCGCGCCGCCCGGCCCGCCCGGCTCGCTGCTGGTAGTTGGCGCGCGATGGCGGCATGTTCCGCAGGGCCACCCCGGACAGGCTGCCGATGTCGATGCCGACCTCCATCGTGGTCGTGCAGGACAGCACGTCGATCGCGGCCCGGGGCGGCTCCCCTTGACGTGACCCGAGGTCCACATCCTGGAAGAGGAGCTCGTGCTCCTCAGCCTTCGAGAACGCCTCGCTGGATTGGGCGGCGCTGAGCTGGGCGGTATGCTCGGCCGCGATGATGCTCATCGGCGTCTCCGGCGGGCTCGCCAGGGCGCGTTCCGAGCTGGCCCGGTAGTAGCCCTTGCGTGCCCGGAACACCGGGTCCGCGGCCGGGTCCAGGGTCTGGACCTCCGGGGCGCCGCAGTTCACGCACTTGCTCGTTCCGGGGAAGGGCCGCTGGGTGTACCGGCACCGCTCGCAGTAGCCCCACAGGCCGCCGGTCTCCAGCGCCACCCTCCCAGCGAGCATCCGGTATGTACCACCCCGGTTCTCGCAGAACGCGTTCAGCAGGACCGGCACCCACTGTGTGTCGAACTGCTTCCTCACCGCGCCGGGCGGCAGCCAGCTCTGGATGGGCCTGAACTTGCCGGAATGCGGCTTTACGCCGCCTTTCACTCGCCACCACTCGCCGTCGGTCATCGACGGGAACCAGATGCCGCGAGTTGGCGTGGACCACTGCGCGACCCACAGCCGGATCAGCGCGAGCTTCTCCTCATCAGTGGCTGCCACACCCTCTAGGGGCGGCAGGCCGGCGAGCAGCTTGGTGCGCTGAGATTCCCGTTCCCGCAGTGAGGCCAGGCCGAGCGAGGCCAGGCCGTAGTACTTGTCCGTCAGCGTCGCGTGGATCGCCCGCAGCAGCGACTGCGGCGGCTGGGCCGTCAGCATGAGCAGTTCGGTGAGGGCCTCAAGGTCGCCGCTGAGCGCCCCGTCGTCGACGGCCCGGCTGACATCGTCGAGGACCTGCATTGACTCGGTCGGGCGGAGTTCCGGGCGCAGCCGTACGGACAGCCGCTTCGAGCCAACCATGACGGCGAGGAACAGCCGCTCTAGGCTAAGCTGCTTCGCCACCGGCGGCTGGGCCGCGAGGTCGCTCCATCCCCGCAGGATCAGGGGACGGATCACGTCGCGCATCGCGTAGCTCTGCAGGTTGGGCGCGAGCCGCGCGGCGACCTGCCGGGAGTCGGAGAAGGCCAGCACCTTCCGGCCGCGCAGCGGCGCGAAGTCGCTATCGGGCTGCGGTCCCGGCGGCTGGACCTCCAGCTGACGGGTGATCAGCGACAGGAAAGGCTGGTCGCCTTTGGTCTGGTGATCCTGCACAGACGAACGCCCGTATCCAGCCAACTGGCCGCATACCCCGCAGGGCTTGAACTCGCCGTCGGCGGAGGCCTCGTCCTCATCGTCATCGTCGGTCGCCTTGACGGCCTCCCCGGCGCGGTGCTGGGGGATGTACACGCCCCGGATGCGGTCGCCGAGTTCCCTGGGGTTGAGCCGCCCGGTGACCAGGTCGAGGTCAGCCGGCTCGGCGCCGCTGGCCGAGGGCTCCTCCAGGAGGAGGTCGAGCGCGGAAAGCTCGTCAATAGAGCCGCCCGCCGACAGGAACGGCACGCCGGGCTCGTGCCACAGGAACCCGGGGTTGGCAAGGTCGTTAGTGTAGGCGCGGGCGTATGCGGAGCCGCAGTGGCGGCAGGTGAACAACTCGAAAACCCGGGCACCGCAGCCGCAGGCGGCCTGCGGCTGCGCGTACAGCTTGCCGACGGGACCAGGCATCGGGTACGCCTTGCGGTCCACTTCGGTGCAGTCCGGGTCGAGGCACGCCCATAGCCCGGGAAGGCCCCGGAAGAACGCGTGAACCCGGCACGGCAGCAGCCCCGCCTCGTCCGGGGAGCGGCGCGCAGCGCTGCCAAGCGCGACCAGCGCCGACGCGGCCTTGTCGGCGAGCGTGGCGTCGGCGTCGGGGAACAGGAAGGCGCCAAGCTCGCTGACGGGCCGGGCCTGACGCATGGTCTCGTTGACCAGGAGTCCCATCGGGGGATAGCTGCCAAGGGCGGCAACCAGCAGTTCGCCGGTGGACGCGCCTGGCTCGGGTGTGACGCCCCGGAATTCCAGGAGGCCGCGCACGGCGTCGGTGCGCGCGTTATCGTTCTGGCCGTCGTAGAACTTGCCCAGGGGCACGGCGGCTAGGGCCTCGGCGTCAGGGATGCCGCCGGTGCCCGCGGGGGACCGCTCGGCGAGCATTCCCTGCACGGTCCGGAAGTCAGCGACATCCTTTCCGGACAACTGCGCCGCGAACTCGCGGGCGTACTCGGGGCTGGCGAAGCTGGCACTGGTGGCGATGACCTGCAGCCGGTCGGGGGTGATGCCGAGCCGTGACCGCAGCCTTCGCAGCAGCAGCGCTACCTCCGCGCCGGCCGCACCCCGGTAGAGGTGGGCCTCGTCGATGATGAGGAGGAATTTCTCGCCGGGGTTTACCTCCAGCCATGACTGGGTCATGTCGAAGACGGGCCGCTCCAGCGGCCGCATCAGCATGTACTCGAGCATCGAGTAGTTCGTGATCAGCACGTCGGGCGGTGCCTGCAGTACTTCATGGCGGGTCAGCAGTTCCGGGTCCCCCGGGAGCGTGACTGCCCGGAGGAAATCTCCGGCCGCGTTCTGCCATCGGGCGTTCTTCGCCCCATACCAGCCCTTCAGGTCGGGCTTGGCCGGCCATTTGCCCCGGGCCTTCAGCTGGTCGATCAGCTTGACCGCGCTGTCGTGGTCGGGCGACGACTGGCTGGCTGCCTGATCGAGCTGATCGATGTAGAAGTCCTCGATCGGCTTCAGCCGCTGCTGGTCCTTCTTCCGGCTGCGGACCCCCGGGTAGAGGGTCCGGCTGGTGTAGCGGGCGAACCGGGGCGGGCGCCCCGCCCATGTCTGGAACCGGGACGTGACGCGCGGGTCGTCCAGGAGCAGGCGCAGGCGTCCCAGCTGGTCGTTCACCAGTGCGTTCATCGGGTAAAGGAACAGCGCTCGAACCGCAGGAGCCTCGAATGATCCAGCCGCGCGGGCGGCTTCGCCGGCAAGCTTGGCCAGCACCGGCAGGAGGAAGGCCTCAGTCTTGCCCGAGCCGGTGCCGGTCGTGATTGCCAGGCTCATCCCGTCGCGGGTGGTCCACTCCAGCGCCTGCGCCTGATGGGTATACGGCGGGTCGAACAGGGCACGCTCCAGCCCTTCGCCGGGAGTGGCGAGATCCTTGAAGAGTTCCTGGACCGGCTCGCCGAGGTCGAGGTCGGCGAAGCGTCGGCCCGGCTGGTACCGGGGAGTGCTCTCAATGAACGGTGCCCGGAAGAGGACACCCTCCTGCTCCAGGAGCGCCTGGCGCTGCGCGATCAGCGTCGGGTGGCCGACGTGATAGGTCGCCTCGATGTAGTCACGGAGGGCGGCCTGGATCTTCTCGGTCGTCTCGGAGATGGTTGGCACCTCAGTCATCATTCCGCCCCCCGTTGCTGCGCTGGCGCATCCAGAGCATGTCCTCAAGCAAACTGGCAAGGCCAGGCATCGCGCCCTCGGCCATACGGTAGGAGCACAGTGCCCCGGCGCTCCGCGGAATGGCCATTCCAGTGAGTTGCAGGTACCTTTCCGCCCACCGTGGGAGCGGCGAGAAGAAGTCGACCGTCCGCCCCGCGCGGGCGCCGGCACCGGTGGTACCGCCAATGCGGAACACCTGGGGTCTGCCTGCTGCGGCGTCGAGCGCAGCCTGGAGGCGCCAGGCCTCGTCGTGGGCCGGTGCCTCGGAATCCTCGGCGGGCAGGTCGAGGAGCCGGATGGGCGCGCCGTCGGCGATCAGGGCCGCGCACCACAGGTCGGCTCCGTAGGCCTGGGGCCGCCGCACGACGAACAGCCCGGAGTCAGCAGGCTTAAGGGGCCTCCAGCGTCCGCGGTAGTAGGTGACCTTCGCTGCGGGGTCGATGACTGTCAGCCCATCGACCACCCCGGCGGGGCCTGCAGCGGAGATCCGTTCCCGTGTCTGCCTGATCAGTTCGCCTGCGGGCATCTCTGCTGGCGGGCGTGTCCATTGCCTGGGGCGGATCATGTGCAGGCCAAGTTCGGACAGCTGCGCCGCTCCCCGATCCGGTGGGAGGTCGATCGTCCGTGTGTGGCCCTCACACTGGATCGCTCCTGCGAGTTCTGAGCTGATGAGCGGCGCGGCGAACGGGCGGATGCCGAGCAGCAGGTACTGTCCTGGCTGCCGCTGGACGTATGAGGGCGGCCCGAGGTACAGGAGGCGTCCCGGGGTGTCTCCGAGTTGCCGCAGTTCCAGCAGGTCACCGCCGGACACGAGGAGGTCGAGCAGGTCAGCGAGGTCTTCCCGGGCCAGCCCTGTGCCCCCATGGAGGGGACTCAGGGCTTCGAGGACGGCGTCGATGAGCTGACGGGGGGAGGCGGGGCACAGGAACGACGCTGCCCGCCGCAGTGATGCCGCCAGCCCCTCGGCCGAGCACAAGTCGGCGACCTCGTCGACGTCCAGCGTCCGGACCGCCAGTTCGCGGCACTCCGCGGGCGACACGATTGATACCTTCACCTGGGTCCTCCTGCCGAGACGGCCCCGTGGAAGGCGCGCGCGCCCAGGATGGCGAAGCGCGCCGCGCGCAGGAGCACCGGGGAAGCGATGACCTTCGTGAGCAAGTCCTCGCACTCCGACGGGGTCCAGCCGACCAGGATCTGCCCGGGCTGGTCGGCCAGCGTCAGCACGAAGCGCGCGATGTCGTGGTTCCTCGTAGGCGTGCTGCCCTGCGTGATGTCGGCGATGGCGTCAGTGAAGCCCGCTAGGAGGGCTTCTGGGGTGGACCAGTCCCATAGGCTGTGCGCGATCTGGTCGGCCAGCTTCCTGTGGCTGCTGATTTCGCCGACGCAGGCTTCCATGTCATCGACGAGCGCCGCCTGGTCACTGGCGTGCTCTATCTTGCGCTCGACGCCAGCCCAGTACGACAGGCCGATCAGGGAGGCGATCTCCCTCGTTATCGTGTCCAGCACCATGTCGCACTGGCGGCTGGCGAACGGGTCGGCTGGCTGCTCGGCCGTCGCCCACGCGAGGTGAGCTGCTGCGAGGCGCATCACCTCGTGCGGGGTCCGGCTGTAGCCCCTTACCGCGGGACTCACGTTCCTGAGCCTCATGACCTCGTTCGGCTGGGTCGGCAGCAGCGAGGTTGCGGCCGACGCGTCGGCGGTGGCCCGGAGCAAGCCACCCTGTGGGGGAACGACGACATCTCCCAACGGCGAGCACGGGATCGGGACGAGAGGCTCGCTGACCGTGAACATCTCGATCTTTGCCTGCCTGCCGTCGGTCCGGTCGATCAGGCGGGCCACGTGGCTTCCGTCGTGGCGGCGCGCAAGATGCCACCGCAGCGGCTGGAAGCCCCGGTCGCAGGTAAGAGTGGCGAATCCGATCCCGGAGTGGGAGGCCGTCACCCGGGTGCTCTGGGCGTCGTCATAGTGGCTCTTGAAGCGCTGGTCTGCCCGGATGCCTGCAGCGATCCGGGACCAGTCCTCCGGCGTCACCGGCAGGCTGACCTCCTGCACAATCCCGGCAAGCTCCTCGTCGGCGTCGGACAGCAAGGTGACGGTGAGCGCCGCGCGCTTGGATGACAGGCCGCTGATCGAGATTGCGGCGCGGCCGTCCCACAGGTCGCTGAGTGTTGGCTGGGCCGGGTCGGCCAGCACCCTGATGCCCTCGCCCGCCGTTGCGGTATCCGGCCGGACCTGGGGATCCCGGATGGTCACGACGAGAGAGCCTTCCGCGATGGTCCTGCCGCTGTCGGCGATGAGGACCACGGACACCTCGGACGTCCCCGCTACCAGGTCGTCGAGCCGTAGGAGGAGGTCCTGCTGGCCGCTTGGCCATGACAGTGACTGCGGCTGCTGGTCCAGCGTCACGATGCACGCTGCGGGGACCTGCTCCGCGTGGATGCCGATCATTCCAGTTTCCCCGGCCAGCCACTCGACGGAGCCTTCTCCGTCCCACAGGCTTGCGACGATGCCGACTGGCCGGATGGAGACGTCCGCGACGAGTGAGACGTCGGCCCTGGCGAAGGCTGCGGCGTAGCTGTCGCTGACCGCGTCAGGCACGGCGACGTCGAAAGCGCGCATGCCGGCGACCTCGATCGCGGTACCGGCTGCGGCCGGAAGCGCGGGAATGGCGGCCTTGTCGTCCGTGACCAGTACATAGGAGGATCCGGGGTGCATGATCTTCCCCTTGACCTCGACTGCCAGGCCGGATGGCCGTCGGTGGAAGAGCCAGGTTGGCCCGCGGCTCATGGCGCACTGGTCGGCGATGAGCTGGTTGACCGAGTCTGCCGCGCGTTCCAGGCTGATGAACGGCTCGCCGGGGCGAGGCCAGCGGGTAAGCCGCACTTCGCTGCCGGGGAAGAGCAGCGCCCCTCGGGCGAGGTAGGCCCGTTCGGCGCCGGCGACGCTGGCCCGGCGGCTGCGCAGTTCGCCGGATAGGGGGGGCATGCGCGTGGTCAGCGAGCTGAGGTCGGGAAGTTCGGCATATGCCTGCCATCCCTGCCTGGTGCGGCGCAGGAGAAGGCGCGGGTCGGTTGGTCTCGGCAGGCGTTCCGGCCGATGCGGTCGCCATGGCCTGCGGGGCACCGGGGCAAAGCCGTGTGCCGCCGAGCGGATCTGGCCAGCCGTCCGGCGGGCGGTGCTCAGCCATAGCCGTGACTGGCGCTCGCGCGACAGGCCCGCGACAATCCTGTGGAGTACCGGCCGTATCAGGTACGGCGACTCGTCCTCTTCGCCAGACAGGAGGGCGATGGACACCTGGCCCACTAGAGCGGTGTTCTGGCAGAAGTACCGGAACTGCTCGGTGTAAGAGCCGGTCCGGGCGGCCAAGCGCTCACCAAGGCGGACAGGATCCTCCAGCAGCTGCGCCGTCAGGCCCGTGTGGAAGTCATATAGCAGGTGCGCGAGGTTACGCTGGAGATGGACCGGCAGGACGGCGTTGGTGATCGGCCAGGCAATGATGCTGAAGTTCCTGGCGAAGCCGCCTTGCGGCCTGGCGCCGCCATAGTCCTCCGCGAACCTCTGGAAGAACCGCCTGATCACGGTCCGGTCGCCATTCTCGTGCCACCACGGAGTTGAGTCCTCGAAGGTCTGCCAGTACTCGCCCCCGGTGTACTCATATCCGGACTCGGCTGCGTAGACGGCGAACGGGAGCCACCACTTGCGGAACCTGGCCCCGAATCCCTGCCGCACCGCGGACCGGACCGACTCCTGGAGCAACTCGCGGTCGTCATCGGACAGCCCGTGTTCGAGCGCGAACACGGGAGTGGCCGACGGCAACTGCCCGCGCGCCGTGTGCAGGTCACGGAAATGGTGATCAAGTTGCCAGTGAAGATCCGCCAGTGCCTGCTCCCCGGCCGGGCTGATGAGCTCCGCCACCCTAGCCTCAGCCCCCCCGGATCTCGTGCCTACCATCACATAGCACTCACGGTAGTGCGAGGGTCCGACATTGACTGTAGTGCGAGGGTCCGATATTCCAGGAGATATTGCGGGCTGTCACGACCCGCACCGCCGAGAGATGCCCTCAAGCCCTGAGCTGGGCTTGATAGCCCCAGATGGCTTCCTGAAGGTATACCCCTTGCCCCGCTCCGCCACCAGGCGTGTCTGATACTAGCGGTATGCCCGTTAATACTGTTGTACGAGGTTGTTGCCCAGAAAGGACTGGATTGGCCGTGATGGGCGCACCGCCGTGACCCGAGGCGAAGGGCCGAGGTTCTCCTGTGCTGGTATCTGGCCTGGGCTGAGCTGGACACGAGTCAGGCCAGGACCAGTAGAGTCGGCGAGCGCGTCAGGCCCCTCGGTCGCCTCAGGGCGCATCCTCCGCGCGCGGGCTACCGCTGCGGATGTCCCGCAATAGCTGACGGAAGTCATCCGCGCTAGACGGGCGCCGGCGGGGCGGACTGCACAGTTGCCGTTCGCGGCGATCCGGAAATCGTGCAAGCGGAAGCGGAATTGAACCCGAACTAGCGCACGGGGCCGCTCGGCAGCTTTACCTGACATTTCGCCATCATGGAATGCCGATTTCACAGTTTCCTTTCGCGGCTAGTTCCAGGCAATATAAAATGAAACGGTACCCTTTGGTGGTAAGTTCCTAAAGGTCGGGGCGGTCAGGCCCCATTCGAGATTCGGAAGGTTACGGAAGAGGATGCCGGCTGGATTGCCAGAGCCCACGCGAGTGCAGGCAGGGCGGGGCCTGATTAGCCCGATTAATTTCCTTCTCGCCACGAGGGACACGGGATACAAGAGCACGTCGCTTGTCCTCGCGGAGCTGATTGACAATTCGATCCAAGCGCGCGCACGGAACGTGGAGGTGGAGGTTTACTCCGGGGGCAGCCAGCAGATGCCCATCGAGATCTCCGTGGCCGACGACGGCGAGGGCATGGACGCCGACACGCTGGCAGCGGCCCTGACGTTCGGGGGGTCGAGCCGCTTCAACGACCGCTCGTCGCTGGGCCGGTACGGGATGGGGCTGCCGAACGGCGCGCTTAGCCGCAGCCGGCGCGTCGAGGTGTACACATGGCGCGGCGCGGAGGCGCTGCGTAGCGTCCTGGACCTGGACAGGATCACGGCCGAGGGCGAGGCCGCGCTGCCGTTCGTCGAGACAGCCGACCCGCCATTTCCGGCCCCGGCGGCAAGCGGGACTTGCGTGCGGTTGCTGGCATGCGACAGGGTCGAGTACCGTCGGCCCTCTGCCCTCGCCCGGAGGCTTGAGGAGGAGTTGGGCAGGATTTACCGGCACTTCCTGGCGGGTGGGCTGCGGCTGACGATAAACGGGAAACGGGCAGCAGCGTTCGACCCGCTTTTCCTGAATCCGGGAACGAAATGGAGCGACGGGCGGCAGTTCGGTGACGCCCTCCTCTACCACGCCTCAACTCTCGCGGGGGAGGGAGAAATTCAGGTGCGATTCAGTGAGCTTCCCGTGGATAAGTGGCATGACCTCCCCGCCGCCGAGAAGAAGGCACGGGGGATAACAAGTGCCCCGTGCGTATCGGTCGTCCGCTCCGGCCGCGAGATCGACCGGGGATGGTTCTTCATGGGCGGAAAAAGGCGCGAGAATTACGACGACTGGTGGCGCTGCGAGGTTAGCTTCAGCCCGGTTCTTGACGAGCTATTCGGCATTACGAACTCGAAGCAGGCGATCTCCCCGCGCCCCGAGCTTATCGACATGCTGGCACCGGATCTTGAGCCGATCGCGCGTGCGCTCAACGGCCGCGTGCGCCGCCAGTTCGAGATGGTCCGGTCGGTCGTCCCTCTCGGTGCGGCGGAGCGGCAGGCGGGGCGGGTGGACGCCGCGCTTCCTCCGATGCCCCGGCGGCGGGACGCCATCCCTGATGGCCTGGGCGACGTCCTGAACGCCATCTCCCGCGGACCTCCCAAGCACCGGCGCGTTCGAGGTTGTCCTGCGGGGCGGGCAGTTGTGGCTCCTGCTGAATTCCAGGCACCCGCTCTACCGGGACCTTTACGGGCCGCTGGCGATGAGCGACTCTCCCCGGGATCAGGACATCGCCAAGCAACTCGCGCTGACCGTCCTCGCCGCAGCACGCGCTGAGGTCGGCACGTGGCCTGCCGCCGGCAGGTCCCACCAAGGCCGGCGTTTCCGGCAGGCTTGGGCGGACGTGCTTGCTACTTTCATGAACGGGTGAGATGACAGACCACAACTGGTACCAGCTTCCCGCTCCGCCCGCGTGGGGCCCGGCCGAGCGGCTTGCTTTCCTCGCGCTGGCCCGGGCGATCTGCGAGTCCGCCACCGAGGACCCGCAGATGAGGGCGGCGCGGCGCGCGTGCACTGGCTCGGGCGTCGCGAGCCTGGCAGCTGCCGCCTGCGTCCTGTGCGACCTGGCGAGCCAGGGATGGGACGTGGCGGCCGACGATGAGGTCCGGGTCAAGCCCCCACGGTCAGCTGCCGGCGTGACGGAGGAGAAGCAGCGGGTCCGCAGGCAAGAGCTCCTCAAGAGGGACGAGCAGTTGTCGCGTCCCTCGGTGCGCGCGTTCATTGCCGGCATGGAGCGGCCACGGGAGTACCGCGGGGCGTTCGTCTCGATCTTCAGCCTCATGCGGGACGGCCGGGAACTACGGGCCGCGCTGGAGGCCGCGGCCCCTGCGGCACTGCACGACCCGTCGGCGCTGAGGGTGGCCATCGACCCCTACCTCCAGGTGGTCGTCCCCCGTGAGCGCTGCCAGCACACGGGGCTTCTGCTGACCGACATCTGGCGATACTTCCGGCACACGTGGACCAACTACTACGCCACCACTCCCGGCCGCACCATGCCCGTCCTCGTGCGTGACCGGGCGGCGAAGTTCCACCCGGTCATCGGGATCGCCGCGCTGTCCAGTGCCATCGTGCAGATCCGGGAGCGCGACGAGTTCATCGGCTGGCAGCCGGAGACGTTCCTGGCCATGCTGGCCGCCGACCCGACGGCGAGGATGGCGCGGTGGGTCACCGCGCGGCTGGAACGCGGCCTCAGCGAACTGCACCTGACTGACCTCATCCAGGACGGCCTGTACTGGCCGACCTTGTGGGACGCGCCATCCGCGGACGCGGTCGAGCGGCTGGTCAAGGAGGCCCAAGCCCGGCGGCGCGACCATTACCGGTTCGTGCGCCAGTCCGACTTCAAGAGCAGGTCCGGGAAGGCGGACGCTGCCGCCTGGGAACTGCGGGCCGAGACTGACCTGTTCCGCAGCAAGCGCTGCCTGGCTCTGGCGGACCTCCTGCGCGCCCGCGCGGCCCTCCAGCCGTTCCTGTGGCCCCGGCCCACTGCTGGGGGACTGCGGAACGCGCTCGGTGACCCGCAGGGCAGGCGCGCCATCGCCGGGATACTCCGGCGTGCCAAGGCGGAGTCCGTCGGCACTGAGATCGCCGACCTCGCCGTGTGCGGCGCGGTCGCCCCCTACAACGCGATCCTGGGTGGCAAGCTCGTCAGCATGCTGGCCGTCAGCCCGGCTGCCGTCCGCGCTTACCGGGACAAGTACTCCGGCTACCACAGTGAGATCGCCTCGGCCATGGCGGGCCGCCCCATCCAGCGGCGGGCGAACCTCGCCTTCATCGGCACGACCTCCCTGTATGGCTCAGGGGCCAGCCAGTACAACCGGGTCCGGATACCCGCCGCCGTCCTCGACGGGACCGCCGACATCGAGTTCAGGCAACTCGGCAAGTCCAGGGCGTACGGGACCTCGCACCTGTCCAGCGACTCGGTGACCGCGCTGGTCCGCCTGGCCGAGCAGAGCAGCACCGGGGCCCGCGTGAACAGCATCTTCGGCGAGGGCGTGAACCCGAAGCTCCGAAAGGTCCGCGCCGGGCTGGCCCTCCTCGGCTGGCCCGCCGGGGAACTGCTCCAGCACGGCCGACGGCGCATCGTGTACGGCATCAGCCTGGTCAGCAACCTGCTTCCCTACCTCCTGGGCGCGGACAAGAAGCCCGATTACGCCTTCCCGGCTAAGTCTGCCGACGACGTGGACAGGGTCGCCGGCTGGTGGATGCAGCGCTGGCTAGCACACCGCATTCAGTCCGCGGACGTCCTGGCAGAGGTGGCGCGCCACCACGCTGATCGCCCGGTCAGCCATGGCGCCCGCGTAGCCCTCCCCGCCTTGGATGAGCGGGAGGACGCGCTGTTCTGAAGCGTCAGCCTCGCGGCGGGGCCGGGGACCACCACAGGGACCCTCGCCCCGCCACGGATCAGGCACTAACGGAGCAGGCCGGCGAGTGGTTGGGCCCAGCGGTTCAGCGCCCGCCGCAACTGGAAGCGCGAGACCCGCAGCGCGTCAGCCGTCTCGGTGACGGACAGGCCCTCGACGGCCAGCGACAGGGCCGCCGAGAGCCACGCCGGCGCCTCGGCCGGGACCGCGTCAATGACCGACGCCGCCATGATTGCCCCGAGCACGCGGTCCTCGAAGTCCTCGGCCGCGTCACCTACCGCCCGCCCTGCCTCAAGGGGCACCGGCAGGGGTGCCGGGTCCACCTCGCCCTCCGCGTACCGCCGCGGTCGGCGCGGCGTTCCCGCCAGGGCTTCCCTGTCGTGCACGTCCCGGGCCGCCAGCCTGGCCATCTCCCGCAGGTAACCCCACGGGTCCCCGCGATCCGGATCGTAGTGCCCGGCCGGGCGGCTCAGCAGGAGCCGGAACACCTCGGAGACGATATCGTCGGCCAGGCCGCGGGCTTCCAGGTCCGGCGCAACGCGCCTGGCGATCCCGAGAAGGTCGGCCCAGGTCTCCCGCGGGAGCGCATCGCGGGCATACGGGTCTCCGGCGAGGAAGCCGACGACGAGGACCGCGACCCGGGCACGCCGATTCTGGGCAGGATCAGACATACTGAACCCTCCTTGCCACTGCAACGGATGATGGTCAGCCGCTGCGGTGACAAGGGGGTCATGGCGGCACATGGCCGCGCCCACACCAGCTTCATCTTCTAGTATCCCGCCGGATCGCGATGAGTGCGGGTAAATAAAGGCGGAACAAGATGCTGACGACCCGCAGGCGCCGCTGCCCCAACTGGAGTGCCGGGTTTACTTGAGCAACGGCTTCGGCAGGCGAGACTTCCCGCCCGGCGCTGTAGCCTATGAGCGGTCTTCGGCGAAGCCGGATTGAACGCGGGAGTCCCGGAAGGATCAGCCAATGCCCCCGGAGCACCAGGATCATTCACTCAGCGTGGGTCGGCTTGAAAACGAGGGATTCGACACCGACTGCGAGGGTGCATTCTGCATCGATTGCTCGATGTGGATCGGACCGCACCGCGACACCGAGGAAGAAGCCGAGGGCGACGCGAGCCGCCACCGTGAGGCCGTGCGTCAGCAGCGCCAGCGACCATCAGCCCACGCGGCGCGAGTGACCTTCGACGAGCACGAGGCCGAGTTCATGAAGGGCCTCCTCGATGAGTACCCAGAGGACGACCCGCACTTCGGCCCGTATTTCGCCGACTTCAGCGACTGCAGTGGGCACGTCGGGCTAGGGCGGGTCACCGAGGAGGAGGCCGCCGCCGAGGCGCAGGAGCACCACGCCGCCTTCCAGAAGATCGCGGCAGCCTCCTAGTCTCAGGGTTCCGCCAAGGTCGGCGGCCAGCGCAGCGGCCCCTTACAGTAAGTGGTGATGCGGCATTCCCGGTCGTCCCCGTGACGGACGGCGCCGCGTCGGCACGCTAATGGTGCGCTGGAACCGGGATGCAGTCCCCGGTGCTGTTGACATCGCGTGTGACCGCCCTCGCATCGGCTTCCCCTCACAAGGAATTGGCACCTTCGACGAGAACGGGATAGATCAATCCTTGACGATGGGGACGTGCCCGCAGACGAGGCATAAGGCGCCCGTGCTGGGGTGGGGCCGGAGCATGGCCTCGTGGGTACAGCGAGGGCAGGCGGTGATACTTGCCTCGGGGTCGTCCCGGTAGTTGTCCAGGCGAGTGTCGACGACAGTGACTGCTCGGGCGTGGATCTCCTCGATTCCCAGTAGCTGGTGCCATTCGCCGGAATGGATGACGTCGCCGGCCCAGGTGTTCATCTCGTCGATCACGAACCTGTCCATGGCGATGAGCGCGCTGCGGCACAGCCCAAGGACCTGCCGGTGGTTGAACCGGGCCGAATTGTGCTGAGGTCGTTGCGCAGTTTTCGTAGCTGCGCAACCGTGTCGGCCTCATCCGGGGAAGAGGGTGACACCGATCGCCGCCAAGCGGGTGAGGACTGCTCCCCATCGGGAGTGGATAGAGCACTAAGAGCATTTGAGGCTTACAGAGCTTGAGGAGTGCTAGATTTTGCGGATGACCGAGATCGACCCCATCGGTAACCCGGACTACACCTACGTGCAGGCAGCGGACGCCATCGCTGCCCGCATCGAGGCTGGCGAGATAACGCACCGGCTGCCCGCTGAGCGGACCCTCGCTAGGGAGCTGGGGGTTGCCTACCAGACGCTGCGGCATTCCATGAAGGTGCTGCGTGATCGCGGCCTGATCATCACCCGGCAAGGTCGCGGCACCTTCGTCGTCGCCTTGGTCCGCCGCGATGACAGCAGCGGGGAGCTGATGAGCGGGTCTAGCGCCGCCAGCCAGCCACCGGCGGCCTGTATGAAGCCGGGGCTCGCTGATGCCATGGCCGGTAGCTCCGGTCGGTGACGTCGCGGCATCTCGGAAACCGGCTTGAACCCTACGGGGCGCCCTGGGCTGCACCTTCGATTGAGGCGGCTACCCGGCCAGCCGCCTGCGGCGCTGGGTCGCCGCGTTGTCCCCGTGCGGACGTTTACTCGGGGGGACTCACATGTACTCCGCGTATCGGCTGGCGATCTGCTGTGTAGGGTCGCAGAACCGCAGGATGTGCTTGACCTGGTCGGCGGTCTTCAGGGTGATGGGGAGGCGGGCGTCGAGTCGGGAGTGGTTCCAGTTCATCTTGCTCAGGGCAAGTACCTCGGTGCCTAGCTCTCGGGGGCTGATGGTCAGCCGGGCGGGTCGCAGGCCGAGGGGCCGGGGAACGTACATGCCGGGGTAGGTGGAGTAGAAGTCGACGCTGCCCGTGGTGTAGATCAGGTGCTCGTCCGGGCCGAACGTCATGAAGGTCCCGCGCAGGGGCGGCGCGTTCCCGGGCCGGAAGACCAGGGCGTCCTCGCTGCTGGTGACCCAGACCAGGTCCAGGGCGTGCAGGTCCCGGTCATCAGCGGCGGCGGTGAATCCGTCGTTCTCCCCGCCGGTGAACCGGGATGACTTGTGGATCACCACACGGGCCGGCAGGGTGTGGTGCTCGCGCTTGTACACGGCCAGCGCGTTGGCCAGCAGGCTGCTGGCGTCGGCGGCGAGCAGGTGCGGCTGGCGGTCCTCGCTGCTGACGTGCGCGGTCCCGCCGCGGACGATCACGCCCTCGCCGCGCTCGTTGAAGATGTGCGCGACGGCGGTCTCCAGGGCCTCAGAGGCCGCTGCGCGGTAGAACGAGATGCCGACGTAGCAGGTGTGCAGGTCGGTGGACGCGCGCCGCAGCCGCCAGGGGACCCCGCCGGCCTTGTAGTACAGCGCGACGTGCAGGTTCCACGCGCGGGTCGCCTCGTCCTGCCGGCTACGCCGGGGCGGGGGGGGCGCGGACTCGTCCCAGGTGCTGCGCCGCAGGATCTGCAGGGGAATGCCCAGCCGGAGCGCGCGGGCCTTGAGAAGGTCGTGGAAGTTGGCGATCACCGGCGCGGGGCCGCCGTCCTCCGACCGCTCGGCCGGGACCCGGGCGGCGAGATGAACGTCGTCGAGCGTGTCCGGGCGCGCCACGATGATGACGTCTGCCCGGTTGCCTTCGGCGAGCGCTTCGAGCTCGTCCAAGTACGCCTGGACCATCGCCTGGACGGCCAGTTCGCCGGGCAGGCTGCTGGCGCGCTCCAATTCGCGGCTGGGCAGCTCCCGGCAGTTGCGGTCGGCGATGGTCAGGGAGGTGCACAGCCCGGTGTCGCTGTCGCAGCCGGGGAAACCTGGGAACAGGTGCGGGTACTTGTCGTCCTTGGCGTCGATCGGGCTGCGGCACCGGTCGATCCACCGCCGTATGCCGTCGAGCTGGTCACCGGGGCCGACCAGGCCGAGCCGGATGGCGGTCGGAGCGCCGTCGTGCCCCAGGTCGGCTGGCCCGTAGGCCGCGATGCCGAACCGGGGATCGACGTGGCGCTGAGCGCCGCCGAACTCCAGTTCCGGCTCGTCCAGGATCTCGATGTGCATCAGGCACTGCTCCGGTTGCTGCTGCGCCGGTCCGGGCGCGGGGATGTTGCTGGTGGCCGGCGCCGTGCCCGCGCGGGCGGCCTGGCAGGGGCGCTGTGCGGGGCTGGTGCCTCCTCGTGGTCAAGGAGGGACAGCAGGTCGGCCTGGGCGATGCCGGCCTGGCGGAGCACGGCATCGACATCCGCGTCGGGGGCAGGGCCAGCGGTAGTGTCATCGTCGGCAGTGGCGGCGGGCGCGGGTCCCCACCAGGCCTCGTCGATGCCGCGGTCCACGGGAAAGGTCAGCAGGCTGCCGAAGGTGAGCAGTGAGCCGGCGGTCAGCAGGTCGCCCTGAAGATAGGTCTCCCACATCCGGGTCCAGCCCCGTACTGCGGGGTGGTGGTCCAGGCGCTTGATGCCAGCCAGGAGGGTGTCGGCGAAGGAGGACTCGTTCTTCCCGTCCCGGGTGAAGCAGTAGTCCACGCCGAGCACGCAGAACCACGCGCCGCCGATGCGCCGGAACCGGGGGATGAGCGCGGCGTGATGGTAGTAAGTCACCTTGGCCGGGGTCATCGCGGGCGTAGTGGGGGCCGAACACCGTCCGCCCGCGCCTGCCCTGGCCACGGCCTTCCACCCGGGGCCGCAGGTCACGGGTGGCCCGGAAGTGCAGGTGACGGCGTGACTGGTGCCACTGGATATCACGCGAGCGGTCGCTCACGAGGGTGCGGCGCAGCAGGTCGCTGAACTGGTTCAGGGTGTCCTGATCGTCGCTGCCAGCCCACTCCGCGGTGTCGTGCCGCTCGGCGGACCCGTCGCACAGCTCCTTCAGCGGCGGGCTGCCCAGGTCACCGAAGCTGGCGATCATGCCGCCGCCGAGAATCCAGCCGGTCGCGTGCCCGGGTGCCTGCCCGACCCGCCGCCAGCCCTCGGCGTAGTCCCGTATCGCCGCCGGCGCGAGATGCAGGGCGGCGGGCCAGGCCTGGACCGGCAGCAGGTTGGTGGTCAGGATCTCCTTCTTCGGCGGTGAAGCCAGGTAGATCCCGGACCCGCGGGGAACGGCGGTGTGCATGATCGCGGCAGCAGCTGACTTGTCGAAGGACTGCTGGTGCTTGCTGATGGTGACGGTGCGCTCGGCGCGGCGGCGGGGGTCGGCGAACTCGGCGCGGACGTCGAACCACCAGGCCAGGTCTTCGGCTGGCCGGGACAGGACGACGATCACCGGGGCGTTGCCGCTGAGCCAGTAGTCCAGGTCCGCCGGGTCCGCGGTCCACTGGAAGCTGTCGTCGGTCTCGTACGCGAAGCGTCGGCCGCGCGCCTTGCTCTGCACCATGACCACGATGTTGAGCGGGATGCCGTCTGGGGAGACAAGCTCGATCTCGCCGTCGATCCCGTGTTCACGCGCCGTGCGATGATCGCGACCCCGCCCTCGCCAGCCAGCGTCTGCGGCGTGACCTTCTTCCGCCTGGGCGGCACGGCATCACCTCGGAGTTGCGACCTCCGGCATCCGTGCCGGCGGACATTAACACGGTGTCAATTATCAGAGCAGGGTGTGACACATCGGCAGCTGACACTCCGGGCAGCGGCTACATAGGTCACGCGACTGGTCCTGCGGCGAATCTCGTCCGTGACCAGATCCGAAACACCGGCCGGATTCTGGAGCAGCACCAGGGATCCCAGTCATCAGGACGCCACGGGGCGTGGCGACCTCGGTACTGGAGGGGTGCGTCGCGTCGCAGGGGCGGGCTGGCCCTAGGCCCGCAGCCTGTCATAGGCTGCGCGTTCACCATTGGTGGAGGTGCTCGCCAGCCGCTTCCGCAGACCTCATGGCCTTGATATCAGGGCCGGATCGTCGGCCGGGTCAGCACAGCGTCGGCGGCCGGGCGGCTTGTCTCTCGGTAGTCTCTGCGGAGTCCAGTGGGAGGAGCGGCCGGTGGGCAAGGCAGCGCGGCGCCGCCGCCAGGACATGGGAAAGCAGCGCACCCCGGCGGCAGGCAACCGCAGGGCTGATGGCACCGGTCAGATAGATGACCCGAGGGTCAGGGCGGAAGCCGGCATCACGCGGCTGGTCCGGGGGAACCCGCCGGGCAAGGTCAGCCTGGCGGGCGCCTACGCGCTCGGCTACGCGGCGCTGGTCATGGCGCAAATGGAAGGGGATCAGCCGCCGTGGTATCCGGAGCTGGACCCGCTGGACACGCTGTTCCTCGGCGCTGTCTGGCCCCGGGAGTTCAGGGACGGGTACGAGTTCGCCAACGCCCTGACGGCGTGGCTGCGGCTGATGCGGGGCACCGTTCACTGGAAGGCCATCGAGCGATTCGTCCGGGAGGTGCTCGCCGCCAGCTGCTGCTGCTGGCGGGACGGCTGGAGGCGGCGGGCCTGGACCAGCGCAAGATCCCTCGCCGCCTGCTGCCCGGCACCGCGCTGGCCTCCGCTCGCCTCGCCTGCGGTCCGGCATACGATGCCGCGCTCCCGGACCCGCCGCCGGACGCCGTCGGCCGCGTCGCCGGCCTGTGGGCGGCCACCGAGACCGGGTTGCCGGACGACGGCACGGCGGAGGACGCGCTTCGCGAGGGCCTGCACCTGCTGGGCGGTGCGGGCCTGGATGCGCGCAATGACGCGGCAGTGCTGCTCCCCGCGTTGTATATCGGGCTGGTGGCCGGTGAGTATGAGGACCTGTCGCAGGCAGGAGACCGGGCGGTGGCCTGGGCACTGGGGCTGGGCGAGGACTCTCCGCTGATCCCCGTCACTGACGTGCTGCTGACCGCGCCGCAGCGCGGGCTGAACCCGGGCACGACGCTGGGTCATCTGTTCGGCATCCCGGCGTTCACCGATCCGGTCCGGGCCGAGGATCGTCACTGGCACAGCTGGCCCGGGACGGCGCTGACCGACCTGGCGTTCGAGCTGGGCTACACGCAGGTGATCACCCGTGACGGCAAGGTCATCCGGATGGACCGTGACCAGGCGGCCGCGCTGGAGGCCCAGTGCCGCCGGTTTGAGGAGAAATTCGGCCGCCCGCCCGGGCCTGACGATCCGCTGTTCTTCGACCCGGACGCTGACCAGCCGCAGCCGGTGTCCCTGCCGGGCCTGGAGACCGCGACCGTCGGCATGCTCGAAGCCGCCGGGATCTCTCCGGCGTGGATCTACGCCTACCAGCACACCGGCGGCCTGCTGCCCCGCCCGGACGGGAGCTTCGCCAGCGGACGTGACCAGGCCGAATGGGATGAGGTGATCAGCCGTTACGTCAGGGTTCACCAGCCAGGCGCCGAGGTCGACTACGAGGCCGAGACCCGCAAGCTGCAGAACATCATGACCATCGTGACCCTGCAGATGGCCGCTGATGACCCCGGCTACGGCGGGGCAATGGCCACGCAGCTGGCGGCTGCCGGCGGGCAGGCGGGCAGCGACTCAGCCCTGCTGCGGGAGTACCTGCGCGCCTGCGCGGATGATCTGGGCAGCACGCTGCGCAGCGACCGCGGGATCCTCCTGGCGGCGGGTGAGTACGCCAGGGCGTGGGGTGGCGCCAGCCTCGCCAGCCGGCTGGAAGCCGCGGCGCGCTTTTCGCTACTGCAGTCGCCGTGATCCAGAGCCCGGGGGCATAGCGAACGAGGGAGATACTGGCGCCGGGGTACGGCACTGGTTTCTTCCAGCGAACCAGCAAGACCCGCGCCAGCTTCCCGCTCAAACGACCGGGGGAAGCTGGCGCGAGCCTGCTGGTGCCGGGGCTACCGGAGTTCTGTCAGGGTTGGCTGCCCTATCTGCCTGTTGCCGCCCGGTACTGGGCGAGGATGTCAGCCGGGACCCGGCCGCGGTCCTTGACCTCAAGGTCATGCGCTTTGGCCCAGATGCGTGCCTCTGTGTTGCTGATGCCATCCGCAGGTATCTTGCGTCCGCGCCGGGCGGCGCTGGTGACCTTCCTGCCGGCGTCGATATAGCGGGCCAGGGTCGTCCGCAGTTCCTTGGCGTGGCTGGTATTCAGGTCAATCTCGTATTGCGTGCCATCCAGCCCGAAGACGACAGTTCCCTCTGCTTCGCTACCGTCGAAGTCGTCGATGAAGAAGGTCTGTACTCTCTGCGCCATGCCTGTCTCCGTTCTTGTCCGTTTCCTAGCGTCAATAGCACAGCATATGTCATCGGCGGGCAGAATCGGATACCGCCGGGTGGCAATATGCGGCACGGGTTCGCCCTGAAGTTCTCCGGCTCCTCTGCTGTTCGAGGCTGATTACGCCAATGCTTGTAAACGTTCCCGAGTGACGCAATTATTTCATTTCCGGGGCGGCCGGGCCGCGCAGGGCGCCGGGCTGAACCGCTGCGGTGAAGGAGTGCTTAGCGGATGACTCAGGAAATGCCGGCAACACGGGCCTGCGGCTCCTCACCCAGGCGGCCGGGCATGAGCCGGCCGCTGCGATTCACACGCCGGCCGGCACGCGGGACGCGGTAGGGAGCGCATCAGATGAACAGCAGGACAAGTCCCGCGTGGCCTCCCGCCGCGACCGGCTACCCCCGTCTGGCCGGAACCGGGCCGGTCGCGGTGCCAGGAAGCCACGACGACCCGCCCGCGAGCCGGGCTGGAGTACGGATTCCTCCTTTCATGACCCGGAGGAGACACAGCATAAGTAGACAGTGGCCGCTTCAGGACTTCCTCGAACTCGGTGCCCTCGCTGGCGCAGTGCCATGCGCGCGCCTGCATACCCGGCAAGTGCTATGGGAATGGAAGCTCAGAAACCTCGGCGAGAGCACAGAACTCCTGGTCGCCGAGCTAGTCACGAACGCCGTTAAGGCCTCCAGGGCGTTGAAGCAAGCCTTCCCGGTACGTCTGTGGCTGGCGTCTGACTCGGCACAGGTCCTGATTCTAGTCTGGGATGCCAGCCCGCAGCCTCCGGTGCGAATGGACATCAGCGACGAGGCCGAGAACGGCAGGGGACTAATGCTTGTGGAAGCTATCAGCGAGCAGTGGGGCTGGTACTTCCGTGAGGACAGCGACGGGAAATTCGTGTGGGCCATCGTGGGATTACCTACTCAGGGCATCAGTTATCCGCGAAGATAGTAGCGGCGGCTTCAACGCGGACGGGGGAGAGAGACCTGGGTACCCGCGGCCGGGTGCTGGTGCAGGCGCCGAACGGTGCTGCCGCTCCCGGAATCCCCCAGCTCCCCGGCGTAGGCAGCGGCCCGCCCGGTCCCGGATGACCATCTGGCGGATCATCGTGGCAGGAACCGGGTAAGGCTGGTGGCTGCAAGCGGCTGCATGCTCATCTTGCCGATGGACCGGGCCGGGGCGGTCTTGGGCGTTCAGGCTGCAGGCGAGCGGGGGGTGCGGGCGGCCCCGCTGTCGTTGCAGTTCCCCGCCGCCTGCCCGCCGGATGACGCGCCGGGGCTGTCATCACCTGGCTCCTGATCGTCGTACCAGGTATCGAGCAGCCTGAGCGCGGCGAGCAGGCGGTGCCCGGGCGGGCGCAGCCAGTACCGTGTCTCGCGCGGAACGCTCTGCATCTCCTGGCGCGTGACGTAGCCGCTTCTTTCCAGCCGCCGCAGCGTGTCGTTCAGGACTTTCCAGCCGATCCGCCGGCCGTCGGTGGCTTGCGCGTTGATGGCCTCGATCAGGTCTCCGGGGCGCTCGGTCCCCGCCGCCAGGTTGGCAAGCACCGCCAGATCCCATTGCCTGCGCAGCGGTGCCAGCCGGTTCATCAGATTCTGCCAGTTCACTGCGGCTCTCCCACGGTAGTACTGGTCCCGTGTAGTGCGGTGAATTCCCCCGTGTCGCGTACTGGCCACCTGCCGCCGCGTCGGCGCGCCGGCGAGCTGCCCCCTGTCAGCTTCCGCGTCTCGCTCCTCCGATCGCGTGCCTTCCTGACGAGCCCGGTCCGGTGCGAGACGGGTGGCCGGCGGGACCGGGACTGCCACCGGGCACCCGCGGCGGGCGGCAGCGCGTGCCCAGCGCAGCCAGGGATCCCGGCGTGCTCGCGCACTGCGGATCCTGGCGGGACCCGGTGCCGGGCACGGCCGTGCGGCTCAGGGCGGGAAGGGGCATACCGGGCTGGCAGGGCTGACTGGCAAATGGTTCGCTGCCATCCCCGTGAGTGCCCCATACTCAAAAGGACATCACAGAAAACAGCGGATTATCGGCAGCCCAATTGCCTATTACCCGCTGGGTACGCGCTAGCACGCTGAGCGGGGATGGGGGGCTGAGCGGACGGGGAAGGACCGCGATGGCCGTGGCCGGGAACGCGGAGTGGAGGCGCCGCGCAGAGCTCACCGGCCTGCTGCAGGCATGCCGGTCCCAGCTGGCCCGCCCAGTCCCGGACGGCAACAGCGCAGGACTGCGCCAGGAAGACGCCGCGGACCTGGCCGGACTGAGCGTGCGGCGCTATGCGGCGTTCGAACGCGGCGAGATCGCGAGCCCGCTGCCGGAAATGGTGGAATCTGTCGCCTCGGCGCTGCGCATGACAATGGCAGAGCGCAGCGCCCTACACATCCTCGCCACCGGCCACGACCCGCTGCTGCCCCCTGGCCCGCCCGGCGACGGCGCGCGGCCCGAGGTCAGCCCGGTGTTCCTGGAGCTGCTGGCCCGCCAGGATCCCAATCCGGCCATCATCACCGATGAGACCTGGACGATCATCGCGCGGAACGAGGCGGTGAGCGCCTGGGCCGGCGGCTGGCTCGATCCACCGCCGCACGGGCAGCAGAACCTGGTGCTGTACCTGTTCAGCGACGACTGCGAAGCGCTGCTTCCGGACGTGCACGCCGCCCGCCGCGCCGCGATCGCCGGGTTGCGCTACCAGTACGCCCGTAACGTCACCAGCGACAGATTCGCCGCCCTGATAGCCCGCCTGCATGCCACCGGCCCGGAGGCACGCGAGCTGTGGAACCGGCATGAGATCGCGATCCCGCCGCGGGAATACCACATGCGGGTGCGTCACCCGGGGCATGGCCTGATCGAGGCGGACGACGCGACCCTGCAGATCTCCGCCTGGTTCTGGATGCACGTGGTCATCTTCCCCGAGGGCGTCCTGCCACCCGGCCGCTGACCGCCAGCACTGAAAAACCCGCTGGCCAGGACGCCGCGCACCGACGAGACAGTGCGCCGGCTGGCGGAAGGCAGCAGCGGGGCCGGGCCCTCTTGCACGGCCATGCAGGGAGGTTTACGCTCCGGGCGGAACGGTTCATTCACTCAGCAAGGCGGCGACCGGTTGAGCGAATCCCACCGCGAGCGTGACACCATCTGCCCCTCATGGTGTCAGCTGCCGGGTGTTCACGTCGCGGGCGCGACCGCTACGGGCGAGAGAACGCACATGCGGCTCGTCCGGGAGATCTTCCTCGGCGAGATCGGCGGGATCCGGGCCGCGGCTGACCAGCCGGTGCGGGTGGAAGTCGAGGCATTCGCCGATCTGGACGGCCGCGAGCGCCCGCCGACGGTCCGGCTGGCGCTTTCCTGCGCTGTCGGCCCCGACCCCGATGCCGACGCCCTCACCCCCGCCGAAGCGCGGGAACTGGCCGGCGCCCTGCTGGAAGCGGCCCGGATAGCGGAGTCATAGGTGTGTTCTCCCCGGCACCGGCGGGCCGTGCCAGCCTATGGCCAGAACTGGGCACTCAGCGCCGCGCCCGGTTGTCTCAGCCGCCAATCCTGACAGGGAATGCGCGGCAATACACAGCAATCACTTCCGCCATTTAATGCAGTCGTGTCGCAGGAATCAACTGGGTAACACAAGTTTACTGCCGTCGCCGCGCCTTCTCGGCGCGCCTGCCATGCCGGTCATCCCTGCCGCGGCACACACTAATGAAACTGCACGTCGGGCCACGGCACTCCGGGGTGTGGTCGATTGAACGTTGAAGTGACTACTGGGGGTGGTGGTAAGAAAGACATCACCTCCAGGATTCCGTGATCATCAGGAGGTGACGGGGAATTGCCTGGCATCGCGAAGGCGCTGCGTGCGGCGGCGCTGGCTGGCTGTGTGGCCGGCGGGGTGACCGGGTGCGGTGGTGCTCCTTCGCCAGTGCATCCTCCGGCCGCTACGTCTGCTCCTGCTGCGCCGACGCCTACGACCCCATCGGGTAACCCGCAGAAGCTGGCACGCGAGGCTTACCTGGCGATGTGGCAGGCGTATGTCACCGCGTCCCGGACGGCGGACTACCAGGCGGCGTCGCTGGCTCAGTACGCGGCGGGCGGCGCACTGTCCGTGCTTACCCACGGCCTGTACCAGAACCACCAGGACGGGATCGTCACTCGCGGCCAGCCGACCTTCGACCCGGCGGTGAAGATCGTTACCGCCTCTGGCGGCAGCCCGGTCCAGGCCAACGTCACCGACTGCGCGGACAGCTCCCGCTGGCTCGATTACAAGTCGGGGAGACCGGTCGGCGGGCAGCCGCAGGGCCGTCGCACGATCATCGCCAAGCTGCAGCCGTTTGATGGCGCCTGGAAGGTCACCTACCTGAATGTCGGGAAGGAGGGCACATGCTAACCCGCCTGATCAGGGGCGCCGTAGTGGCCGCCGTGGCCGTAGCACTGCTGGCCCTGGTGCAACTGCCCGCCCAGGCGGGCGGCGGGCAGGGCAGCGGCGGCCCACTCGGCAGCGTGCAGTGCGGCCAGAGCTACACGCCCGGCTGCACGGTGACGGCCGGAACGCCCGGAAGCAGCGGCACCGGCAGCACAGGCGGGACCGGGACGGGCACCGGCACCCTGGCCGCCGCCGGCCCTGGCGGGGGCTGCGCGGGCACGGTGAGCAAGGCGTTCGGCTGCGTCCCGGCCGGCTGCGCGATCACGGTCCAGACGCTGGCCTGCCCGGTCGGTGTGGCCGGCCCGCCGGGCGGCGGCGCTCCGGCCCCCCCGCCGCCCGGCGTGCTGGCCCAGCTCGCGGTGCGGTACCTGCGGCTGCCCGATCCGGTGATCCGCTCGTCCCCGGCACCGGGCGCGCTGCAGCTGACCAGATTGCCGACATGGATGTGGGTCGCCCCGGCCGCCTGGCGCCCCCAGTCGAAGACAGCGCAGGTCCCCGGCGAGTCGGTCACCGCGACCGCGACCCCGGTGTCGGCGTCCTGGCAGATGGGCGACGGCAAGACAGTTACCTGCCACGGCTCCGGCACCCCGTACGCCAAGGGTGACAATCCCGCGTCATCGTCCCCGACGTGCGGCTACACCTATACCCGCTCCAGCGCCGGGCAGCCGCAGGCGGCCTACCACGTGACCGTCACCATCACCTGGGATATCACCTGGACCGGACCCGGCGGCGCCGGCGGGGCGCTGCCGCCGCTGTTCACCGCCGCCGCAGCCCCCATGCGAGTCGCTGAATCGCAGGCAGTCAACACCGCCGGAGGTGCCTGATGGCAACGCTGACCGGGCTCCGCCGGGCGGCCGGCGGCCGGGCCGCCGTGCCCGCCTCGCCGCGGCCACGGCACCGCAGCTGGGCACTGGCCGTGATCGGCGTCCTGGTGGTGGCGGTCTGCGCGCTGGTCTTCGCGGCCGGCTGGGTGCAGGCGGGGAACCGCAAGCCAGTCCTCGCCGTCGTGCACGACGTCGCCGCCGGGCAGCTGCTGACCGCCGCCGACCTGCAGGTCGTGCGGGTCAGCGCGAGCGGCCCGGTCAGCCTGGTGCCCGCCGCCGCGGAAGCCAGCATCCTGGGCCGCCCCGCCGCCGGGCCGCTGCCGGCGGGTGCCCTGCTGACTTCCGGGGATATCGGCGCGGCGGCCCCGGCATCCGGGCAGGACGACCTGGGGGTCGCGGTCAAGGCCGGCCAGTACCCGCCGGACCTGTCCGCCGGGCAGACCGTGGACGTGCTCGCCACCCCCGCCGCATCCTCGGCTGGCTCTTCCTCCCAGGCCACGTCATCCCCGGCGCTGCCGGTCGGCCAGGCCGTCGTCCTCGGCGTCGACACGGTCGCCAGCTCGGGCGCCACCGTGGTGGAACTGCGCCTGAGCCAGAACGCGGTGCCGCAGGTGGCCGCCGCGGCAGCGACCGGGCAGATCGCCCTGGCGACGATCCCGGCAGGAGGGTGACGGCATGCCGCTGATCGCGCTGGCCTCGGTGAAAGGGTCCCCGGGCGTGACCACCACCTGCCTCGCGCTCGCCGCTGCCTGGCCGGGGCCGCGGCGGCTGGTCATCGAGGCAGACCCGGCCGGCGGGGATCTCGGCCCGTGGCTGGGCCTGCCGCCGGCACCCGGGCTGACCGGCCTGGCCGCCGCCGCCCGGCACGACCACGGCAGCGACGTCGCCTGGCAGCACGCTCACGAACTCGCCGGCGGGCTGAACCTCGTCATCGCCCCGGCCGGCGCCGAGCAGTCGGCCGCCTGCCTGGCCGCCCTGGCCAGGAACGCAGGCTCGGTCTTCGCCTCGCTCGCCGCCGGGCCGGACACGGTCATCGCCGACTGCGGGCGCCTGGACCCGGGCTCGCCGGCGCTCGCCATCGCCGCCCAGGCGGAGGTGACGTTGCTGATGGTGCGCCCGCGGGTCAGCGAGCTATCCCACCTCGCGCTGCGGGCCGACGGGCTGTCCCGCGCGGGAGCGCGCCTGGCCCTGCTGCTGGCCCCGGACGCCGGCCGCGGCCCCGCCGAGGCCATCTACCCGGCTGAGGAAATCGCCAGCACCCTCGCCATCCCGGTGGACGGCAGCATTCCCGCCGACCCGCGCGGCGCCGCCGACCTGATCCGCTACCGCGGCGAACTGGGCAAGATCCGGCGGCTGCCGCTGGCCAGGGCAGCGGCCAGCCTCGCCGCCGCGCTGGCCGCCGGACCCGGGCACCATCCGCCGTCCCCGGCAGCGGCGCCCGGCCCCGCCCCGGTCCCGGCGCATCATCCAGCGGAGGTGACCGCAGGTGACACAACCCGGTAGCCAGACTCTCCAGCCGCAGCCCGGCACCGGGCACGACCATGAGCTGACCCAGCGGCTGCGCGGCGACGTCGCCCGCCGCCTGGCCCAGGAAGCCGCCGCCGGGCCAGACGGCGCGCAGCCGCTGACCCCGGCGCGGCGCGCCGAGATCGGCCGGCGCCTCATCGCCGAGGCGCTGGATGCCGAGGCCGCCCGCGCGCTGACCGACGCCCGCGCACCGCTGGATGCCGGCACCGAGCGGCAGATCGGGCAGGCGGTCTTCGACGCGATCTTCGGCCTGGGCGGCTTCCAGCCATTCCTGGATGACCCCGACGTCGAATCGGTCAACGCCAACGGCTGCGATGAGGTGTTCGTGCAGTACGCCGGGGGCCGGCGGGTCCGCGCCGCGCCCATCGCGGGCAGCGACGCCGAGCTGACCGACCTGATCCGCTCCATCGCTACCCGGGCCGGGAACGAGGAACGCCGGTTCGACCGGGCCACCCCCCGGGTCAGCGTGCCGCTGCCGGGCGGCGGGCGGCTGTTCGCGGTGATGGCCGTGACCGGCCGGCCGTGCGTGGCGATCCGCCGTGACCGCCTCGCCAGCGCCTCGCTGGCTGGCCTGGTCGCCAACGGCACCCTGGACAAGCAGCTCGCCGCGTTCCTGGCCGCCGTGGTCCGCGCCCGTAAGAACATCCTGGTCTCCGGCGGCACCGCGGTCGGCAAGACGACCCTGCTGCGGGCGCTGGCCTCGGCGATCCCGCCGCGGGAGCGGCTGATCACCATCGAGGACAGCCTTGAGCTGTGCCTGGACTGGGACACCGGCGCCCACCCGGACGTGGTCGCGATGCAGTCCCGGGAAAAGAACGTGGAGGGCGAAGGGGAGATCACGCTCGCCGAGCTGGTGCGGTGGGCGCTCCGGATGACCCCGGACCGGGTGATCGTCGGCGAGGTCCGCGGCAGCGAAGTCGTCCCGATGCTCAACGCGATGAGCCAGGGCAACGACGGGTCGATGACCACCATCCACGCCAGCTCCTCGCGCGGCGCGTTCATGAAGGTCGCCTCCTACGCCGCCCAGTCCGCCGAGCACCTGGGCCTGGAGGACACCAACTTGCTGATCGCCGGCGCGGTGCATGTCGTGATCCAGCTCGACTGGGACCGTCATGGCCGGCGCTGCATCTCCAGCATCCGGGAGGTGACCGACGCCGACGGGCGCCAGGTCGTGTCGAATGAGGTGTATGCCCCCGGCCCGGACCGCCGCGCGGTCCCCTCGGTGCCGGTCCGGGCCGCCACCATGGAAGAGCTGGCCGCGGCCGGGTACCAGCCAGACGGGGCGGGCAGGTGACCGGCGGCAGCGTGGCTCTGGCCGGCCTGCTCGGCGCGGGCGCCGGCCTGGGCCTGGTCCTGGTGTTCTGCGCGCTGCGCCGCCGGCCCGCCGCGCCGGCTGACCCCCGCTGGCGGGACGCGCTGGCCCGCGCCCGGCGCCAGGCCACCATGCCGAGGGTCGGCGGCACGCTGCTGGCCGCCGCCGTGGCCGCGGCGATCACCCGCTGGCCGGCGGGCACCGTGCTGGCCGGCCTGGCAGCCTGGTTCCTGCCCCGCGCGCTTGGCCCCGACCGCGCCGGGGACCAGTCGGTGCGGCGCATCGAGGGGATCGCGTCGTGGGCCGAGCAGCTGCGCGACACCCTGGCCGCCGCCGCCGGGCTGGAGCAGGCGATCCTGGCCACCGCGCCGATCTCCCCGGAGCCGGTCCGCGAGCAGGTCACCGCGCTGGCCGCCCGGATCCACCAGGGGCAGCGGCTCCCGGACGGGCTGCGGGCCTTCGCCGCCGAGGCCGCCGACCCGGCCGCGGACCTCGTGGTCGCCGCGCTGCTGCTGGCCGCCGAGCAGCAGGCTCGCGACCTGGGCCAGCTGCTGTCCAGCCTCGCTGATTCCGCCCGCCAGCACGCCGCCATGCGGATGCGGATCGCCGCCGCCCGCGCCCGGGTCCGCACCGCCTCCCGGATCATCATCGCCGTCACCGTGGCGCTGACGGCGGGCCTGCTGGCGTTTAGCCGCGCGTTCCTGGCCCCCTACGGCAGCCCGGCCGGGCAGCTGATGCTCCTGGCCGTCGGCGCCTGCTTCGCCGCCGCGTTCTGGTGGCTGCACAAGATCGCCGGCTTCGGCGAGAACCCCAGGATCCTGACCGGGCTCGGCGGCCTGCCCGGCACCGCACCGCACGAGGCCGGGCAATGACCGGGGCGCTGCTGCTCGGCGCCTTCGCCGGCCTGGGCCTGATCACTATCGCTGCCGGGCTGGCGCCGCGGCGGATCAGCCTGGCCGAGGCGCTGGAGGCCGTCATCCGCGAGCCGCGCCCGCCGCTGGTGACCGCCGAGGAGGGAGGCTGGGCCGCCCGACTGGGCCGCCCCGCCGTCACCCTGCTCGCCGCGCTGGGCCTGCCCACCCGCGGCCTGCGCCGCGACCTTGCCCTGCTCGGCCGGCCCCCGGAGCGGCAGCTCGCCGAGCAGGCCACCGCCGCGATCACCGGGCTGCTGCTCGCCCCGGCCCTGGCCGGGCTGCTCGCCGCGGCCGGGATCATCGTGCCCTGGCCGCTCCCGGCAGCCGGCGCCATCGCCCTGGGCGCGGCAGGGTTCACCGTGCCGGCGCTGGCCGCCCGGCAGGAGGCCGCCGCCCGCCGCCGGGCAGCCCGCCACGCCCTGGCTGCGTTCCTGGACCTGGTCGTCATCTCGATCGCCGCGGGCGCCGGCGTCGAGGCCGCCCTCACCTACGCCGGGGCGACCGGCCGCGGCTGGGCGTTCACCCAGATCCGCGGCGCGCTGGAAACCGCCCGGCTGACCCGCCGCCCGCCCTGGGAGGCCCTCGGCCAGCTCGGCCACGAACTCGGCATCAGCGAGCTGACCGAGCTGGCCGCCTCCATCACCCTGGCCGGGACCGAAGGCGCCAAGGTCAAGGCCAGCCTCGGCGCCAAGGCCGCCGCCATCCGCGCCCGCCAGCTGTCGGATGCCGAGACCACCGCGCAGGCCGCCACCGAGCGGATGAGCCTGCCCCTGGTGCTGCTGTTCGCAGGGTTCCTCCTGCTGATCGGCTTCCCGGCTGTCGTCCACGTCCTCACCGGCATCTAGATCAACACTCAAGGGGGACCTTATGCCCGACCTGCTCGGATATCTCCGCGCCGCCGCCGCCTTGCTGCGCGGCCGGCTGGCGCAGGCGCGCCGCGACGGCGAGGCCGGCTACACCACCGAGACCGTCGTGGTAATAGCCCTGCTGGTGGCGCTGGCGATCGCCGCGATCGCCATCATCACCGCCAAGGTCCTGGCCAAGGCCAACTCCCTGAACCTGGGATGATGACCCCCGCCGCCCGCCGGCCGTCCCCCCTGCGGCGCACCAGGCGCGGGAAGCAACCCGCCCCGGGCGGCCCGGGGCGGGGACGACCAGGCCATCCCCGGATGCGCCGTCACGTCCGGCCCTGGCGTGGTGACCGGGGCGCCGGGGCAGCCGAGATCGTCATCGCCGTCCCGCTGCTCATGCTGCTGATCCTGCTGATCGTGCAGTTCGCGATCTGGGCACACGCCTCCTCAGTCGCCCAGGCGACCGCCGAGGAAGCCCTGGCCGCCGCCCGCGTCCAGGGCGGCAGCGCCGCCGCCGGGCAGCAGCGCGCCGCCCAGGTCCTCGGCCAGATCGGCAGCTCCGTCCTGATCTCCCCGCACATCTCCGTCACCCGCACCGCAGGCACCGCCACCGTGCAGATCACCGGCACCGCCGAAGAAGTGCTCCCGGTGCCAGGACTGACCTTCCCCGTGCACATCACCGTCACCGGGCCAGTCGAGCGGTTCGTGCCCGCCACCGCGCAGGGATAGCCGCCGTGCACCTGCCCGCGCGGCTGCGCGCCCGGCACCCGGACGGCGGGTCAGCCGCCGCCGAGCTGGTCCTCATCACCCCCCTGCTAATCGTGATCATGCTGCTGATCGTCGCCGCCGGCCGCCTGGTCGACGCCCGGCTGCAGGTCGACAGCGCCGCCATGCAGGCAGCCCGCGCCGCCTCCCTCGCCCGGGACCCCGGTGCCGCCACCGCCCAGGCGGACGCCACCGCCCAGGCCGCCCTGGCCAGCGAGCACATCACCTGCGCCCCGCTTGCCGTCAGCCCGGACACCAGCGCGTTCCGGCCCGGCGGGCAGGTCACCGTCCAGGTGACCTGCACCGTGTCACTGGCCGGCCTCGCGCTGCTGCACGTCCCCGGCTCGCAGACCCTCACCGCCCAGTTCACCTCGCCCATCGACATCTACCGCGGTGCCGGGCCGTGACACCCCGCCAGCCGCGCCGGAGCCGGCGGGCCGCCGGCGACGCCGGGCAGATCACGGCGTTCGTCGTCGTCATGATGGCCGCGCTGATCCTGCTCGCCGGCCTGGTGCTGGACGGCGGCCTGACCCTGGCCGCCCGCGAGCGCGCGCTCGGCGAGGCGCAGGAAGCCGCCCGCGCCGGAGCCCAGGCCGTCAACCTCGCCGTCTACCGGCAAGACGGGAACCTCGTGCTCACCCCAGGCCAGGCGGTCGCCGATGCCCGGCACCGCCAGCGTCACCGGGAACGCGGTCACCGTGACGGTGACCATCGTCCAGCCGATGCAGATCCTCGACGCCGCCGGGCTGTCCGCGATCACCGTGCACGCCACCGCGACCGCCACACCCGAACTCGGCATCAACGGGGAACTCCCGTGACCCGCCCGCCCGGCCACCTCCCGCGGCTGGGCCGCGCCGCCGCCGGGCTCGGCGCGATGGCCATCGTGCTGGCCGGGCCACCGTACGCGCTGGCCCGCTTCACCGGCTGGCCGGTGCCCCGGCACCTGCCCACCTGGCCACAGCTGCAGGCATTCCTGGTCAGCCCGCTCAGCGACGACACCATCATCAAAGGGCTGGCCTGCGCGGTCTGGGTGCTGTGGGCGATGGCCGCCGCCGCGGTGCTCATCGAGGCGGCAGCCGCCGTCGCGGGCCACCCCGCGCCCCGGCTGCCCGTCATCGCCCCCTTCCAGGCGGTCGCTGCCGCCCTCATCGGCGCCACCGTCCTGACCTCACTGCAGGTCGTGCAGGCCGCCCCGCGCTCCACACAGCCCCTGCAGGCAGCGCTGACCGCCAGCACCACCGTCGCAGGCCCGCTGATGCCGGGCCGGCCGGCAGCCGCTGCGGCACCCGCCCCGGCGGCCAGGCCGCCGGAGGCCGGGGCCAGCCGCGACGCTCCCGCGCCCCGGCCCCGGGTCTACCGCGTCGTGCCAGGCGATGACCTGTGGGCCATCGCCGCCCGGTTCCTCGGCAACGGCGAGCACTGGCACGAGCTGTTCCGCCTCAACGCCGGCAAACCGCAGCCGGACGGCCGCACCCTCACCGACCCCAGCCTCATCTACCCCGGCTGGGTCCTGCTGCTCCCCTCACAGGACGGCCACCAGGGTCCGGCCGCCCAGCCCGGACACCACCGCCCCAGGCGGCCCGCCCCGGCGCGCACACCCCAGCCGGCGCCATCCAGGACACACCAGGGGGAGGGCTCCGGCGGCGCGCCGTCCCCGGCCGCGACCGGCGCGCACCCGCACCTCCGCCCGGTAGCGGTGCACCTGCCGTCAGGAGCGCTCATCGGGATCTCCGTCGCGCTCATGGTCGCTGCCGCGCTCACCCTCGCCAGCATCCAGCGCCGCCGCCGCTACCGCCCCCGGGCCAGCATGACCGGCAGCCTGCAGCCGGGCGAGCCGCCGCTGCCCGCCGTCATCACCGCCCTGCGCCGCGCCGCCCGCCCCGCCCCCCCGGACACCCCGGCAGAAGATCCCGCCCAGGACACCGGCACCCCGCCCGCCGCCGATCCCTACCTCGACCCCTACGGCGACACCAGTCCCGGACCAGGCCAGCCCGGCGAAGGCGTCCCCGGCAGCCGCCCCGCTCCCGAACCGGAACCCCCCGGCCAGGCAGGGACTCGCCCCGCCACAGCAGGCACCTCCCCGCCGGCCGCGCGGGCACCCGGCACGATCCCGCTCGGCGTCCGCGGAGCGAGCGAAGCTGCCCTCGACATCGCCGCCCTCGGCGGGCTCGGCCTGACCGGTCCCGGCGCGCCCGCCGCGGCCCGCGCGATCCTCGCTGCCCTCCTGGCAGAGGCCCCGCCGGCCGAGGCCGGGATGCCGCCCGCGATCATCATCCCCGCCGCCGACGCCGCCCGGCTGCTCCCCGGCGAGGACAGCGCCGGGGTCCCGGGCGTGTCGGTCCCCGCCTCGCTGGAAGCGGCGCTCGATGAGATGGAAGCCGCCATCCTCCGCCAGGCACGCACCACAGGTGCCTTCGACGCCGGCGACGACCCGCAGGCCACCGCCTCCGCAGCCGGCACCCCCGGGCCGGGTGCCGCGCTGATCGCCACCTGCGGCCCCGGCACCACGCAGCGGCTGCGCGGCATCCTGGAATCCGGCCGCGCCCTGGGAGCCGCCGCGATCCTGCTCGGCCCCTGGCAGCCGGGCGTGACCTGCCAGGTAGCCGCCGACGGCATGATCACCGACATCACGCCCACCGACGCGGGCCTGGAAGGGATCCGGCTGTTCAATCTCGGCGCCGCCGAGGCAGCGGCCATCACCGCCGTGCTGCGCGACGCCCGCGGCACACCGCCCGCCGTACCGGCCCTGGCCCGGCCCGCCGCCGCCGCAAGACCGTCAGCCCGGCACGCGGCTGAGATCCCGCGGGACGCCACGTCCGCCGCCGACGGCCGCTACCTTCCCGCCCCCGCCATCCCCGCCCCGCCAGGCCCTGCCCGGGCAGCAGACGCCCCGCCGGAACCGGCACGCCCCACGGCGGCCACCCCCGCCCCGGCGGCCGACGTGGCGCCAGACGTGGCGCCCGCCGCAGACGGCGAGGCCGCCGCGCCGGGTACCGCCCAGCCGGTCCAGCTGACCATGCTCGGGCCGCTGCAGATCACCGCCGCCGGCCAGGAAATCGGCGGCGGGCTGCGCAAGGCCCGCGAGCTGATGGCATTCCTGGCCGTGCACCCCGACGGGGCCAGCGGGGAGGCGATCAACGAGGCACTGTGGCCGGAATCCGGCGCCAGCCACGCCACCGGCCAGCGCAACCTCGCCCTGCGCAAGGCCCGGGAGATGCTCCGCACCGCGACCGGCCTGGCCGCCCCGATGTGGTTCCTTCACGCCTCCGGCCGCTACCGCCTCGACCCCGCCCTGATCAGCACCGACCTGTGGCAGTTCTCCGACGCCCTGGACGAGGCCCGGCACGCCGGCGGGGACGACGCCCGGCTGGCCGCTTGCCGGGAAGCGGCCGGGCTGTACCACGGCGAGCTGGCCGAGGGATCAGGGTATGAATGGGCCGAGCCCTACGCCGAGACCGCCCGCCGCCGCGCGCTCGACGCGTGGACCACCATCGCGGAGATCCTCCAGGCCCGCGACCCCGACCAGGCCCTGGCTGCCCTGGAGTCCGCGCTCGGGCACGATCCCTACAACGAGTTCCTCTACCAGCGGATCATGCGGCTGCAGGCCGCGGCGGGCCGCCCGGAGGCAGTCCGCAGGACGCTGAGCCTGCTGGAGGCCAGGCTGACCGACCTCGGCGTCACGCCGGGCGCCCAGACCCGGCAGGCCGCCGCGTCGCTGCTCGGCACCGGCCCGGGTCCGCACCGCCCGCCGGCCGGTCCCGCGCCCGGCCCGCAGCCGCATGAGCGCCCTGGCGCCCGGTAAGCCGGCCCGGCGCTGCGCGCCTGCGGTCTCCGGCTGCCCGCCGGACTGGATGCCGCACGCAAAGCCCCGCTACCATCACCGCGCAGCCCATAGCGCAATCGCGCGGACGGCCCGGTAATGGAGCCGCTGAGCATTCACCTGACGCACCGCCCGGCCGTGCTGCTGCCGCCGGATTCAACGGCATGGCAGGAGTTCCCGCCCGGACCGGCGGAAGCACGTGGCGGCACGATCCCGGTCCGGCCCGCATTCCGCCCCGCCAGCCAGTGCGGGTTCCATTACGGGTACCTGCCGACACCGGAAACCCCGCATCCGGCGAAGGCGCAGGCAGTGGCCGTAATAAACCCTCCGGCGGACTCCCAGACCGATACGGGGTAAAGCCCGTAAAACAATAGTGAAGAATGCGGGGCCGGTCTGCTAGTACGTATATAAATGGTCTCCTGCTGGTGGTTACTTGTGTGTTGTAAACATGTGTACAGGTCCGGTACCAGCCTCCCTCCGGCCTGTGGCCGAGGGTGCGGGCGAGGCCGTGCGCAAGGCGGCGGCCGAGGCGGCGGGCGAGGCGGGCTGCGCGCGGCGGGGCGGCGAGGCGGCGTACGGCGAGGCGGGCGGCGGGCGGGGTACCGGGCCGGCGTACGCGCGGCGGGCGGTACGGCGAAAAGGGCCGCCCACGGCGGCGCGCGGCGGCGAAAAGGCGCGGGAAAAGGGGCGAGCGCCGACGGTATCCGAGTAATAGCAATCCGTGCAATTAGCGGCCGGAAATTGGCCGAGAATTCCGGCATAAAGGCCGGATATTGGTTGACTGGTCGGGGGTGCCGAGATAGCGTCGTGGTGTACCTAGGAAATAGGGAAACGGAATAGGGAATACGGAATCCGCCTAATTCATAAAGGAGGCCGGCCGGAAATGTGCGCGAAAGTAATTGTCACCGCAATGGATGCGAACGACCTGGTCACCGGGCCTGGCAACCCGCATCTCATCTGGGACGGCGCCGAGGCCCGCGTGATCACCGGGGACTTCTACCGCGCCATGTACGCCGAGTCGCCATGGCTGCTGATCATGAGCCGCGAAATGCTGTCCGACCTCGACCCCGCCGCATTCACCTATCACCCCGCCACGCTGGCCGAACTGCTCACCACCTTCGGCGACGACCTCGCAGCCGACGGCTGCCCCTGCGCCCCCTAGCCGCCCCCCCGCCCCCTTCGACCCCCGTACCGGAGAA
>WNFJ01527077.1_pt1 | contig 51271 bp, 52 predicted proteins | sample 5400461 | NCBI WGS metagenome assembly WNFJ01 (sample SAMN13153349, study PRJNA577476) | soil metagenome | isolation source: 115 cm saprolite on Douglas fir-dominated hillslope | place: USA:California | collected 2013-09-17
CGGCCGGACGGCGGCGTCAGCATGCCTCACGCAAAGCCACTTGCCCGCCCGGATAGCCCCCCATTTGACAACTTAAGCCCCGGGGTGTCTGACCAGCGCCAAACCGCCCCCGCGGCCAAAGGAAGGAGCACCCGGGCCCGTGGAACCCCCGGCCACCCGGCCCGCCAGCCGGGCCGTCGTTATCCCCGAAACCCGGAAACAAGGCCCCCAAACGGCTTGCCGGACCTCGCCCGCCCAGGTCGGCTCAAGCGTGAATCATCGAGGCTAGGGCAACAACTCCTCAACCGAACCTCATGTCAGGCGCCGATGTGTCCACGGTCGCTGGTCACTTCCCAGATCCGATTTGAAGAAATGCCAGGTACCAGGGACGTTGATCCCGACCTCCCACATACCCATGCCTACCGATTCCGTCTGGCCACGTAGCGCTGGGTCGGAAAACAGCAGGTCGGGCGAATAGGACCGTGTGGCTGCCGCCGACTCTGGCCGGTTGTAACTTGGCTAGTCACTGCCTTCCGGACCTCACGAGACGGCGTGAGGTCCGGCATGCCAATCAAGATCGCCAAAGGCTTCGCGTAGGCGCCTACCCGCGAGCCCTCAGCCCTTCACGCCACAAACAGAAGATCACCGTTGTACTTCCGCTGCCGACCTGACCTGCCAAGTTCGTCCTCGTCCTCGTCGCTGTCAGCGCTGCCCGCGCTCCACGCACCCCAACCAAGGTGCCGAGTAAAGGATCACCGGTGTTGTCCACCCGGCAACGTTTTCGATCTTGCAGTCCTGCCGCCACATTAGTCATCCGCGCCATATTTTCCGTCACTCAGACTCTTGATATAGTCTGCGCAGAGAAAGTCGATGGGGATGCCGACTGCCGCGAAGTCTGCGCGTCTCTTCCACCACAGGCTATCGACAGCCTCCGCAATATGCGCACCGGGGGAGGCCACAGCCGTTTTTATAAACTTATGGTCAGCTGGATCGAAGTCCGTCAACTCAGCAGGGACTGCCACCCGGCCGATATCGACGCGATGACACCTATCCGGATTCTCCTGATTGTTCAGAACCCACTTTAGAAAGGCGTCACCAATTCCTGGCTCACCCGTCGAGCGCAATATATGCCTATATTCATTAATTATCTCCCACCCAAAGTCTAGTGCAATACGGCCGGACCTCATCAGATTCGTTAGGAAGACTACACAGGCGAGTATGCATTCTGGTGTTCGAGTACTTTCGCCAATATTATCATTCGCGACACCGCCTACATTTGTGTCGACCACCCGCGGCGGCGCCGTCATGTCTGACGCGCGCCGCGGCGGATAGCCGCTTCTGTCATCGCGCTGAGATCACCGATCTCATCACCAAAGAAATCGTTTGGCCAGTTTACAATATTGCCGTATAGATCGACGTTCAATTCGTGTATCTCCGATCGACCATGCCGAGTCTCCACAAAATAGAGAGCTATTTCATCATGGCCGATCCCTCCTTCAGCAACTCTGCGCTGGAGTCTTCTTAGAAGATGCTCACTGTGAGTCTCAACGAGGAGCTGCACGTCCCTTTCTTTGACTGCTGCAAGGAGTACATCGCCAAGCTCAGACTGAGCTGCAGGGTGCAGGTGGATCTCAGGCTGTTCCAGAATCACAAAGGATCGGCTGGGTGCGTAGAAAATCTGGACAAGCACCGGAAGCACCTGAGATACGCCGAAGCCGACGTCGGTGACAGAAACTCGCGTCGTACCCCCTGAGACGGTTACCCTCAACTCATAGAGATCCGTACCGGAAGCGATCTCCTCTACAGCAAACTCATCGATCATTCCGAGGCGCTGGAGCCAGTAGCCAAGGTTCTTTTCGAAGCTACGGTAAGGGCGCCCCTGCGTTACTTCCCTGCCCACCTTTCTATTCTGGCGACGCGCTGCCAAGATCGCTGCGACCGTGTTCTCCCCACGGGGTCCAACCGACGCAGGGCTACTGCCTCTCCACTGGTAAGATCGCTGCGGGCGTTCCCGCAAAGGGCCCACATAGGAGATCCCGGACATGAGCTCATCGAATCGCAGTGACAGGTCCGCAAGGAAATCCGCATTTTGGTAAGCATTAAAGACCGCATCAGGGAATCCATAACATTTTACTGGTCCGGGTAGGCTGGTCGGGCGCCCACGGCGGCGTGTAATCGTAATTCCCCGCGTTTCGAGTTCGAAGTTGCCATGCTCGTCACGTTTGAGCCCGACGGACCTACCGCGTCGGCCGATGTCGTACTTCATCTCATAGACAACTATTTCACCGAGCTGCTGCAGTCTCCTACGTTCTTGGCCAACTTCCGTCGTAAAACCAAAGGTATCCGCCGAGAGCGGGCTGCTCCCGACCTGGCGTAGAACGACAGGATCGGCAACAGTCCAGGTGAAATGCAAGCGCACGTGGCGCTGCACGTCGTGATCACGAACGATGTCGCGGTACGTGCCTAGGTCTGCGTATGAATCTTGGCTGCCAAGATTCAATACCTGACGAGGATCCAGCGATTCGGCAGTCTGCTTCATCATCAGGTCGGCTTGGAGCAGGCTAGACTTTCCCGAGCTATTGCGGCCGAAGAATACAGTGAGGGGAGCAAGCCGAATCGGGCCAGTGTCCTCCCAGCTCTTGAAGTTCATCAGTTGGAACTGGGTCAGCAAGGCTTGGTCTCCTCTCGTTGTACGTAGCCTAGTACGGTGGCCGCCATTTGCTAGCTGACCAGGGTAATCCCGGCGTGTGTGGCGAGCTGTGCGCGCTGGTGGTACCAGCGGGAGCGGGCCCGGTGGCGGCGTCTCCAGCCCAGCCAGTGTCCGGCGTGGCCGGGCGGGGAGGGCCTGCGGAGAAGCGCGGCGAGCAGGCGCTTGATCTCCGGGACGGTCAGCGGGATCATCCCCGGGTCGGCGGGGGGCGGCTGGCCGGGCCTGACTGTCTGCCCTTCGCGCCGGCAGGGGGACTGCCTCGGCGTTGAGCTTCAGCGTGGTCGCGACCGCTTTGTAGAGATCGAGGAGGTCATCCCCGGCTGCTGTACGCGACCTGATGATCGTCCAGGATTACCTTGCACACCGACTCCACCATCTCCTTCGATGAGGCGATGGCAGCTGCGGGATCGCTCGCGACGCGGCATCGATGCGGCGCAAGTGCTCGTTGAATACCTCAGGATCTTGCAGACGCAAGTATTCCGGCGCGGGTGCTCGCGGGCACCTTTTGCCGTCCTCGCCACGCTGCGCCGCGTGTGGAACGCGCTTGAACTCAGGTTTCTCTGCTGGCGCCGGGTGGCCAGATGACGTGCACGGTCATGTGGCGTTTGCGGGCGGCGTCGATCACGTCGGCGGTGCCGCCGTAGCCTCGTGCGGGTCTGCCGTCCCAGACGGCGAGGAGTTCGTCGGCGAGGTCGAGCATTCGTTCGCTGGCGCGCATGTGCGCCTCGGCGGTGGAGTCGGTGAATGGGAGCTGGTGCACGGCGGTGGCCTGGGTGAGCAGGGCGTCGTATTCCGGGTGGGCTGCCGCGGGTAGCTCGTCGCGGTAGCGCTCTGCGGGCACGATCGCTTCGAGCGTGCCGCCGGCGTCCAGGACGGCTCGCGCGAAGATCTGGTCGGCGCCGTCGGCGAGGCAGGACAGGCCGACGAGGCCGGGGGCGTGGTGGGACAGGTGGTCGCGGATGGCGGTGTCGATGAGCCGCCGGGTCGGTTCGGGCAGGCCGCGGTGCCCGGTGCAGGCGATCCGGGTCACCGGGGCATTGTTTCGCGTAGCTGCTGGTCGAAGGCGCGCAGCGCTGCGGTCGGCTGGGTTGTGCAGGCGCGGCGGAACTGGTGGGCTTTGGTGATGACGCGTTCTGATGCGTGCGTGCGGCCGGTCGCCAGGGCGTGGGATGCCAACGTGACCGCTTCGTCCATTTCGCCTTGCTGGCGGCGAAGCTCGGCCAGTTCGAGCCCGAGCACGGCGGCCTGTTTGGGCACCGGGGTGACGGTGGTCAGGGCGTGCGCGAACGCAGATGCGGCCTGGGCTGGGCGGCCCAGCCGAACCGCCACAAGGGCGCGGTAGCCCGCCAGTTTCGCAGTGTCGAAGGGGAACACCCATGGCCAGGGCGGCGGCACGGAGGTGTCAGCCTCGGCGGCGCAGCGCTCGGCCGCTGCCAGCGCCCGGTCCGCCGCGTCCGGGTCACCGCGTGCCGCATCGCCGCGCGCGGCGTAGCTGACCGCGCGGACGGCATTGAGCCAGGCGCGGGCGGTCGGATGGGCGTGTTCGCCCAGCTGGCGTGCGGCTTGCCCGGTGAGGTCGAGGGCTGTGTCGGGGTCGCCTGCCTCGATCTCGAAAGAGGCCAGGCTGCCGAGCATGTAGGCCGCGAGCAGCGGATGCGCGGCATGGCGGGCCTGCTCGATCGCGGTGCGGTAGTAGGTACGGGCGGAGCCGAGATCGTTCATGTCCATCCTCAGCCAGGCCGCGAAGCCGGCCGCTTCGCTAACGGCGGCGGCGACGTCCGGCGTGTAGGGGGAACGGCGGTCACGCGCCAGCGCTCCCATGCCCATCTTGCACGTGCGCCTCGGCTGCGCCGGCCAGTTCGTGCGCTGGGGTGGCAGCCTCCAGCCGCCGGTATGCGCCCGTGATCGCGGTCAGCGTAGGGCCACTTATCTCGTCCAGCCCCGCCCGTGGCGGCGCCGGAAGCGCGGCAAGGCCTGCCAGGGTCACCGCTTTGCCGAACTCTCGCCGTTTCGTCGGACTCTCCCTCCCTCCGCGCTCACCAAACCGCAGCAGATGCAGCGGGACGCCGAGGCGCGCGCCGACCCCGCGGACCTGGTCAATGGTGAGGGCCTGCTCGCCGCGCAGCACCCGCGAGGCCCACGTCTGCGAGTAGCCGAGCACGGCCGCTAGCTCGCTTTGGGTCCACCCCCTGAGCCAGCCGGATAGCCTCCAGCAGCGCCGGCACGTCACACGATGCCAGCGCCGATGCGATATCTGGCCGGGACCAGAATTCCGGCGGCAACCTCGGGTGAGTCCCGTTCATGACCGTAGGGTAAACCGCCACCCGGGGTGCTGCAGAAATTCCTCTCACGCATGGGGCGAGTCCTCATCCGGTTACGCCATCGGGCAACCGGCTCGCTGTTGCCAACATGAAAGGCCATGACAGCGGTCTGTATTCGGCTGGGACGACTGCCCGGCCGCACGAGACGGCGACGTCGCACGATCCACCCGGACCCGACGCGGGAGCATGTGATGGCTGAATGGCAAGACTTGGGAGAGCGTGACCTGGAGAAGCTCGCCGCCGAGGTGAACGGCGGCGACTATGAGGCGCGGCTTGTCGCGTCCCAAGGCGGGCGTCCGTACCTGCACATACGGAACCGCCACGCGGGCGTGCTCACGGAGAACATCTACTGTGGCGATGGCTTCTACTGGTTCGGGTGGGCCGAGCGCGTGGCGCCCGTGCACGATGTCACCGCAGCCGCGGAGATCATCAGGCGAGTGCTGCGGGGCGTGGGTACCGGGCAATGAGCACATCGCTGGATGAAGGTTCGCCGGTGGCGGCTCGCATCGACGGGCCAGCCGAGCTGGAAGCGGGCGAATACCATGCGGTCTTCCCAGCAGCCCCGGAAGCGGTGCCGGCGGCGCGCGGCTACCTGCGCGCGGTGACGCGGGACTGCTGCCCGCGAGTAGGCGAGATGGAACTGATCGCCTCGGAGCTTGCGTCGTGTGCGGTGCACGGCACGCCGGGCGGGGTGTTCGCGATGACCGTGCGGCGCGGGCCGGGGTGGCTGCGGATGGAGGTCGCCACGATCGGCAGTGGGTGGTGGCCGGCGGGTGAGGGGCAGGACGCGGTGGCCCACGGGTACGGCTTGGCGATTGTCGCGGCGCTGGCCGGCCAGTTCGGCCATCAGGGAACGGCTGGCGGCGCGGCCGTGCTGTGGGCCGAGGTAGCCATCAGTGGGGGCGCACAACAGCCAGCATCAGGTCAGGTCGAGCGCGGCGCGCAGCCCGTCTTCGATACGCGCCATCGCGCCGAAGGTGACCGCGCCAAGGTCTCTGGTCACTTCGTCGGGATAGAGCGTCTCGATGTCGTCGCAAACGGCGCGGCCGGTGAACACCTCCCGGCGATCAAGCTCGACGATAGACGGCCTCGAGGGCTTGGGTGAGGTGGTCAGCCGCACGGCGAGCACGTGGGGGAGCTGCTCGTTACGGCGGTTGTTGGAGACCACGAGGTAGTACTTCTCGCCCTCGATATGCGCGAGTTTGGCCGCGTAGACGCGCCCGCGGAGCAGGGCGGAGTGCGCCACGTCAATCCTCGTCTGCCCAGGTGGGCGACCTGCGGCGGGCGATCGCCCGCCGCTCGGCGTCCTCAGCGCGGTAGCTGGCGGCGTCGGCGGCGTAACTATGTTCTTCCGCGGCTTCCCGCACCGCGCGCAACCCGGCCGAGAAGACGGCGTGCAGGAGCGCCGACTCGGTCAGCTCACCTTCCGGCAGCTCTCCCGAGGCGAGATGGGCAAGCGCCGCGCGATAGGGGCCCTCGACGCGGAGCTTGGCAAGATCTGCCAGGTCGCGCTCGGTCAGCGGGAGCGGAGACCGGCGGACCGCACGTTGGTTCAGCCGAGTAGCCATGTGCAACATTGTGCCTCACATTCTGCACAAGACAAACTCGGCATGCCGGAAACGGCTGGGACTCAGGGTCTGCCCGTGGGTCAGTGTCTGACGCCCTCGCCGGCGGCGGGGGCGGGCCGGGGACGCGGCGTGTGGGCGTCGAGGCGGCGCCGCAGGGTGAGCGCGCCGTCCGCGAGCGCCGCGACGAACACGGCCGGGCCGGCCAGCGGCATCACCGCGACGCCCGGCGCGTACTGCCCGGCGGGCATGGGCGCCGCTCCGGTGGCCCACGCGGGCTCGACCACCAGGAGGCAGCCGGCGGCGCGATGGCCGGCCAGCACCGCAGGTCCAAGGCTGGCGCCGTCGGCGGGGTCGAGGGCGAGTTCATGACGAAGCAGGGGAGCATCCGCCAGATCGACGTGCAGGCGAGCGCGGTACCTGCCGCCCACCTCGCCGTGGCGCCCGAGGATCACTTCGTCGCGGCAGGTGAAGGCGGCGCCCGCGGCGAGGCTGACCCGCATCTCCAGGCGGTGCCGCGCTCGCGCGGCGATCACGGTGGGCTCGGGCAGGAACGTCAGGCGGCCACCAGGACCGACGCGGGCGTTTATGCACAGCACGGACTCATCCCCGCCGAGTCCCGGCAGCGCCACCGACGCTGCCACCGTGCGGACGTCGAGCGTGGCGCCGGCACCGACGTCGATCCGCAGGCGCAGCACGTCTCCGCCGACCGGGCCGGCCGCGCCGGTCACGATATGGACCGCGTCGGCGGTGCGCCGCAGCACGAGCGGCGCCTGGGACCGCAGCACGGAAAGCCGGGTCACGCCGCCGCCGTCCTCGGCGGCGATGGCCGCGGTCGCCCTCACGCCTGGCTGCCGCTGCCGATACCCCCGCCGGTATCGCCACCGATACCCCCGCCGGTACCGCTGTTGGCGTTCGCGGGCCAGCGGCGCAACTCGCCGCGCACCCAGGCCGACACGGCCGGGGCGAGCGGGTCCTGGCGCAGTGAGCAGAACACCACGGGCCGGCCCTGCCGCACCGCGGTCGCGTCGCGGTTCATCACGGTCAGGCTCGCGCCGACCAGCGGCGCCAGATCGGTCTTGTTGATCACGAGGAGGTCGGAGGCGGTGACGCCAGGCCCGCCCTTGCGCGGGACCTTGTCGCCGCCTGACACGTCGAGGACGAAGATCTGGGTATCGACCAGACCGTAGCTGAATATCGCGGTCAGGTTGTCGCCGCCGCTCTCGACCAGGACGAGGTCCAGGGGACCCGACCGGGCCTCAAGGTCCTCCACGGCGTCCAGGTTCGCGGTGATGTCGTCGCGGATCGCGGTGTGCGGGCAGCAGCCCGTCTGCACGGCAACGATGCGCTCAGCGTCGAGGACGCCGGCCGCGCGCAGGATGTCGGCGTCTTCCGTCGTGTAGATGTCGTTGGTGACGACGCCGAGCCGCAGGTCCGCACCGAGGGCCCGGCACAGCGCCGCGACCAGCGCGGTCTTGCCACTGCCGACCGGCCCTCCGACACCGATGCGCATGCCGCGGGTGTCCGGGTGCGACACACCGCGTGAGCCGTTCGGGATAGGGCTTGGTGAATGGTCATGAGGCAAACAGCCGCACCTCCGCTCGGGCATGAGCCTCGGCCAGCAGATCCAGGCCGGGCGCCGACAGGCACGGCAGGTCGTCGAGCCGGCCCGCCACGCCGGCCGCCGCATCGGCGGCGACCCGCCCGACGTCGGCCGCCAGCCGGGCGAGCATGGCGTTGACCGCAAGCGGGTCCAGGCCGAGCAGCCGGACCGCCGCGCTGGCTGGCCCGCTGACCGCGAGATACGCCGCGACGAGCGCCGTGGCCGGTGGCGGCGCGCCCGCGGCGGCCGCCGCCGCGCCGAGCGCCACCGGGTGGTGCGGCGCCTCGCGCACGCGGCCCAGGTCGGCCAGCCAGTAGGCGTCCCACGCGGCGCGGGCGGCCCGCAGCAGTGCGCGGCCCTGGCGGCGTGCCGCCGCCCGCTGCGCGGGCGACGGAGTGCGCGCGTCCGCCTCGGCGTCAAGCTGCGCCCACACGCCGTCGCGGGCCCGCGCGCACGCGGCGGCGGCCAGGCCGGCGCTGACTGCGCCCGCGGTGATGAGCCGGCCGCGGAGGAACCGTTCGAGCGACTCGAGGCCGGTGACGGAGCCCGCGGCGGCCGCCGCCTCGAGGCCGCCGGAATGCGCGTGGCCGCCCGCGGGGAAGCGGGCATCGGCGAGCATGAGCACTGCCGTGGCGGCGCCCGGCCACCCGGCGCCAGGTACCGGTTCGGCCGGCGCAAGCTCAGCGGGCGCAGGCTCGGCCGGTACGCGCTGGCCGGGCTGGGCCGGATGAGGAGGTGGCATCGCTGGCTTCGGTTGGTCAGAAGAGGAAGTACCGCTGGGCCATCGGCAGCTCGGCCGCTGGTTCCTGCTCGACGACCGCACCGTCGATCCGCACGGTGAACGTGTCCGGCTCGACCTGGATGTCGGGCAATGCCTCATTGTTCACCATGTCGGCCTTTCCGCGCCTGCGCACATCCGCTACCGGCACGAGCTTGCGGCTGATCCGCAGCCGGTCCGCCAGGCCGTCGTCCAGGGCGGCGGGTGAGACGAAGGACAGCGACGTGCTCGCGGCCGCGGCTGGCTCGCCGCCCCACATCGGGCGCGGCAGCACCGGCTGCGGAGTCGGTATCGACGCGTTGGCGTCGCCCATGGCGGCCCAGGCGGCGAAACCGCCCTTGAGCACCACGTGCGGCCGCACACCGAAGAACGCCGGATGCCACAGCACCAGGTCCGCGAGCTTGCCGGGCTCGACGGAGCCGATGTGCGCTTCCAGGCCGTGCGCGACGGCCGGGCAGATCGTGTACTTGGCGATGTAACGGCGGGCCCGCGCGTTGTCCGCGCCGCTGTCGCCCGCCAGCGCGCCGCGCCGCTTCTTCATCACGTGCGCGGTCTGCCAGGTCCGCAGCACGACCTCACCGATCCGGCCCATCGCCTGCGAATCCGAACCGATCATGGAGATGGCCCCCATGTCGTGCAGGATGTCCTCCGCCGCGATCGTCGATGGCCGGATCCGGCTCTCGGCGAACGCGAGGTCCTCGGGGACCGCCGGGTTGAGGTGATGGCACACCATCAGCATGTCGAGGTGCTCGTCCACGGTGTTGACCGTGTGCGGGCGGGTGGGGTTGGTCGACGACGGCAGCACGTTCGGCTGCCCGGCGACGGTGATGATGTCCGGCGCGTGGCCGCCGCCAGCGCCCTCGGTGTGGTAGGCGTGGATCGTCCGGCCGCCGATGGCGGCCAGGGTGTCCGCGACGAAACCGGCCTCGTTCAGCGTGTCGGAGTGCAGCGCGGCCTGGACGCCTGCCTCCTCGCACACCCGCAGGCAGGCGTCGATGGCGGCGGGAGTCGAGCCCCAGTCCTCGTGCAGCTTGAGGCCCGCGGCCCCGGCGCGCAGTTGTTCCCACAGGGCGTCCGCTGAGACCGTGTTGCCCTTGCCGAGCAGGACGATGTTGACGGGCCAGCCGTCGGTCGCCTCGAGCATGCGGGCCAGATGCCACGCGCCTGGCGTCACGGTCGTGGCCTTGGTGCCCTCGGCCGGGCCGGTGCCGCCGCCGATGACGGTGGTGATGCCGCTGCCGAGCGCTTCGGGCAGCAGCCCGGGGCAGATCAGGTGGACGTGGCAGTCGATGCCGCCCGCGGTGAGGATGAGCCCGCCGCCCGCGAGGATCTCGGTCGACGGCCCGATCACCAGATCCGGGTGGACCCCGTCCATGATGTCCGGGTTCCCGGCCTTGCCGAGCGCCACGATCCGGCCGTCGCGCACCCCCACATCGGCCTTTACCACGCCCCAGTGATCCAGCACGACGGCCCCGGTGATGACCAGATCGGGCGCGCCCTCCGCGCGGGTCGCCCGCGCCTGGCCCATCGACTCACGGATGACCTTGCCGCCGCCGAACACGGCCTCGTCGCCGCCGCCGCACAGGTCCTGCTCCACCTCGATCAGCAGGTCGGTGTCGGCGAGCCTGATGCGGTCACCGGCCGTCGGCCCGTACAGCAGCGCGTAGCGGGACCGGCTGAGCTCAGCCATCCAGATCCTCCCTGCCGCCGAGCCGCAGGCCGGGAACCCGGCGTCCGCCCGCGAGCGGTACCAGGACCACTTCGCGCTCGATCCCTGGCTCGAAGCGGACGGCCGTACCGGCCGGGATGTCGAGCCGGTGCCCCCACGCGGCCGCCCGGTCGAACCGCAGGGCCGGGTTGGCCTGGGCGAAATGATAGTGGGAGCCGACCTGGACCGGCCGGTCGCCGGTGTTCGACACGACGAGGGTCACGGTGGGCCGGCCGGAGTTGAGTGCCACCGTGCCCGGCCCGACGAGGATCTCCCCGGGGATCACGGAATCGGCCCGTGCACGGTCACCAACTTGGTGCCGTCGGGGAAGGTCGCCTCGACCTGGACCTCGGTCATCATCTCTGGCACACCCTCCATCACGTCCTGGCGGGTGAGGACGGACCGGCCTGCCTGCATGAGCTCCACCACCGACTGCCCGTCCCGCGCCCCTTCGAGCAGGAAGGACGTGATCACCGCGACCGCCTCCGGGTAGTTCAGGCGCAGCCCGCGTGCCCGCCGGTCCCTGGCGAGGCCCGCGGCGACGTGGACAAGCAGCCGCTCCTGCTCGTGCGGGGAGATCAGCATGTGTGCAAGATAACCGGGAAATGTTTCGCTGTGTGTTAACGCGCGGTGACGAGATATTTCCCCCGGCCCCATCCCGGCCCGGCCCACACGCCTCGGCTTCATCGAGCGGGCTGCCTCACAACCACCAGGCCGACCTCAGTCATCCCGATAAATCCAGGCCGTATGCACAATAGCCCGCGTCACAGGGGCCCGCGTGGCCGCTCCATGCTCGGGCAGCCCTTCACCATAGGCGGTAGCGACCCACCATGGATCCTCACGGGACACAACCCGGTAGGTGCTCATCGATCCATCCATCCCTCGCCAAGGAGCTTCTCGCCGCTGAGTATTCCTGTACCGCCACCTGAAGATACGGGTTACCGCAGCGCACGCGGCGCGAGATAACCCACCCAATCCGCGGCGCTGACGATTTCCACGGTGGCGGGTAATCTGTCCCGGTGCCCGCGCGAGGAGGTACGGATGAGGAACGTCGTGGTGACCGATCCGCCCCGGGCGGACCTCGGCCAGGTCGGCAAGCTCGGTGAGTACGGGGTCGCGACCGTCCACGAGGCCCTCGGCCGGTCGGGATTTCTCGGCCCGCGGCTGCGCCCGGTGCACCTCGGCCCACGGATCGGCGGCACGGCGGTGACCGCCCTGTGCTGGCCGGGCGACAACCTCATGGTGCACGCCGCCGTGGAGCAGTGCCGCGCGGGTGACGTCCTGGTCGTAGCGACGACCTCGCCGTGCACGGACGGGCTGGTCGGCGAGCTGATCGCCACGTCGCTGCGGGCGCGCGGGGTACGCGGCGCGGTCGTCGACGCGGGCGTACGTGACGTCGCCGAACTGCACGAGATGGGCTTCCCTGTCTGGTCCGCGGCGGTGAGCGCGCAGGGCACCGTCAAGGCCACGCCTGGCGCGGTCAACGTGCCGGTCGCCGTCGGCGGCCAGCTGATCCACCCGGGTGACGCCGTCATCGCCGACGACGACGGCGTGGTGTGCGTGCCGCGCGGTGAGGTGGCGCGCGTGCTTGGCGCCGCGCAGGCACGGGCCGCGGCGGAAGAGGTGTCACGCGCGGCGCTGCGGGCGGGCGAACTCAGCCTCGACAGGTACGCGCTGCGCGCGGTGCTGCAACAGGCTGGGGTCAAGTACGTGAGCGCTGCGGAGCAGGTGCACCGGGCGGTCGGCTGACCCGGTGCCTCATGGCGCGGCGCGCCGCCCGCTGCGCGGCCTGGGTGCGGCGGCCCGGAATGAGCGCCGCCCGCACGTCCCCGCGACATGCGCAACCGCGGGGCCGTGCGGGCGGACTATTCATCATGGCCCCCAGGGAAGAGGCGCTGGTTAGACGTGCGGGACCATGCGGTTGGTTCCCGGCGGGAGAAAATCACCCGCCGGCCAGGAGCGCGGCGGGACGCGGAACTGGGCGTCAGGACGTGAGGGCGGTGACCGGGAGCCCGCGGATCGAGGCGTCGAGGATCTCGGCGGTGTGCGCGACGGGAATCCGCTCACCGCGGGCGGCCAGCGCGGCGGTGATCTGCAGCGAGCAGCCCGGGTTCGCAGAGACCAGCAGATCGGCTCCGGCCAGCTTGGCCGACAGGACTGAATCTGCCTTGCGCTCGCCGAGTTCCCTGGCGGCCGCCGGTTCAAGCAGGTTGTACACCCCGGCCGAGCCGCAGCAGGTCGCGCCGTCGCGGATCTCCACCAGCGTCAGGCCAGGGATCGCGCGCAGCAGAGCGCGCGGCTGCGCGCGCACGCCCTGCGCGTGCGCCAGATGGCACGCGTCGTGATACGCCACGGTCACCGGCAGCGGATGGCGCTGCGCCACCGGCCCGAGTTCGGTGAGGAACTCGGTCAGGTCGCGGACCTTCCCGGCCACCCGGCGGGCCGCCGGTGCGGCGGCATCGCCGGCCAGCAGCTCGCCCCACTCCTTCATCGCGGAGCCGCAGCCGGCGGCGTTCACCACGACGGCGTCGACTCCAGCGCGGTCGAACACACCGATCAGGCGCCGCGCGAGCGACACCGACTGATCGGTGCGGCCCGCGTGCAGGGAGAGCGCGCCGCAGCAGCCCTGGCCGCGCGGAATGATCACATCGCAGCCCTCGGCCGCGAGCAGCCGGGCGGTCGCGGCGTTGACGTGCGGGAAGAACTCGCCCTGCACGCAGCCGGTGAGCATACCGACCACCGCGCGCCTGACCGGCCGGCCGGCGGCGCTGTGCGCGCCGCCGGCGTCGCCGGGTCCACGCGCCGCCCGGGCGGGCACCCGCTCGGGCAGCCGGATCCGCCGTGCCGGCGGCGGTGCGAGCCGCAGCGCGGCCGCCGCCGTCGCGGGCAGCCGCGCGGCGATCCCGCCGGTGGCACTGCGCGCGATGCGCCGGTCGAGGCCGAGCTTCTGCGCCGCACGCAGCGGCCCGGCGAGCAGGCGGAGCCGACGCGGGTAGGGGAACACCGCGAAGATGGCCGCGCGCGCGGCGCGCTGCGCCGCGGATCGCGGCTCGTCGACCGGCCACGCCCGCGCCGCCTCGATCAGCTTGTCGTACTGCACCCCCGACGGGCACGCCGGCACGCAGGCCATGCAGCCGAGGCAGCGATCGAGGTGCTCAAGGACCGGCTTGTCCAGCTTCGCGCCATCCAGGAGCTGCGTCATCAGGTGGATCCGGCCCCGCGGCGAATCCATCTCCTCGCCCCACAGCTGATACGTGGGGCACGCGGGCAGGCAGAACCCGCAGTGCACACAGTCGCCCGCGAGCGCGCGCAGATCCTCCATCAGATCCCTCCCGCGAACCGTCCGGGCGACATCACGTGATCTGGATCGAACTGATCCTTGACCGCCCGCATGACCTCGGCCGCGTTGACCGGCCCCCACACGTCGACGGCGCTGCGAATTTCCGCCGGCGCACGCACGACGGTCACGCTCGCACCTGGCACGTCGCCCCAGCCCGGAGGGGCGGCCAACCGGCGCCGCAGCGTCGCCACGAAGGACGCCGCCGCATCGGGCGGGGTCTGCGCGCCGAGTCCGGCCTCGAGCACACCGCAGCCGGCCGAGCCGCGGATCGCCGGGATCAGGACCCGTGGGCCCGGCCCGGCCGCGGCCTCGTCCACGGCGCGCAGCACGAACTCGAGCGCACCCGGCGGGAACGCGATCCGCAGTTCGGTCGCGCCGTCGGCCGCGACGCCTGCGCCCCACCACGCCGGCGGGTCCGCCGAAGGCTTGGCGCCGGTGCCGAGGATGTCGCGCATCCGGGTCACCCGTTCGGTAACGGCGTCGGCAGTACCTTCGAGCAGCACGGACACGGACACGGGTGCGCTGGGCGCGGGCCGGTCGATCTCGGCGGCGGAGGGCCCGAGCTGCGACTCGATCGCCGCCCGGACGGCGCCGAGCGCGCCCGCCGCGGTCGCGCAGGTCACCGTGACGTAGGCGGCCGCCTGCGGCAGTGGATGCAGCCGGAACGCCGCTTCTGCGATCAGCCCGAGTGTGCCGTGCGAACCCGCGAACAGCTTGCCGAGGTCGTAGCCTGCCACGTTCTTGACGACCTTGCCGCCCGACGAGGCGACCGTGCCGCCCGCGAGCACCACGGTGATCCCGATCAGCAGGTCGCGCGGTGCGCCGTGGCGCAGCCGCCTCGGCCCGGCGGCGCCGGTCGCGATCACTCCGCCCACCGTGCCGCCGCTGCCCCCGCGGGGCGTGTCGAGCGCAAGCTGCTGGCCGGCCGGCGCGAGCCGCCCGGCCAGCCGCGCCATCGGCAGGCCGGCCTGTACCCGCACCACCAGGTCACCCGCGGCGTGCTCGATGATCTTGTCCAGGCGCGTCGTGTCGACCGCCAGGTCGCAGCGGTCAGGCGGCGTGCCCCAGCTCAGCTTGGTCCCGGTGCCGCGGGGGAGCACCGCGAGCCCGTGCCCGGCCGCCGCCCGCAGCAGGCCGCTGGCCTCGGCGACGGTGGCGGGAGACGCGACCACCGCAGGGACCACGCCGAACACCGCGTCGGCGGGGCCGCCGGGCCGGACCGCGGCGCACACATCTTCCAGCGCTGCCAGGGGATCAGCCACCGCGGTCCTTCCATGATCTGCGCGTGTTTTCTGCCCATACCCCGGCGGGGTCGCCGCGATCCGGCCGGGGTCCCATCAGAACTGGTCCACCTGGCCGGAGGCCACCAACGGGTGGACGCCGCGCCGCACCCCCGGCACCTCTCCGCACAGCCTCGGGGTCGGGAAGATCTTGCCCGGGTTGCACAGGCCGGCCGGGTCGAAGGCGCACCGCAGCAGCTGCATGGTTTCCAGGTCGGCGGGCCCGAACATCTTCGGCAGGTACCGCGACTTGTCCACGCCGACGCCGTGCTCGCCGGTGATCGAGCCGCCGTGCTCGATGCACGCGTCAAGGATGGCGCCGGACAGCCGCTCCGCGCGCTCGGTCTCACCGGGCCGCGTGTCGTCGAAAAGCACGAGCGGATGCAGGTTGCCGTCACCGGCGTGGAACACGTTCGCTACCTTGATCCCTTCCTCCCTCGACAGGCTGGAGATCTTCCTGAGCACCTCGGGCAGGGCCGTCCGGGGCACGACGCCGTCCTGCACGATGTAGGCGGGGCTGATCCGGCCGACAGCGGCGAACGCGGCGCGGCGGCCCTTCCAGATCGCGGCCCGCTCGTCCGGGTCGTCGGCGACCCTGATCTCGGTCGCCCCAGACGCCTCGCACAAGGCACGCACGCGCGCATACTCGCACTCGACCTCCGCCGCGGGGCCGTCGAGTTCCACGATGAGGACGGCGCCCGCGCCCTGCGGGTAGCGGCACGCCACCGCCGCCTCGGCCGCCTCGATGGCGAGCGCGTCCATCATCTCGATCGCGGCGGGCAGGATGCCGGAGCCGATGATCGCGGACACCGCGGCGCCGCCGGCCCCCATCGTCGCGAACGCGGCCGGGTCAGCCTGACGACGATCTTGGTGACGATACCGAGCGTGCCCTCCGAGCCGACGAACGCGCCGAGCAGGTCGTAGCCTGGCGCCGCGCCGGTGCCGTCACCGATCCACGCCAGCGGCCCGGACGGCAGCGCGACCTGCAGGGCGAGGACGTGGTGCACGGTGAAGCCGTACTTGAGGCAGTGCGCGCCGCCCGAGTTCTCCGCCACGTTCCCGCCGACCGAGCAGACCACCTGGCTCGACGGGTCGGGCGCGTAGAAGTAGCCGAACGGCTCCGCTGCCTTGCTCACGGCCAGATTGGTGACGCCCGGCTCGACCACGGCCCTGCGATTCGCCGGATCGACCTCGATGACGCGCCGCATCCTCGCGGTGACGACGAGGACGCCGTCGGCGTTGGGCAGCGCGCCGCCGGACAGGCCGGTGCCCGAGCCGCGGGCCACGTAGGGGACGCCCGCGCGCGTACAGGCGCGGACGACGGCGGCGACCTGCTCGGCGGTCTCGGGCAGCACGGCGATCGCCGGGGTGCAGCGGTGCGAGGTGAGCCCGTCGCACTCGTAGGTGCGAAGCTCACGCGGGTCGGTGATGACGTTCGCGTGCCCCGCGATCTCCGCAAACCGCGGCGCGAGCGCCGCGGCATCGCCGTACTCGGTCATGCCCCGACACTAGCTCCGAGAGCTCCAGGGATGTTATCCCCAGCCCGCCCGTCCCCAGACCCCGCTGTCCCCAGAACGCCGTTCACCCCGGTCAGGCCTCTTGACAACATGCCAAGATCAGCAGTGGGGCAACGCCCCCCTGGGAGGGCGGGTCCTGTAGGGAAGCGGATCGTGTAGGGGGTTGGTGGACTGGGCGGGTGAGCCCGGGCCGGCCTGCAGGGCCTGGTGGTGACGCGCGGCGGCAGCCGTTCTGGATAATCTCCGCGCCCCTAGGGCATCCGTTCGTAGGCGGGCACGGTGAGGAAGTCGGCGTAGTCGTCGGCCAGCGCAACCTCCTTGAACAGGGCGGTTGCCTGTTCGAGGCGGGCCTCGTCGAGGCCGGCGCCGGCCGCCTCGCGGATCTTCGCCAGCTCCTCGCCGATGATCCGCTCGACAAGGTCCCTGGTGACGCGCGGGCCTTCGGCGAGGTCGATGTCGTTGTGCAGCCACTGCCAGACCTGGGAGCGCGAGATCTCGGCGGTGGCCGCGTCCTCCATCAGGTTGAAGATGGCGACCGCGCCGTTGCCGCCGAGCCACGCGGCCAGGTACTGCAGGCCGACGCTGATGTTGTTGCGCAGGCCCGCCTCGGTGATCGCGCCGGGAGTCTTCGCGACGGCGAGCAGGTCCGCCGCGCTGACGCTGACGTCGTCGCGGAGCTTGCCGAGCTGGTTGGGCTGCTCGCCGAGGACACCGTCGAACACCTCACGGCACACCGGCACCAGGTCGGGGTGGGCGACCCAGGACCCGTCGAACCCGTCGCCTGACTCGCGCGATTTGTCCTCGCGGACCTTGGCGAGTGCCTTCGCGTTGACCTCCGGGTCGCGGCGGCTCGGGATGAACGCGGCCATGCCACCGATGGCGTGCGCGCCACGCGTGTGGCAGGTGTGCACGAGCAGTTCGGTGTAGGCGCGCATGAACGGCGCGGTCATCGCGACCGCATTGCGCTCGGGCAGCACGAACTCGCGGCCCCGGGTGCGGAATTTCTTGATCACGCTGAACAGGTAGTCCCAGCGGCCCGCGTTGAGCCCGGCCGAGTGGTCCCGTAGCTCGTAGAGGATCTCCTCCATCTCGAAGGCGGCCGGGATGGTCTCGATCAGGACGGTCGCCCTGATCGTGCCTCGGGGGACGCCGAGCGAGTCCTGTGCGATGGTGAAGGCGTCATTCCACAGCCGCGCCTCGAGGTGACTCTCGATCTTAGGCAGGTAGAAGTATGGGCCCCGGCCCTTGTCGATCTGCCGCTGCGCGCAGTGGTGGAAGTACAGGCCGAAGTCGAACAGGCTGGCGGATATCCGCTGGCCGTCGACGAGCAGATGTTTCTCGTCCAGGTGCCAGCCGCGCGGCCTGGCCACGATGGTGGGCAGGTCCCCGTCCGGGCGCAGCCGGTAGTCCTTGCCTTCCGGGCTGGTGTAGTCGATCGCGCGGTCCAGGGCATCCTTGAGGTTGAGCTGACCGGTGATCATGTTGTCCCACAGCGGCGTGTTGGCGTCCTCGAAGTCGGCCAGCCACACGCTTGCGCCGGAATTCAGCGCGTTGATCGTCATCTTCTTGTCGGTCGGCCCGGTGATCTCCACGCGCCGGTCGACCAGCCCGGGCGCGGGCGGCGCCACGCGCCAGGCGTGGTCATCGCGGACGTCCCTGGTCTGCGGCAGGAAGTCGAGGCTTGCCCCGTCGATGAGTTCCTGCTGGCTCGCCGCGCGCGCGGCGAGCAGCCCCGCGCGGCGCGGGCCCAGTTCGCGCTGCAGCGTGGCGAGCAGGCTGAGCGCCGCTGGGGTCAGTATCTCGTCGTAGCGTTCCCGGCTCTGGGCGGTGATCTCCACGTTCTCGGGTCCCGGCATCGCCCGCTCCCTTCACGGTGTGGTGCAGGTTCCGGATCGTGGTGCGGCATGTTCCGGATTTTGACTCCCGACGCTAGCACTGCAGGCGGGGGGTTCCGTGGGGTCGCCCTCCGGGCCGCGCGAGGGGTAGCAGGTCAAAACTGGGATGAGCGTTGCGCCTGCCACGTGGCACTATCGGGGAATGGCGCACATAACGGGGGCGTTGTCCAGTCAGGCGGAGGGCTCGCGGCCAGCAAAGGCCGGGGCGGCTCCTCAGCGGGCGGAGCACCTGGAGGTATCAGTTACCGGCGAACTTGATCTGGAAGACCGGCAGGCACTGCGGCGGGTGGCGGGGCTCACCGGGCTATCGACAGAACTGCGGGACGTCACCGAGGTCGAATACCGTGAGCTGCGGCTTGAGCGGGTCGTCCTGATCGGTGTGTGGGCGGACGGCAGCCTGGCCGGTGCGGAGAACTCACTGCACGAGCTGTCACTGCTCGCCGAGACCGCCGGTTCCCTGGTTCTCGAGGGGCTGGTCCAGCGGCGCCCGCGGCCCGACCCCGCGACGTACGTCGGTGCGGGCAAGGCCGCCGAGCTCGCTGAAATCGTGGCTTCGACGGGCGCGGACACGGTGATCTGCGACGGTGAGCTGAGCCCGGGCCAGCTGCGCAAGCTCGAGGACATCGTGAAGGTGAAGGTCGTCGACCGCACCGCGCTGATCCTGGACATCTTCGCCCAGCATGCCCGCAGCCGTGAAGGCAAGGCCCAGGTGGAGCTCGCCCAGCTCGAGTACATGCTGCCGAGGCTGCGGGGCTGGGGCGAGTCCCTGTCACGCCAGGCTGGTGGCCGGGTAGCCGGGGTCGGCGGAATCGGTACCCGCGGTCCTGGTGAGACGAAGCTCGAGACCGATCGGCGCCGCGTCCGTGCCCGGATCGCCAAGCTGCGCCGCGAGATCGCCGCCATGGCGACCGGTCGTGAGGTGCAGCGTGGGCGCCGGCGCGGGCGGGACGTGCCGGCGGTGGCCATCGCTGGTTACACCAACGCGGGCAAGTCCAGCCTGCTGAACAGGCTGACCGGCGCCGGGGTGCTCGTCCAGGACGCCCTATTCGCGACGCTGGATCCGACGGTGCGCCGTGCGCGCACCCCGTCCGGCCGTGCGCTGACGCTGACGGACACGGTCGGTTTCGTGCGCCACCTGCCGCACCAGCTCGTCGAGGCGTTCCGCTCCACCCTCGAGGAAGTGGCGGACGCCGACGTGATCCTGCACGTGGTCGACGGCTCCGACGCTGACCCGAAGGCGCAGCTCGCCGCGGTCCGGGGTGTGCTGGCGGAGATCGGCGCCGAGGGCGTGCCCGAGCTTGTGGTCATCAACAAGGCGGACGTCGCGGATCCGATCGTCGTGGAAGGGCTGCGGCTGCGCGAACGTGGCTCCGTCGTGATGTCGGCCCGCACCGGTGCGGGCGTGCCCGAGCTGCTCACCGCGCTCGAGGAACGGCTGCCGCGGCGCGATCGTGAGATGCGCGTGCTGGTGCCGTACAGCCGGGGAGATCTTGTCGCGCGGGCGCACGAACTCGGTGAGGTGATCGGCGAGGAGCACGCGGCAGACGGGATCACGCTGCACGCCCGGGTGCCCGCACAGCTCGCCGCCGAACTCGCGGCGTTCAACGGTCATCTCGGGTGAGCGTGCGGGCCTGGCGCGGGCCAAGGCCACGCCACGCTGGCGGCCTGAGCCGCCGGTTCGCGTACCTCAGCCGCCGCGTTGGCAAGCTGCAGTCACGCGTTAACGGACCGGCCACGCCAATCCGCGGCCGAACCCGTAATAGCGCTTCGGAGTACCCCGAAAGCATGATGTAATCGGTTTCGGTTCGGCCGGGCCGCGGGATGTGCGTCGGCACCGCGGCGGCCAGTCCCGGTCGCGAACGCTCGGAGGCATCGCGTTGCCCCCTAATGCCGTGCTTATCGGCAGTACGAGACGGGTGCCCGTGGTGGTGGAGGTACCTGAGCCGCGGGTGGATGCCGACATTTGGCCGAAATCGGCTATTCCGGGCAGGACTTCTTCACATACAGCCTGTACATGGTGCCACCAGTGCAATACCGTGACGGAATCGAATATCTCGGCCGCACCGTCAGCGCACGCCGGGGTTGCGTCAACCGCGAACGATCCGCTTCACTGTGTGCTTGCCAGTGTGTTCCCGCAGGCACGTCCGTGTTTCGGCAGGCACGACCGACGGCAGGTGACCCCAATGACGTCCGGAACCCCAGCCCCCGGTTCCTGCACCGTGACCAGGGCTGAGCTGTGACGGTCCGTCTCCTGACGAACATCGGCCGCCTCTGGACGGGGAGCGAGATCCTCACCAACGCCGCCGTGATCACCCAGGACGACCGGATCGCATGGGTCGGCCCGGCGGTGGAGCTGCCGCAGCGCGTGCCCGGTGTCGTCGACGACATCGTCGACGTCGACCATGTGGAGAACCTCGGTGGCGGCCTGGTCACTCCGGGTCTGATCGACGCGCACACGCATCCGGTCTACGCGGGCAACAGGTGGGCGGAGCTTGCCATGCGGTCGAGCGGGTCGACCGCATCGGAGATCGCGGCTGCGGGCGGCGGGATAGCGTCCACGGTGACGGTCACGCGAGGCACGGATCCGTGGACGCTCTGCAACGGCGTGCGCGAGCGGCTCAGCGACTGGGTGCGTTCTGGGACGACGACGATCGAGGCCAAGACCGGCTACCACCTCACCCGCGATGGTGAACTCGCCGACGTGCGCATGCTGCGGTCGCTCGAAGAGGAGCCGAACACGCCGCGCATCCATGTGACGTTCCTGGCCGCGCACGCGGTCCCGCCGGAGTTCTTCGGCCGGCGCCACGACTACATCGACGCGGTGAGCCTATGGTGCGCCGACGCGGCCGCCGCGGGCGCGGACAGCGTCGACGTGTACTGCGAGGAAGGCAGGTTCACCGAAGCGGAGGCGCGGTGGATCCTGGGCGCCGGGCGCGCCTCCGGGCTGCTGCCGCGCCTGCACGCCTGCGGCCACTCGCGTACCGGGGCGGCGCGCCTGGCCGCCGAGCTTGGCTGCGCGTCCGCGGACATGCTGCACGAGGCGGATGATGACGACGTCGCGGCGCTCGCGCAGGCCGGCGTGGCCGCCGTCGTGTGCCCGAGCACGGCCCTGCAGACCGGCCGTAAGCCGCCCGTGCGCGCGCTGCTCGACAAGGGTGTCGCGGTCGCCCTCGGGTCTGATCACTCGCCGGGCGGCAACGGCATCACCTCGATGCCGCTGATGATCGCGTTCGCGATCGCGCACTTCGGCATGAGCGTCACTGAAGCCCTGCGCGCCGCGACGATCGGTGGCTCGCACGCGCTGCGCGCACCCGATCGGGGCGCCCTGGTCCGCGGCAGGTACGCCGACATGGTCCTCTGGGACGCCGACCACGAGGGCGCTTTCGCCTGGGCGTATGGCCTCAAGCCGCAGCGCGTGTGGCGCGGCGGCGAGCTCATCCCGGATTGACGGTCCCCAGACAGACCGTCGAGATGGCGGGCACGGTCGCGGTCGTCACGGATTCGACGGCCTCCTTGGCGCCTGACCGCGAGGGTGGCTGCGACCTCGACATCCGCGTCGTGCCATTGCAGTTCGCGCTCGGCGGGCACGTCCACGACGAGACATCCGCCGCTGGCATCGACGTGCCCGCCGCATTGCGCAGCGGGGTGGCCCTGACCACGTCACGCCCGTCACCAGAACGCTTCGCCCGCGTCTACGCGGAAGCGGCCGTGGCGGGCGCGCCCGGAATCGTCTCTGTGCACCTGTCGGGCCGGATGTCCGGCACAGTTGATTCGGCCCGGCTCGCGGCTGCCGCCGCGCCCGTGCCGGTTCTGGTCGTCGACACGCGGACCGTCGGCGCGGGACTGGGTTTCGCCGTGCTCAGCGCCGCGGCGGCCGCCCGGGCGGGCCGCACGCTCGGCGAGGTGGCCGCCGCGGCTGCGCGGCGCAGTGACCGGATGCGCTCGCTGTTCTGCCTCGGAACGCTTGACCAGATTCGCCGCGGCGGGCGCATCGACGGCGCCGGGGCGCAGCAAGGTACGGCGCTCACCGTGAAGCGGCTCATGCGCATCGTGGACGGCCAGATCGTCCCCTTCGAAAAGGTCCGGACGACGGCCCGCGCGGTAGCGCGCCTCGAACAGCTCGCGGCCGAGTTCGCCGCGAGCGCCGCGACCCCGGCCGCCGCAGCCGCCATCCCGGGCGCCACAGCCGCGAGCGCCGCGGGCGCGGCAGGCGGGGGCTCGGCAGCGGTGGACGTGGCGGTCCAGCACGTGGGCAACGGTGAGCTCGCGGCACGGCTGGCTCAGCGTCTCCGGGTGCGGATCCCCCGTTTGCGGACCCTTCAGGTCAGCGAGGCGGGGCCGGTCATGGCCGTGCACACGGGCCCTGACATGCTCGGGGTCGTCGTGGCGCCGGACTGACACGGTGTGTAGCGCTAGTATTTGGCGCACGCGATGGACGGAGGCCGATCGTGATGTCACGGGGATTCGATCCCACCACGCCGAACATCGCCCGGATGAATGACTACCTGCTCGGCGGCAAGGACAACTTCGCGGCCGACAGGCAGACGGCGGAAAAAGCGCTGGAGGTTGCTCCCGAGCTTCTCGTGCTGATGCGGGAGTGGCGCATGTTCATCCGCCGGGTGGTGCGGTTTCTGGCCGAAAGTGGCATCAGGCAGTTCATCGACGTCGGGACGGGCCTGCCCGCCAATGAGAATGTCCACGAGATCGCTCAGGCGACCGCGCCGTGCGCCCGCGTCGTCTATGTCGACAGCGACCCCGTCGTCTGCTCGCACGCTCAGGCCCTGCTCGCGGACAACGAGCAGACGATCGCCATTCGCGCCGATATCCGCGAGCCGGGTGAGATCGTCGGCAATCAGGCGCTGTGCAAGCTGATCGATCTTGATCAGCCGGTTGCGATTCTGTTGCTGACGGTGCTGCACCAAATACCCGATGACAATGTGGTGCGGCGGGCCATCGCGGACTTTCGTGACGCGATGACACCAGGCAGCTATCTCGCCATCCAGCACGCGGTCTGCGACAGCCGCCCAGAAGTGACCGAGAGCCTCACCTCGCTGTACCAGGACGAGAAGGCCATCACCGGTTCGCGCCGGGCTCGCAACACACGTACCAAAGCCAAGATCGAGAGCTTCTTCGACGGCCTCGAGCTTGTCGATCCGGGTGTCGTCTACCTGCCCGCGTGGCGACCGGAACCCGGCTCGGCGGTCGATGATCCAGAATCTGTCTGGCTCGTGGGCGGCGTGGGCCGCAAGAATTGACGGCCGGCGCTGACGGCCACCGCTGGCGTCGGGCGGGCGCCATCCAGCGGCACACGAACACCACCGCACCACCCACACCCGGGCGCCGGCCTGCGGCGTCGGCCTGGGCCCGGTACCGTCAGAATTCTTTGAGGACCTTGCCAAGCGTCTCCGCGGTGCTTGCCGCGGGTTCTGCCTCCAGGCACAGGCGTTCCATTACCGCGAGGTAGTGGTCCACGTCGTCCCGCTTGTCCAGGTAAAGAGCGCTGGTGAGCTGCTCGAGGTAGACGATGTCGGGCAGATCGGGCTCAGCGAAGCGCAGAATGCTGAACGGGCCTCCCGCGGCGGCGTGGCCACCAGAATGGAACGGAATTACCTGGAGAGTAACATTTCGCATCGCCGTGACTTCGATCAGATGCTTCAGCTGACCCCGCATTACCTCCGGCCCGCCAAGCGGGCGCTTCAGGACCGCTTCGTCGACGACCGCCCACAACTGGAGCGGATCGTCCCCATTGATCAGCTGCTGCCGCTCCATCCGGAGCTTCACCCGCCGCTCGATCTCCTGCTCCGGCACATCCGCGAAGCCGAGCACGGTGACCGCACGCGCGTAGTCTTCCGTCTGCAGCAGGCCAGGAACGAACTGGACCTCGTAGGAGCGGACGGTCGCGGCCGCCTCTTCTAACCCGACGTAGGCCTCGAACCACGGTGCCAGGACGTCGGAGTAGACGTGCCACCAGCCCTGCGCGTTCGCCTGCCGGGCGAGTGCGCGCAGCATGTCGCGCTCAGTCTCGTCGAGTACGTCGTACTCGGTGAGCAGATCGGCGACGTCGCGGTCCTTGAATCCGACCCGGCCAAGCTCCAGCCGGCTCATCTTGGAGTGGGAGGCCCGGATCTTGTTCCCGGCCTCTTCTAACGTGATGCCCTTCGCTTCCCGCAGTCGTCGAAGCTGCGCACCGAGAAGGATGCGGAGGACCGTCGGTCCGCCCTTCCTGAGTGCGAGCATGTTCCTGACAGCAGGGTCCCCACCCGGCTCCACTGTGGCCATGTGTGCTCCTCGGAACACTCGATCGGCCCAGTCTTCCACTCTGAGTTCCGTTTGCAAAGTCTGCATCGCAGATTGCGCATCATGCGACTAAGCCGTCGAAATCACCGTCCTTGATCCCGCGGATGAAGGCGTCGATCTCCGCACGCGTGTAGATCAGTGCCGGCCCGTCCGGATCGCGTGAATTGCGGACCGCGATCACGCCGCTCGGCAGCCGCGCCATCTCGACGCAATTGCCGCTCGGGTTGCTCCTGTGGCTCTTCCGCCAGACAGCGCTTCGCATCAGCAAGGCCGGCATGCCGTTGTAGGTCGGACCCACTTCGCCCTCCTGCCGAGGATCAGGCGACCCCGCCGACCGGAATCCTGCTCTTGCGTCTGGTCACGGACAAGCACCACGGGGTCACAATTTTCCGTGCACGTGCATCAGTACTTGCACCTGCACACGGTGAGTGGCATCGTAGCGGACGGGCAGAACCGCTGCGCCACCGTGTAACACGAACCCCACGCTTCCCCCTCAGCCGCATTTCACTCTCGCCATGACTGCGTACCGAATACACCAGATCACCCCCACCATGATCGGCGACGGACCATGGTGGGGCGGATGGGCTCCGCTCGACCCGCACGGTCAAGCGGACACGGGGTGGCCGTCAGCGGTCATAACTCCGCCGCCGGCGGCTCAGGCACCGGCCCTTTCGCCCGCCCTTTCGACGCCCGGACCTTCGTCGGCCACGCCTTCGCCGGCCACGCCTTCGATGCCCGATGCGCTCGCTGCGCAGGGCGGCCATCGTCCCGCTCGCTGCCGGGCATGTGGCATCCTGCCGACATGCCAGCATCCGCGTCACGCGCGCCACATACTCCGGCGCCAGTAAACATCGTGGTCGGTGACGAAGAGCTGCTCGTCGAGCGGGCCGTCGGCGATCTGGTCACGGCCGCTCGCGCGGCCGCGGGATCGGCGGACGAGCACGACCTTCTCGCCGCGAGCCTCACACCCGGGCAGCTGGCCGTGCTCGTCTCACCGTCGCTGTTCGGTGGCGGCTGCGTCGTGGTGATCCGTGCCGTCCAGGATGCGAGCAAGGACGTCGCGGCCGAGCTTGTCGGCTACGCCGCAGCGCCCGCCGCTGACGCCGTGCTGGTATTGACCCACGCGGGCGGCGCGAAGGGCAAGGCACTGCTCGACACGCTCACTCACGGTGGCTCGAACGTCGTGAGGTGCCCGAAGATTACGCGTTTCGCTGAACGGCTCGACTTCGTACGGCAGGAGTTCCGCCGCGCGGGCCGCAGCGCGAGCCAGAGCGGCGTACGTGCGCTGGTCGACGCGGTCGGCCAGGATCTGCGTGACCTGGCCGCGGCGTGCAGCCAGCTGGCGGGCGACACCACCGGCAAGGTGGACGAAACCATGGTCGCGACCTACTACCGTGGCCGGGCGGAGGCGACCGGTTTCAGCGTGGCCGACCAGGCCGTCGAAGGCCGCCTCGGTGCCGCCTTGGAACAGTTGCGCTGGGCCCTGGCCGTGGGCGTGTCGCCGGTCCTGATTACCAGCGCACTGGCACAGGGCGTGCGCTCCCTCGCGAAGGTAGGCAGCGCGCCGCGGGGTCGCAGCGGTGCCGCGCTCGCCACCGAACTCGGAATGCCGTCGTGGAAGGTGGACCGCGTCCGCCAGCAGCTCCGCGGCTGGACGCCGACCGGGGTAGCCAGCGCGCTGCGGGCCGTGGCTGACGCGGACGCCGAGGTCAAGGGCGGCGGCACCAACTCCGCGTACGCGCTCGAGCGGGCCATCACCAGCATCGTCACCGCCCGCTCCGCAAGCTGAACCTCCCGGCGCACCCCGCTCCGCAAGCTGAACCTCCCCGGCGTACCCTGCCGCCGCGCGCACACCACCGCACTGATTCGTGATCGATCATGAAACACCTGGCCGTCCGCCTCCCGGTGATCGATGGCCCTTGGGCGCCACCAGTGACGCCCAAAGAGGCTCGGCGAGGACACCGGCCGAATGCGCGGCGCGGGGTGCGGGGTGTGCGGTGCGGGGTGCGCGGTGCGCGGTGCGCGGCGCGGGGTGCGCGGCGCGGGGTGCGCGGCGCGGGGTGCGGGGTGCGGGGCGGCTGATTACTGCTTCTCGTCCTGATCGGGCTGACGGTAGGGGCGCGTCTCGTGCTCCTGACCAGGTTCGGTCTGGCCGTATTGCTGGCCAGGTTCGGCTTGGCCGTATTGCTGGCCCGGCTCGGGCTGGCCGTATTGCTGGCCCGGTTGCGGCTGCCCGTATTGGGGCTGCCCGTACTGGGGCTGCCCGTACTGGGGCTGCCCGTACTGGGGCTGCCCGTATGGGGGCTGCCCGTATGGGGGCTGGCCATATTGGGGCTGGCCGTACTGCTGCTGGCCGTATGGGGACTGGCCGTACGGAACTTGTGGGTAACCGGTTTGGCCCTTGATGGCCGCGTAGTAGTTGCTGGATTGCCGCTGCCAGAGGAACACGATCGCGGCGAGCCCGGTCGCCCACTCGACGATGCCGATAATCCGGCTGGGGACTGTGTTCGTCTGCGCGAAACTAGTGAGCACCCCGATCGTGTAGATCGCGAAGAATACGGTGGCGACGATCCGCGCCCACGACCGCCCGCGCTTGTTCGCCCATGCCATCCACAGCCACAAACCGGCGCTGATCAGCCCGCCGACCACAGCGAGAACAATGACGGCGGCGACTGCCGCATTGACACCGTTCGGGCTGAGACCCGGCTGGCGCTGCTGGATCATGGTCTTCAGCGTGTGCACCGTGAGCGCGCCCACGATCGCGTTGATCACCGCCACTATGGCGCCCGCATACATCAGCCTGACCGCGTTCACCACGGAGGGGGGCAGGGCCGGCCGTTCAGACATCTGGGCTGCCTGCGGGTACTGCGGATACTGGGGATATTGCGGGTAGTTGGCCATCGTGGCTCCTAGGTTCACGCCCAGGGCGGGCGTCAGCCGTTCACGCGATTCTCACGCCTACGGCGCCGTCTGGCCGAGTCTAGTAGCCGGGTGTCCCCGTTACCTGGGCACCGCGTGGGCCGGGTGTCCCGCCAGCACCGGCGCAGGCCGCAGCCGTTCATCACGCGTGCCAATATGCACGGCAGCCACACGATCAGCCTGATATGAGGAGCGCACCGGCCGAGCCGTGTCGACGCTCAGCCGTGCCGTTCGGCCGCGTCGCCGTTCGGCCGTCGCCGTTCGGCCGTCGCGGTTCGGCCGTCGCGGTTCAGCCGCGCTGCAGTTCGGCCGCGCGCTTGGCGAGCGCCGACTTGCGGTTCGCCGCCTGGTTCTTGTGGATGACGCCTTTGCTCGCAGCCCGATCGAGCTGGCGGCAGGCAGCGCGCATGGCGGCGGTCGCCGCGTCGACGTCGCTCGCGTCCGCGGCCTCACGGAACTTGCGCACCGAGGTCCTCAGCGAGGACTTGACCGCCTTGTTGCGCACGCGGGCCTTCTCGTTCTGCTTGTTGCGCTTGATCTGGGATTTAATGTTCGCCACGCGAAAGCCTCGCTCGAGCCTTGGGTCTGGATCAGGTCGTCACGCTAGTTCATTGCGGTGCACCGCGCCCCGTACCGCGTGCACGACTGCGCCGAAGGATAGCCGAGGCGGTGGCAACTACTCAAACCGGCGGCGACGAGGTTCCGCGTCACCGGGCTCGCTGGCCAGCCATGGTCGTGCCCGGGGACGCGGCCGATGACGGCGCTCTGGGGGCAGAACCGGGGTGCCGGAGGCGCCCAGCGTCATTGTCCGGTGGCTGGACGTGCGACCATGGGACGTCGGCAGGTTCTCCGCGCGGTCGCTGGCCGGGCCACGACGGGCCCTGGCCGGAGCCATGCGGGGGCACCCCGGGCCGGCCGGGCAAAGCAACCCGCAGCAACCCGCGGCAACCCGCAGCGAGCCACCCGGGCAGTAACCTCCCCGGCGACCCGAACATTCTCCGACCTAGCTAGACGGACGCACCGTGCCACCGATACCTGAGCCGGGCCACACCGACCCCGCCGTGATCAGAAACTTCTGCGTCATCGCGCACATCGATCACGGTAAGTCCACGCTCGCTGACCGTATGCTTCAGCTCACCGGCGTGGTGGGCGACCGGCAGATGCGGGCGCAGTACCTGGACCGGATGGACATCGAGCGGGAACGCGGTATCACGATCAAGAGTCAGGCCGTCCGGCTGCCGTGGACCGGCCCGGATGGAACGACCTACGTGCTCAATCTCATCGACACCCCCGGGCACGTCGACTTCTCCTACGAGGTCTCGCGGTCGCTCGCGGCCTGTGAGGGCGCGGTGCTGCTCGTCGACGCCGCGCAGGGAATCGAGGCGCAGACGCTCGCCAACCTCTACCTGGCTCTCGACGCGAACCTGCAGATCATCCCGGTCCTGAACAAGATCGACCTGCCGGCCGCGCAGCCGGACGCGTACGCGCGCGAGCTGGCCGGAATCATCGGCTGCGACCCCGCCGACGTGCTCCGGGTCTCCGCCAAGACCGGTGCGGGCGTGACCGAACTGCTCAACGCCATCGTGGCGCAGGTCCCGCCGCCCTCCGGTGACCCCGACGCCCCGGCGAGGGCGCTCATCTTCGACTCCGTCTACGACACCTACCGCGGTGTCGTCACCTACGTGCGGGTGGTCGACGGCTACCTGACCACCCGCGAGCGAAGCCTGATGATGGCCACCGGCGCCGCGCACGAGACACTCGAGCTCGGCGTGATCTCACCGGAGCCGCAGCCCCGCGCCGGGCTCGGCGCCGGCGAGGTCGGTTACCTGATCACCGGCGTGAAGGACGTCAGGCAGGCCCGCGTCGGCGACACGGTGACGAGCGCGAGCCGCCGCGCGGCGCAGCCCCTGGCCGGCTACTCGGATCCGAAGCCGATGGTGTTCTCCGGGCTCTACCCGCTCGACGGCGACGACTACCCCGAGCTGCGCGACGCGCTCGACAAGCTCCAGCTGAACGACGCCGCGCTCGTCTACGAGCCGGAAACGTCGGCCGCGCTCGGATTCGGCTTCCGCTGCGGCTTCCTCGGGCTGCTGCACATGGAGATCGTGCGGGAGCGGCTCGAGCGCGAGTTCGGCCTTGAACTGATCTCGACCGCACCCAACGTGGTGTACCGGGTGGTCCTCGACTCGGGGCAGGAGATGCGGGTCACCAACCCGAGCGAGTACCCGGCGGGCAAGGTCGCCCAGGTCTTCGAGCCGGTGGTCCGGGCCACCGTGCTGGCGCCGAGCGAGTACATCGGCCAGATCATGGAGCTGTGCCAGAGCAGGCGCGGCACCCTGCTCGGCATGGACTACCTGTCCACCGAGCGGGTCGAGATCCGCTACACGATGCCGCTCGCCGAGATCATCTTTGACTTCTTCGACCAGCTCAAGTCGCGCACCCGCGGTTACGCGTCGCTGGACTACGAGCAGGCCGGTGAGCAGCAGGCCGACCTGGTCAAGGTCGACATCCTGCTGCAGAGCCAGCCGGTGGACGCGTTCAGCCAGATCGTGCACGCGGACAAGGCACGTGACTACGGCGTCGCGATGACGGCCAAGCTGAAGGAGCTGATCCCGCGCCAGCAGTTCGAGGTGCCGATCCAGGCGGCGATCGGATCGCGCGTCATCGCGCGCGAGAACATCCGCGCCATACGCAAGGACGTGCTGGCCAAGTGCTACGGCGGGGACATCACCCGCAAGCGGAAGCTGCTCGAGCGGCAGAAGGAGGGCAAGCGGCGGATGAAGACCATCGGCCGCGTCGACGTGCCCCAGGAGGCGTTCATCGCCGCGCTGTCCTCGCAGCAGACCAACCAGCGCTGATCCGCCGGGTTTGTCAGGGCAAAACTCAAGATCATCCCTAACGACTGCGTGGCCGCGCGTCTCGCCCTGAGCAGCCACGGCCGCCGGGGAAACCCAGGTCCGCCAGGGAAGCACTGCGCCGCCGCGGGCCGGCCACGGCGCCGCCGCGGCCGGCCCGCGGCGGCGCTACCGCAGCTCAGGCGCTCAGGCTGGCCAGGTCAGGGATAGGAATGCGTGGCGGCGGTCGCGACCGCGACGATGACGGCGGTCACAATGATCGTCAGGAACGCGATGCCGATCCAGCCGAGCGTCAGGCTCACGGTGGCCATGCCCATACCCGACTCGCCGGTCCTGCGGATCTGCCGCCGCGCCACGTTCCCGCAGATCAGGGCCGGGATCGTGGTGACACCCAGCGAGAACGGCTGCGCCAGCGCGAGGACGAGCGCCGCGATCGCGAGCCCGTTCGTGCCGCGGGCGGGAAGGTAGGCCGGCGGCCCGGTGGGCAGCACCGCGCCGAGCGGTCCCGCAGGCAGGTCACTGGTCAGCGCGCCGAGCTCGCCGTAGGTGCGGGACGCGAAAATCATGGTCATGCGATCGTCGTACTCGTCCTTGGTCAGGCGTCCCTCGGCGAACGCCGACTTGAGCACGTCCACCGCCCGGTCACGGTCGGCGTCCGACGCGCGCAACCTGCCGACGTCACCGCCCGCCTGACCGCTTTCTGGCGCTATACCCATCGGCGCCCTCCCCGCGCAGCGTAACCATTTGTGAGTCTAACCGCGCGGCGGCGCCCGGCCCCCGGGCCCCGCGGCCACGTTTCCGCCGCCGCTCGCCAGAGTTTGGCTAGCGTGCTTGGTGGGGGGACGGCGCGGGTAGCGTGCGTTCGGACGCAGACAGACTCATTAGGAGGGACCGCGTGCCGGCAGCGGCGCCACCGGGCGACCCGGTTCCCGCCGATGGCCAGTTGCCCGCGAGCGCGCTCGGGGCTCTTGGGCGGCAGCCGTTCGGTATCTATGTGCATGTCCCTTTCTGCCTGACGCGCTGCGGGTACTGCGATTTCAACACCTACACCGCGGCCGAGCTTGGGCCCGGTGTCTCCCGCGGCTCCTATGCGGACCTCGCGGTCGCCGAGATCAGGCTGGCGCGGCGGGTGCTCGGCGCGGTGGATCTGCCGGTGAGCAGCGTGTTTTTCGGCGGCGGCACGCCGACCGTGCTGCCACGGAGTTCGGGTTCGCGGAGGGCGCCGAGGTCACGGCGGAGGCGAACCCGGAAACGGTGGACGAGCGATCGCTGTCCGCGCTGCGCGCCCAGGGGATCAACCGGATGTCGTTCGGGATGCAGAGCGCGGCGCCGCACGTGCTCGCGGTCCTCGACCGCGTGCACACCCCTGGCCGGCCACTGGAGTGCGTGGCGTGGGCGCGCGCCGCCGGGTTCACTCAGGTGAACCTGGACCTGATCTACGGCACACCCGGCGAGAGCGACCGGGACTGGGCGCGCAGCGTGCAGGCAGCGCTCGGCGCCGGGCCCGACCACGTCTCCGCGTACGCGCTCATCGTGGAGGAAGGCACCAGGCTCGCCGCCAGGATCGCGCGCGGCGAGTTGCCGGCCCCCGACGACGACGTCATGGCCGGCCGCTACCTGGCGGCGGACGAGATGTTCGCGGCGCAGGGCCTCCGCTGGTACGAGATATCCAACTGGGCCGCGGGGGAGGCGGCGAGGTGCCGCCACAACCTGCTGTACTGGACCGACGGTGACTGGTGGGGGATCGGGCCCGGCGCGCACAGTCACGTCGGCGGGACGCGGTGGTGGAACGTGAAGCACCCGGCGGCCTTCGCGGCGCGGCTAGCGGCCGGGGTGAGCCCCGGGCACGCGCGCGAGGTTGTCACGCCCGATCAGCGTCGGTTCGAGCGGGTGATGCTGCGCACCAGGCTGGCCAGCGGCTGCCCGGTCTGCCTGCTCGGCCCGGGTGGCCGGGCCGCGGCGCAGCGCGCGGTGGCGGACGGGCTCGCGGACCCGGCGGCCTACCGGGCCGGCCGGGTGGTGCTCACCAGGCGCGGGCGGCTGCTCGCTGACGCCGTCGTCCGCGACCTCACGGACTGACGGCGCGGTCCCTCACTTCACCATCGGGACACTGATCCAGCTTGGCATCTGGTAGAGCCCGCCGCGGCCGGCCGCGACGGCCGCCCTGACCGCGTAGAACAGCATGACGATTCCGGTCGCCGCGATCAGCGGGATGCCGACCGACAATGCCGTGGCGATGGTGTCGAGCGCGAGGATACCGCCGATGATCATGAAAGACAGCGTGTAGAGGAACGCGGTGATCCACAGATTCAGCGCCTGGGCCGCGTGCCAGCGCACGTACCGCGACTCGTGCCGCTTGAGCAGGTAGACGGCGAGCGGCGGGAGGAATGCGAAGAAGATCATGCCGAGGTAGGCCATCATGGCCCAGAGCTGGTCGTCGTCGCCTGCCTGCCCGTACATCAGGCCGGGACCGTTGGTGGGCATGGGCGCTGCCGCGCGGTATCCGGCGGCGCCGCGGCCGGGCTCGTGGTGCGCCGCCGCGGCCGCTGCGACGTCCGGGTGCACCGCCTCGTGGTGATGGTCGGGTGGCTCGGCGCCGGTGCGAAATCGGTGATCCACCGGAATGGGCCCGCTGACCGGCCCGGTGTACGTCCCGGCCGGAGGCGCGGCCAGCGGCCCGCTCGGTGGTCCGGTGAACGGCCCGGCGATAGGACCGCTCGGCGGCCCGGTGATGGGCCCGCTGGGCGGCCCGGTGAACGCGTCGCGCAGTGAACCGCTCGGCGGTCCGGTGAAGGCCCCGTTCTGCGGACCGTTCGGTGGCCGGGAGACCGGCCTGCGCGGCAGTTTTGGCTTCGGATCAGAATCGTCGGGGTCCGGCGCCTGCGCGATCGGATCGAACGGTCCGGTCGAATGGCTGCTCATGGCCTCCAGTGCCTCTCGCTCACCGCTGCACCCACCCCATCACGGCTGATGGCCGCCCAAAATGTTGCCTCCTCTATTCCGACGCGGCGACGAAGTCAATAAGTTCCTCAATGCTGCGTAGCAATCCGGGTTCCAGATCAGCGTACGTGTGGACCGCGGCGAGAATGCGCCGCCATGCGGCACCGGAATCGGCGCCCGGGCCGCCTCCCCAGCCGAGCGCCGCCGCGGCGCCCTCCTTCCACGGTGTGCCCCGCGGGACCTCCGGCCAGCCGCTGATACCGAGGACGGACGGCTTGACCGCCTGCCAGATGTCCACGAACTCGTGCCCGGTGACGAGCACGTACGGCGAGCTGACCTGGGCGGCGATGCGGCTCTCCTTCGACCCGGGCACCAGGTGGTCGACGAGCACGCCGAGCCTGCGCTGCGGCCCCGGAGCGAACGCGGCGACGAGCGCGGGCAGATGGTCGACGCCTTCGAGGTACTCGACGACGACGCCTTCGATCCGCAGGTCGTCGCCCCAGATCTTTTCTACGAGCTCGGCGTCGTGCCTGCCTTCGACGTAGATCCGGCTGGCCCTGGCCACCCTCGCGCGCACGGTTGGCAGCGCAAGTGAGCCCGACGGCGTCCGCGCCCGCCCCGGGTCTGGCGCGGCCCGCCCGCGCGGGGCCGGCCTGACCAGCGTCACGGGCTGGCCCTCGAGCAGAAATGTGGCCTCGGCCAGCGGGAATACCCGGCGCTTGCCGAACCGGTCCGCCAGCGTCACCGCCTGCTTGTCGCAGGCCACGACCTCGCCGCAGAAGCTGCTGTCCGCCGTCTCCACGACAAGCCCGGCCGCGGCCTCGACCTGCGGTACGCTGTCGGCGCGCTGGCCGCGCCCGCCGCGGAACCCGCGCCGGCCCGCGCCGAGCACGTCCTGGCCGTAGTCCTTGCTCCGCATGACCGCCCTCCGCCCGGCGGCCGCTGGCGCCAGCGGCCTGCTTCCGTCACCCCGCGCCGGACCGTACAGCAAACGCCGGCCCGGCCGGGCGGGAACGGCCGCACCCCGGGTGGAGTTGGTTCAGAGAGTAGGAGATGCCAGGGGACGGAATGTCCACTGTCAAGGAGCCTCGATTGCGCAATACACTTGGCACTCGGGATCTATGAGTGCCAGGGAGGTGAGTACGTGCTCGACGACCGCAAGCTAGAGGTGTTGCGCACAATCGTCGAGGATTACGTGTCCACCAACGAGCCGGTCGGCTCGAAGGCCCTGGTCGACCGGCACAGCCTGGACGTGTCCCCGGCGACGATCCGAAATGACATGGCGGTGCTCGAGGAGCAGGGTTACATCACCCAGCCGCACACGAGCGCGGGCCGCGTTCCGACGGACAAGGGTTACCGGCTGTTCGTGGACCGCCTGTCCGGCGTGAAGCCGCTATCGGCGGCCGAGCGCCGGGCCATCGAGACCTTCCTCGCGGGTGCGTACGACCTCGACGACGTGGTGACCCGCAGCGTGCGGCTCCTCGCCCAGCTGACCCGGCAGGTCGCGGTGGTGCAGTACCCGTCGCTGACCAGGTCGGCCGTCCGGCACATCGAGCTCGTGCCGCTCGCCGGCCGGCGGCTGCTGCTCGTCCTGATCACCGGTGCCGGCCGGGTGGAGCAGCGGTCGGTCGATCTTCCTGGCGCGATGGCCGACGAGGAGGTGGCGCATCTTCGTGCGGTGCTCAATGCCTCGCTCGACGGCAAGTGGATCACGGATGTGCCGCGCATCGTCTCGCGGCTGCCCGAGACGCTTACCCCCACCGCCAGGCCGAACGCGGCGGCGGTGTTCTCGGTGATCCTGGAGACGCTGGTCGAGAACCACGACGGGAGGGTCGTGTTCGGCGGGGCGGCGAACCTGGCCGCCGCGGACTTGTCGATTGGCTTGCGTGAGGTCCTCGAGGCGCTCGAGGAACAGGTCGTGCTCATCCGCTTGCTCGGTGAGGTGGCAGAACCCTCGTCGGTCACCGTGCGGATCGGTGCGGAGAACCCGGTCGAGGGATTGCGAGGCACATCGTTGGTGACGACCGGCTATGGCGGAGCGGATCAGGCTCTGGCGAGGCTCGGTGTGCTCGGGCCGACGCGGATGGACTATCCGGGCGCGATGGCGGCCGTGCGGGCCGTCGCACGCTACGTGAGCCAGATTCTGGCGGGTTCGTAGTGGCGACCGACTACTACGCCGCGCTCGGCGTTCGCCGCGACGCCAGCCAGGACGAGATCAAGAAGGCGTACCGCCGACTGGCGCGTGAGCTGCATCCTGACGTGAACCCGGACCCGCAGACTCAGGAACGCTTCAAGGAGATCACCCAGGCGTACGAGGTGCTGTCCGACGCCGATAAGCGCCAGATGTACGATCTCGGCGCCGACCCGTTCGCGCCATCGGGCGCGGCCGGGCCTGGCGGGTTCGCCGCGGGATTTCCTTTCAGCGACATCATGGACGCGTTCTTCGGGGCGGGAGCGGGCGCACGCGGGCCGCGCAGCCGGGCCAGAAGAGGCCGCAATGCCACCCTGCGGGTCGAGCTTGACCTGGCCGAGTGTGCGTTCGGCACGACCAGGGAGCTTGTCGTCAACACCGCGGTTGTCTGCCCCACCTGCTCGGGTGAGGGCACGGCGCCGGGTACGCACCCGGACACGTGCGAGGTGTGCGGCGGGCGCGGCGAGGTGAGCCAGGTCACCCGGTCCTTCCTCGGCCAGGTGATGACGACGAGGCCCTGTCCACGGTGCGGCGGCCACGGCACGGTGATCCACCATCCGTGCCCGGAATGCGACGGGGACGGCCGGGTCCGCACCCGGCGCACCATCAAGGTGCCGATACCGGCCGGCGTCGAGGACGGAACGCATATCCAGCTGGCCGGCGAGGGCGAGGTCGGCCCCGGCGGCGGCCCGCCCGGTGACCTGTTCCTCGAGATCGTGCAGCGGCCGCATCCGATCTTCGAACGGCGCGGCGACGACCTGCACTGCACGCTGACCATCCCGATGGTCGCGGCCGCTCTCGGCGCGGCGCTGTCGGTGGAGACGCTGGACGGCAAGCAGCAGGTGGATGTCAGGCCGGGCAGCCAGACGGGGCAGTCGATCCCCCTGTACGGCAAGGGCATGCAGCACCTGAACGACTCCGGCCGCGGCGACCTGGTGATCCACCTGACGGTCGAGACGCCGACCAAGCTGGACGCGGAGCAGGAGCGCCTGCTACGTGAACTGGCGCGCCTGCGCAGCGAGGAGGCGCCGCCAGGTAAGTTCGCGCCCGGGCAGCACGGTTTCTTCTCCCGGCTCCGCGACGCGTTCAACGGCCGGTAGTGGTGTGGTGGACCTCGGTCGTCGTGGAGGGCGTCGTAGGGGACGTCTTGTGGGCCCGCGCTGGCGCCGCCCGCCCGGCCGCCGGCTAGCCCGCGACGGATCAGTCCGCGGCCGCGCCGCGGCAGGCGATCGGCCCGGGTGGCGGCCCTGAGCCCACCCGTTTTCCTTGCCGCGCCGTCAGCGCTGCGCGCGGACACGGTCGTGCTGTCAGGTGCCGAGGGGCGGCACGCGGCGACCGTACGCAGAATCAGGCCCGGCGAGCGCGTGGATGTGACCGACGGCGCCGGGCAGGTCGCCGAGTGTGTGGTCACGACGGCCACGCCGGGACGCCTGGAGCTGCGGGTCGAGGGCCGCCGCGCCGAGCCGAGACCCGAGCCGGCGATCGTCGTCGTGCAGGCGATACCGAAGGGCGCCAGGGGAGAGCTCGCCGTCGAGATGATGACCGAGGTCGGCGTGGACGTGATCGCGCCCTGGGCGGCGTCGCGGTCTATCCCGACGTGGCAGGGGGCGCGCGGGGACAAGGCGCTCGCCCGCTGGCGTGACACGGCGCGCGAGGCGGCCAAGCAGGCGCGGCGGGCCTGGATCCCCGACGTCCTGCCGCTCGCGGAAACGGCTGGCGTAGCCGGGATGATTCAGCGGGCGGCCCGTGCGGTCGTGCTCGAACCAGACGCCAGCCTGCGGCTGGCCGATGTGAAGATGCCCACATCCGGCAGCGTGGTCGTCGTGGCCGGGCCCGAAGGTGGCATTTCCGCCGCCGAAAGCGCGGCATTCGGCGCCGCGGGCGCGGTACCGGCCCGGCTCGGCCCGTCGGTCCTCCGCGCCTCGACAGCCGGCGCGGTGGCAGCCGCCCTCCTGCTCAGCGGTACGGACCGCTGGTGAGCTCAGGGCGTCACGCTCACTGTAACTTCACTGTCGCCGTGGATTGCGTCGTCGCCTGCGTCGCCGTTCCGCTCGACCCTCCCGTCGCGGGTGCGGACGAGGTCGGCGTCGGGGAGGGCGTGGCCGACGGCGTGGGGGAGGGCGACGGCGACGGGGAGGGCGACGCGGTCGCGGTCGGGGTGGGCGTCGGCGTCAGGGCCGCGCGTGTGGGCGCGGGCGACGAGCTGGCTCGCGGGCACGTGCGCGGGCGGCTGCTGGTGTACAGGTGCGCGGCCGGGGTGGACTTCGCGCGGCACGGGGAGGCCGGCGCGGTGCTCGTGCCCAGTGACGGCGACGTGGCCGGTGTCGACGGGCCGGTCGCGCCGGGTACCGCGCCACCCGTTCCGTGGTGACCCGCCGGCTGAGTGCTTGAGGTGTCGGGGCCCGACCCGCCGAAGTCGGCATAGAACCCTTGCCGGAAGCCAGGTATGGCGACGAACGCGACGATGAGCGCGACGACGACGGCTCCCGCGGTCGCGAGCACCGGCCGCAGCCAGCCGTCGCTGCCGCGCAGCCGCTCCGGCACAACGGACTTCAGCCTCACCACGACCGAGGTGATGATTGCCCGCAGCGAACTGATCAGTGGCACGATGGCGGCCGCCACGGATTTGACCAGCGGCAGCAAGGACTTCAGGGCCGGCAAGACGGACCGTATATCCGGCATGCTGGATCTGACGTCCGCGGCGAGGGACCTCAGCCAGCCAAGGAGCAAGCCGAAGGTGTCCCTGGCCGGCTCATGGGCGATCCTGCTCCGGATGCGCTCAAGGCCATCCCCGGAGGGCACGACACCGTCTGCGGCCGCGCGCAGGGCGCGGCGCAGGCGTTCGCCGTACTCGGTTTCCGGTTCTGTCATGACTCCCGCTCCAGGACCGTACGGAGCGCGGCCATCCCGCGCGCCGTGTGACTTTTCACTGCCCCCCTGCTGATCCCCATCGCGCCGGCGATCTGTGCCTCTGACAGGTCGGCGTAATACCGCAGCACCAGTGCCTCACGCTGGCGGGCGGGAAGCGCCCGCAGCGCGGCGATGACCGCCGACCGCTCGAGCAGGCTGATCGCTCCCTGCTCGGCGCTCGGCGCGTCCGGCGCTGGTTTCGGCGCGTACTTGTCCACGACCGCCCGGTGCCGCAGCACCGACCTGGACCGGTTCACCACCGATTGCCGTAGATAAGAAAGCGCCTTGTCGGTATCGCGCAGCCGCACCCAGGCCCCGTGCATCGCGACGAACGCGTCCTGTACGACCTCCTCCGCGGTGGCGGCGTCGCGGACAAGGATCGCGGCCAAGCGCACGAGCGACTGGTAGTTCGCGCTGTACAGCGCGCACACCGCGTCCTCGGCGTCCCGCTCGGTCGCGATCGAACCCATAACGGTTTCCGCCACAAGGGTTTCGGTCACGTCAGTGTGACGCGCGGCCTTGCCGTGCGGTTCACGAATCGTCATGGCCGTTTGCCACCGAGCGGTCGAACCCGGGCCACCGGCCGACCGGACCGGAGTCGACTAAGGTCTCGTCCGGCCGCGGCGCGCGGCTGCCGCCGCGCTCGTGAGAACCACGTGCCGGGCGAATAGTACTCGTCGGTAGCTTCAAGGCCACCGCTCGCCGATGCTCAGTCATGCTACAGCGCCACCCCTGCTGACTCCGCTCGCCGCCCCTGTCCGGCCGTCCCCCTGGCGGCACGCTCTCCCTGTATGCCGCCATGCCGTGAATGCGGAGCGTTCTCACGCATCGTAATCACAGCGGCGGCACCCGCACCAGAGGTCACTGGCCTTGTTCACCGCCATAGGTCGCTGGCCGGGCCGGGGTATCGCGGTACAGGAAACGATAGCTTCCTGGGCGCTGCGCCAGCATGGACGAGAAAAGAATAGGTTCGGAAACCCCACCTGTCGCGGCTTCCGAACATATTCCAACACCCGCGCACGGAGCGGGTTCGCCGCCCGCGGGCACCACGGCTACGATCATCGGGTGCCCGATTGCCTGTTTTGCAAGATTGCCGCTGGTGAGCTGCCTGCTGAGCGGGTGCTGGAAAGCGACCGGACGCTGGCGTTCCGTGATATCAATCCGCAGGCGCCCGTTCATGTGCTCGTCATTCCAAAGGACCACTACGTAGACGCCGCCGCGCTGGCCGAGGCGGCAGACGGCCTGCTCGCCGAGGTGGTGAGCCAGGCGCATCGCGTCGCGGTCGCCGAGGGCGTCAGTGCGGATGGTTACCGTCTGGTGTTCAACACCGGGTCAGGCGCGGGCCAGACCGTGTTCCACGCGCATGCCCACATACTTGGCGGGCGTGCCATGACGTGGCCACCCGGATAGGCAACGCCGCCGGTCGTCGTCTGGGCGCCGATGCGCGCCACCAGAGATCTGCGGGACATGCCCTAACATGTAGTGGCACCCAAGCGCCAAGCCGGGGCCGTCTATCTGTGGGAAGCACAGGCGGCACAGCGGGCGGAGAAACGAGTATTGGCAGATTCATCGACTGATCCCCGCACCCGCGGTGATACGACCGTCGTAAGTGCGGCGCGCGAGGCGAGCGTCACGCCACAGTCACGCCGGGCGAGCGCCAGGGACGTGCGGTCCCAGGTCAAGATTGTGATTCCCGGCGACCACTCGATGGTCAGCCTGCTCGGCTCGAGGGACGAGCTACTGCACGTCATCGAGCGCGGCTTCGACGCCGACATCCATGTGCGCGGCAACGAGATCACGGTCACCGGGCATCCGAAAGAAAATGCGCTGGTGACGAGGCTTTTCGAGGAGCTGATCGAGCTTTTGGGCACGGGCGCGGAACTGTCCGCCGACGCCGTCGAGCGGAGCGTTTCGATGCTGCGCCGCGGCGGCGCGGAGCGCCCGGCGGACGTGCTGACGCTGGACATCCTGTCCTCCCGCGGCCGTACAATCCGGCCGAAGACGCTGAACCAGAAGCGCTACGTCGACGCGATCGACCACCACACCATCGTCTTCGCCATCGGCCCCGCGGGCACGGGAAAGACGTATCTCGCCATGGCGAAGGCGGTCAAGGCGCTGCAGGCCAAGCAGGTCAACCGCATCATCTTGACCAGGCCGGCCGTGGAGGCAGGCGAGCGTCTTGGCTTCCTGCCCGGCACCCTCTACGAGAAGATCGATCCCTACCTGCGGCCGTTGTACGACGCCCTGCACGACATGATCGATCCAGACTCCATCCCGCGCCTGACGTCGGCGGGCACGATCGAGATCGCACCCCTGGCCTACATGCGCGGCCGCACCCTGAACGACTCGTTCATCATCCTGGATGAGGCGCAGAACACCTCACCGGAGCAGATGAAGATGTTCCTCACCAGGCTCGGGTTCGGGTCACGGGTCGTCGTCACGGGCGACGTCACCCAGGTTGACCTCCCGGCCGGGCAGCCGAGCGGCCTGCGCGTCGTGCAGGAGATACTGGAAGGTCTCGACGATATCCACTTCACGCGTCTGACCAGCCATGATGTCGTGCGGCACCGGTTGGTCGGCAACATCGTCGACGCCTACGAACGGTACGACGCCCGGAGCAGGCCCGCTGGCCCGCTCGCGGCGGGCCAGCAGGACCCGCACGCCCAGCGCGGCCGGCGCAAGCGTGGGCGGTGAACGTGACGGCTGTAGCTGCATCGACTGTGGTTGCATCGACCGCGGCGGGCACCCGTTGAGTATCGACATCGCCAACGAATCGGGCGTCGCCGTCAGCGAGGTAGCGCTGGCCGCCGTGGCCAGGCACGTGCTCGACCGGCTGCGCATCCATCCGCTCGCGGAACTGTCCGTCCTCCTGGTCGGCGAGGACGCCATGGCCGATCTGTATCAGCGGTGGATGGGCGAGCCAGGTCCGACCGACGTGCTCGCGTTCCCCATGGACGAGCTGCGGCCGCCGCACCTGGTCGGCGGGCGCGCGATGGGTGGCGGGCGCGAGCCTGAGCCCGTACCCGGCCTGCTCGGGGATGTGGTCCTGTGCCCTCAGATCGCCGCAAAGCAGGCGCAGACGCAGGGACACAGCACAGAAGACGAGGTCCAGCTGCTGTGCGTGCACGGCATCTTGCATCTGCTTGGATACGATCACGCCGACCCCGAAGAGCACGCCACGATGTTCTCCCTCCAGGAGGAGCTGCTCGCGTCCTGGCGGGCCCGCGGCGCCGATAACGGTGCGGCCGGGTCAGCGGCAGCACCGTCAGCGGCGGCGGGGTCAGCGGCGGCGGGGTCAGCGGCGGCGGGGTCAGCGGCGGCGGGGTCAGCGGCGGCGGGGGGCCGCCGCGCGGGCGCGCCAGCGCAAAACGACGTGCAAGCGGCCGGCCTGCCAGCGCAAAATGACGTACCAGCGGAAAGTCACGTGCCAGCGGAAAGTCACGTGCCAGCGGAAACCGAAGGGCAAGCGGACAACAGCGGGCCGGGGGAAGACGACGGCGCCGAGCCGCCCGGCGAGGTCTTCGGGGGGCGGGAAGGGCCTGGGTGATATCGCCCATGGGATGGCTCGTGTCCGCCGCGGTGGCGCTGACCCTCCTGGCTGGCCTGTGCGCGAGCGCAGAAGCGGCGCTCGCGCGCGTGTCGAGGGTGCGGGTACAGGAACTGGTGGCGCAGCGCCGCCGCGGTTCCCACCGGCTGCAGGAGATGCTCGCCGACGCGCCGCGGTCGCTGAATGTTGTCCTGCTGCTGCGGGTGAGCTTCGAGCTGTCCGCGGTTGTCGTCGTCACCGCGGTGTTCGTCCGGCTGTTCGGGCCGACCGCACGCGCGTTCGGCCTGACCGTCGCGGTCATGATCGTGGTCAGCTACATCGCTGTCGGGGTCACCCCGCGCACCCTCGGCCAGCAGCACGCGGACCGCGTGGCGCTCGGCGCGGCGGTGGTGCTCTACCCGTTCACGCAGGTGCTCGGTCCCCTCACCCGGCTGCTCATCAGCATCGGGAACGCGGTGACACCGGGCAAGGGGTTCCGCGGCGGCCCCTTCGCGTCCGAGGCGGAGCTGCGGGATCTCGTCGACCTGCTCGAGCAGCGCCGGGTGATCGAGCCCGGTGAGCGGGAAATGATTCATTCCGTCTTCGAATTCGGCGACACCCTGGTGCGTGAGGTGATGGTGCCGCGAACCGACATCGTCTTCATCGAACGGGACAAGACGCTGCGGCAGGCGCTGTCGCTCGCCCTGCGCAGCGGTTTCTCCCGGATCCCCGTGGTCGGCGAGAACGAGGACGACGTCATCGGCATCGCCTACCTCAAGGACATCGTCGCGCGCAGCCACGAGTACCGGGAAGGCGAGTCGGTGGAGCGGATCGACTCGATCATGCGGCCCGCGACGTATGTCCCCGACAGCAAGCCGATCGACGAGCTGCTGCGGGAAATGCAGGCCAGCCAGATCCACCTCGCGATCGTCATCGACGAATACGGTGGCACCGCCGGCCTGGTCACGATCGAGGACATCCTCGAGGAGCTCGTCGGCGACATCGCCGACGAATACGACCGCGAAGCGCCGGCCGTCGAATGGCTGGGCCCGGACAAGGCCAGGGTGACCGCGCGGCTTGGCGTGGACGAGCTGGCCGAGCTGTTCGACGTGACCATCGAGGCCGAAGATGTCGAGACGGTCGGCGGCCTGCTCGCCCACGCGCTCGGGCGGGTGCCGATCGCCCGCTCGGAGGCGACCGTGGCGGGCCTTCGCCTCACCGCGGAGAGCCTGGCGGGCCGGCGCAACCGGATAGGGACCGTGGTGGTGGAGCGCGTGCCCGCGGCCGCCGCGCACAGAAACGGCCGCCAGGTGTGACAGGCGGACCGTGCGCGAGGATGGCAGAGTGAGCGGCGTGGATCCCGATCCCGAGGACATGAAGATCATCACGCTGGCCCGGGCGACCCGGGCGCGGGTTTCCGCGCCAGAGGGTGCCGCGGTGCGTGACGAGACCGGGCGCACCTACGCGGCGGCCGCCGTGTCCCTGCCGTCGCTGCGGCTTTCCGCGCTGCGGCTCGCGGTCGCGATGGCGGCGTCGAGCGGTGCGGCGAGCCTGGCGGCCGCGGCCGTGGTCAGCGACGCGGACGCGCCCGACCCTGGCGACCTCGCCGTCGTGCGCGACCTCGGGCCCGCCGCTGTCGTGTTCCACGCCGCGCCGGACGGCACAGTGATCTCCGTGCTCACGCCAGACGGTACGGACAGCCGGCCGCCGTGACCACCGCGTACCGTTCCGGCTTCGCCTGCTTCGCGGGACGGCCCAACGTCGGGAAGTCCACCCTGCTTAACGCGCTCGTCGGCACCAAGGTGGCGATCACGAGCAGCCGCCCGCAGACGACCAGGCGGGTGGTCCGCGGCATCGTGCACCGGCCGGACGCGCAGCTCATCCTGGTGGACACGCCGGGACTGCACAAGCCGCGGACCCTGCTCGGCGAGCGGCTGGACAGCCTGGTCCGTTCGACGCTGACCGAGGTCGACGTGGTCGGTTTCTGTGTCCCCGCGGCTGAGCCCGTAGGTCCCGGTGACCGGTTCCTCGCGCGCGAGCTCGGCGCCCTCGGCAAGACGCCCGTGGTCGCCATCGTCACCAAGACCGACCAGGCGTCGAGGGAACAGATCGCCAACCAGCTCGTGGCCGTTGACCGCCTCGGCGAGTGGGCGGACATCGTGCCGGTGTCGGCGGTCTCCGGGTATCAGCTTGACGCGCTCGCCGACGTGCTCGTCGCCCACCTGCCCGAGGGCGGCCCGCTGTACCCGGCCGGCGAGCTGACCGACGAGCCCGAGCAGCAACTCGTCGCCGAGCTGATCCGGGAGGCCGCGCTCGAGGGGGTCAGGGACGAGTTGCCGCATTCGATCGCCGTGCTGGTCGAGGACATGACTCCGCGCACGGACGGCAGCGGGCTCACCGATGTGTACGCCGTCATGTACGTGGAACGGCCGAGCCAGAAGGCCATCGTCATCGGGGCCAAGGGCGCCAGGCTCAAGGACGTCGGCAGCCGGGCCAGGCGCCAGATCGAGGCGCTCCTCGGGACCCGGGTTTACCTGGACCTGCGCGTCAAGATCGCCAAAGACTGGCAGCGGGACCCGAAGCAGCTGCGGCGCCTGGGCTTCCATGACTGACACGGCCGGCCAACCGGCTGCCGCTGGCTACTCCGGCACGCCCCTGGCCAGAAAGCTCGGCGTGAAGCCGGGTCACCGGGTGCTGCTGATCCGCGCCCCGGTGGGCTGGACCATCCCTGACCTGCCGCCGGATGTAACCGTCACCCGCCGCACCACGGCCAGCCAGCGCACCGCGGCCAGCCAGCGCACCGCGGCCAGCCAGCGCACCGCGGCCAGCCAGCGCACCGCGGCCAGCCAGCGCACCACGGCGGCGCCGGCCGAAGCTGAGACCGCTGCCGACATGGCCGCCGAGGTCATTGTCGTCTTCTGCCGGTCGCACCGCGACCTCGCACGCGACCGCACCGACCTCACCTCGCGCCTGCCCGCCGCGAGCTCGCTGTGGATCGTGTGGCCGCGCCGCGCGGCCGGCCACTCGTCCGACATCACAGAAAACGACCTGCGCGCACTGCTGCTGCCTGCGGGCGTGGTCGACGTGAAGGTGGCCGCGCTCGATCATGACTGGTCGGGCCTGAAGTTCGTCTGGCGCAAGACGATGCGGCCGTAACCGCACAACTACCGCGTCATGTGGCCAAACACGATGAACGTGCGGAAATCATGCGGCAGGATGTGATGGCGCGCCAGTTGGCCGTGCCTCGGGGAAAGGGGAGGGGCGTTGCTGATCATTTTCGGCCTCAGGATCTTCTTCCGGACGATCGGGCAGGGCGTGTTCCACTGCCCGCGCTGCGGCGGCGACAGGCAGTACCGGCTCCGCGCGGGGCGGCGTTTCTTCACCCTGTTCTTCGTACCGGTCATCCCGCTGACCAAGGTTGGCGAGCACGTCCAGTGCTCGACCTGCCAGGCACGCTTCCACCCGGACGTGCTCAGGCTGCCGACCGCCGCGCAGATGTCGGCCGCCCTGCCCGAGGGGATGCGGGTCGCGGCCGTGATCATGCTCCAGGCGACGACGCTGGCCAGTCCGGCCGCCAGGCAGCAAGCGGTCGAGGCGATTCGCGGCGCCGGCGCGCCCGGCTACGGTCCGGCCAATCTCGACGCGGATCTCGGGCACCCGGTCAGCCCGGACCCTGGATCCCTCGTGCAGGTCGGAGCGCAGCTCACGCCGGAGGCGAAGGAGTGGTTCTTCGCGCAGGCCGTGCGGATCGCGGTGGTCGACGGGCCGCTTTCCGCCGGGCAGCGGCAGGCCGCGCAGGCGATCGGGCAGCACCTGGGCATGACCCCGGCGCAGACGCTCGGCGTGGTCACCATGACGGAGCAGGCGGCCCCGCGCGACTGACGGATACCGGGCGCTGGCAACGGCGCGGCCCCGGCAAGCCGGTCCTGGCCGCCGGCCCGGACGGTCAGCCCTGGGAAGCCGGCCCGGTAGTCAGCCTCGGGAACCCGGCCCCGGCAGCCGGCTCCGGGTCGGCGCGTGACCCGGGGCAGGCCGTGACACCGGGCGGAGCCGTTCGGTCTGATACCGTTAAACCCATGCTGCGTGAGCCGCTCGTCCTTAGCGGCCGCGGCGAGGGCCGATAACGGCCGGTTCCCTCGCCGCGGGGCCTCTGGCGTGACCGCTGGCCATTTCGGTGATCAACGAGGGGAAGCACTCCACCCATGACTCCGCGGCAAGAGCACGCCCAGCAACACGTACAGCAACGAGACGGCCACCCGCAGGATGCGCGGCCGGAGCAGCGGTCGAGCGGGATGCCCTGCCACCGCTACGCGCCGTTCAAGGCCGTCGACCTCCCCGACCGGACCTGGCCGGGCAAGACGATCACGAAGGCGCCGCGCTGGCTGTCCACGGACCTGCGGGACGGCAACCAGGCCCTGATCGACCCGATGAGCCCGGCGCGCAAGCACAAGATGTTCGGCCTGCTCGTCCGGATGGGCTACAAGGAAATCGAAGTCGGCTTTCCCTCGGCCAGCCAGGCGGACTTCGACTTCGTCCGTGAGCTGGTCGAGGGCGACATGATCCCGGGCGATGTGCAGATCTCCGTGCTCACCCAGGCCAGGGACGAGCTGATCGAGCGGACCGTCCAGTCCCTGGCCGGCTCGGCGCGGGCCACCGTTCACCTGTACAACGCGACCGCGCCGCTGTTCCGCCGTGTCGTCTTCGGGGTCGACCGCGGGCAGTGCAGATCCCTGGCGACGGAGGGCACCCGCTCCGTGCTCAAGTACGCCGAGGCGTACCTGGGCGACTGCGACTTCGGCTTCGAGTACTCACCGGAGATCTTCGTCGACACCGAGCTCGACTTCGCCGCCGAGGTGTGCGCGGCGGTCATGGACGTCTGGCAGCCGGGCGAGGGCCGGGAGATCATCCTCAACCTGCCCTGCACGGTCGAGCGGTCCACCCCGAACGTGTACGCCGACCAGATCGAGTGGATGGGCCGTAACCTGCCGCGGCGCGAGCACGTCTGCCTGTCCGTGCACACCCACAACGACCGCGGCACGGCCGTGGCCGACGCGGAGCTCGCGGTCCTCGCCGGAGCGGACCGGGTGGAGGGCTGCCTGTTCGGCAACGGTGAGCGGACCGGGAACGTGTGCCTGGCCACGCTCGGCATGAACCTGTTCAGCCAGGGCATCGACCCGGTGATCGATTTCTCCGACATCGACGAGATCCGGCGGACGGTCGAGTACTGCAACCAGCTTCCTGTGCATCCGCGCCACCCGTACGCGGGCGAGCTTGTCTACACCGCGTTCTCCGGATCACACCAGGATGCGATCAAGAAGGGCTTCGACGCACTGGAGCGGGACGCCGCCGCGGCCGGCGTGCCGGTGGGCGAGCTTCGCTGGGCGGTGCCGTATCTGCCGATCGACCCCAGGGACGTGGGCCGCACGTACGAGGCTGTCATCCGGGTGAACAGCCAGTCGGGCAAGGGCGGCGTCGCGTTCGTCATGAAGGCAGAGCACCAGCTCGAGCTGCCGAGACGGCTGCAGATCGAGTTCTCCCGCGTCATCCAGGCGCACACTGATGCCGAAGGCGGCGAGGTCAGCCCGGCGCAGATGTGGGACATATTCTCGGCCGAGTATCTCCCCGAAGGTGCCGTCGCGTTGCTCGCGTGCCACTCGTCGTCCGCCGTTGATGACAAGGACGTCCTGGCGGTGGCGGTGCGGGTGGCGGGCGAGGCGCGTGACCTCGAAGGCGCGGGCAACGGCCCGATCTCGGCGTTCTGTGACGCGCTCGCGAGCGCGGGCATCAACGTCCGGGTCCTCGACTACAGCGAGCACGCGCTGTCCGCGGGCAGCGACGCCAAGGCGGCCGCGTACCTGGAATGCGAGGTGACGACGCGGGGACCGGACGGCGAAGATGCCCGCACCGTAGTGCTGTGGGGCGCCGCCATCGACACCAACACCGTCACCGCGTCGCTCAAGGCAGTGCTCTCCGCGGTCAACCGGGCCCACCGCGCAGGCGGCACAATGGGGGAGTGAGCAGTTACCGCGACGAGGGCATCGTCCTGCGGACCCACAAGCTGGGCGAGGCGGACCGCATCATCACGCTGCTCACCAGGCGTAACGGCCGGGTTCGCGCGGTCGCGAAGGGCGTGCGGCGCACGACGTCGAGGTTCGGCGCGAGGCTCGAGCCGTTCACCCACGTGGACATGCAGATCTACGAGGGCCGCTCCCTTGATGTGATCACCCAGGCGGTGACCTTGCGGCCGTACGGTGAGCCGTTCGCCACCGACTACCCCCGCTACACCGCTGGCACCGCGATGCTGGAGACGGCCGAGCGGCTGACACCGGTGGAGAAGGAGCCGGCGCTGCGGCAGTTCCTGCTGCTGGTCGGGGGACTGCGCACGCTCGGTGACGTCGTGCACGACCCACGGATGGTGCTCGACGCGTACCTGCTTCGGTCGCTTGCGCTCGCCGGCTACGCACCGGCGCTCGAAGAATGCGCCCGCTGCGGAACCCGCACGTCGAGCGGCGCCGCCGGCGGACCCGGCGAGACGGGCGGGCCGCGGGCATTCGCCATCGCGGCCGGCGGCCTGGTGTGCGGATCGTGCCGTCCGCCCGGCGCGGTATCACCCGCCAGGCAGACGGTCGCCCTGATGCTCGCCCTGCTCCGTGGCGACTGGGTGTACGCCGACGCGAGCGAGGCCAGGCACCGGGTAGAGTGCAGCGGCTTGGTGGCTGCCTACCTGCAGTGGCACCTGGAGCATTCGATCCGTTCGTTGCGACTCGTGGAGCGTGCGTGAAAGATCGTGCCCGGCAACCGGTGACGAACCGGCCCGGCCGCCAGTTTCCGCTGCCGCAAGGGCCGGGCCGCCGGCCGGGGGACACCAGGGCGCCGGGTGTCAGGCCCCCGGATCCGCACGTTTCCGGCGCGCGCCCGCCCGCCATCCCGGCCGAATTCGTGCCGCGTCACGTCGCGCTCGTCATGGACGGCAACGGCCGGTGGGCGAAAGAGCGCGGCCTGCCGCGAACCGAGGGGCACAAGCGCGGCGAGTTCGCCCTTTTCGACGTCATCATGGGGGCGATCGAGCTCGGCATCCCGAACCTGTCCGCGTATGCCTTCTCCACCGAGAACTGGAAGCGGTCACCGGAGGAGGTCCGCTTCCTCATGGGGTTCAACCGGGACGTCATCAGGCGCCGCCGCGACCAGTTGCACGAGATGGGGGTACGCGTGCGCTGGGCCGGCCGCAGGCCCAGGCTGTGGCGCAGCGTCATCTCCGAGCTTGCCGACGCCGAACGGCTGACGGCCAAGAACGACGTCCTCACCCTGCAGTTCTGCGTGAACTACGGCGGCCGCGGGGAGATCGCGGACGCGGCGGCGGCGATCGCCGCCGACGTGGCGGCCGGCCGCCTGAGCCCCGGGAAGATCGACGAGAAGCTCTTCGCCCGCTACCTGGACGAGCCGGGCATTCCCGATGTCGATCTGTTCGTCCGGTCGTCCGGGGAGCAGCGGATCTCGAACTTCCTGCTCTGGCAGTCCGCCTACGCGGAGTTCGTGTTCCTCGACACGCTGTTCCCCGACTTCGACCGCAGGCATCTGTGGCATGCCTGCGAGATCTACGCGAGCCGCGATCGCCGATATGGCGGCGCAGCACCCAACCCGGTGCCCAACTCAATAACCGGCTGACCCGCACCCCGCCCGCCCGCAGTTCTACGATCGGCGCGCCACACGGCAGCCGTTCGGACTGTGTCTGCCCGGGGGGTGACCCCCCAATGCGGGGTCCGGGGGTTCCCCCGGGCTGGTAGGGCCCCCCGCACCAATGGATGCCGCATCCGCGGCGGCCGTTCGGGATCATTGGGGGTTTACTGCGTCGCTACCTGGAAAACTGGACGATGGCGACCGCGATCACGGCGGCAATGGTCACGGCGCGCAGCAGTCGCGCGGAGACTGTGAGCGACGGCCAGGATAGGTAGCTGAACCAGCCGAGGAACACCGCGACCGCGGCGAGCACGACCCCCCCGACCCAGCCGGGCACGGTGAAACCGACGATCAGCACCGCGAGCAACGCGAGCGGCACTATCCATCTGGGCAGGCCGTGCAGGAAGACAAGCGGCGCGGCGCTGCGCTGCTCGACGCGCCGCCGCATGCCGGTCGCGCCCGGGGTGAAGAACGTCTCGCCCTCCGGTAGCGGCCGGCGCCGGGGTTGGTGTGCTGCCACGATGGTTCGTCCTCCGCCTGTCGATGCGCGCCGCGGCGCTCTCTCACGATCTCGCATGTGGCTGGCAAAGATACCTTCCGTCATCACCTAACGAAGCACAAGCGCGGCGGGCCGGCCGGCCCGAGCGGGTCAGGGCGAGCACGATTGCGTGGCGTATTTCTTTCTGGGGTGTCACGCGGCGGGGGTGCCGGATGCGACGTGCAGCGATGGCCATGGCGACCGCGGCGCTCGTGCTTGGCGGGAGCATGGCCGCGGGTTGCGGGCCGGCGGCCTCGCAGCGGCTGGCGCGGCCCGCCGGACCGCAGCAGGCCGCCGACCGCGCCGTCACGGGCACGAGGACCGTCAGGTACGGCGGTTACGTCATCTACGTGCCGGCCGCCTGGCCGGTCTACCAGCTTGCCGCGCGGCCGCACCTGTGTGTGCGGTATGACAGGCACGCCGTCTACCTCGGGCGTCCTGGGCCAGATCAGCAGTGCCCCGCGCACGTGGTGGGGCGGACCGAGGCGGTTCGGATCGACAGCGGCGCCCGCGCGGCAATCACCTACCAGCGGGGCGGCGCCGCGATCGACCGGGCGCCGCGCCTGCCCGCGCAGCGCCGCGTGATCATGCGCGACGCGGCGGACCGCGAACTCGGATTGATCATCCGGCGACCGGCGCTGTCGGTCACCGCTACTTACGCCAATGATCCTGCCGTGGCCGAGCGGATCATCGGCAGCGTCCGCCTGGCGAGCCCCGCGCCC